>Ga0210057_1002472_pt1 | contig 26336 bp, 24 predicted proteins | sample CryGeyCG2114_010_2_FD_183968 | JGI IMG/M metagenome (GOLD analysis project Ga0210057, IMG submission 183968) | Groundwater microbial communities from aquifer - Crystal Geyser CG10_big_fil_rev_8/21/14_0.10 (SPAdes) (version 2) | ecosystem: Environmental > Aquatic > Deep subsurface > Groundwater ...
CGGTTAATGCCACACCCACCACTGCTGAGTAGAACAACTTAATCGGCTCGACACTCAGACCTGTCATCATCCAATTGGTTCCGTAATAAAAACCGACTAGCGCGATGATGGCGCTCACGGCCAAACCAACGTAAAGACCAGCCATGATCCGCGCCTGATTATAAAGACGAACAAAAAAAGTCCCAATCACTGATGCCACAATTGAGATTGCTCCGAGAAGCAGAGGATACAAAACCGCTATTTCGTCACCCCCGAAAACGAGCGAGCCGAGGATCATGGCGGCGACAGCGGTGATGGCATAAGTCTCAAATAAATCAGCCGCCATGCCGGCACAGTCGCCAACGTTGTCGCCAACGTTGTCAGCAATTACCGCTGGGTTGCGCGGATCATCTTCCGGAATCCCGGCTTCGACTTTACCAACCAAGTCAGCACCGACATCGGCACCTTTGGTAAAAATACCGCCACCCAAGCGAGCAAAGATAGAGATTAGAGAGCCACCAAAACCAAGGCCAATGAGAGCATTTATATCCTGCGTCCAATAATAAAAGCCGGCGACAGAAAGAAGCCCGAGGCCAACCACCAAAAGTCCCGTCACAGCTCCACCACGGAAAGCAACATCAAAAGCCTTCGCCATACCAGACTTGGCAGCCTCTGCTGTACGCACATTCGCCCGCACCGCCACACTCATGCCAATGAATCCGGCCAGACCAGAGAAGAAAGCTCCGACTAGAAAACCGTAAGCGGTATTCGGAGTCAAGAAATAGTAAATGGCTACTGCCAAAATAATCGCCACCCAAAAAATGGTCGTATACTGCCGCTTGAAGTAAGCGCTGGCGCCTTTTTGAATCGCACCCGCAATCGCCACCATCTTGCCTGAACCTTGCGGCAGTTTATAAATCCAAGAAATGAGAATGAGCCCGTAAATAATCGCCAGCCCGCTGGCATACAGAGACCACTGTGAGATTGTGGCAAGCAAGTTCTCCATTGTGTGATAAATTAGTTTCGTAAAACAAGTTTCATTCTACCGATAGACGGGATTAATTTCAATAAAATCACTTAAAAATAAACGGCTCCCGCCCACATTTGCTGATCGCAAAAATAAGGCGGGCAGGCATTCATCCGCCGTTTATTTTTAAATAGTTTTTATTAATTTATGAGCTAAGCGTAATCGGGGAAGACTGATAACCTTCTCCTGAAAATCCAGCAATTAAGTTTTCTTGTTCTTCTTCGCTCCCGACCAGTACCAAAATACAGCCGCCAAGACCGCCGCCGGTCATTTTGGCACCAAGCGCACCAGCAGCCAGAGATTTCTCGACCAGCTCATCAAGCACAGGATGAGAAACCCCGAGCTCGGCTAGGATTTTATGATTTTTGTTCATCGCTTTGCCGAGACTCTGAGCATCGCCACCTTCCAGAGCCTTTTTTGATTCGTGCACCAAATTTGTAATGGCCTCAAATTGATTATCAATTTTAGCCCGATCTGCTTCACGCTGCTTGGCCACCTTAGCTACAGCGTCTTTGGTTTGTTTTTGCACTCCAGAATGTACCAACACAAAATTAAAATCACCACCAAGTTTAATTGGCTCCGGCTTTTGACCTTTGACGTACCAAAGCACCCCGCCATAAGTCGAGATAGTGTTATCAATGCCAGAGGCGGTTTTGTGCATTAGCGATTCCACTTCGTACGCCGTCTCACAAATCTGTTCAATTGTAAGCCCAAGATTAAAATGCCGGTTGATGGCTTTCGTCAGCGAAACGCCCAGAGCCGCTGAAGATCCCAGCCCCGCCCCCATCGGAATTGTGGACGTAATGCGCACACCAAAGTCTTCTTTTATGCCGAGGTGATTTTTAATAACAGAAATAATCTCATTTAGTGAGGCTTGGGTTTTGGGATTTTTTTCTAGCTCCACCGCTTGCTTCGTCCCATCCCAAGCTACCGTGGTCGACTCTGACGGCCCATCTATAATTTCGGCTGTCGTTTTGTTATTTGTCGCCATCGCAATGGCCGGATTGTTTTTGTAAACCACCGAATGCTCCCCGACCAAAATCACGCTGGCATAGCCACTCTTATCCTCGGCTTGAATCGCCATCTCCACCTGTTGCTTCATAAATAACGCTTATTTTTACTGGCTACGAATTGCTGATTCATAGACCGCCAACGTCTCCTTGGCTGTTTTGTGCCAATCAAATTTTTTGACATGCTTCAAGCCGGCGGCAGAAAGATTTTTTTGTTTGTTCGCATTTTTCAAAATTCCAGCCATTCTTTCGGCCAAGTCCTTTTCGTCCAATGGATTGAAAAATTCTGCCGCACGGCCCAGAACTTCCGGCAAAACGGAGGCACGGGCGGCCAAGACCGGCGTCCCGCTCGCCATTGCTTCCAGCGGCGGCAAGCCAAAACCCTCATAAAGCGAGGGGAAAACAAAAAGATCAGCCGCGGCGTAAAAAAGCGGCAGGTCTTCGTCTTTGACATAATCCGTCAGAACCACTTCGTCCATCAGACCCAGCTCCTTAATCTTGGCCGGAATCTCGGGGAAAGCGGGATCGATCTTGCCAACAAAGACAAGCTTATGCGACAAGCTATTTTTTTCTTTAAAAATTTTGAAGGCTTCCAGCAAGCGAATCAGATTCTTATGGTGACGCCACTGACCGACGTACATCACGAACGGCACAGTCACGCCATATTTTTTGATAACCAGATTCTGAGAAGCCCCGCTGTGGGTTGGCTTGAAATCATCAGTGACACCTTCATAAATGACAGAGGTTTTCTTGGGATCAATGTTGAAATGCCGAACTAGGTCACGCTTAGTGTGTTCCGAGATAGCGATAATACGCGCAGCTCGCCTAGCCGAAGTTTTGATATTGAGATGGTAGGCCAGTTTGTGCAGAGGGTTCTTTTTTTTGCGGCCAGCAAAAAAGGCGAGGGTCAGATCATGAATCGTCACTACCGAAGGAACTCTCAGCCCACGCAAAGGCGTGTTGAAATTGGTGAAGTGAACAAGGTCAAGATCAAGTTTGTTAATTAGGCCAGCTAATTTTGTTTGTTCTGCCCAAGAATACGGAGCGACGTCGGCTAGGACAGGGTGAACATTGCTTTGTTTGAAAGGGAAGTCTTTGTATTCGCTCGCTCGCAGCAAGACATAATATTCACTCTCTTTATCTAAAGCAAAAAGATGCCGCAAAAGCTCATGATTATACCGCCCAAGTCCGGCGGCACTAGTGCTGAAAAAGCGGGCGTCAATCCCGATTTTAAGTTTTGGTTGAGTCTTCTTTTGCTCCATACAAAATTGATAGACTGGCTAAAAGTATTATAAAGATAACACTTAAATCATTTTTCCAATACGGTACATCAACCAAACCATGAATGACTGTTGCCGTCATGACAGCGAAAAGACCGAGCAGAATTAAACGATTCTTGCTATCGACTTTTTTGATCAAGGCTGCAAAAACAGCAAAAAATCTAATCAGGATCCAGAGAAAAATAAAGAGCCCAGCAAAGCCAAGGTTGAGCCAGAAGGCCAAGAAAAGATTGTGCGGATGCAGAACATTGAGCTCTAGCGGATTTGTAAAAAGCTGTTGCACCTTTTCTAAATAAACCGGCTGAAAACGACCAAGGCCCAAACCAAACAAAGAATTCTCCTTAACAAGCTGCCAAGAAGTCTGCCAAACCTCCAACCGAACACTGCTGGAGGAGCGGCCGACGATATCTAGAATGGAAGCAATCTGTTTATTAGCCAAACGTAGAAAAAGCAGACCGATCAAAACAATAATACCCGCGACTGGCACCAGCCACTTCTGCCTAAACATAAAAAAGCTGGTGGCTACCAAAGCTCCGATCAGTGCTAATAAACCTCCATAGGAATAAGTAAAGATAAGGCTAACCACAGCCAAGACGGCTGCGGCAACACCCACGTAGCGACGCCAATTCTTAAAAGTCTGAACACCGACCAAAGCAAAAATAATCATCGGCACCAAGTAGAGCGAAAGTTGGTTTGGGTTCTCAAAAAATATAGCCAATCGCCCATCGTAGGTTAGCTGGCCAGTCAAAATACAATAGAGACCAAAAAAGGAGAGCACCCCGCCGCCGACGGCAAAGGAGAAAAAAAGATTCTTAAGGTCGCTTGGCTTGAGAATATTGATAACCAGAACATAAACAAACAGCGGATCAATAAACCAGCCTTTGAGCAGACCGAGACTCATGCGTAGATCTGATGAAACAACGGCACTAATGACAGCTGCAATCGATAAAAAAATCAGCGCCCAAGTGAATGGCGTTTTGTAAGTTATCTTCGGTTTGCCCATCAAAAGATGAATCAGCCACGCCAGAAAAACAGCGTAGATGCTGAGTTCCAGAAAAGTGGTCGGTACACCGAAAAATACCGTTCGCCAAAGATAGAGCGGCAAAATGGCCGGTAAGGCCAAGACACCCCACTTAATGTTTTTGAGGCTGAGGCCAAAAATCGCCAAAACCGGGAGAAGCATTGTCATGATTGCACTTCTTTGTTGCTAACTAACATGGCCATTATAAACCAAACGAGCACCATGACCGGCGGGTAGAAAAGGCTGTTCACAAAAAAGCTGTGCGTGAGTAGGGCCGTGAAGCTGGCAAAGGCAGCAAGGCCAAGCATCTGCGAAAACCGGTCAGAGGATCTGAATCTCCGCCAAGCTAGCAAAAATATCTGTCCCCAAAGAACAAGGTAAGCGACTAGTCCCAAAGTCCCAGTCATGGCCCCAGCAGTCAGCAGGCTGCTGTCCAAACCGCTGGCGGCGCGGCCAATCTGCGTCTGGTCAGTCGTATATTGCGTGCGCGTATATTGAAGCGTGTTGGCACCGACACCAATGATTGGCTTCGCTTTCATAATTTCAAAACCAGCCTGCCATGATTCAACGCGTAACTGAGCCGAACGATCAATTTGAAAAGCACCCTCGACTCTTTCCTGAACTCGAGGAGAGACAAAAGCCAAAGCGCCGATGGCCAAACCAACTAAAATCAACCAACGGGCCCTTAGCCAGGCAAAAGTTATGAAGCCCACCCCCAGCGCCAACCAAGCACTCCGAGAGAAGGTCAGAAAGATCGCGGCCAAAATTATGGCAACTGCCAAGCTCAACCAAAACCGGCTCTTTTTATCACGAGCATACCAAAGCTTGGCAACGGCTAAGCCCAAAACAACCACCAAGAAACCCCCAAGTAAGTTCGGGTCTAAAAAGGTCGAGACCAAGCGATTAAAATGTGGGTCCCAGCCGAAGCGTTCTAGGAACAATAAGTCAGGGTAGAAAAGAAGTTGAATAAAACCGAGCATCGAAAGTGCGCTAGCGAATATAATAGCCCCGTTTAGATACCTTTCTTTTAGGCCAGAGTTTGTCTGGAAAAGATCGGCCAGAATATAAAAAATAGTTAGATAAGCCGCCCAGCGCAAAACAAAAGAAAGGCTGGTCAGAAGCTCGCCACCCCCAAGTGAACCGATAGCTGGGATCAAAGAAATAACCATCAAGCCAAGCCAAAAGACAATCGGCACATTCAAAGATGTCTTAAAAATCTGACGTCGACCAGCTAGTTGCTTTAACCACCAAGCAGTAGCCACGCTCACCATCATTAGATCAGCCAAAAGCACGGCACCGGAAACGCCAATCGGGAAGACTCGAAGCAGCTGCCCAGCCAAAAGAGTAGCGGCCACCAGTAGCAAAGCAAGTTGAATGTTAAGAAAAACTAGCACAAAAAGAAGCCCGAGAATGGCCAAAACAAAACCAGCCGATTGTGAAACTAGCAGACTAACTGACAGAATTGCGGCTACAAAAACTATGCCAAAAATTGCGACACCTATTTTTTGCGCTCTAACTAAGCTCACAGCGCCCCCACCTCTTTTATAGTTTGCCAAGTTTTTTGGGCCGTTTTGTCCCAGTCAAACCTAGCCGCCTGCTTTTTGCCTTTTTTGATGAACACGCCTCGTGACTTCAACGCTTTTTTAATGCCGCGAGTAACATCCTCTGTGTTTTTTGGATCAACCAAAATAGCCGCCGATCCAGCCACTTCCGGCATCGAAGAAATATTGGAAGTAACCACGGGCGTACCGACACTCATCGCCTCTAAGATCGGCAAGCCGAAGCCTTCGTAAAGTGACGGCCAGACGAGAGCTTCGCTCAAAGCATAGAAGCTGGGCAAATCAGCGTCTTGTACGTAGCCAGGCCAGACGATCCTTTCCTGCAGATTCTCCTCCTTAATGAGTTCAAGAATTTCTCTATACAGCCAACCTTTCTGACCGATCAAAACCAGCTTCAGGCTATCATCGCCCAGAGCTTTGAAGGACTCAACGATCCGTTGGATGTTTTTGCGTGGCTCGATCGTCCCCACAAAAAGTAAAAACTTTTTCGGCAATCTATAGCGAGCCGCTACCCGAAGCTTGTCTTGGAGCGTTGCCGATTTAATAAAAATATCCCTAGCCGCCAAAGGGACAACTGTAACCCTTGACTCTTTCAAACCGAATACTTCCCGCACGTCACGTTTCGTACTTTCAGATATGGCCAATACTTTGTCCGCCCCCTTTACTCCCCAAGGCACAAAAATTCTTTCAAGCATACCAACAAAATTCGTGTGCTTCTCTTTGAAGAGAAAAGCGACTAAGTCCATGACCACGAAAACTTTTTTCACACCCCAGAGAAAAGTGGGTACAATGGCGCTGGTCGGAGCAAAATACAGGTCGATCTCTTTGGTCAAGTTGATACGAAAAGATACCAACAAGTGCCACAAAAAGCTTGGTGCCTTATAAATAACCTTACGAACGTTTTTGGGGAGGTTCTGTTTTATGTCTTGATCCAGATAAAGTACGAATTGATGTTCTCTGCCTAGATCAAATAGCCGAGGTAGAATCTCACGAACATACATTGCCTTACCGGCACCTTTTTCGTTAGCTAGTTCACGACCATCAATCCCAATAATCATGTCCGCATGAATAGGTTTTTTATATTCTGACGATTGATCGCCCCAGAAAAATAAGCAAGTGCCCCATAACTAATCGCTCCAACAGCCAATGCAACTACCAAATGCTGGTCACGCACCAACCAAACAGCCGCTCCCATTACCAATGCCGAGACTAGCGCTCGAGCAAAAGACCTCAGATTCGGTAGCCAGCCCACCAAACGGTAGACCAAGACGATTCCCATTATCAAAACAATGACTTCTGTCGCGATAATACTGGCAGCCGCTCCGAAATAACTGTAGCGTGGAATCAAAATTAAGTTGGCCACAACATTGAAGACCAAGGCCGCAAAGTACGGCTTGATCAGCGCTCTTTGGTACCCAAAAACCGTTAGGGTGTGGTTAGAAATATTATTAAGGTAAGCGATGCCAACCCCGAAAATTAAGATTTGTAGCACTTGGGCAGACTGGACGAAGTCGCCACCACCCACCAGAGCAATGATCGGTTTGGCCAAAATCAACGTCCCGATAACTAGCGGCCAACTGATGGTTGAGAGCACATCGAAAGAAGTTTGAAAAACACGTCGTGCGGCCCTCTTGTCATCCGCCAATCGTCTGGCCATAATCGGGAAAACAGCCCCCAAAAAGAAGGCCGACAGAGTCAGAAGCACCTCCAAAATCTTATACGCGGCACCATAAATACCGACGTCGTAGCTGCCTTTGACTACGGACAAGAGAAAGGTGTCAAAACGAAAATAAATACTCGAAAAAATAATCACCAGCCCCAAAGGCAATGACTCAATAAAAATTTTGCGCCACAGTTTGAAATCAAAGGCAAGACGAATCTTGATGAAACGGCTGGCAATGCCGAAACTAACAACAAAGTTCAACAAGTTGCCAAAAACAATTGCCGCTACAATCCAAGGGAGCCCAAGTCCTAGACTAATAAACCAAAGCACCAATCCAAAAATGGCTAGCCGCCCAAGCGAGTCTGCCAAAGCCGGATAGTACATAAGTAAGCGACTCTGAAAAAAGCTTGCCAAAACCTGACTGAGAGAAGTAAAGATTGTAGCCAAGCTCCCGATCAAGATGCCCACACGCAAAACGTCGTCATACGGCAAGAGGAAGCTGATGCCATAAGCTACCGCCAAGACAAGAAAAGTCAGGAACAAGCGAAAAGTAATAATATTCCCTACGATACGTCCGCCCTCTTCCGGCTTGGATGTGATCTCGCGCATGACAATCAAGAAAAAGCCCAGATCAGCGAAAGTCCCAAAGATGCCTAAATAGGCGAAAATGGTTGTGTAGTCACCAAAGCCAGCTACGCCCAAATACCTGGTTAAGTAAAAAATAACCACCAAAGAGGCGGCCGTGGTAATAACCTTGCTCGTAATCTGTGCGGCCGTATTGGCAAAAACTCTTTGAGTCAGGTTAGCCATGGTTCTTTTTCTTTATCTCGGCCATATATTGAACCGGCAGGCGGATGGGCAGCCACTTTTTCACAAATTTCTTGGCGTAGTTCGTGCTTGAAACTATTTCATACCCGCTCAAGACCTGTTCCCACTGTTTTTGTGAAAGAAGTCGCTCATCGCCAAAATCTCGCCGCCCGTAAAAATTATTAGGCACACTAAAAATAACTTTTTTGGCTACCCGCAGTTGTTCATCCAGCAGTTTGTAAATATCGGTATTTCCAAAGTGCTCCAAAAAACCTTGATGGAATGCGATGTCAAAAGAGCTGTCCGCAAAGGGCAGCTTGAAAGCATCGGCTACTCGAAAATTGGCTCGGCCACCATAGGTCTCATTATTAGCCTTGGCCCCAACAATAATCTCCGAGCTAATGTCCACAGCGGTAACTTCATTCCCTAACTGGCTCAAGAATATGCTCATCCCACCGCTGCCTGTGGCTACCTCTAAGATCTTTTGAGGTGAATCTTTGGTGATCTGCACCAAAAACTCACGTTGGCCAAAAAGGTTACCAACGTATTTTTCTAATGAGAACTTTTCATAATACTTAGCCCAGCTCTTCACGCTTTTTAATGATTACTCTACGCTGTCTGCCCATACCAAAACTCTCGCTCACGAAAGAGGCATTTTCGCCAACAGCCTGATGAACCAATCTCCGGTCATAAGCATTCATCGGGGGCAAAGCGATACTGTGCTCGTCGTTATTCATGGAGGCTATTTTCTCGCCAACCAATTGCACTACCTCTGCTTGTCGTTTTTTGCGATAACCATTAATGTCTATTAAAATTTTTGGTTCTTCCCCATTCTGAAGCAGGATTAGCCGCAAAAGATATCCTAAAGCACCCACGAACGAGACGGTTTCTTTAAGAGGCCGCTTAAACTCAACTTCAATCTTAAGAATCGTAAAATCCCCAGAAGCTACAGCTTCAACTTTGGCCAAAAACCCGGCTTGGTGCAAAAGCTCAGAGCAGGTTTCTTGAATCTTGATTTTCGTTTTTGGGCTGGACATCTTTTTTTGGTTTATCGACTATTTTTTTAACAATAACCTGTTGGGCGATAGTAAACAATGTTGTCGCCACCCAGTACAGCGCCAAAGCGGAGGGCAGGCTCATAGCGAAAAAGAAGGTGATGACCGGAAAGATGTAAACCATCTGGCTCCCGATCGCTTGGACAGTTTGCTGTGGACCTTCGCCTTTTGGTTTTGCCGGCGTCATCATCTTGGCTTGGAAATACTGTGAGACAGCCGCGACCAAAGCCAGCGCGATACTCCGCTGGGAAAGATCCACCATTAACCAAGAGACCCCCGTCCAAGAAAGAAAAATAGAGTTAATGCTTTCTGGTGTGGCTAGTGGGAAGAAATCATACAGATGAGTTAAGGCCGTTTCGCCTAGAGCAAAAGAAAAGACACGATACAGAGCGAAAAGAATCGGCAATTGGACCAAAAGAGGCAAACATCCCGAGAAGGGGTTTACTTTGTTCTCTTGGTAGAACTTCATCGTCTCCCGAGCCTGCGCTTCTTGATCGTGCTTATACCGTTCTTTGATCTTGTCCAGCTCTGGCTGATGCTTCCTCAAAAGCTCCTGCGCCTTGATGCTCTTGAAGTATGAAGGGAAGAGAACGATCCGGACCAAAAGAGTAATGGCGATAATAGCCAGACCTAAATCCTGACCAGGAATCACCGCATAAAAGAGCAGGAGAACATTAAAAAGTGGTTTGATCAAAAATTTTGTCCAAATCGAGCCCTCATTCCAAACAAAATTACCTAGAGTGTTCATTTATTCTCTAAATTACAGCTAAAATCTACACCCCCGGCATGCCATGGCTGACAACGACCAATCCTTCTTACCCCCATCAAGGACCCCTTCAACACTCCGTGATTCTGGATGGCTATCTTTGTATATTCAGAGCAGCGTGGATAATGACGACAGCCAATCGTGGGATACCGATCTTTAAAAAGCCCCGTATCTGGCGAGAGTGTTTTTTGGTAAAAACTAATGAGTGTGATAAAAATTTTCTGCATTAACGAATTTTATTAAGCATAGAGAGAAGGTCATCTCGCAAACTGGTGAACTCGATATCCCCTTTGGTTTGCAACGGCATGATAGCTACCGCGATGTTCATGGGATACGCTCCATCTTTTGCCCCTTGACGTAAAATCTCTTTGACTTGTCTGCGAATATGATTGCGCTTTACCGCCCTCTTATCATACTTGGTTGAGACGCTGATAACAAAACGAGGCCCTCTCTCATCTCGGACGAAACGTAAGTAGAAGTATCGTCCAGAAAGTTTGCGGCCACGTCTTTTGAGCCTCTCGATCTCACCCTTGTCTCGAATAAAGACGGGATTAAAGCTCATTTATTTCTTTATTGATGTTTTCGGTGCCTTAGAAACTTTGACAGTCAGCTCTTTTCTGCCTTTGGCTCGCCGGCTAGCCAAAACCTGGCGCCCCCCAGGGGTGCTCATCCGCTCAAGAAAGCCGTGCGTTCTGGCCCTCTTTCGTCTTTTTGGTTGATACGGTCTTTTCATAATTGCAGGCTTTAGATACCTTAAAAGTATAGTCGTTGGCCCGTTTGTCGTCAATCGTTTACGTGATGTGGATAAGTTTGCTGAATGTGGATAACTCTGTTAAACTTATTCTGCTATTCTTTCTTTTACGAGAATATTAGGCCTAAAAGCGCTTATATGGAGTTGAGCAATAAAGTGGATAAAAAGGATCTTTGGAAGGCTGTTTTGGGCGAGTTGGAGCTCGAAATGACTTCTTCCGCTTTTAAAACTTGGTTTGGCGATACCGAAATCGCTGAACTAACAGAGGGTGCCATCACTCTTTTGGTCCCTGCCGAATTTCACAAAACGCACATCCAAAAAAATTACGAGAAAGACCTCCAGAAAATTTTCGATAAACTTGGTTCTCATTTTTCTAAAATCGACTATCGCATCGGTCGTAAAGCCACTGATGAAGACCTTGTCTCTTTGGGCTTTACCAAAGAGATTATCGCCAAGTCACCGGGACTGGGCGAAGCCCAGCTCTCTTTGAACAGTCGTCATTCCCGTGGCCTTGAGAGGCTCAATCCAAATTATGTCTTTGACTCTTTTATTGTGGGCGACAACAACTCTTTCGCTTTTGCTGCTGCCAAGGCCGTGGCCGAAGCCCCAGGCCTGAAACACAATCCTCTTTTTATCTACGGTGGTGTTGGTCTTGGCAAAACTCATTTGATGCAGGCCATCGGCAACGAGGTCTTGGCAACCCACCCCAAAAAGAGAGTTATTTATGTTACTTCAGAAAGATTTGTAACCGACCTTATCAGCGGTATCCGTAGTGGCGACACCTTAGAGTTTCGTGACAAATACCGTCGTGCTGACGTACTTATGGTTGACGACGTCCAATTCATTGCGGGTAAGGAAAAGGGACAAGAAGAGTTCTTTCATACCTTCAACGCCCTTCATGAAGCGGGCAAACAGATCGTTTTGAGCTCAGATAAACCACCGAAAGCCATCGCCATCCTCGAAGACCGTCTACGCTCTCGCTTTGAATGGGGCACCATCACCGACATCACCTCTCCGAACTACGAAACTCGCATGGCCATCCTCAAAGCCAAGCTAGAGACCATGAATCGTGAATTCCCCGAAGAGGTCATCGACCACATTGCTCGTAGCATCCAAGACAATATCCGTGAACTGGAGGGGGCGATCAATCGCATCAATGCCTACTGTGAAGCAGAAAAGACAGACCCAACTTTAAAAATTGCCAAAGAGCTCCTCGCCAGCGTTTTTTACGGTGCTGGTAAAAAAATCCTTCAACCAGAAGAAGTTTTAAAAAGAGTCGCCGATTTCTATGAACTGAAGCCTCAAGACCTCAAAGGGGGTCGTCGGCTCAAGGAAATTGTTTATCCCCGCCAGGTGTGTGTTTACTTGCTCCGCGAAGAGATGAGCCTGCCGTACAAAAGAATTGGTGAAATCTTGGGCGGTCGCGACCACTCCACCATCATGCATGACTACAAAAAGATAGATAAAGAAATCCTGAACAACGAAATGATGAGCCGCGAGATAAAGAATATTAAAGACAAGCTGTATGTTTAAAACTTTGGGGAAAGTTGGTGATTAAAAACATTTCTGTCCGAAGACCCCAAGAAATCCAAAACATCCCCACTTTTACTCCACCGAAAAATCCACACTACCACCCCTTGCAAAATAACTTCCAGAACACATATCAATAAATATCAACAAAATCCACCAAACCTACTACTAACGTTTACTAAAAATAATAGATATTATATTAATTAGTAGAAAGAAATATGAAATTCTCAAGCCTATCCGACAATTTAAAAAAAGCTGTTAGCAGTGTTGAAAGAGTGGTCTCTGCCAAGACGACTCTACCTGTCTTGAATAATATTTTAGTTGAAGCCAAAGATGGCAAGATTAAGGTTGTCGCTACTGACTTGGATGTCGGCATCACCTATTGGCTTAGAGGTAAGGTTGATCAAGATGGCCAAACGACGATGCCCGTGAAACTTCTCAGCAGTTATTTGGGGAGTACTTTGGGTGGCAAGATTCAGATTGACGAAAAGGACAGTGTTATTAATGTTGAGGCTGACGGAAACCAAGCAACTATTAATGGTGTTGCAGCAGATGAGTTCCCGGCTATTCCACAAGTCAAAGGTACTGAGGTGGCCAAGACAGAAACTCTTATTATTAAAGACGCTATTGAGAGAACGGTTTTCGCAGCCGCGAAAGATATGAGCCGACCAGTTTTGACTGGGGTGTTGATGAAGTTTAATGGTAATCAATTGACATTGGTGGCAACGGATAGCTTTCGTTTAGTGGAACAGAAGGTAAACCTGAAGACTAAGGTGGCCAAAAATATGGACATTATCGTGCCCGCCAAGACCTTGGCAGAATTGGCTCGCATTATTTCTGATATGGCTGGCGAGGTGGCCATTATCGTTTCTGAAAACCAAATTCTTTTTAAGGGCGAAGATTTTGAGATGATTTCTCGTTTGGTGGAGGGCGAATATCCAGATTATAAGCAAGTAATGCCCAAAGAGTCCAAGAGTCGCGCGGTGATGGAGGTGAGTGCTTTTAGTTCTGGTCTGCGCTCCACAGGTCTCTTCTCTCATGGCTCTGGTACAGGCGTAAAGATAAAAACAAATCAGAAAGATAAAGAAGTGGTTATTAGTGCTTCTTCGGCCGAAGTTGGGAGTGGCGTTTCGCATATCCCGGCAAAGATCGAAGGTGAGGATACCGAGATTAATTTCAACGCTAAGTATGTCAGTGACGTTCTCTCAGTTGTCGATTCCCAAGAGATTGTTCTTGAAGTCGGCGACAAACTTTCCCCGGGGGTGATCAAACCAACCAACACCGAAAACTACCTCTATATTGTGATGCCACTCAGAGGGGAATAAGGAATCTGGAATCAAGAATTAAGAATCAGAGCCCTTAATACCCGCCGTCATTCTGGCCTTTCGGCACAGCTCCGCTTCGGCAAGCTCAGGGTCTCTGACAAGGCCTATGGCAAGCGAAGCGTGTCCAGAATCTCCCGTGCCTGCCCGCCTTATTATGCGAAGCGTTATTGGCGGGTCATCCCAGCGAAGGCTGGGATCCAGAGGTTAATTTAAACAAGAAAAATTACTAAAAAATAAACGGCTCAGACGCGTGAGCCGTTTATTTTTTAGTAAAATGTCATCCCAAACTTGATTTGGGATCTGGGGTTAGTAACTATTTATAAAATCTCAGATTCTGAATCAAGTTCAGAATGACACAGGGGCGTCACCTTTGGCACTTCCCACAAAAATAAGTCCCCCGTCCACCAACAGTTGTTCGCTGGATTGTGTTTTTGCAAACCAAACACTTTTCCCCTTTGCGGCCGTACATTTTTAAGTGTTCTTTCATCGTCCCTTTCTGTCCGTCACTATTCACATAATTTCGCAAAGAGGTCCCGCCGAGTTGGATGGAAAGACGCATTACTTTCTTTATGTTTTCGACTAATTTCTTGATCTCGGCCTCTTTTAATAAAACTCCTTTTCGGCTTGGGTGGATACAGCTAGCGAACAAACTTTCATCAGCATAGATATTGCCTATTCCACTGACGATGCTCTGGTCCAAGATAATTTGCTTAATTTTCCTTACTCCTAATTTCTCCTTTAAATATTCGGCACTAAACTTTCGATTCAAGGCATCTGGCCCCAGTTTTTGAATCGTGCCCTCCTTCCTTGGCTCTTCGTCGCTGACCAGTTTTACCCAGCCAAATTTACGTTGGTCATTAAAGTAAAGATGGCTACCGTCGGTGAATTTGATAGTTAGCCGTGTGGCTTTGCTCGGCATCTTCCCAAAAAAGTCATCATTAGGGTGTCCCGCCGCCCAATGTTCTTTTTTGTTGATAAAAATCAGCTGACCGGTGAGTTTCAGATGAACTAAGAGGTGAGCTTCAGGTTTTAGGCTGATTTGGATAATTTTCCCATGGCGGTTAATTTCGGCGATCTGACTACTTACAAGTTGTTTGATGAATTCTTTTTGTAGTCTGGGCTGTCTTTCTAGTGTTTGTCCGCCCAGAAAAACTTTGCGTGGCCAATCAAAAGAAACGGCCGTAATTTTCCGGCCGACGATTTTCTTTTTTAACCCACGCACCACAATTTCAACTTCTGGCAATTCCGGCATAATCTAAATTTTCTCCATCTCGCCCCAATTTTTGCCAATCTTAACATCGGCGATGATGGGGACTTTTAATTTGTGAACCCTCTCCATCATTTCTTTAACGAGTCTGGCGATTTTCTTGGCGCTTTTCTCTGGCACCTCAAAAAGCAGCTCATCGTGAACTTGTAAAATCATTTTTGCGTCTTGCGGCAATTTTTCGTTTAAGTCGATCATCGCCGCCTTGATCAGGTCGGCGGCGCTACCTTGAATCGGCGCGTTGACCGCCATCCGTTCATTAGCGGCGCGGATGAAGGGTACGCCAGAATTAATGTTGGGATAATAACGGCGACGACCAAAAATCGTTTCTGTGTAGCCGGTTGCGTGGGCCCTCTCCTTAGTCTTCTCCATAAATCTTTTTATCTCCGGGTAAAGATGGAAATAACGATCAATGTAATCCTTGGCCTCCGCGAAGCCCATGCCGGTGAGCTCGGCCAAACCCCTTGGCCCTTGGCCGTAAAGAATGCCAAAGTTGACCGTCTTAGCGTTGCGCCGATCGTCTTCGCTGATGTTGCTAATATCTTTACCGGTAATTTCAGCGGCGGTGCGGGAGTGGATGTCCTCACCTTTCTGGAAGGACTCGATCATTTTTTTATCACCGCTTAGGCTTGCAGCGATACGCAATTCAATCTGCGAGTAATCGGCGGCGATGAGAAGGTTTTCTGGTTCGACGATGAAGGCCTTGCGGATTTCGCGACCCTCGCGACTGCGGATCGGAATGTTTTGCAGATTTGGGTTTTTGGATGACAAGCGGCCGGTGGAGGTGTCTTGCTCCAAGGAAGTATGCACACGAGAATTCTCATCAGCCAGTTTTGGCAGAGCGTCAATATAGGTGCTTTTTAATTTGGCGAGCAGGCGGTATTCCAACAATCTTTCGATGATGGGGTGCCCGCCTGCATCAGCTATGCCAGAAGCATTGCGGGCAGGCTGGCCGCGGAGCTTCAAGAGCTCCGAAGCGGCGGTGGAGAAGCCGGACTTGGTTTTGGTGATGCCGTCGGTTGGTAAGCCCAACTTTTCAAAAAGCACCTCGGCCAGCTGTTGGGTGGAGTTGATGTTGAATTCTTTTTTAGCATATTTATAAATCTCAGCGGTCAGCTCATCCAGTCTTTTGCCGTATTTAACCGAAAGTTTTTTTAAAAACTTCAGGTCAATTTTGATCCCCTCCCACTTCATTTTGCGCAAAATTGGGGTCAGCGCTTTGTCCAATCTGTCGGCTACGGTCGGGGGTCTATCATCTCTTGGTTTTTCTAAATCTTGAGCGATATTGTTTAGCGAATTGAATTGACCCTTGGCGTTTAGAAAGGTAGAGCTCGCGAGTTTTCGACTAAGCGTTTTAAAACCCAGCTCACCGAAAATCTCACCAACTTTTTTGGCCTGCGCGCTGTCGACTTCTAAGGGCATCGGTCTGAAGTCAAGCGGGACATCGGTTCTGATGGTAGCCAATCTTTGTGAGAGACGGGCCTGGTCCCGATTTTCGGTCAGAGTTTTTTGTAATTTTGGTGGGAGCTCGGCCAAGTGTTTGTAAATTTCGGCAAGGGAGCCGTAATCTTGGATTAGTCTCGTCGCTGTTTTGTCGCCAACGCCGGGCACGCCGGGGATATTGTCGCTCGGATCGCCTTTGAGCGCCTTAAAATCAATCACTTGTTTCGGTTTGAGACCATATTTTTTCTCAACTTTTTCCGGTGTGAAGAGGTCCCACTCGCTTACGCCCTTGGCGGGGCTGTAAACAGAAATTTTATCATCAACCAACTGGATGATGTCAAAGTCGCCAGTGGCGATGTAACAAGCGTCTTTATAATTTTTGGCGATTGTGCCGAGCACGTCATCTGCTTCAAAGCCATTCTCAACATAAATCGGGATTTCAAAGGCGGCGAGTACCTCTTTGATGCGCTCGATTTGGTCGTGCAGTTCATCTTTCGTCTTAGCTGCTTCTTCATGCACATCAAAAGTTTTTTTCTTGCCCACTCGCGTGCCTTTATAATGAGCAAATTCCTTATCTCGAAAAGTCGGGCCATCTGGGTCAAAAGCCACCGCCAAATATTTCGGCTGTAAGTTTTCCAAGATATTAATCAACATCAGAATAAAGCCGTAAACGGCGTTAACCACCTCGCCACTCGGACTGGTGAGGCGCGGAAAAGCATAGAAACCCCGATGCGCCAACGCATGCCCATCAATTAAAACCAATAAATCTTTCTTTTCCTCCATACATTCATTATAGCAACCTACTCCGTCATTCTGGCTTGTCCAGAATCCCACTCTTGTCATTCTGAACTCGACTCAGGGTCTGTAATTTTAATTAAAAATAAACGGCTCCCTGGCTGCGTCCCGCTGTCTTACGCGGGCAAGCAAAAAATGAGCCGTTTATTTTTTAACGATTTTCGTCATTCTGGTCCCGATGCCGGGAATCGGGAAGCCGCTCACGAAGTGTATCGGCTCAAGCGCGTCCAGAACCTCACCTCCTCACGGCTTCAAAAACCGGCCGGTAGAAATTGGCTCTAAAAATTCATAAGGTATAATGGGGGTATGACGATGACAAAAAAGCCCTATTTTCAGGAAGATAGCTTTGTTTTGTATCAGGGCAATTGTCTGGAAGTGCTGCAAGAGTTTCCGGACAATTTTTTTGATATGGTTTTCGCTGATCCACCCTACAATCTTTCAAATGGTGGCTTTACAGTTCATGCTGGCAGGCGAGTGAGTGTCAACAAGGGCCTTTGGGATAAAAGCAATGGGCTCAAAAAAGATTTTCAGTTTCACCTTGATTGGATTGCCGAGTGCCAAAGGGTTCTGAAACCTGGCGGGACGATTTGGATTAGTGGCACATATCACTCCATCTATCAGTGTGGTTTTGCTCTTCAGGTGAATAAATTTAAGATTTTAAACGACATTTCTTGGTATAAGCCGAATGCAGCCCCAAACTTAAGTGGTCGTTATTTCACAGCTAGTCACGAAACGCTTATATGGGCTAAGAAGGGCGTGGATAAGGATAAGCACTATTTTGACTACAAAGCTATGCGAGAAGGTGGTTGGCCAGAAGATAAGATGAAGGTTGAAGGCAAGCAAATGCGTTCGGTTTGGTCTATCAATACACCGAAGCCACCAGAAAAGAAATTTGGCAAACATCCAACTCAAAAACCATACGATTTATTGAAGCGGGTTGTTCTTGCCAGCACCAAAAAGGGTGACAAAGTCTTAGATCCTTTTACGGGTAGCTCAACCACGGGTTTGGCAGCTTCGAAGCTGGGTCGTAAATTTATTGGAATTGATATGGAGAAGAAATACCTAGATCTTTCAATTGAGCGGTATAAAGATTTCGTTAAACAGCCAGCACTGGTAAATTAAATTTATGGCTTCTTCTAGCTCTTGGGAATTAATTTTTAAAAGATACTGCGGATCTCACGACTTTGACAAGAGCCCGTGTTTTATAAGTGCCCCTATGATTAAAGACGTGGTGAGCAGACGTAAAACATCTACTGCGGGCAAAGAAGTTCGTATCCTAGCCAAGCAAGATACTAGAGAAAGTAGGCCTAAAATTTTTGAGGATCGGGGGTTGTTTTTGTTGCCAATTAAGAACGGCGAGTACGTGATTGTTAAAGGAGAGGGCTATGTTGACATTCCCGAGATAGAAAGCAAAGCGATCGAATACGATCCTAAGCTAGAATTTGATCTGGACACCGCTCACATTGGTGACTCGGAAATGCAGCATGTAGATTATGCTTATGCAATTAGCATCATTAGATCGTTCATGAGGGATCCTTCTTTGGTGCTAACTATACGTGGTAGAAAATACACCCCGCCGTTCAGTTTCAATGTCGGCAGTTTTCGTATTGATACCAAGAGTGTCCAGACGGAAGTGGACGCAGGCTACGAAGGAAAAGAACAGGTGGTGCTGATCGAAGCCAAGCCGTCTAAAATGTCCAACACCATTATTCGTCAGTTGTATTATCCATTTAGACAGTGGCAAGATCACACCAAAAAACCCGTCAAAACATTGTTTTTCGGGAAGTCCAAGGGCGAATATATGATTTGGGAGTTTCAGTTTGTTGATAAGAATGATTACAACAGTATCAGACTGATCCGATCGGAGCGGTTCAAGATTGTATAAATAAAAATTACTTAAAAAATAAACGGCTCCCTAGCTGTGTCCCGCTGTCTTACGCGGGCAAGCAAAAAATGAGCCATTTGTTTTTTAATGATTTTTGTTAATTTCTATCGGCCAGCTTTTCTGGCCGAAAGATTTTTGTTCATTTTTTCAAAACCTCCGCCACCACCCGCCTTTCGTTGTAAGGCCTCGGGCCGTCTTTGTAGACTTGGATGTTTTGGGCGCCGATGGCGAGTAAAATTACGACGTCTTTTGGTTGGGCGAGTTCGATGGCTTTGGCGATGGCGGATTTGCGGTCGATGATTTCAAACAGATTCTCATTGTCCTTAAACTTGTCTGAAATCCCGGGCCTAATTTCCTGAATAATTTCGGCCGGGTCTTCGGAGCCGGGGTCTTCTTCGGTCAAAATGATGATATCGGCATATTTTGAAGCAACTTCGCCAAGGATTGGGCGTTTAGTTCTGTCTCGATCTCCAGTGGCGCCGAAAACGGCAATCAGACGACCCTCATTTTTTGGCTTCACGGCTTTGAACGCTCGCTCGAAAGCATCGGGAGTATGGGCATAATCAATGATGATGTCAAAAGGTTGCCCGAGCTCGACTTTTTCCAATCTCCCAGGCACGGCTTCAACTTTTTCTAACCCTGTTTTGATTTGTGACAAACTCAATCCTTGGGCAAGGCAAGCACCAGCGGCGGCGAGCGCGTTGCTGATATTAAACTCGCCAACCAAAGGCAAATTAATTTTCTTTTCCCGATCCAGATAATGCAGATCGAAAATACTGCCGTTTTCGGTCAGCTGGATATTCTTGGCCTGCAAGTCAGAAAGACTGCCGCCGTTCATGCTGAAAGCAATACGCAGTTCGGCACGTTGGCGCAGAAAATAATCGTACTCAGGGTCGTCTTGATTCACCACGCTCGCACGATGTTTCATTTTGAATAGTTTCCCCTTGGCTTTTTTGTAAGCATCAAAAGTGCCGTGATAATCCAGATGATCATGCGTCAGGTTGGTAAAGACAGCTGTGTCGAAATCAATCCAAGCGACGCGAAATTGATCCAAGCCGATTGATGTCACCTCGATGATGGCATATTCACAGCCGGCTTTGAGCATTTGTTTTAAGAATTTTTGCGTCTGTGGCGCGGAGAAGTTTGTCATCTTAGAATTATTGACTTCTTTCTTGTCGCCGATTTTGATGAAAACCGTTGAGATGATGCCGGTTTTATACTCCGCACTTTCAAGGAGCTGGCTGGTGAGATTGGCAACCGTGGTTTTGCCATTGGTGCCGGTGACGCCAATGATTTTCATTCTTTTTTTCTGGCCGGGGAAGCCACGCGTAAGGGCGCTAAAAAAAGCGCGCAAAAAACGATATGGCTGAAGGATGAAGTGACGTATTTTTTTCATCGGAATTTACGAATTGTATTATAGAGAGTGTGCCAGCCGCTTATGCCAAGCTCAAGTGTCGGGGCGTATTTTTTTGTATAACCACCAAAGCCTTTTTTAAATCTTGAGATGCCAGCCCAAGGATGTTTCGGATCTTCCGAGGTGGTAATACCCCAAAAATCATAACATTTGAGCCCCGCTTCTTTGGCTTTTTGGATAGCAACCCAGTGGAGTAAGTGTGGCGCCATCAAATGACGATATTCATGATCGGAACCGCCATGTAGATAAGTAGCGGTGTCGTTATAAAAGAGGACGGCTGCTCCGGCGACAACATTGCCGCTATGTTTAGCGAGGAAAAGTTTGGCTTGCGGGTTGGTTCTCAAGGAATTCAGCAGAGCAGTGTAGTAATTTTTGGAATGGATGCCGAACGCTTGTCTCTTTTGAGTAGCATCCATCAGCTTATAAAAAGACTCGAACTCGCTTGGGTTCTGGGCTTCTATGATCTGTACGTTATTCTTTTCTGCTAAACGAATGTTGTAGCGAGTTTTTTGGTGAAGGTCGGCGAAAAGTTTTTCTTGGCTCTCATTTAGATTGATCAACAAAGATTCTCGCGGTGAAACTTGTTTGCGAGCTTTAAGACCAAGGGTTTTTAATTTGCTTGAGAGCTCTTCATCTAAATCGGTCGGCCAATCAAAACGAACATTGATAACCTTTTCTTTCCCTGCCCAGCCTTTGATATCGTCCAAGAGTAATTTGATAGCTTCTGTTTCGAAGCCTTTTTTGACGACAGGTCCACCAGCAAGATAGAGCGTATAAAAATTGCTGAAAAGCTTCAGTTTAATGCCAAGGGCAGTTGCGACAACTTTGCCCTCGTCGTTAATGATTAAGCGTCGCCAAGCTTTATGGCCAGCGTTAACCTGAAAAACGCCCCAATCCCAAGCTTGGCCAAAAACTCTCTCCGAGCTTTGTTCTTTTATAAAGCCTTCCCAGCGTTCACGGTCTTCAAATTGTGGTTTGATAACTTTCATCTAAGCCCTCTTATGATAAACGGAAAAGCGCTCCCAGACAATGTTATAATAAATCCGTTATGCGGATTTTAGGCATTGAGACATCTTGTGATGAGACAGCGGTGGCCGTGGTGGAAAACGGCACCAAGGTTTTGAGTAATTTAGTTAACTCGCAAGAGCGGGTCCATGCTCGTTATGGTGGCATCGTGCCGGAGGTGGCCGCGCGCAAGCACTTGGAAGCGATTTTGCCTTTGGTAGATAAAGCCGTGGAAGATTGGCGGAAGATTGATGCCATTGCGGTGACTAACGGGCCGGGTTTAATCGGCTCACTTCTTTTGGGTGTAAATGTCGCTTCGGCTTTGGCTTATATAAAGAATAAGCCGCTCATCCCGACCAACCACATTTTGGGGCATATTTATGCCGGGCTTTTGGGGCGAAAGAATACGAAAATCTTCCCAGTTATTGCGTTGGTTGTTTCCGGTGGGCATACAGATCTTTTTTATTTAAAAAATCATGGAAACATTAAACGGCTCGGACAGACTCTGGATGACGCCATTGGAGAATCGTTTGATAAGGTTGCCAAGCTTTTAGATCTTGGCTATCCTGGTGGGCCGGCTATCCAGAAATCATCCGAAAAGATCAAGCCGAACGGTCGCTTTGGTCTTTCCGTGCCATTAAAAGATGACAAAAGTTTAAACTTTTCTTATTCTGGCATCAAAACGGCGGTGCTGGACATTGTGCGCGGACAAAAATTAAGCATGAAAGACAAAAAAGAACTGGCGGCAGAGTTTCAAGATGTGGCGACGGAACATATTTTGAATAAATTGAGATTGGCGGCTAGAAAATATAAGCCAAAGACGATTTTGGTTGGCGGTGGCGTCTCGGCAAATAAAATGCTGAGAAGTAAGCTAGAAAAATTTGCCAAAGATAACAAAATAAATATTCATATTCCCGATTTTCAGTACTGCACGGACAATGCGGCGATGATCGCCGGCGCGGCTTATTTTCAAAAAGATAAGAAGGGGCGTGATTGGTATAATGTAGAAGTGAGCCCTAACCTTGTTTTAAAAGTTTAAAGATGGCGAGACATTACGATTTTCAAAAAGAAGAAAAAAAGATCTATGACCTTTGGTTAAAGAAAGGTGTTTTCAAGCCGGAAGTAAATTCAAAAGGTAAGCCGTATACAATCGTGATCCCCCCGCCGAATGTGACGGGCCAGCTTCATCTTGGCCACGCGCTCGGTAATACGTACCAAGATATTTTGACTCGCTATAAAAGAATGCAAGGTTACGCTTCTTTGTACTTGCCGGGGACGGATCATGCCGGCATTGCGACGCAAGCAGTGGTTGAGAAAAAAATTGAAAGCGAGGGCAAGACTCGTGAGGGTATCGGTCGCAAAGCTTTCGACAAAGAAGCCTGGCACTGGAAAGATGTTTATCATAAACGGATTACGGAACAGACCAAAAGTCTCGGCCTTGGCGTTGATTGGAGTCGCGAACGATTCACGCTTGACGAAGGTTTGAGCGCGGCCGTGGGCGAAACCTTTATGACTCTTTATAAAGAAGGGCTCATTTATCGTGGAGAATATTTGGTCAATTGGTCGCCGGGTTGCAAGACAGTGCTTTCCGATCTGGAAGTTGACTATAAAGAGGAGAAAACGAATCTTTGGTATTTGAAATATCCGTTATCCGATGGCAGTGGCTTTGTGACGGTAGCCACGACTCGGCCGGAAACCATGTTGGGTGATATGGCGGTGGCGGTTAATCCAAAAGATTCACGCTACAAGAAAATGGTTGGCAAAAAGATAGCGTTGCCGATTGTAAACCGTGAGATCCCGATCGTGGCTGACAAAGAAATCGATTTGGAATTTGGAACGGGGGCGGTGAAGATTACCCCGGCTCACGATCCTTTGGATTTTGAAATTGCCAAGAAGCATAAACTACCGATTGTTAACGTTATCGGTAAAAATGCTGAGATGTTGCCAGAGGCTGGCTTTGCGGTTGGTGAAAAAATTGGTCGAGCAAGGGAGATGGTCGTGCGCGAATTCGAAAAGCTCGGCTTGCTTGGGAAGATTGAAGAATATACGCACCGTGTTGGACGTTGTTCCCGTTCCGGGGCAATCGTGGAGCCGATGGTTTCTAAACAATGGTTCATGAAGATGAAACCGCTGGCTGCGCCGGCTATCCACGCCGTGAAATCTGGCAAAGTTAAGATTTTGCCGGCCAGATTTAAAAAAATTTATCTGGATTGGCTGGAGAATATTCATGATTGGTGCATTTCACGCCAACTTTGGTGGGGGCATCGCATCCCGGTTTATTATCGTGGCGACGAAGTCAAAGCTTCTTTGACGAAGCCGAGCGGTTCCGGCTGGGTTCAGGACGAAGATGTTCTCGACACTTGGTTTTCTTCGGCGCTTTGGCCTTTCTCGACCCTTGGCTGGCCAAAGAAAACCAAAGATTTAGAAAAGTTTTACCCAACCGATGTTATGGAGACCGGTTACGATATTATCTTCTTTTGGGTGGCGCGCATGGTGATGATGGGGCTAAAAATGACTGGCAAGGTTCCATTCCACACAGTTTATCTACATGGCATGATTCGGGATATGCAGGGGCGGAAGATGAGCAAGTCTTTGGGCAACGGTATCGATCCGCAAGATGTAATCAAAAAATATGGCGCCGATGCTTTGCGCTACTCCTTGATTGATGGCCTAACCCCCGGCACGGATTTGAAATATTCAGAAACTCGAGCCGAAGGCGGTAGAAATTTTGTGACCAAACTTTGGAATATCAGCAATTTTGTTAGGAGTTTAAAAACTGATAGTAAGTTCGACGCCAAGAAGCTAACCGATTTTGATAAATGGGCGCTTAAGAATTTGGACAAACTGGTGGCCCAAACCAGCCAGCACGTTGATGCCTATAATTTCAGCCAAGCTATTTTTGATTTACGTGAGTTTGTTTGGAGTCTGCTCGCGGATAGATATTTGGAAATTGTGAAAGCAGACAAAAATAAAAACTCGGAGAAAGTTTTGCATTTTATTTTTGAAGAAACATTAAAACTGCTTCATCCGTTTATGCCGCTTATAACAGAATCGATTTGGCACGAATTAGACCATAAAGATATTTTAGCGATTGCCAAATGGCCGATACAAAACAAGAAGTTCAGCGAGCTTAAAACTGCCAATGTCCCAAAACAGTTCGATTTAATCGATGGTATCCGCCAAGTGCAGGCAAACTATGCCAAGATTGATCCGAGCATTTTTAAAAAAGGTTTGCGTATTTTTGTGAGTGGTGAAGCACCAAGCTTGATTGGCAAGATTACAAAGACAAAAATCGCTTCCTCCACGAAATTGAAAAACTTGGTACCGATGAATTACGGCAAAGCCAAGTTCTCATTTGAGTTGGAAGAAAAATTCAGAAGTCCGTACGTTGAGCTGCTCAGAAAAACACAACAAGCAGAAGAGAAGCTGGTTAAAATGTATGAAGGCAAGGCGAACAACAAGAGTTTTGTTAAAAACGCTCCGAAAGAAATGGTGGCAGAGACCAAGGAAAAGTTAAAAGAACATAAATTGCGGGCAAAAGAAGTAAGCGAACAATTAAAAGCGCTTAAGTAATCAAAAAAATAAATGGCTCAAATTTTGAGCCATTTATTTTTTAGCGTAGATTGTCATCCTGAACCATGTGCTGAACTTGATTCAGTATTGATTCAGGATCTGAGCGAATAAAATTCTTCAGACAAATCCTTCATGGATGGATTGAGTGTTTTGACAAGATCAATTTTCCATTTTCTACGCCATGCTTTGAGTTGCTTTTCTCTGGTCAGGGCATCACTGACATTGGGTGTCTCTTCAAAATAGACCAATTCATGCGTTTTGTATTTTTCGGTGAAACCGGGGATTAGTCCATTTCGGTGTTCGTAAAGCCTGCGCTCTAAATTGTTAGTTATGCCGATGTAAAAAACTTGGTTTTTCCGACTGGCCAGAATATAGACATAGTACTTATTCATAAAACCCCAGATTCCAAATTAAATTTGGAATGACATTTTTATTTGGCCACCTTCAAGTAACTGCCCGATGGGAATTTGAGAAAATACCAAGTATTTGTCTCAGCAACAATGTCGGCACCGTAGTTTTGCATATAATCTTCAAGCGCACCGGGGGTGTTGATGACCGGATAAGAGAGTTGCCGACGGAGCCAGTCGATGCGTTGGCCGGTGAATTTATTAAATGAGGCGAAGGTCTCAGAGTGTGGGAAGACGATGACTACATTTGGTCCTTCGCCATACCAAGTTTTGCCACCACGTTGATAAGCTTCAGTTAGAGGCGTCAGTGGGCCGTCGGGAATGTAGGCTCCCGCATCACCATCATTGGCGAAATAAGCATTTGAGTCTGGATAAATTTTATTAGTCGTATCTGGCGGAGTGGGCAGGGGCTGCTCTTTGGGTTCGAATGCGATCAAGTAATTATTGCTTAAGAACTTTTCAATTGTAATCGGGTAATATTTTTCCAAACTACTGATTTGGTCACCTTTGATTTCTGGTGTCAGGGCTTCGGCTTCTTTGGCAGTGAAGATATCTGTCAGATAGTCTGGTTTCTCAATCTGAGGGATCGGGTCTTGGCTCAAAGAAAAACCGTAAGAGTGAAAGATCGTCACACCGACTAAAAGAGAAGTGAGCCCGTACTGAATAATTTTTTTAGTAATTTTTAGTCCTCCTTGGTTACGCGCATTACTTCCGAAAGGCTAGTGATGCCCTCGGCCGCTTTTAGTATCCCATCTTTGATGAGTGGTGTCATACCTT
>Ga0210057_1002473_pt1 | contig 26334 bp, 26 predicted proteins | sample CryGeyCG2114_010_2_FD_183968 | JGI IMG/M metagenome (GOLD analysis project Ga0210057, IMG submission 183968) | Groundwater microbial communities from aquifer - Crystal Geyser CG10_big_fil_rev_8/21/14_0.10 (SPAdes) (version 2) | ecosystem: Environmental > Aquatic > Deep subsurface > Groundwater ...
GAGCCGATCCATTGAATCCATCGACGGCGGGAACGTCATCGGTCAAAAGATTCTCAGGGTCCGGAAAGGGTCGAGGTCTTGACCTGGTAGCCTAGATCTGTGGGAAAATGAAATGAGTGAGGGAGTTGATATGGCAGTGATGGGAATAAAGACAGGAACGAAGGCATGGAGTGACGCTCCTCAGAACGACATTATCAAACCTGATCGAACGAACTTTATGAGTGCGCAAGATAAGGCCAAATTGGGTGATGAAAATGTCGGCGAGTTGCTGAACAAAATTGCTGATCCGAACTGGGTGGATCCCGGCAAAAAGGTGCGAGCCGTCGGTAACGACAAAATGGACAAAGATGCGTTCATGAAGTTGATGCTGGCTCAAATGAAACACCAGGATCCAACCAATCCAATGCAGTCGCATGAGCTCGCGGCCCAGTTGGCGCAGTTCAGTTCTGTCGAACAATTACAGAATGTCAATTCAACTCTCGCGGAAATGCGAGCCGGTCAAAAACCGAGCGAAGGATTTCAAGCACTCAATTTTATTGGCAAGGCAGTCAGTGGAGACTCGTCCAAGTTGGTACGAGTTAAGGGCGACAGCAATCATGACTTTTCTTTCACTCTTCCGGACAATGCGAAAGAGGTCTCTATTCGAGTTCGAAATTCGAATGGGGAAATCGTGCGGACCATTAAAATGAGCGATCTAAAAAAGGGAGAAAACAGCTACACTTGGAATGGACAGGACGAACGGGGACAGGCTATGTCTGCGGGTGAATATCAATTCTTAGTGGATGCGACGACTTCCAGTGGATCGAAGCTCAATGTGAAAACTGACTTTTCGGGAACCATTACTGGTTTAAATTATACCCCCGAAGGTCCGGTGCTTTTGGTCGGTACTCAGAGCATTAAACTGAAGGACGTGAAGAAGATTGTCGACCCAAGTCTTATGAAGAACGACCAGAATTTAAAATCTGCAGTCGGGCCGGACTTGAAAAACCAACAGGTCGCATCAGAGAATGGAGAGAAGCAGGATGAGAAGCGCGCTGGGGATCCTGAACCGATTCCAGGCGGAAATTTGATGGGCAATGTGGGTATGTCCCGAGATATGATGTCCAGACTGGAAAAGGAAACCAGGCCAGACAGCAAGTCTTCGGAAACACAAAAACCAATAAATGCTTCCCAGACGGAACATTCTTCAGTTCAATGATGAGATAGGTCACGGTCTGAAGAAAGGATGAATTGAAAGTGGATTTGAAAAAAGTATCGTCGATAGAAAACATGATCTCGCCAACGGAAGTTGGTAACCGAGGTCCTGCGGCCAAAGCTCCTCAGGGTGCGGGTCCGAGTTTTCAAGAGACGTTGCAAGGAACGCTGAACAAAGTTCCGACGGACAACAAGGTCAATGGTTTACCACCATCCGCCTTAAAAGGTCCCGAGGGGTTGAAGTTCAGCAACCATGCGGTCGAGCGCATGCAGTCGAGAGGGATCGCCTTTAACAAGGGTGATATGAATCGATTGAATGAAGCTGTGGATCGTGCGGCGGCGAAGGGTTCCAAAGACACCTTGGTGTTGATGGATGATTCGGCGTTGATTGTAAGCGTGAAAAACAAAACAGTTGTGACGGTGATGGATAAGGCGGCTCTGAAAGAGAATGTCTTTACCAACATTGATTCAACGATTGTGATGTAAGTATTTAATTAGGGCCGGTCCTCGTAGAGGGGGCCCTCCAAACTGTAGACCGCTGATTGATTGAGGCGGTCTCAAAAATGACATGGAGGTCATATGGGTATCCTTTCGTCTCTGTACACCGGTGTATCCGGTCTCGTCGCACAAGGTGAAGCCTTGGGAGTTGTTGGTGATAATATCGCCAATGCCAACACCACGGGTTTCAAAGCTAGCCGCGCCGAGTTTCAAGACATTCTTTCGAAAGATTTAAAAGGGATTTTGGGTGGAAATCAGATTGGTCGTGGTACCAAAATCGGAGCAGTGAATCCAATCATCGTTCAGGGTAACGTGGATGCCACCGACAAGGTCACGGATCTTGCGATCTCTGGTGAAGGTTACTTCCAAGTGAAGGGTTCCGATGGAACATCTTACACTCGTGATGGATCTTTCCACTTTGACCGAGAGGGCTACTTGGTCACCAATGACAATCAACGTGTGCAGGGTTTTCAGGCGGATGAAAAGGGCAAGATTTTGAACAAAGTCGAAGCCATTCGTTTTCCTCGTGCTTTGGTCCCAGCAAAGGCAACCAGCGAAGTGAAGTTGGATTTGAACTTGGATTCTCGTGTTGAGACCAACAAGAAGTTTGATATTAAGAATCCTTACGATACTTCCCACTATTCAACGGGCACTGAGATCTTTGACTCTCAGGGGAACAAACATTTGATGACTTTGTTCTTCAATAAAACGGCTGATCGCACTTGGGAATACCGCGGTGTTGTCGATGGAAAAGAGGCTTCCGATGGAAAAGCCGGCGAGTTGGCTCAACTTTGTCAGGGCACATTAAAATTCAATGTTGATGGAAAGTTAGAATCCCAAGAGATGGCTGAGAGCAATTTTAACTTTTCTGGTGGCGCATTCCAAAATCAGAAAATTAAATTGAATTTCGGAGACCCAATTGCAGAGGGTGGTAAGGGCATTGACGGTACTAAACAATACGGAAAAGATTCAGATTTGATCACTTGGGGACAAGATGGATCTGCGGCTGGAACAATCACAGGTCTATCATTCAATGACCAGGGTGTGTTGACAGCTCTGTATTCAAATGGTGAAGCTAAAGATCTATCGCAGATCACTTTGGCGAAGTTTGAAAATCCAGAAGCTATGTTCAAAGTCGGTAACAACCGATTGAAGGAATCCAGAGATTCTGGAGCGGCAGCTCTTGGAACATCAGGAAGTGCTGGCCGAGGAAAACTGTTTGCGAAATCTCTCGAGAGATCGACAGTCGATCTCGCAGCGGAATTCGTAAACCTGATTCAAAATCAGCGAGGTTTCCAAGCCAATGCGAAAACGATCACCACAACCGATCAGTTGTTGGAAGAAGTCATTCAGCTGAAGAGATAATAGATTGAGTTAATCTCTGAGATTAAAGCCCCGGCGAAGGTCGGGGCTTTTTTTTGAACAAAGGTAACCTGCGACTATCTTTTTAAAATCTCGCTCATGCGTTGGCGTATATGTTCCGCCTCAGTGGCCAATTGGGCTTTTCTCTCGACGATGTCTTCAGAGAGATCTTGGAGAGTGATGCCTGGCTCGTAGAGTTCACAGGTCATGGAGAAGTGACCCATTTTTTCTGGAATCATGGGGAAGTTCAGCGACTGCATGCTCGGCAAGTGTTCACCAAAAAATTTAGAAAATGGTCGAATCCATGCGCTCCACTCCGGAGGAATATGCAGGGGGACGCTCCAGCCCTCGGAACCCCGATGAACGGCAAGCAGAATGGGCGACTGTGTTCGCAAAGAAATTTCGATGAATCGATGAGATCGGAATGTTCTGATTTCACCGACATCCCCAAACATAGCGTGAGCGCCTTCGGGGAAAATGATCAAATCCGTCTTTTGAGAATCTTGAAAATTTCTAACTAAATCATCGAAGTTCATGTGTTGGTCGGACTGGGTCAAGTACTCGGCGATGGTTTTGGTCACCGGATTGGTGTAAAACCATTTATCCACCACGCCCCGGGGGCAACGGTCGCCACCGCCAGCCTTCATGACTTCTAAGGCGAGGGTGCACATCGCTGGCATCCAGGACAGGGGCGTCGCGTGATTAACCACCGCGATCAGTCTGGGTTGTTCAATCAAGGCGCTAAGATCGGGAGTGCAAGAAAAAGAAGTCTCATGAGCTAGGGATTTGATCAGGGCCTCGAGAAAATCGGAATAATCCGAAAGAGTTCTCATTAGACCCCCAGGTAAGATCTTCTGACATTATCGTCGTTGAGAAGATCTTGGCCACGCCCTTCCAAGGTGACCTCTCCAGTTTCAATCACATAGGCGCGATTGGAAACCTTCAAAGCCATTCGGGCATTTTGTTCCACCAGTAAAATGGTGACTCCTTGAGAGTTGACCTTCTTTATAATCTCAAAAATTTGCGAGACAATTCTCGGTGCCAATCCCAAAGAGGGCTCGTCAAGAAGCAACAATTTAGGACGAGACATCAAGGCCCTGGAAATGGCAAGCATTTGTTGTTCGCCACCCGACATGGTGCCAGCACTTTGTTTGATTCTTTCCTGAAGTCTTGGAAAGAGCTCGAAACACATCTGAATATCCTTTTGAATTTCAGATCGATCGCTGCGGGAATAAGCTCCCATTTCTAGATTCTCCAAGACGCTCATTTGTGGGAAAACACCGCGACCCTCTGGGGACTGGGCCAGCCCTAGGCTGACTCGCTGATAAGACTTCACCGTCTTCAGGGATTGTCCTTGCAGTAAGATATCTCCTGTAGATTCCACGATTCCAGAAATAGCTCGAAGAGTTGTTGTTTTTCCTGCTCCGTTAGCGCCAATCAACGAAACGATTTCGCCGGGTTGCACCACGAAGTTGAGCCCTTTGAGGGCATGAATAGCGCCGTAATAAACATGCAAGTCTTTTACTTCAAGAATGGGTTGAGACATCAATGCCCTCCCTGCAAATCTTCGTCGGTTCCTAGATAGGCCTCAATCACCTTGGCAGAGGACTGAATTTGCACTGGAGGCCCCTCTTCAATTTTGCAGCCATGGTCCAGAACCACAATTCGTTCACAGATTCCCATCACTAACTTCATATCATGCTCGATCAATAAAACCGTCAGTTTAAAATCCTGTCGAATTTTTGCAATGGTCTCCATCAAACGATGGGTCTCATTGTGGTTCATTCCAGCTGCAGGTTCATCCAAGCAAATCAACTTTGGATTTGTAGCCAAAGCTCGAATGATTTCCAGCCGTCGTTGTTGACCGTAAGGTAAGCTGCCGGCTTCATCCGTGGCATGTTTGTCCAGCCCAAAGATTGACAAGAGATTCAATGATTTTTCTCTTAACTCTTTCTCTTCACGCAGATACTTGGCCGTTTTGAGGACCGAAGAAAAAAATCCATAGCTGATGTCGCGACTTCCTGCCACCATGACATTGTCGAGAACCGAAAGCTCTTTGAATAAACGAATATTTTGAAATGTTCGGGTCATGCCGAGTGCTGAAATTTGAAAGGGTTTTAGACCTATCAGCGACTTTCCGTCAAAGAGCACGTCGCCCTGGGTGGGCTGGTAAACCCCAGTCAGCATATTAAAGACGGTGGTCTTTCCGGCTCCATTGGGGCCAATAAGACCGATGAGCTCGCCTTGGCCGATCTGAAAACTCAGCTGATCGACGGCCTTAAGGCCCCCAAACTGCATCGTGATTGATTGAACATCCAGGAGATTCATCGAGAAGCTCCTGGCGACATTTTTCGTTTCAACCATTGAATGATGTCGGTGATCTCTGTAGTTCCAAATAAACCTTTAGGTCGTAAAATCATCAACAAGACCAACGACAATGAATAGATCACCATTCGAATATCCACACCGAGAATCTCCTGCAATGGACGGAGAGCTTCAGGAACAATGGTAATAAACATGGCGGCGACAATAGATCCCGTCAAGCTGCCCATTCCACCAAGAACAACCATGATCACAGCATCTACACTCCGCATGAAAGAAAATGACGATGGATTCAGGTAGTTCGCATAGTGGGCAAAGATCGACCCTGCAACGCCAGCAAAAAAGCTGGACAGAACAAAAGCTCGCACTTTGGTTTGAGTGGTGTTTACCCCCATGGATTCCGCGGCCACCTCGTCTTCACGAACACTGAGAAAAGCTCGCCCATGGGAAGATCGAATGAGTCTCCAGAGGGTAAAAAAGCAGACCAGCACCCAAAAAATCGCATGGGAATAACCCGTCACAAATTTACTGACGGTCCATTCGCCAAGAGTCCAATCAGTGGGGCCCGAAATTCCATACATACCCCGCGCTCCGCCAACAGCAGATGTGTTGAGCAGAACCACCCGAATAATTTCACCAAAGCCCAAGGTCACAATCGCTAGATAGTCCCCTTTGAGTCGGAGAGAGGGGAGTCCCACGACCAGGCCCGCAAGGGCTGCCATTGTACCGCCGCAAACGGCAAAAAGCAGAAAACTGAAAATCTGCAGACCACCCGCCGGCACGGGAATCAAGGTGCTCAGATAAGCGGAGGTATATGCCCCAGTGGCCATAAATCCCGCGTGGCCCAGCGAGAACTGACCCGTATACCCATTCACCAAGTTCAGGCTCATCGCCAGAATCATGTTGATCAAAATATAAATCAAAATTAGCTGAATGTAGGCATTCACCCCGATATCAATAAAGAGTCCAATGCCCAACAAAACCAAAAATGTAATCAGAGGGGTTTTCATGGATTGCAAAAGAATTTTCATTAAACCTTCTCCACAGTATTTTTACCCAACAAACCAGAAGGTCTAAAAATCAAAATCACAATCAAAATTCCAAAAGCCAAAGCATCACGGTAGGTCGAAGAAAGATAACCAACCACCATCTCTTCAGAAAGGCCCATGATCATAGCTCCGAGAACTGCTCCGCCAATGCTTCCAATGCCGCCCAGAACAGCTGCGACAAAGGCCTTTAGTCCAATCATCATTCCCATCAAGGGGTCAATTTTTGGATACTTCATGCCGACGAGCACGCTGCCCACGCCGGCCAGCGAAGACCCAACAATAAAGGTGAAAGCGATGATTCGATCGGTATTCACGCCCATCAGACTTGCCACCACGACATTGGTGGAAACAGCTCTCATGGCTTTGCCGATTTTTGTTCGATAGATGAGAAAATTTAGAGCCAACATCATCAACAGAGTGATGGCAAGAACAGCGACATCCAGACTTTTAATTTGCACCCCGCCCAGCTCAACAATCACGGAGTCTTTCAGTACAGTTGGAAAGACTTTGGGGTCGGCACCAAAAATCACCTGAGCGGTGTATTCCAGAAACAGAGACACTCCGATCGCTGTGATCAGAATGTTGAGTTTAGGAGCCTTTCTTAAAGGGCGGTAAGCAAATCGCTCAATCATGAGTCCAAGCAGACTGCAGCCAATCATTGCGGATGCGAGCAAAATGACCAGGGTGGAAATCCCCGGTGCTTCACTGATCCCCAGAAACTGAGCAGAGTAGTAGGCGGCGAAAGCCCCCACCATATAAACGTCGGAGTGGGCGAAATTGATTAACTGTAGGATTCCATAAACCATGGTGTAACCAAGAGCAATCAAGGCATAGATACTGCCAAGACTAACGCCATTGATGACATGTTGAAAAAAATCCTCCACGAACAGTCCTCCTTGAAACCCAATCAACTCAAGGATTGACGGTCGTCACGTATTTATTTTCATTTCCTTGAACTTTGACAACCACAGCTGATTTTACAGCATTTCGATTCTCGTCGATGGAGATCTTTCCAGTCGCGCCGACAAATTCTTTAATTTTTGCCAGTTGGTCGCGAATGTTCGTCGGCGTGATTTCAGTTGTGTTTTCAATGGCCTTCAAGAGCATTTTTGTCGCATCATAAGCCACGGAAGACAGACCATCCGGTTGCCGTTTGTACTTTTCCTTGAACTTCGCCATAAAATCGATGGCGGCGGGTTCTTTGCTCTCGGTCGAGTAGTGATTAGAAAAGTATCCACCATTTACGGCGCTTTTCCCGATCTCAAAAAGTTTCGGAGAATCCCAACCATCTCCGCCCATCAGGGTCGCTTTGATGCCAAGCTCTCGAGTCTGGCGAGCGATCAAGCCCACTTCTGTGTAATAGCCAGGAATATAAATCGCATCGGGATTTTTGGATTTCATCTGAGTGAGTTGCGCCTTGAAATCCACGTCTTGAGATTGGTAACTGAGGTCGGCAACGATTTCACCACCCAATTCTTTGAACTTCTGAATGAAAAAATCAGCCAAACCGACTGAGTAATCAGATTTTACATCGCGAAGCACGGCCACTTTTTTTGCTTTCAAGGTATCGGTGGCAAATTTTGCCATTACTGTCCCCTGAAACGGATCAATGAAACAAGCGCGAAAAATATAGTCTCCGACCTGTGTGACTTTTGGATTGGTTGAGCTTGGTGTCATCATCGGAATTTTTTTAGCTTGTGCGATGGGAGCTGCTGCCAATGATCGAGAGCTTGCGACCTCTCCCAAGATAGCGACGACCTTTTCTTGTTCAATCAAGCGAGTGACCACTGAGGCGGCCTCCTCTGGTTTTCCTTGGTCGTCCATGGTGATCAATTTAATTTTTTTTCCTTTGATCCCACCCGTCGCGTTGGCTTCATCAACAGCCAATCGAATCCCTTCATCAGTGCTTTGTCCGAAGGTGGCTTCGGAGCCGGTCATTGAACCGAAATGTCCAATAACGATTTCATTCGTGTTTTTTTTGGTGCATGCCGCGAAAAAAGGTAGAGTGAATAAAAGGACCATTAAAGTCTGACGCATTTGACCTCCCACTTGTCAGCAAATTGTACTCAGAGCTCGGTACGAAGCTCAATCATATAATCAGACATCGCTGACAAAAGCCCAATGAGATCAGTGATCTCAGCACTCTCAAAATAGAGCGTCGGCGTCAATTGGCGAGAATATTAGCAAGACTTAGATAGTCTCGTGGGGTCGACTTTCCTTTGCTGATAGCTGTTTCCAAGGGGACGGTGATGATCTGCTCACCTTGGCTGCCCACCATAATATCACATTGTCCCTGCAACAAGAGCTCTACCGCCACAGAGCCCAGACGGCTGGCCAAGACGCGATCGAAGGCTGTGGGTGATCCGCCTCGTTGTTGGTGACCCAAAATGCAAACTTTTGCCTCGAGCCCCGCTTTTTTTCGAATTTGTTCTGCCAAATCATAAGCTCGGCCTGGTTTTTGTCCCTCGGCAGTGATCAATATAGAACTCATTTTGCCACGAGCTTGACCAGCTTTGATTTTATCGATGGCCTGATCGACTGTGATGGGAACATCCGGAGTAAAAATAATTTCTGCGCCCCCAGCCAGTCCCACATGAGAGGCAATGAGGCCCGAATTCCGACCCATAACTTCAACAATAAAAAGGCGATCATGGCTGGCGGCTGTGTCGCGAATTTTATCAATCGCTTGGAGGGCGGTGTTGACGGCTGTATCAAAACCAATGGTGTTGTCAGTTCCAAAGATATCATTGTCGATGGTTCCGGGTACGCCGGTGATAGGGATTTGATGTTCCAGCCAAAGCGCGTGAGCCCCGCGAAAGGAGCCGTCTCCACCGATGCAGACAACAGCGTCGATCTGTGCGGACTTTAAATTTTCCGCAGCGATTTTCCGATATTCTGGTTTGTGAAACTCCATGGAGCGCCCGGTTTTTAAAACAGTTCCGCCGCGTTGAATGATGTTGGCCATAGAGCGGAGATTGAGAGGCTGAAAGTTTTTTTCCAACATGCCTGGATAGCCACCGATAATGGCGGTCACCTCAATTTGATGTGAGATTGCGGTACGTACGATGGAGCGAATGGCCGCATTCATGCCAGGAGCATCGCCACCACTAGAGAAAACACCGAGCCTCTGAATTTTCTTTTGAAATTGAGCCATAAAAAGACTCTACGATAAAAAGAAGATAAAAAAAAGCCTGAGTCATGAACCCAGGCTTTTTATTGACTGAATAGATTCAGTGCAATGGCCTATTTCACCAATGCTTTGAATTCAGCGCCAGCGCGGAACTTAGGAGCCCATGCAGCAGGAATTTTGATTGCTTTTCCAGTTTGTGGATTGCGACCAATACGAGCTTTTCTTTTTGCTTTTGTGAAAGTGCCGAAGCCAACCAATTTTACATCGTCGCCTTTTTTAACGGCTTTTTTAATGTTGTCAAAAGCACAGTTCATAATGTTCTCAGCTTGAGCTTTTGTGCAATGAGCTTCTGTAGCAATTTTTTCGATCAGTTGTTGTTTGTTCATCGTGAACTCCTTCTTTGTCGTTTCACTTAGTTGTTATCTTGACCACCATTTGGCCACGGAACACATTAGGCTTCTGTTTCCAGGTTTGGTCAAAGTTTTTCTTTGTTGAAAAACAAAGTGCGTCAGTGGTGGATCTTCAATGCAGACTATTTAGATCAAGAAATTGTGTAGATGAAATTATGACCCATGCAAAGGCTCAGGCATCTTGGTCATCATCGGTATTTGAAGGAAGATCTTGAATAGAAGCATTTTCTTCGCTGGGGATCGCGTAGCCGCCAGAGGCCCACTCGCCAAGATCCATCAGTCGACATCGCTCCGAACAGAAGGGCCGAGTGGGATTTGTCGGAGCATAGATCGAGTCTGCTCCGCAATGGGGACATTTCACTTTTCGAACGGGAAAATTTTCTTTGCTCATAAGCCCAAGGACTTTAGCACTTAAAGTCCCTGAACACCACAGTTTGGCGTTGAGCATCGAACCATCCGGCCTGAGCCCGCCAAAGAGCTATTGAAGTACAGATTGAAATCCCAGGAGTTGTCTTCTAGCTTTCCAACAGGAACTTGAAACTGAAACAACAGATTTCCACCTTGATGGTAAGTAGCACCAGCAGGGCCATAAGAGCGCAGCTCAAAACCGGTTGAAAAAGTAGAGGGTTGATCTGCGCAAACCACGCCATCATGATCCACACAGATCGGGTTGATCGTGGTGGTCAGAACCAGGGGATTGTAAACACCAGACATATTAAAGGTATTGAATCCAAACCAGCTCAAGAAAAATTGACTGAGGCTTGGAAGACTCAAAGAGTACCAAGAGCAATAATAGGGGTTGGTGCAAGTGGTGTCGGGAAGTGCGCGAATCACCAGGCTCACTTGATTGGCCTGAGTGCTCTGAGTGAAAAGCATGATATCGTGGAAAGCATTGTTCATCCAAGCATTACAACCAGCTAAACCAGCATCGACGCTGTTGCGATCACAAACACCCATGGCATATTTCAAAACGTCTTTCATGCCTTGGCCAAGATTGTAGGATGTTCCATTGTTTTGGTACTGGTTATCCATCTTTGTGTTCTGGGCATAGAAGCCAGAGCTGATGGCGGTTGGGGGATAGGAATTCGCAACACCAACGCCGCCGGTGTTGTAGTTCGGATTTCCGCCGCCGGATTTTCCGCAAGCCACCATGCCCGTGGTGATGGACGCTGCAACTAAAACCCAGATAACTGTGGAAAGCTTTTTCATAAAATCCTCCATTACACCGATTGTAAAATACACAAGCCATGCCACTGACACCCCCGTCTCAGTTGAAAAATACAAGGCTTTCAGGGCCTTGTCTCAATTTGAGACTGTCCAACCCCCAAACAAAGCCAAAAAAAGGCACCTCCTTCGACGCGGTATTGCTACCAAATAAGGGAAGTCACTTATTAACGTTTGGGGCGGGTGATGAGGAGGTAGGTGCTGGTGGAGATTAGGGCTAGGCTGATCCAGGTGGAGATGGTGAGGCCGGCAATCAGGGCGCCGCGGAAGTCTTCTCGGTAATGCTCCATCATCAGGCGGCCAAGGCCATGGAAGAGGATCCATAAGGAGAAAATCTTGCCCTGACTGGGGCGAGATTTTTTCTCTAAACCAATCAGCAAGGCGTAGATCGCCAGTTCCCAGATCACGGCATAGAGTTGTGTGGGGTGACGGGGCACAGCCAGTTGATCCCACTGAAAGGTCACCGCCCAGGGCTGTTCGCAGTAGCTGCCATAACAACAGCCCGCGAGAAAACAGCTCATTCGTCCGAGGCCATAACCGAGTGCAAATATCGGAGCGAAAAAATCAGCCCAGTGAAAAAACGAGAGATCCTTTCGGCGAAGATAAATCCAGCAACCAATCAGGGCGAGCAGAAAGCCCCCATAAAAAACGAAACCGCCCTGCCAAAATTGAAAAATGCGGATCCAATTGTCGGCATAGGTTTCCGGGGACTCGTAAAGCACATGCGCCAAGCGCGCGCCGACAAATCCGCCCAGCATAAGGATCAATGCCAGATCCAGGGTCGTGATCACGGACTCATTTTTTCTTTTGGCGCGGGTTACGGCATAGAAAACCAGGCCACAATAAAGGACCGAGAGATAAAGAATATAGGATGGAATCTGAAACGAGCCGAGATGAATCTCTGGGTACATTAAACCTTCGAGGCTAGGTTCTCATCTTTCAGAGAATTTTTTTCTTTGAGCATTAGAAGCAAGAGCAATCCAACACCACATACAATGGCCGAGTCCGCAACATTGAACGCGGGCCAGGTGTATTTGTCATAAAGATGAAAATCCAAAAAATCGATCACATAACGAAAACGCAGCCGATCCACATAATTTCCAATCGCGCCACCAAAGACGCTGGATAAAGCATAGATTTGCCATCGATCTGTGTCCGCAACGCTTCGTAGGATCAGAAGAATCACAATCAGAGCAACGGGGGGCATCGAGAGAAAAAAGAGCTCCCGAAACATGGGGTGAGATTGAGACAAAAATCCAAAGGCCGCTCCAAAGTTTCGGACATAGGTGATGTTGAAAAATCCTGGAATCAACGGCGTCGATTCGCCCAACTGATAGTGGGTGTGGATATACATCTTGGTGATTTGATCAATCGCAATCAGGAAAAAAGAAAAAGTGGCCAGGATAATGTATTTCTTTTTCAACGAAGAGCCTCCACGCATTTTGAACAGAGCTGAGGGTGTTCGGCATTTTGTCCCACGTCAACAGAGTAAACCCAGCATCTCTGGCATTTCTCCCCATTCGCTTTTTGGGCCGTCACCTCATATGATCCTGACAGAAGCTCGAGATCAGAGACAATAAAAAACTCACGAAGGTCTGAATGAAGTCCGCCTTTTCCGTGAAATTGTCTCAGCGTTTCCAAAGTTTTACCCTCAGACTTGATCGTGACCTTGGCTTCCAAGCTAGATCCGATGACTTTTTGGGCACGGAGGGTTTCCAGAACCTTCTGGACTTCCCCTCTGACCTTCAACAGTTCTTCAAAGGTGCTCTGGATGGCGGTGTTATTCCATTGTTTCGGAGCTTCAGGAAAATCCAGCAAAAGAGGGCTTTCTTGAGTGCGATGTGGAACATAAGCATAAGCTTCTTCAGCAAGAAAGCTCAATACTGGTGTCATCATTCGGATGAGATAGTCCGTGATCGTTTCAATCACTGTTTGTGCGGACCTGCGTTCTCGCCCATCCGCTTTCCAAGTGTAAAGACGGTCCTTCAATGCATCCAGGTAGGTCGCTGACAGATCCACCGTGAAAAAATTGTTGAGCAAATGATAGACCTTATAGAAGGAATAGTCGTCATAGGCCGCAATCATTTTCTGATTCAAATCATAAAGACGTCCCAGTGCCCATTGATCCAGGGCCGTCATTTGTTCATAAGGCACACTGTCTTTTTTGGGATCAAAGTCAAAAGTGGCGCCGAGCAAGAATCGCATGGTGTTGCGAATGCGACGATAGGTCTCGGTGACTCGTTCAAATTCCTGAGGTCCACATTTCACATCTCCGCCATAGTCCTCGTACACGGTCCACAGACGAATGATTTCAGCGCCGGACTTGCTGGCGACGTCATTGGGATCAACAACATTGCCCTTGGACTTGCTCATTTTCATTCCCTGCGAGTCATTCACGAATCCGTGAGTGATCAGAGCTTTAAAGGGAGCTTTCCCATTGGTGGCAATCGATGACAAAAGCGAAGTATTGAACCAGCCTCGATGTTGATCGCTGCCCTCAGAATAAATATCGGCGGGGAATCCCATGCCCTCTCGTTTTTTCTGAACAGCCGCGTGGCAGATGCCAGAGTCAAACCACACGTCGAAAATATCTTTGCCGTGTCGGAATCCTTCAGCGCCAAAGTCAGGATCTTGTTCATTGAGATTTTTTCGTTTCACCACATCGCCGACGAAATGTTCAGCAGAGAATTTGAAAAAAGCTTCAATGCCGCCCTCTTTGTCCATGGTGTCTGCGACCTTCATCATCACGTCAAAATCAATGAGAGGCTTTCCAGTCTTCACACAGTAAAAAACGGGAATAGGAACACCCCAAATGCGTTGGCGGCTCAGACACCAATCCGGTCGTCCCTCCATCATCGCGCGAAAACGAGCTTCGCCCCAAGGGGGGAAAAACTTAATTTCATCAATCGCCTTCAGAGCTAACTGGCGGAGGTTGCTACCCTCGAGATCCAAACCAATAAACCACTGTGGTGTTGCACGAAAGATCAACGGAGTTTTTGAGCGCCAACAATGTGGGTAACTGTGTTCGATTTCTTTATGGCCCAGAAGCATTCCGAGGCCTTTGAGCTTTTCAATGATCATAGGGTTGGCCTTAAAGATATTCAATCCCTGAAACTCGGGGACTTCATCTGTGTATTGGCCTGACTCATTCACGGGACTTAAAATATCCATTCCATATTTGATTCCAACTTTGTAATCATCCGCACCGTGGCCCGGAGCTGTGTGAACGGCGCCGGTCCCGGTGTCTGCGGTGACATGGGAACCAAGAACGATCAACGAATCTCGATCCAAGAAAGGATGTCGAGCTTTTCCCATCTCTAAAGATTTGCCGGAAAAAGTTTTTCCAGTTGGAGTGAGGTTCAGTCCGGTGTCTTTCTCAACAAATTCTTTGAGAGCTTGGGCCAGAACAATCAGTTCTGAACCCGTATCAAAAAGTGCATAGGTTAGATCTTCGCTCAAAGCGATGCCGAGGTTTGCCGGCAAGGTCCACGGGGTTGTGGTCCAAATCACAAACGAAACGGGACGAGAAGGTTTCCCCAATTTTTCCAACGTCGCCGGATCCTGAACCGGAAATTTGACGTAAACTGCAGGAGACTTGTGCGGATGGTATTCAACCTCGGCATCGGCCAAAGCAGTTTTTAAAGTCCAGTTCCAATAAACAGGTTTCGTACCCAGGTAGACAACCCCTTTTTGGAAAGCTCTGGCAAATTCACGGACCTCTTCGGCCTCATAAGAGGCATCCATGGTCAAATAAGGATTCTCCCAGTCCGCAAGAATTCCCAGGCGTTGAAATTGTGGGCGTTGATGATTGACCCATTTCTGCGCTTCTGCGCGACAGAGCTCGCGAAGTTCCGAATCGGATTTATCTTTGGCTTTTGATCCCAGACTTTTTAATACTGAGTGCTCAATCGGCAGACCATGGCAATCCCAGCCTGGGATTGAGGGCGCCAAAAAGCCTTTCATATTTTTATATTTGATCACGATATCTTTGATGGTTTTATTGAGCGCATGGCCAATATGAATAGAACCATTGGCGTAAGGCGGGCCATCGGGGAGCACAAAATGAGGACGACCTTCATTTTTTTTCATCAGTTTTTGGTAGATTTTTTTATCTGCCCAGGCCTGAATCATTGCCGGTTCCTTCTGAGCCAAATTTCCCTTCATCGGAAATTCGGTCTGAGGCAGACGAACCGTGGATTTATAGTCGACTTTGTTTGCGGAAGAATTCTGATCGCTCATGCACATCCCTAAACATCAAAAAGGAATCTAAGATCTCTAACCTATTGGAAGTCTTCAATTTGAGTCAACCTGAGAGAATCAATGGCGCCGATAAGCCGGGTTTATTGCTTCAGGGCTTTCTGAAAAGATGTTTAACCTGATTGTAGCCAATCGAGACCAACATTCTCAGAGCTTCATTGTCAGAGCTCAGGTGGAAATGGCATTTGACCTCTTGAATCAAAACCTGGATTTCAGTGTCGAGATCGGTTTTGGAGACAGAGGAGGGAGCTTTGGCGCTGACGTCAGGGCGATGAGCTGTCGTCGCGGCCGGGGCTTGTTCCGTGGATATTTTGGCAGAACTTCTTTCAGCCTTGAGGTCCTGAGATCGAATACGAACAGTGGTTGATTCCGGTTCGACAATTTCAAACTCGCCAATCATGCCGGCAAGATTTTTGAGCTCAGTTTTAAAGTTCTGGATACTGGGCCGCTCCAATGCCGAATCACCCTGCAGTTTGGCCTTCAAATAAAGACTGACCAAAATATCGGGATTGGTTGCCATCTCTTTGATGCATTCATTTTGCGTCTGCAGCCAAGCGTACGCTTGCACGAGCGTGTCTTTGGTGTACGCCTGCGGTGGCAATGGATTCATGTTCATTGTAGCCAAGGTCCCCTCTGAAACTGGTGAGAAAGGATAAGGGCCAGGGCCAGGGGTTTCAAGACAAAAGGCGCTTTGATGCTCATCAAAAAAGAGCGATTATGCCGCAGTTTTAGGCATAATCCTTGGCGTTGATTCCGTATTTCTCGATTTTTCGCAGCAAGGTCTTTTTGGGGATATTGGCATGCAGAGCCGTTTGGTTGATTCGTCCCTTAAAGGTCTTCAGAGCCTTGACAATAAATTCTTTTTCAAACGCTTCTTTTTCAATGTTGAAATCCAAAGCACCGCCGGCAGTGATATTGATATCTCCGTCCTCCGACGAGGTGTCCATGTCGTCCGAGTTATCTGTGTCCTCAGCATCATCTTCAATATCTGCATCATCCAAACGAAGCCCCAGGTTTCCAGCTGCGGTGGTGTTTTCGTCAGCAGGGACGTCCACAGAGATTTCTGGTAAAACCGTTCCAGTCGCACTTAACAGTGATTCTGGAATGGAACACAGGCTCAGATTATTGGAGTTTTCCATGATGAACATATGTTCGATCACATTTTCAAGCTCTCGAATATTTCCGGGCCACTCATAACGTTTCAAAACTGTCAGGGCATCTGCGGCAACGCCGACGATCCGTTTACAATGAGCAACATTGAATTTTTTGATAAATATTTGAATCAAACTTTCAAGGTCGTCTTTTCGATCCATCAATGATGGCAAGAATATTGGAATTACATTGAGCCTGTAAAACAGATCTTCGCGAAAGGTGCCGGCTTTCATCATGTCTTCGAGGGGCCGATTGGTGGCCGCGATGATTCGCACGTTACTGGGGATCTCGCGATTAGCACCCACCGGAACGAAAACCTTTTCTTGCAGAACCCGGAGCAGCTTTACTTGCATCAACAGAGGCATGTCACCGACTTCGTCCAAAAACAGAGTTCCGCCCTCGGCAAATTGAAAGCGACCAATTTTTCTTTGGTCAGCGCCGGTAAAGGAGCCCTTTTCGTGACCAAAGAGTTCACTTTCAAAAAGATTCTCAGGAATTGCGGAGCAATTGATGGCGACAAATTTTTCGTCTTTTCGTCCCGAGTTATAGTGAATCGCTCGGGCGACCAGTTCTTTACCAGTTCCTGAGGCCCCGCGAATCAACACCGGCGTGTCCACTTTGCTCAGGCGATGAATGATGTTAAAAACTTTTTGCATCTGCTGATTGTTACCAATGAACTTGCGGCCGCCCTCCATCAGCATCGGAGAAGACGCAGCGATGCTGGAGATCATATTCATCGCAGCGATAGCGCGATCCAAGAGCGCGACAAGCTCGTCGCTTTGGACAGGTTTTTGCAAATAATTGTAAGCGCCGTCTTTTACGGCCTGGACAGCGTGGTCAATGGTTGCAAACGCAGTCATCACAATGACGACGATGCCAGGGTTGTGTTCTTTGATCAGCTTCAGAGCCTCGAGGCCATTCAGGCGGGGCATATCCACATCGAGGATGGCGATATCAAAAGAATTGGCTTTGATTTTTTCAACGCCATTGAGTCCGTCGAAAGCTTCCTCGACCTGGAAACGGCCAGTGCTGGTCAATGCTGATTTGACCGACAGTCGTAATCCTTGATCGTCATCCGCTACGAGAACTCGAATCATAAACCCTCCGTCTAAAACACATCCAGTGAGTGTCGGTGGACATTCACTTTTTAGATCTTCAGGAGCTTAGGGGTATAAACCTTAAGCTCAAGATTTGACTGGTTTTATCACAAACAAGAGGGGATCACTAGGGCTGTTGTTGGCAACATGGAGAGTTTTACGGTTTGACTGGGAGTTCGACAGTGAAGGTGGAACCCTGTCCTGGCGTGGATTCGCAGTGAATGGCTCCTCGGTGCAATTCGACGAAATATTTGGCCAAATAGAGCCCCAGCCCTGACCCCCGAATCGGGGAAGATTTTGCTGACTTGGACCGAAAAAATTTCATAAAAACATTGGCGACTTCATCCTCGGGAATGCCCGGCCCTTGATCGGCGACTTGGATGACCACCTTGTTGTTGGCCTCTTCGGTCGAGATCAATACTTTCGAGTTCTCGGGGCTGTACTTGATCGCATTTTCAATCAGGTTGGACAGGACCTGTTTGATCAACTCGGGGTCAATCTCAATGCTAAACAAAGGCTCGAGTTCCGCAATCAGCTGAATGTGTTTTACTTGGGCTAGAAATTCATGTTTACGAATGACCTCTTTCAAAATTTGATTGATGTCTTTCGCTTGAAGATGAAGCTCCACACCTTGGCTCTCAATTTTGGCGTAATTCAAGATCGTGCTGATGAATTTGAGCAGATCCTCGGCCGACTGGCGAATCATATCCAGGGCCTCTCTCTGGGTTGATGAGAGGGGCGTATTGTCCTTGGAAATCGCTTCTGTCATTCCCTGAATGCGGGCGAGAGGAGTTTTGAGATCATGAGACATCATGCCGATAAAATTGGTTTTTAGTTGCTCAACTTCTGAGAGCAGTTTGTGTTTCTGATAGTATTCCCAGGATCGGCGGTTCTCGACGATGAGTCGGTAAGGAATGAAAAAATAATAACACAGAAAGATGGCCAAAAAAGGATGGGCCATGTCGATCCAGATATTGAGTGGCCAAAAACAGAAATAACAAAAAGCCGAGAAGGTCACCGCGGTGCCCATCAGGATAAGAATTCCCTTCAATGGTTTCAGCGTCAGCACCACGTGGACCGTCAACAACGAAATCAGCAAGGTGAATACAAGATTGAGCCAATCCGGAGCCCTGGCTGGCGCCGAGTTGCGAATGAGAGTTTCAAAAATATTGGCGTGCATCTCTGCCAGCGGCATCAGTTTGCCTTCGCGGGAAAAGGGAGAGCTGACATAGTCATGGGTATCAAGATCCGTGCGATCACCAAAGATCACAATTTTGTCGGCAATGTCGGCAGCGTCGACCGGTTGATTGAGAACCTGCTCGAAAGACCGAAAAGGAAACGAGTCCATCGGGCGGTAATCAATGTAAGTTTGCAGAGACTTGTAGAGTTCAAAGGTCCCGCGGATTTTCGTCACATCCGAGATTGTCGGGTTGTAGGTCTCCGCAATCAAAGTGTGCATCATTTTCTGGTCAAGAAAACTGACCAGGAGACGTCGAGTGACTCCGTCTTTGGCGAACTTGGTATTGTCCGCAGTTTTTGGTCCAGGAATGACTTTCAGTTGATCCAGTGGTGGGGGGAATTGAGATTTTCCCCTCTCACCTTTGAGTTCCAGCTCGTCTGTGGGGAAATAAATATTCGAGAAAGAATCGACCGTATCCGCAAATTCTTTTTTGTCGGCATAACTGCCTTTCCAATTGTTGAGATTGGAAACATAAACAACAGCTCGAGGTTTTTTTTCGATAATTTTTTTAAGGGCTTGAGCTTGATAATGGTAACCTGGCAGCCCTTGAAGCAGGGAAACTGTGCCGGGGGTTGTATAGACGAGCTCGATGGTTTTTGTATCTGTGGGGGCCGGTCGGTGCTTAATTCTGAGATCAAGAAGGATGGATTCAATCGAGGCCAGATCTAGACTACAAACAAAGTAGCCAATTACAAAAGCGAATGTCGCATGAAGAAAAAGTTTGAGAGGGCTGGTTCTCTTGAGCTGCTGAATCAGTTCTTGAGCAGACCGAAGCAGCTTCTTCATCATCTTAGATGATATTCAAAGGCAGACAGCCGCCACCGGGCATCTGAGCGGTAGAGTCCGTTTTCACGGGCTTCTGAATCTTTTTGATGTGAAGTTTTTTTGTCACGGTCGTTGTAGAAGTGTTCATAAAACTTCCTTTCGTACTTGGTAATAATATGAAATTGCTAAAGAAATCAAGCTTCTTGTGCGGTCACAGAAAATTGGGTCGACCTGGTGTTTGTCACCAGTGGCTTGTTTATGCGCCCACATGCAGCCACCACCACAGAGGTGTCGGGCCCAACAGTCCCCGCAATTGTTGACTGAAATCAAAGAGTTCCTAATGGTTTGCATCCGCTCGGGCCGCAAGTCGGTTTCAGAGCCCACCGCCAGCTGCAAATCATTGACGGCCCAGGGACAGTTGAAGGCCTTATTCTTGGCATCTAAAACCAGGTAAGATTTTCCCGAACCACAAAAATTTTCCAGTCGGTATTTGGCATCGAGCTGTCGAAACATCTGGTCAAAAAATTTGATTTTCCGCAGAGAGCTCTCGCCCCCTTGTTGAAGAGCAAGGCGTGCGATCTGATGAAAGTCCGCCACAAACTGTTCGCTGGCAGCAACGTCAGAACTCTCGTTGTCGAAATGAAAATCGTATTGATCAGCCCCCAGCTCTCGATAGAAAAGATAAGAGCGTAAAGGCGTTTTATTGTAGGGCCCAAAGACCCCTTGAATGATGATAGGCCCAAGATTTTCTCGGTGTTGGACCAGCAGCTTGAGACCTTCGAGAATTTTTTCGGTAACTCCCTTGGAGCCTTTACTCGGTCGAACGATGTCGTTGATTTCGGCGGGGCCATCGAGACTGAGAGTGATCTGTGATTGAAAGCTCTCAAGAACTCGAATGGTCTTTTCGTTGAACAATGTTCCGTTTGTAATGATGTTGAATTTGACTCGTAAGCTTTTCTCTTGGGCCTTTTCTTTGGCGTAATCAGCAATTAATTGTAGACCTTCAGGATAGAGCAGGGGCTCGCCACCAAGAAAGGTGATGTTGAAAGTGTCTCCGGTGCTTAAGCGGTCCATGAGGAGTGCAATTTGAGGAATTGTTTTTTCCACCGAAATTTTTTTCTCGGGTCGTCCGTAGGTTCCATCTTTTCCGGCTGCGCAATAAGTGCACTGTAGATTGCAGATCTGGGTGACATTGATTGAAAGAGATTGAATCTTGGATTTCATATTCTGATCGCGGACCTCCGAGGACTTTTCAAGATCCCAGGATTTCAGTTGTTCCAAGGCATCGCCGTCAAACTGGGGATCTAGCATGGTTTGCCAAAGCTCCTCAGAGAGTTCTGCCACATCCATGTTGCGGGCATGAAAACCAATCACCTGGCCGGTGGGAATTTTCGTGGCTAAAATGTTGTTCCAGCGTCTTTGTTCCATCATTGCTTTCCGTCGGTTTCATTTTTCGTGGGCGATTCGACACCACCCAGGTTTCGGCTTCTATTGCTGCAAAAAGCTGGCCTTTTTTTTTGAGAAATGATCAGCGAATTATTTTGTTATAACAGGTATTTAGCCGGTGCAAAATGCCCAGGGACGAATCTCGTCATCAATGGTCTTTGGTCGAGGGCCTTGGTGGCTGGAATACTCCAAGACCTTTTAAGGGTTTTATCAATGGTTCACAGGACTTTCAGGGAATCCGTTTGCGGGCCTTCTGAAACACCGGCATTCTTAATCCATGTCATTGCGTGTGAAGTATTGGGGGGTCAGGGGCTCATTGCCTTCCTCACCCACGCCAGAACAATGGGTTACTGATTTCGAGGGTTTGCTTCGCCAATTTTTTAAACTTGGTTATAAAGATGCGACCGAAATCAAAGACTTTCTCCAGCATCATTCTGTACCCCAAATCGGTGGATTTGGGACGGCGACGACGTCCGTCGAGGTCAGCACACCTCAAGCTCAGATCATTATCGATGGGGGCAGCGGCATTCGGAACTTGGGCGAAGAAATGATGAAAGGGCCCGCCGCCAAAGGCAAGGCCATCATTCATATTTTTCTGACTCACTTTCATTGGGATCATCTCTTAGGCCTGCCTTTTTTCGCGCCACATTTTGTGAAGGGCAATCAGATTCACTACTATGCCATTCAGCCTGAACTGAAGGACATGATTAAGGTCAAATTCAGCAAACCATTTTTCCCCGTTCCATTCGAACAGCTCTCCGCTCATCTCGAGTTTCATCAGTTAGAGCCGCGCAAGCCGATCATGATAGGGGATATGAAAATCACTCCGTACCAGCTTGATCATCCAGATCCTTGTTGGGGGTATCGCATTGAAAATGAGGGTAAGGTCTATGCCCATTGTGTGGATACCGAGGGAACGAGAACCAGCCGGGAAGCTTTGGGGCCGGATCTTCCCCTCTATCAGGGAGTGGATTTAATGTACTATGATGCTCAATACACTTTGCCAGAGCTGGCTGAAAAGGCAAATTGGGGTCACAGCGCTGCTCAGTTGGGTTTGGATTTGGCGCTGAGAGAAGGCATTCGGCATGTGCTTTTTGCCCATCATGATCCAGGCGCAACGACCAGCCAGATTCTCGAGTTGAAAGCACAGACCCGAGAGTATTATGATTGGAAAATTAAAACAGCCTCAGCAAACAATATTCAGTTGCCGCAGGTGAAATGGCGTTATGCCCACGAAGGATTGACCATCGACTTGGTCAATCTTTGAGTTCTCGGTGACATCCATCCAAATAGACCGTCCTCGATTTTAATCATTCGCTATTTCGGAAATGCCAGCTCGAAATGCAGGACTTTGTTTTCCTCATCGACCTCCATGGGTCGGAGCTCGACGGACTCGGGCCAGGAAAAATCATTTTGAACTTGTGAGAGCGGAGCTTTCTTCATGAAACTGATCCACGCGGGAACGGCGCCACTGGCCCCGGTGAGGCTGTTGGAGGTTGGGTCGTCATATCCGATCCAAACGAGAGTCGATTGCTCGGGAGTGATTCCGGAAAACCAGGCGTCTTTGTAATCCGAAGTCGTTCCTGTTTTTCCAGCGGCTGGGGTTGTAAAGCCCGACAGCGAGACCCCTTGTGCCGTTCCCGATCGAACGGTTTGTTTCATCATCGAAATGAGCTCGGCGGTGGCGACTTCACTCACGACCTGTTGGCCCTCGGGATGACTTTCATAAAGAGTCAGGCCTTTTTCATTGGTGATCGCCCTTAGGGTGGAGATCGGAATGGAATTGCCCATTCGGGCCAATGCAACATAAGCCTTCAGAACTTCCAGTGGATAGAGTTCAAAGGCGCCCAAGGTGACTGAAGGAACGGGGCTTAGAGGTGATTCGATTCCGAGGCTTTTGGCAGTTTCAATCACTCGCGGAATTCCCACCTCGAGACCCAGTTGTGCGGTCGCTGAATTTAAACTGTTTTTTAGGGCGAAATACATCGGCACTTGGCCAAAATATTTTCGGCCATAATTTTCCGGCGACCACTTTTGCCCATCAAATCGATAGGAGAACGGAATGTCATTCAGTGGTGTCAACGGATCATAGACCTTGCCATTTTTTCCCGAATCAATGAGAGCCGTGAGATAAACGAACGGCTTCATGATCGAGCCGACCTGACGGTGGCCATCGGTCGCGCGGTTGAACTGCGTGAGACGATAACTGCGACCTCCGACAATGGCGGAGATCAGCCCACTCTGATTGTGCGCCGACACCAACAGGCCCTCTAGCGTCTTTCCGGATTCTTTGATTTTCTTCACTTTTTTATTGTGAGCTTCTAGTTGATCGAGATGCCCGCGGATGGCCTGTTGTGCCGCCTGTTGTTCAACCAGAGAAAGGCCAGTGAAAACCTTGAGTCCCAAGGGATCCAAACCCATCTTGATAATTTCTTTGTTGGCTGCGTTGATATAATAGGGAGCTGTTTCGTTGACAGAGTAACTTTGCCGAGTGGGGAGGGTTGCTGATTTTGCTTTCTCTGCGTCTTCGCTGGAGATCATTTTCAAAGTTTGCATTCGATCCAACACCAGAGATCTTCGTTTGATGGCATTTTCTGTTTTCAGAAAAGGATCATAGAGGCCGGGACTGTTGAGAACCGCTGCGAGCATCGCACATTCTGGCAGTTCGAGCTGCTCAAGTGGTTTATTGAAATAGTATTGAGCAGCCGCGCCGAAACCGCGAATTTGAAAGGGTCCGTTTTGGCCTAGGTAAATGATGTTCAGATAAGTTTCCAGAATTTGATCTTTGCTCGAGTGAGTTTCTAGCAAAACGGACATCACGAGTTCGGTTGCTTTTCGTTTAAGGGTTCTTTCCGAGGTCAAAAAATAGTTTTTCACCATCTGTTGAGTGATCGTGCTTCCGCCTTGCTTGACTTTTCCGCCGGTCACATTGCTGAGCAAAGCTCGTGCTATTCCAGGAAAAGAAAACCCGGAATGTTCTAAGAACTGAGAATCTTCAATGGCCAGAACGGCATTGAGGCATTGAGTAGGAATTTCGCCCAAGGGCGTGTAGTTTTGCATGATGGGCTGCTGATCGAGATACTGGGCAAAAAGCTCGGGCTCCAGCGCGATCTTTGTGGCCTCTTGCAAAGGATTGCCACTAAAAGCAGCAGCTAGCTGATCCTGCGAGTCAAAAGCTGCCATTTGCAGGGCCAACTTTGAAAGCTCAGGGTCAGCTGTTTCTTTCACCGCCAAGAGTAAGCAGCTGGTCACGCCCTCTGGTAAAATTGGTGGCACCGAATTTTGGCAGACCTCTCGCGAGGCTTCGGCAAAGTCCCCAGGGAAAAGTCGTTGGTTCCAGTCTCGAGAACGATAGCCCCGAAGTTTGAGGACGGAAACCAATTCCGATTTTGAGGTCGTCACCAGTTTTGCGGAGAACTCGACTGGAGCGGCATAGTACTCGGTTGGTGGAAGAAACTTTTTTTGTTCAAGGCCCTCTTGAATGCGGCTGTTCAGTTGATAGGTCCAAATGCCTGCGAACAAAATGACGAGGCAAGACAAGGCGGCCAATAGAATCAGATAAGGTTTGAGCTTTTTCATCGGATGGCTTGACTTTAAGGGGGTGGGAGCAAATAGTCAAAGCCATGAAACTCACGCCTTTGCAAATGCAAAAACTGGTCGAAAAAGTTTTTGAGCATTGGAAAAAAAATAACGTGATTGTGTTTAAAGAGGACGAGAAAAAAGTCTTCGCGCGAGCCCTTCAGGCGATCAAAGACGAATATCAAAAAGAAACTGACCTGGATATCGAAGTGAACAAGATGCTGGACCAATTGGAACGCAGCAATCCTGGCGAATTTCAGCGCTACAAAATGTATCCAATTCTGAAGCAAAAACTGGCCAAGGAAAGGAAAGTCGTCCTGTGATTATTTCCGAAGATCGCCAGTCTCATTTGGCACATAAAATTACCGATGCGATTTGGAATGATGATCTTGTGGATTACACGGACGAGGATTTAGCTTTGAGATTGGCAAAAAAAGCCATCATGGAATTCGTCAAAGAAGACATGGATATCGATCAGAAAGCACGCGACAAGGTCGCATCACTTAAGAGAAATGTCACGGAAGGCACTCCAGAATGGGATATTCTGTACAGAAAATACTATGAAGAGGAGAGAAATAAACGTGGCTAAAGGGAAAACAAAAAAAACAACAAAACCGAAAAAAACGGGCAAGGCGAAGCCTAAATCTGCAGCGAAGCCTAAATCTGCAGCGAAGCCACAACTCAAGGCAAAGTCCAAAACGAAGCCAAAGAACGTGGCGAAGTCTCAGGGCAAGTCAAAAACAAAAACCCAGGCCAAAACTAAACAAACAATCAAGGTCAGTAAAACAAACAACGCCCAAAAAACGGCAGCCAAGAAATCAATGGCGAAATCCAGCAAGCCGGCTTTGAAAGCCCAGAATTGGGATCTGTTGTTGACCCCTTTGGATGATCGTTTGGTGGTTCAGATTAGCTCTGGGGAAAAGGTCACAGCGGGTGGATTGTACATCCCTGATACAGCCACAATCTCGGGAAATTTCAAAGGTCAGGTCTTGGCGGTTGGCAAAGGCCATCGAAACAAAAAGGGCCGAGTTCAACCGATGGACGTTCGTATTGGTGATACGGTTGTATTTTCTGAATACTCAGGCGCAAAAATGCACTTGCATGGATCGGATGTTTTGATTTTACGAGAGTCTGAGATTCTCGGGATCGTTAATCAGAACTGAACTCACTCATTTTAAAATAATCATTGAGACAAACGAAAAGGTGACAATATGACAGCAGCAAAAAAACGGGCATCCATTTCTAGGTTGTTGAACGTGAGCTTGGCGGCAACGATGTTGGTGACTTTACCATTGCAGGCACAGGCCATGTCGGTGGATTGGTCAGGGAACTATCGTCTGGAGTACACGGAGATCGATAAGACCTCATTGGATTCACCGGGTCTGCGGAAGTCTTATTTCTTAAATCATTTGAGCTTGAGTCCCAAAATCATGGCTGCTGATGGTGTCAACATTGTTGCTAAGTTCGAAGTGCTTTCGAATGATTTATATCCTGAATCTCAAGCTGGGCAAGCTTTTGGACGAGGGCCATCTCGTGGCGGTTCTCAATCCTCGAGCAAAGATGACAGTGCCGTCGCAGGAGACAAGCAGGGTGTGTCCAATTTGAAGGT
>Ga0210057_1002474_pt1 | contig 26334 bp, 27 predicted proteins | sample CryGeyCG2114_010_2_FD_183968 | JGI IMG/M metagenome (GOLD analysis project Ga0210057, IMG submission 183968) | Groundwater microbial communities from aquifer - Crystal Geyser CG10_big_fil_rev_8/21/14_0.10 (SPAdes) (version 2) | ecosystem: Environmental > Aquatic > Deep subsurface > Groundwater ...
ACCACTTTATTTTTCAATGGAGTAGCCAATTTTAATACAGTCGGCAACATGCTGTATTGTTTGTCGGGTTTTGCATGGGTTTTCTGATATTCCCGAAATAATTTGTCGTAATTGTTTGCCATACTTAGAATAAGTGTATTGTTTTTATAAATAAATCGTTTTCGTAACGAAGTGGAGAAAACACCATATTATCCCCCTCTTTAAATAAAGAAAAAATCAAATTTATTCCCCTTTGAAAGCCTATCATTCCTTATTCTCCGTTAGAAAAATATTTTTTGAATTTCGTATAGCCGCTGTTGTACGATGTGCCGGAGCGTAGCGGAGGCTAAGTCGTACAACTCGTTTCTATACGAAAACATATCACATAAATAGCCGATTAGGAAAGATATGCGGTCTTGACGAGGGTGGTATCCTTTTAATTTGTAAAGCTATCAAAAAACAAGGTATTTATTAAAAAGCCTTGTTTATGCAACCATAGCTTTATAATTAAAAACCACAGTTTTTCACTGTGTTTTTCCGTGGCGGAGAAGGGGGGATTCGAACCCCCGGTACGGTTTCCCATACACTGCTTTTCGAGAGCAGCGCCTTCAGCCAGCTCAGCCACCTCTCCGTAGAACAGAGATTATCACGAGCTTGACGTTAGATCAATATTTAGGGATTTACCAAATTTTTGTAGGTCTGCTAGAATATTATATATTCATAAATTATTTATATATGGAAACACTAAAAAATAATCCTGAGCATGAAACGGTTAACAAGAGTATTGAGGAATTTAAGCGAAGAATTGATGATCAACTGAAATCTATAGGGAAAATTGCGAAAGAAGTAGCGGAAGCAAGTGCAGAGGATAGACAATTGGCAATTGATGAACTCAACAGGGCATCGCTAACATTACAGCACCTAAGGGAGGAACTTTATGAATTAAATCCTCACAGGAATGCTGCCTAATCAACTTTAATACAAATAGTCTACTAACTAGTAGACTATTTTTTTGACAGACACGGATTATTCTGGTAGTCTTTGCGCTTCTAAATGTTAGAAGAACTGGAGGTAATGTGGAACTGTTTGATTTTAGTCAGCTTTCTCGCGAGGAGCTGATTGCCGATATTGAAAAGCTTCGGCTTCAAAACTATCACTTGCAACTTTTGAAAGAGCAGCTCGAGATTGAAATAGAAAAATTGATCTGTTCGTTTCAGCGGGCTCAGACAGGTGAAGGAATTGAGGCGTATTTTGTGGCGTTGGCTTGCGCTGTGAAGAACTCGGACATGAGCGTGCGGACGCAGAATGTCGTTTCAACCGTTGGGATTGACTATGCGTACCAGTTGGTCGAGAAGACCGATCAGGACTTAAAACGAATCCGCAACTTTGGTCCTGCTTCTTTGGTGGAGGTAACAGCCTGGCTGACGAATCTTGGTATTGTTCATTTGTGCGGAACTCCACTGCCGAGTGATGTTAAGCTTATGATCTGTGCCCTGATCGAGGCTGAGTAGTCTAACGTGACAATCGTAGGTTGTTACGTTTTTTTTTAAGTAAATATCCACCCTGGGGTGGATATATATTTTATGATCACAATCTTGTCTAGCAAAGTCCCAACGAACAGGCCAGCCTCGAAAGAACTGCTGAAAATGGTAAGGATCGCCTGAAGGTTATACTTAAAACTGATGTGGTGGTAGAGAACTGCCGCAAACATATCGATTGGGATCGAGACAGTCGCCACGGTGTATGTTGTGATGTTATCACCGAACGATGCGCGTAGCTGTCTAATGAAACTGAGCATTGTTCCACTAGTTGTGAGGTTAACTCAATTTTTCCGGTTTGGTCAAGGAAAGTGCGGCGAGAAAAATGAGAGTCATAACTGCAAGATCATTTTTGAAAAATGGCACATCAACTAGCCCGTGGACGCACATTATAGCAAGCGCGCCGAAGGCAGTGGATTTAATGGTGGCGATCGCAACATCGTCAGTTTCAGTACTCAAAAGGATTGATTTTATGGACAGACTGGTGAGCCAGAAAAAGCTCACTAGCCCGAGTAGTCCGAGTTCAACCCAAATATTCAAAATTATATTGTGGGGGTACTGAAAAATTTCGTAGAAAGTGGCGTCGTGGAAAGCTTGAAGGGCAGTTGGGTAACTGTTAAGTCCTACACCGAGCGCAGGTGAATGTTTTAGTAGTTCCGCAGTTTCCTGCCACTGTGAAAGTCTAACTTGCCCCGAATAATCTTGCAGAAACAGTTTTTCACGCACAGCTGGAACCGTGAAGCTAAGGAAAGTGACAGCTAAGATTGAGGCGCTGAAGATTTGCAGTTTTAACTTTTGACTAGCAGGTGAGAATAAGAAAGTAAGTATTAAACCGGTCGGAATTGCCACTAAAGCAGCTTCAGTTTTTGCCAAAATTATAGTGCTGAAACCGAGGATAATCGAAAGCAACCAAAGAATGTTGTCTTTTGTAAACTCAAATTTTCTTGAGGCTCGAACAGCGTTAAATAATAGGACGAGACTCATGCCCACGATCGGCGCCAGAAAAAGTCCGACGGCGTTCGGGTAATCAAAAATACTAGTCACCCTTCGCTCAATATCCCACGGCGCTGGAATACCAAAATTAAACAAATACTGACCTATTGCAAAGGTACTCACGGCAAGCGATGAGCTAGCGAGCGCTTTAAAAACATTACGCCAATCTTTCACTCTTAACGTATTTTGCAAAAGTAAGAAGATGAGGATAGGCTGAACAAAATAAGCTTTCCAAATTCCGAGCGCACCGAGTTTATCGGGGGCAATAATAACGGCAACGGTGGCCGAAATAAGAAGTAGTATAATAGCCTTCAGCCAATTGTTTTGGAGTACTGAACGCCACTCTAAATCTTTATTTTTTTCTTTTAAAAACCAAATAACACACACGATCAAAATCATGACTTCAAGCACAGTGACAGGAATTAGCCCAATGTTGAATCGCAAAAGATAGGTCGGGAGCAGTCCAGTTAATAGAATTACGCCAGTCTGAAAATTACGCCAGGTCAATAGCGCAAACAGGTGTAAGAGTGCAATGATTAGCAGTGATATCATGGTAGAGAAATAGGAGATTTTTCAGGTAAAAATAATTTTACAGCGGATGAGAAGCGTGGTCCGCCGAGAATCGCTAGGGTGATGTAGTAGACAACCATAGCGATGATGATTTGGATTAATACGTGAACACTCGGGATCATGAGCAGGGCGAGGTACATCACGATTGAGGAAAAAATGGCTTTGCTGGCGAGTATCATTTTCGGGGCGTAACCAGAAGTTTTGTAAACAACGTAGGCGGTTGCGAAAGTTATTGCAGCTTCGGCCAGTACCGTGAACCAGGCAGCGGCCCAGATGCCATATTTTGGAATGAATATAATGTAGCCCAGAATAGTTACGATTGCGACGGCCAGATATCCCCAGGTCATCACCTTTTGTTTTTGCACAGCTACAACGGCATGTGCATAAAGTGTGCCAAAGAAAATCGTGGTCATAACCAGGCCGAATATGGCAAGAACTTTTCCAGACTCCGCAAAATCTTCGCCACCCACCAAAACCATGAGTGGAACACCAACCGCGATTGAACCAAGTGTTAACGGTATGGCAACCACGGCGAAGAAGTCGAAGGCGTCTTGCATGTATTTGTTAAATTTGGCGTCCTTGGCGCTCCAGGTAGTCACAAGTAGTGGTAGCATCAGCCCCATGTACATAACTGGAAAGGCGGTCATCACGTCTACAATTTTGTAGGCAAAACCATAAATACCGATCTGCTCATTACTAGCCCAGAGTGAAAGAAAGAGAATATCGCCACGTAAATATATTAGGTTGAAAACAAGCGAAACACCGATTGGCCAGCTACGCTTTAAAATCAATGTCCACGCTTTAAAATCAATATTCAATTTATACTGAATCCGTTTGCGCGTAAAAAATATAATAGTAAATAGTTGAAGAGCATTGCCGACGATGAATAGACCCATGACGCCGACAAGGTTGAGACTGAGCGCAGGTGCGAAAATTGCTCCAAACAAAACCAGTGATCGGTTCAACAGTTCGGCAATAACTACTCGGCTCATTATTAAACGTTTTTGAAAAACACCAACAAGCATCTGCGAAGTGGTGCCGAAGAGATAGGAGAAGGTACCAACTGCTATTCCTATTTTCACGATCTGGTCGTATGGAAAAAAGATGGCAATAACTGGTGCTAGAGCTAAAAAAAGAACAGCTGAAATTATGCGGAGTGAAAGTAGATTGCCAACAATAGTTTCTTCGTCCGCATCTTTTTCGCTGATCATTTGGACAGTAGTAATGGTGAGTCCAAAATCGACAACAACCGCAAAAAGGGTGAGGAATGAGATGGCGATAGTTAATTGTCCATAGCCACCCGCCCCAAGATGCCTGGTTAGAAAGGCAACCGCGAGCAGACCAAAAACAGTCGCAAGGACTTTTCCGATCATTTGCATGACTGTATTTTGAGCAATCTTTTTGTTCAGCTGTGTCATAGATTATTTTATGCTATAATACTTAAGATAAAACATCAACGATTTGATTTAAATTTAGTGGAATTATGCATAAGTTGCTTGAGGTACGGAAAACATTTAGTCGATCTTTATTCAACCTGCTTTTAGGTCTGTTCTTGGTGAACTTATTGCCCGTTACTGTAAACGCTTACTCTGGTGGAACCTACGCAACTTTGCCGGTTTCAATTTCAGGTGGTGGTCAACTTACAATGGAACCGGGCGAGCGTCGGGTAATTACTACCGAATTTAAAAATACAGGTGATCTTACCTGGCATAATTATGGACCTGGCTACATTTCTATTTATACATACGGACCTAAATATCGAAGAAGTGTTCTTGATTCTGGAAAATGGATGAGTGCCTCTCAGCTATTGCCACCAGTTCAAAAAGACATCGCACCAGGCGCCGTTGCAACAGTGTCTTTTGAAATTCAGGCACCGACAGAGGTTGGGGTTTATGACGAAACTTTTAAACTTGCGTCCGAAGATAGGTCTTGGGTAGACGGCGGAGAGTTTACGCTACACGTGAACGTGGCAGAAAAAACTGTGGAGGTAGCTTCAGAAACGCCGACACAAACTGAAGTGGCGGGGGATACAACGGCTGGTTACGAAGCTGAACTTACCGTTACAAGCGCAAGCAAGATTAAGATTTTGGCTGGTAAATCAATTTTGTTTACCGCCGTTTTTAAAAACACTGGTTCACAAACCTGGGCAAACTTTGGTTTAGTTACGCCGGACGTGCAGCTAGCTTCAGCAGGTTCCGATTTTGAGCACCCGTCTTGGAACGGCGCGCACCTAGCTTATCTAGACGGTCAGTTTATTCAGCCGGGCGAAACAGCCGTGATTAATTTTTCGATGACAGCTCCTGTGACGAACGGGCTTCACACTGCGCGTTTTCAGTTGGAAGCAAATGGGGTAGATGTGCCAGGAGGAGTTCTTGAAATTCCAGTTGAGGTAACGGGTGGCTCACCAGAAATCGCGAGCGCACCAGTAAAGGAAAATTTGCCACCTGCAATTCAGATGATTAATCAACCAAATATCCGAGTTGGAGTGCTAATTGTGGACGACGAGGTGCAGAATAAAATTAACATCACTTCACACGAAACGGACTTTGTTATTAAAGATACAAACGGAAACTTGCTAGCTCAGCTTAAAAAAGATCAGCTGGTTACTGCATACTTCGACAATCTGCGTTATTACTTCGACGCTGGCCGGGGTGTGGAGCAGTCGTCGTATGGTCTGCGATTTGAACCGGTTATTCCGGGCGCGGTAATGAGTATCGAAAACTTTGACCGCCGTTTAACGCGCGGTGCTGTTTATGCGGATAATACCTTTAGAGGTGTTTTAGAGTATCGGTACAACGAGGCTAAAAATAGGGAGTGGGTGATTAATGAATTACCAATTGAATTTTACTTGCGCGGGTTAGCTGAAACTAGCGACGACCACCCGGTTGAGATGAATAGAGCGCAGGTGTTGGTTGCTAGAACTTACGCTTATTACTACATGATCCGTGAGGGAAAGCGTGCTAGTGAGTTTATGGACTTAAACTCAACACCGTCTGATCAGCTTTACCAAGGTTACGGACGTGAAGCAAGGGCGCCACTTATTACGCGTGCGGTAATGGATACAGCTGGTCAGATTGTAACGTATAATAAGGAGGTGGTTATTACGCCATACTATGCGCGAAGTAATGGAGCTACCAAGGATTGGTCGGCGGTTTGGTGGGGCGATCAGCCGTACGCAAAATCAGTGGTCGTAGCCTGTGATGTTGGAAAAACAGAATGGGGCCACGGGGTTGGTATGCCTCAGTCGGGTGCGAACTGTTTAGCGAAAGATGGAATGACCTTTGATCAGATTGTTAAATACTTTTTCACTGGCGTAGAGATTTACAAAAAATGGAACTAATAAAAATACCGAGCCTAGCTCGGTATTTTTTAATTTGACAATTCATTTCTTCGTGAAGCATCGCCGTGTCGACGCTTGTCGCTTTTTATAAGGTTAGTAATTTTTTCCTTAACCTCGTCTGGATTGTTAATGCCTTTAAAATTGAAACGTTCTCTGGTTCCGGCGGTCTGAATGTAAACATCGCCGTAGCTCAGGAACGTGGCAGCAACGCCGCGTGTTTCACTGGTTACGTCTTGAATTTGGTTTAGATGGAGTTCAGACACCACTCTTGAAAACAGCCCGTGTTGTTCAATATTGATAATCCTTTCGGTGGTTACAATCCAGGTGTCTAGGTAGTAATCCGTAAATCTGGTCATACCAATCATGGTAATCATAATCAGATAAATGCCCAGAAAAATTGCGAGCAACGGCCCAACTAACGGCATACTTGTAACCTCAACTCCTTGCATTTTACCAACCGAAAGTAGAACAAAGGGTAGAGCGATTAGAAAAAATGACAGTCCAAAAATATCAACCAGCTTAATCCAGTGGCTCCGCAAAAATATTTGCACAACTTCGTCTCTTTCCTGATTTGGTAGATTCTTTAAGTCGATCATAGGAAAAGTTGTTTATTTGCGGTTTGAATATTGAAAATGCCGTTGATTGAAATATTGTCCAGCCAGTTATACTGCGAGATTATGGATAGGGAAATAATTATTACCCCAACAAACGCAAGAATATATAGGCCAAGTACATATGTGGTTTTTGGTGATTGTAAACCAAATTTTGCAATGTGGTAAAAGTTAAAAGCAAACATTAAAAGACCAAAGAAGGCAATAATGAGGTAGGGAATTAGTAAGTAGACAAGCGGAAGATTCATAAAAAGATTATAACACGGAATCAAAATTATTTTCTTGTCGAAGACTGAAATAAGCTTTCAGTTGTCCGGCCACGAGTGTGTCTAGCGTTTGTCGGGGTAGATGAGACCAAGGTGTTGATATGCACGCTCGGTAACAACTCGACCGCGAGGTGTGCGTTGCAAGAACCCAAGTTGCAGTAAAAATGGTTCGTGAATGTCTTCGATGGTAGAAATTTCTTCCTGGGTTGCCGCAGCTAAAGTTGTGATCCCAACCGGCCCACCGGCGAATTTGTCGATCATCGTTTCCAGCAGCCGCCGATCAACGTGGTTGAGACCGAGGTGGTCGATTGCGAGCATTTCTAGAGCAGATTCGGCAATCGCGGAATCAAGCAACCCGTCGTGTTTGACTTCTGAGTAGTCCCGGACCCGTTTCAGTAGACGGTTGGCAATACGAGGAGTGTGTCTACAGCGACTAGCGATAGACTCACAAGTGGGGTCATCGATTTTGATATTTAAAAGACCAGCACTGCGTTTTAAAATCTGTCCCATCTCGCGGTCGTTATAAAACTCTAAGTGATAGGTAACACCAAAACGATCCCGCAAAGGGCTTGAAAGTAATGGCAGGCGAGTGGTGGCCCCAATTACAGTAAACTTTTCAAGGGCAAGTCGAAGCGTGCGAGCGCTCGGTCCTTTACCGACCACAAGGTCCAGAGCAAAGTCTTCCATAGCTGGGTAGAGCACCTCTTCAATGGCTTTACTTAGTCCGTGGATCTCGTCAATAAATAAAATATCGCCTTTTTTTAGGTTTGAAAGAATCGCCGCAAGATCACCAACTCGTTCGAGGGCAGGCCCGCTAGTGATGCGGACTTTGCCCGCCATTTCGTTGCCGATAATATGAGCAAGCGTCGTTTTTCCAAGTCCGGGGTTACCGTACAACAATATATGATCAATGGGTTCACCACGTTTTTTTGCAGCTTCAATAAAAATACCAAGGCCTTTCTTAAGGTCCTCTTGACCAATAAAATCCACGAGCGACTGGGGCCGAAGACCAACTTCAAACACCTGTTCAGCCTCGCTCGCCATTTTTTCCGTTACAATATTTTCTACCTCGTCGGCATTTGATTCAATCATATCGGGTCTATTATACTACTAATGTTGACGATTGCCCAAAATACTTGTATATTCTTTTCAAACGCTGCGGTGATGGAATGGTAGACATAGGGGACTTAAAATCCCCAGGCAGAAATGCCGTGCGGGTTCAATTCCCGCCCGCAGTACCAAAAAGACTCTGGATTTACGCCGGGGTTTTTTGTTTGCAAAATAATTAACGATAGTTATTTTGTGATATAATAAATTTATGAATATTTGTTTATGAAAAAAATCACAAAAAAGCGCACAAGGGATTTTTTGAAGAGTCAGTTTATAATGCAACTTGCCTCGTCTTCAAAAAAGAATATGCCACAAGTCTCCATTATGCTCTATGTGATCGACCGGGATTTGAATTTCTACTGTGCCACTCACAGTGACAGTATCAAGGCTCAAAACATGGCGGAGAATAAAAATGTTAGTATAGCTGTTTGGGCACATAACCAGTTCATGGTGCAGGTCAAAGGAATAGTCGAAACAGTCGTAGACGAGAAAAAACAAAACAAAATTCTCACCGCTCTTGCAAAGGCTGGGGCAAAAGACGATAATTTTTGGCCACCGGTATTTCGCATTAAGGGCTCGTCTTATGTGCTTTATAAGATAGTGCCAGCAGAGATTTCGGTTCTCGATCTAGTCAGCAGAAATATTTCAGAATCACAAAGTCCATTTACAAAAATTTTATAAAAACCAAGCTCTGAATTTGTTTCAGAGCTTTTTTGTGAAATGATGTATAATTAAGTTATGAGAAATTTTCAAAAACCGTTAATCGTGATCGGAACATTGCTTGAACTAGTAATACCGCTTGTTGCTTTTTTGTCTGGGCTACGATTTTTGTTTCAAGTGCAGGAGCCAATTTTAGATTCCAAATTGTTTTTTGTTCTAACTATTTTTTCATCTTTAATTTCATACTTTGTTTATACGTATTCAATCATTCGGGTAAATCAGAGACGTTTTCCACGGGTTTTAGACCGTGCGTTGTTCACAATAATTACACCGATAGTATTTATTTTATTAATAGGCTTTATTGGCGATTTAACGTTTAGAAAGCTATTTTTTGTAGCTGGAGTAAACTTGTACTCTGGTTATATGCTGGCAATGCTGTTTGAAGCAGTGCAAACCGAGCGGGTTAGAGCTTTTAAGTTCCACCCTTTTTTTGCTGGAATATTTTTATCAGCCGGTGTAATGTCTGTTTTTTGTCTGTCGTCGCTTGCTTTACCTTTATTCGTTGGGTACTCACATCTTGTGGAAATAGTCTGGCGGTTTATAGCTTGGATTTTGATCATCGGAATGCTTGCGTACACAAAATATTATCAAAGTGGCAGGCGTCTTTATGCAACCAAAGGTTACAGACCGAACTCCGCTACGATTGTTATAAATAAAAGCGGTCAGGTTTTACTCTGTGAAAGAAACGATCGACCGGGCACAATTCAAACAGTTCAGGGCGGAATCGATCCTGGCGAAACCCCAGAACAGGCAGCGCGCCGTGAATTAATTGAGGAGCTTGGCATTTGGCCAGAAAATTACGAAATAAAAGCAACGCTATTGAATTCAAAACGCTATGACTGGACAACAGATCTTCAGTATAAACTGAGGCACACAGGTTATATTGGTCAGGAACAATACTTTTTCTTAGCAGAGGTAGCTGATGATGTAAAATTTGATTTAAATTTTCATTATCGCGAATTTAGAAAAGTCTGGTTCGACACACCAGAACAGTTACTTCGTTTATCCTGGAGCAAAAAGCGTCCAGGTATCGAGGAAGCACTCAGAGGTTTTGGGATTATCAAGTAAATAAAATGCAAAATAAGTAAACCTTTGTTATAATATAAAAAACAATAAATATGGATTTAATAATTTTAGGACAAAACGGTGAACTTGTTATCGAGATATTGAACTCAATCATCTCTTTAACGGTTTTGGTGATAGCTATAAAACTTTCAATTTTAATGAAGGGTGGAACTTTGTCTAGAACCGTGAATTGGATTGCAGTTGGGGTGTTTGTTTTTTCAGTGCTCGAGGTTTACGGGCTGTTTAGCGGTTTGAATGTATTTACAATTGAAGGTCTTGAGGACCTACTAGAGCTAGTTACGATTAGCAGTTTTCTTTTTGCGCTAGTAAACGCAACTAAATCAATGACGCGAATGTAGGTATTGACGACCTCTGAAACTGGTGGTAATATTTCCGCAGATTGCGGTAGTAGTTCAGTGGTAGAACGCTTCCTTGCCAAGGAAGAGGCCGCCAGTTCGAACCTGGTCTGCCGCTCCAAAAGATTCTCGACTTTAGTCGGGAATTTTTTGTGAAAAAAAGCGACGACTGTTTTAAAGTCGTCGCTAATGTTCATTAAGATGCGCTCATCGCGGCTTTTTTTGCCTGTTCTTTTAAAAGCCAGGTAATGCCGGATTTATTGCCAGACTTATATTGCTCGCGAGCAGTCTCAACAAAGAGGGACTGCAGATCACTCGAAATCTCTTGTGGAATAGCGTGTTTACCGACTATTAAGTCAAATTTTTCCATCATCGCAACGTACCAATTTGCTTGTACGCCAGTTTTAAATTTTGTTGTCATAAATTAAGCAGTTAGTGGGTTAAGTGAAAATCCTTCTTCTTTTCGTTTTTTAGCATACCAGTAGGCAAGTGCTCCTAGTGACGAAGCAACGAGCCCTGAACCAAGCCATGGTCCCGCACTTGCGCTTTTTATAATCCCTGGGCTAATCGGTGGGCAGCCAGTGTGAAGTTCTGTCGCAGTTTCGTCTGGCGTAACAATACTTACGCTTGAAATATCTTGCATCGAACGAGGGTAAAGCTTGATTTCTCCATCAAGATGACGCATAACGCCAACAATTCGGACCTGGCTTTCAGTGAGCGCTGACCAGCTGATATTAGTTTTACTTTGAGCGACAACTGTTAATTCACCAGTTGCGTCACTCACTCTAAGCTTGTCTCCATCTTTTTCCAAAATATCCCCTTCAATCTGAACTAAAGTACCAGGTACAACATTTTGCGCCTCAGCAATTGTTACCACAGTTGGCTGTAAATCTGAATGTCCGGTGACTGAAATAGCGCTTGCTTCAGCGATCTTGATTCGCTGTTCACCGCGAGACTCAGAGAAAACTCCTTGCACACTTAGTTCATCTCCCAGGCTAAGATCTGGCCAATCAGCGTGATTGAAATAGAGTTCTATACCCTGAACGAAAGCTATTTGATCACCAAACGTACCTGGCAACGCTGTTAGTACCCCGGAAACTGAATCTACCCCAGAATTTGCTTTCGGAATTACATCAGATTGCAGATCGTTACTTTGACTTTCGTTATCGGCCCCAACTACGGTAATAACTTGATGCACAGCCGTTCCTGTTTCGGAAAGGTCAGCACCATTTCCGTTTGTCCCTTCGCTAGCATTTGAAACATTTTCCGGTTGATCGACGATAGGGTTTTCTGTGAGATTATCACCTTGAGCCGCGGTTTTGGTGTGTTCATATAAATTGGTCATTACAAATTCAAATTTTGGTGTAACGGTAGTTGGTACGCAGTTTGAAGTATCCGAATCAGCAGTCAGAGTAATGTACCCAGGAGTTCCAAGTTGACTCTGATCATTTAAACCAAGAGAAATGGACGATGTTCGCCAGGAAAGATCCAGTAGATTTCTTTCCATTGATGCCTTTGGCGAACTGGAACCAAACTCAGGACTACTGTACGAAACCTCATCCACAACTGTCCCGTCAGGCATTGCCAGCATAATGGTCGCGTTTGTGTTTGCAAGAGAGAGTGCGCTAGTTGCCATACTTGGCACAACATTTAAAGTTGTACGAGTGCTTTCAAGATCGAAGTTGCTAATTAATAGGGTTCCGCCAGCGTCAATGTGCGTATTTTCGGCAAAGGAAATTGCCTCACCTTTTGTGGCTACTCCGGTAATAACCCAGCCACTGAGGTCAACTGCGGTACTGCCCTGATTGTAAAGTTCAAGCCATTCGTCTGAGTTTGAGAGCCCGCTTCCCGCCCAGTTAATTTCCGAGAGGAGGACGTGCGGTGTGGACACACTCGAAGCCGCGCTGGCGGGTAGAGGTCGTAAAGAAGGCAATACTCCGAGGAACAAGATCGGGAGGACATATAGTAATTTTGACATATTGAATTTATTTTTAAGCTTCAAAGATCTTTGAATCACGCAAGGCCTTGCGTTTATAGCGAACAAAAAACTCCCCAGTAACTAGACGATTAATTCTAGCTATTGGGGAGTTTTAATGATTTTTGTTCTAATTATATTGCACCACTTTTTTATTTTGTGGTCAAGATTCCGGTGTGGAAAAGTCTATTTTGCACCGTCACAAACGGCCTTTAGTTCTGTATATGAATATGGTGTGGTTGCAAGCACGTCGATGAATGAGTATTTAGCATAAGGGATTGTAGCTCGTGAAAGGTTCCAAGTTTTGAAGTTTCTTGTTTTTAGTTCAGCAGTTCCTTTTTCGCCTCGAAGTCTCTCATAATTATAGTTATTCCAACGAACATTCCATCGCTCGATATCAATTCTAGTTTCTGCATCGATAACATATGCATCATCCCTCGATCTTCTGTCATGGAAATATCCACAATAATCTTCGATTGCTGGTTGAGGTTCGATCAGTCCTTTAATTGGAACTGTTTTAGTGTTAATCACCAGATTCATGAGCGGATAAGCTTCAGCAGTCAGACTATCGAATAATGGAAATATATCCATTGGTTTTTCAGTTGTTGCTCGGTTAATGTTTAATCGTACACTAAACGCGTCTGGGGCACTCACTGTAAAGATAAGCATCGAAACGCCAATAAACACGGTAGCCTGACGCATAAAATCTGCTTGATTTGCTTGTCTTAGAATATTTACAAGGAGAAGTAGGAGAGTGATACTGACTGTGATAAAGAACCAAAAGCCAAAGAGTCGCGCTGGCGTAAAACCATACTCACTTACGTACAGATTTAGTCGCGTCCAGGCAGAAGCAACAACTAATACTGTTTCAACTACTAACACAGCCTCTAAAATGTTAATGATTTTTTTTGTTACTTCTGTGTGTAAATACCTCAGGCTTAATATTAAGCTGATCACCAAGATAGAAATAACGGCTAATTCACCAAAACCATTTACGGCGTATTCTGAATACGTAATACCTTCAATATTGTCCCAAGCGTTTTTACCACCAAACAAATAAAAACTTTGGATAATTAAGAAGGTTAGGAAGAGTGCTGAAACTGTGGAAAAAATTATGGTAGCCTCTATTTTAAATTTAGGCGCAAGTTCTCTCACTGGTTTTAAATCAAGTTTACGCCAAAAAGCTGAGCCAAAAATTGCTAACATAATCGTGCTCACAAAAATTGTGCCGATCATGTGACCAACAATATTTTCTTTTTCGAAAAATTTCCTAATGGAATTTAATAAACTTGCTGTTTGTTGCTGTAGTACGATGTCCGCTTGAACAAAAAGTAAGGCAAAAATTATTAGAATTGGAATTGTGATTAATATCCCCCGACCAACAGCTTCGCTTCGGCTCGAAAAGCCAGGAAGTTTTAGATGCTGAATAATATCTATACGGTTGATTGCACCTAAAAATGTATGTTTAAAGTGAGCTACTAAAACTTCGAATGGATGTTTAAAATCATTGTGATGCCCGAGTAAAAAGAGAATGAAAAAAGAATTTGCTATCACGAGTCCAAAACCACTCAAAGCAAGGCCGATTGCACTCGTCCAAAAAGCAAAGGTTCCAGCATAGAGAAGACTGAAAATTATAGCTACCCAAGTACGGATTTCAAATTTATGCTTCAGGTGATAGCTAAGCCCGGCTGAAACTCCAAAGAAAACGAGCTCGAATAATAAAACATTGAGGCCGAATTCAGGTGCGTGAAAAATCAAAACATCAAATGCTAGCCCAATTAACAGTGAGCCACTGAATAATTTCCAAGGTAAATATTGCATATCTTTGTTTTCGCTTAATAAAAAAGCTGTCATATATTAATCATATAGTTATATTATTTAAATACAATAGAAGCTGACGATGGTTACAACCAAAGTGGCTATTGACTGATATTTTCAAAAATGATATCTTTTGTTCACTGTTTCACAAGTAATGGGCGGATGGTGAAACTGGTAGACACGCTGGTCTTAGGAACCAGTGGAGTAAAATCCTTGAGGGTTCGAGTCCCTCTTCGCCCACCATAAAAATTTTCAAGTTTCGCTTGGAAATTTTTATTTTGTTTAAATGGACTCGAACCGGGGGAATGGTATGGGGGATTCCCCCTTACATGCTGGGGGTAACAGCAACCTAAATCTGACAGTGGCTGCGCCGTAGGGGTGGAAACCCCTCGGGGAGCAAAGCGACGTTTGCGTCCCTCTTCGCCCACCACAAAAATTCTCAGTTCAGCTGGGAATTTTTGTTTTAAAATTCGGATAAATAAGTAGACTTATGCCATATTTTGTTGAAAAATCGAAATATGTTTGTTAACCTAATCGTGGAGGTGAGTTATGGCTCGCTATAATGTACATTTATTAGGGATAAATGAGCTCGAGAAGCTTGATCTTCATGGCTTTTGGGAACACGGTCTCTACTATGAGGTAAAAACGCTACCAGACAGACTCAGTGTTATGGCGAGGTTTAGGCTTGAATATATTGGGACGGCTAATTGGGAGACCGTCCTTAAAAGTTGGGAAAAGTCGGAACAAGGAATTTGGGATGACTTTTACAAAGGTCGTGGCTTTGATACCTGGACCGCTTGGCGTATGGATTATGTTCGGAGGTTTACCGGTGGGCGTATGATCCATCGGACTATTGATATCCATAGGATAATAAATCCCATGGAGCTCGTGCCAACTATGTGGGTTGGCTCGTTTCCTGGCTGGAGGCAATACCTACCGCCAGGAAAAATGTCGCAGCAGTTCTGTGGACTCGTATTTAACGATGCTGTTCGGCAGAACCCGAAGATTGTGGCAATCCGGAAAAACCCACCGAAAAAAACCATGCTGATCGGTTTTACCGACGGTGAATGTATCTCTGTACTCGAGGGTACGCATCGGGCGTGTGCAATCACGCTCAGTTCACTAGAAGGAATACAGTTAGGCGGTGATGTCTTCATCGCACTTATTCCTTTCGGTAAAAACCAAGCGTTGGCCTTTGAACGTACGTACACGTTTGGGTCAATCTAATATAACCTGGCTAGAAATAGCTAGGTTTTTTATTGGGGTCAAAGCTGAATATTGAGTTTCTATAAAAAAATAGACTCTTGCTGTGCGAGCGTGTTCACACAGCAAGAGTCTTCTGTTACTTAATCCAGCCGAGTTTGGCTGCGATCTTCACCGCGGCCGCAAGCGACAGGGCGTCGGGTGATGCCTCCGCAAACTCCGCGAGACTCATCACCTGCTCATCATCCTTAAGATGGCTCGCCAGATCGTCGACCACCGCCACGAGGCACTCCACCCAACCGTCGAGGCGCTTCATGTTGGTGAGGATGTACCCCACCAACTGAGTTCCTTCCAGCAGGGGTTCACCCCTGCTGAGCGAAGTCCGTCGCATCTCGTACTGAGCTCCGCCGTACCCACCGCTCTTTCGAACGATCATGTTGCCCTTCGCATCCGCGAAGGAGACAACACGACCGACGACACGTTTGCCGTCTACATTCAGCTCCTGCTGCGCCGGCTCCTCCTCGCCAATGGGTCCGCAGTAGCCGAGGGCAGTGCTGACACCCATCGAGACGAACTTGCCGTCGCCACGGTTGACGCGCAGGGCGTCGAGGTCGAACAGCCAGACGCTGTCCGGCTGAGCCGCAACCTCTGCGGTCGACTGACCGGTGAGAATGATGCAGAAGTTATCTTCTTCTGCACCTTCTGGATAAAGGTTGCTGAGCGCCACCTTTACCTGCTCTGGAGTTACGTACGTTGACATGGTTTCTCCTTTAAGCTAAGTAATTTTAGCTACGTTAACAATATATTTTTTTTTAGTTCTGTCAATAGTGTTGGGTTCTTGCAAAACTTCGCGATCCCTTATAGGCTCATGTTATACTTATGATCTATGAAAATTGTACTAGTGCACGGTTATAAATCTAGCCCGGATCAAGATTTTTTTCCTTGGCTTCGAGCCGAACTTGTAAAACTCGGCCATCAAGTGGTTTTGCCAAATTATATTAATGCATCGACTCCAGATCGGGACGAATGGACTAAATTTTTAGTAGATGAAGTTGGTGCGCTCGATGAGAATACGATTATTGTTAGTCACAGTATCGGGGCGGTTTTAGCTTTAAGACTCCTCGAGGCTGCAGAAGCTTACTCAACGCCAAAAGGTATGGTGTTAATTTCAGCGCCCTGGATGATCGGTAGTGAAGAGTTTAGGCACTTCTTTTTAAGCGAGCTCGATTTTGATGTTCTAGCCTGGAGAGCAAAGTTTTTCAAAATTTTACACGCTAAAGACGACAAAGTTATCCCATTTGACCACGCAAAAAAATATGCACAGGTTTTGCACGGCGAACTCATCGAAGGGTCAGTTGGAGCAGGGCACTATAAGGGAGACAAGTATCCCGAGATTCTGGACCTTGTCAAAAGAGTTATCGATACACCAGTAGTTTACGAACCAGGTCAGGGTCTTGAAGATGAGTACAAGACGGTTGATCGGTAAATAATTTATAACTTATTTATGTACACAGGAATTGTTCAAGGAAATTATCCAGTTAAGAATGTAGTAAATAAGCCAGGGTTACTGACTTTTGAAATCGAATTGCCACAGGAAATGCTTACAGATATCAAAATTGGAGCCAGTGTAGCCTCTGATGGAGTATGTTTAACAGTTTCAAAAATCAATGGTCAAACTTTAAGCTTTGACGCTATGGAAGAGACTTTGAACAAGACAACCCTTGGCGGACTCAAAGAAGGATCAAGAGTTAATATTGAACGCTCAGCTTCGATGGGCGACGAAATCGGCGGTCATATTATGGCTGGACACGTAACTGGGATGGCAGAGATTGTAAGAATCGATAGACCGGAAAATAATCACGTAATCACTTTTAAGGTTCCGCTTGAGTGGATGAAGTACATTTTGCAAAAAGGTTTTGTGGCGCTTGATGGTTGTAGTTTGACGGTGACCGACCCGAATAAAACCAATGGAACTTTTTCGGTGCACTTAATTCCAGAAACGCTTCGTCAAACCAGCTTTGGCTGGAAACAGGTGGGGGATAAGGTGAATGTTGAGCTAGATAATCGAACACAGGTAATTGTCGACACTGTTGAGGCTTATTTAAAAGATATTAAATAATATGAAGAATATTGCACTTGTCATGGGTTCATTTCACAAGGCACTAATTAGTGAACAACTTGAAGAGGCGAGAGAGACCGCAAAGGAGCTCGGACTTAATATAGTTGAGGAGGTTTGGGTGCCCGGTTCAGTTGAAAAGCCACTAGCTATTAAAAGATTGCTTATTAAAGATGAGGTTGATGGCGTGGTGGTGCTTGGAATTATTGAAAAAGGTGGAACTAAACACGGTTTCACAATGGGCCAGAGTTTGATGCATTTTGTGATGCAGTTACAGCTCGATTTCATGAAACCAATTGGCCTTGGCGTACTTGGCCCAGATATTGAAAATGACCAAATGCCGCCACGTGTTCGTCCATATGCTCGAGCAGCAGTTGAAGCGGTAGCTAAAATGTTTTAAACAAACAAAAAATGACTCGAAAATGAGTCATTTTTTTGTTTGTTTTGAACTTAGAACCTTAATAGTGGTATTCCTTACCCTTAATAATCGTAAAAACTCGATAGAGTTGCTCGAGGAAGAAAATATGAGCTAGGTCGTGGGTGGTGGTCATAGGTGAAAGTGAAAGTCGAAGTTTAGCTGTGTTTTTTGTTTCTGCCGACAGACCTTTAGCACCACCTAAAATAACCGTAACGTGTTCACCGCGATCTTCAATCATTTTCAGAATGTTCGCTGCTTGATGTGAGGTTGCTAGCTGACCGCGCTCATCAAGCACAACAACATAATCACCGGCTGGGATTGCGTCGATTATTTTTGATTCATCTTTCAAAACCTTGTGATCCATTTTTACGTAAGCCAGAAGTTGTTTTTTAAACTTATCGCCAATTTCCCGAAATGGCCCCTTTGGCAAATCACCAACTGTAATAAAAGTAAGATGCAACATAAAATAATTAATTCCTTAATTTCAATACGATAGTTGATTATTAAAACTATGACAATAAGAATCCAATTTCTTTGCATTGTAGTTAACAGTTTTGTTTGTTAAAATATAATTAATGTTATTGACGATAGTTACGTATTTAATTGTTTATTTACAGGATCTTCGTTGTACTAAAGGGGTATGTTTGAGAAGTTTAGATTTCACCATTTTTTTGGGATGATGCTGGCGCTAATATTGGCTGCTATTTTAGCATTCTTTCCAATGTTGCTTCAGCTTCAGGGTTCTGATGCGCCGTCGTCAACACTCACAATTTTCTTTGTCTTCGTTCTGGCTTTCCTAATGAACAACGCAATTCAAAAGTCACATGAACTTCGGCAGAATATAAACATAGAATTGTCACGCTTACGCAGACTTCATCACTTGGCTGAAAAAATCGGAGATTCAAAAGTGGACACAGAATTTCGTGTAAACATAGAAAAAGGTATTGAGTCGTATCTTGAGTATCTTAAAAAGAATTCACTTGCTAAGTATAAAGAGGCACGCGGGGCGTTTAGAGGTATTACATTTTCTGTGTATGCTTACGAGCCAAGTACAACTAGGGGAAGGGAGTTTGTGAAAGAGTTATTCACAACAACCAGAGAATTGGCCTTAACAAGGCAACAAATGATTGCCTTGCTCGATAGACGTATTTCAAGTTATGGCTGGTCGATCTTGTTTGTAATCGAAACCCTGGTAATTATATCGATTTTATTAACGCAAGCCCCGGGACTAATTAGTTACTTTGTCTCGATGTCAACAATTGCTACGATATTCATCATTACCTTAATGGTTTATGAGGTTGATGATAATTCTAAAATTGAGTTAAAGGAGTTTGGTTTACGATACGGGAATAATTTAAATGGTCTTACTTACGATGAACACTCCAGATAATTAATTCATTGCTTTGGCAATGAATTTTTAATAACAATCTTTTTTTCAAATTAAAATCAAAAAAACTAAAATTTAATGTTTTTTCGAGGCTGAAAAAACAGCAAAAAAATTTGGCTAAAAATAAACATAAAAAAGCTAAAAAAAAATCATTTTTGAAGATCTCCACAAAAAGCTTGACAGGATTTTGATAATGATTTACCATTGCGGAGCACATTGAAACAGGAGCTTCCAAAGAGTTCCAAACAAATCACCGCTTCGCTTGTTCCTCAGGGCTTAATTGCAAGGAACTTCAGGAAGTCAGGTAAAATGGGGTACGCTTCGATTCGTCGAAGATGGTTCGGGAAAACCTTTCTCCAGCGCAGTAGTGAGTAGCATCATTTGATCTCTCGCTCGGGCGAGATTTTTGTTTGTCGATTTTTTAAATCGACTTCAAAGACAGAGCACATGAAAAACTTCATGAACTTCTCTTTGAACTTTCACAATTGAATATTTTCAACAAACATCTTAAAACAAACCTTTCTAGTTACTTATAAAACTAGGAAGTCATTTACGAAAATACATCAGAAAATTTATCGAATCTTGTGTCTTGATAAACGTATTGAGTGAGTGGAGAGATTATAAGAGTATACGGAGGATGGCTCGACAAAATATGACGATGAAGGACGTGGCAGCCTGCGAAAAGTTTCGGTGAGGTGGCAAGCAACCTATGACCCGGAAATATCCCAATGGGGAAACCCAATCAGGGGAATGCCTGATTATTCTGCAGTGAATACATAACTGCAGGAGGTGAACTCGGCGAAGTGAAACATCTCAGTAGCCGGAGGAAAAGAAAATAAGGAATACTATCATCATCTCGGATCTTGAATTTTCGAGAAACGAGATGATGTTATAGTGTTCTTATTCCCCTAGTAGTGGCGAACGAACGGGGAACAGCCCAAACCTATATCATGAAGTCCGCCAACGTTTCTCTTCGGAGAAGCTACGGCGAGGCGAAAGGTATCAGCCGTTGTGGTATAGGTGTAGTAAGTCCTTATGTTCCAGTCTGATAGCTGGAGATATGATACATAGCTTCTAGTAAAATTTGCTGGAAAGCAAAACCAAAGAAGGTGATAGTCCTGTATGCGAAAGGAACTATGTACATTTGATAAGTGAACTTGAGTACGGCGGAACACGTGAAATTCTGTCGGAATCATCCGCGACTATGCGGAAAGGCTAAATACGTATTTTGATCGATAGTGAACAAGTACCGTGAGGGAAAGCTGAAAAGAACCCCGGAAGGGGAGTGAAATAGAATCTGAAACCGTATACTTACAAGGAGTCGGAGCCAATTTATTTGGTGACGGCGTGCCTATTGAAGAATGAGCCAACGAGTCTGTCTTTGTGGCAGGTTAAGTCCTTCGGGACGAAGCCAGAGTGAAAGCGAGCCTTAACGGGCGTTAGTCGCAAGGATAGGACCCGAAACCGAGTGACCTAACCATGGCCAGGGTGAAGCTTGTGTGAAAACAAGTGGAGGCCCGAACCCAAGCACCGTGCAAAATGCTGGGATGAGCTGTGGTTAGCGGAGAAATTCCAATCGAACTCGGTAATAGCTGGTTCTCTCCGAGATATGTTTTGGCATAGCGTCGGTTAATAGCGTGATGGGGGTAGAGCACTGATTGGGTTCGACGTCAGCAATGATAGTCAACCTAGCCAAACTCCGAATACCATTACGTGTTCCCGGCAGTCAGACCATGGGGGCGAAGCTCCATTGGTCGAGAGGGAAAGAGCCCAGATCTCAAGCTAAGGTCCCTAAATTATTACTAAGTGTAAAAGGTAGTGAGAAGACTCATACAACCAGGAGGTTGGCTTAGAAGCAGCCATCCTTTAAAGATAGCGTAATAGCTCACTGGTCAAGTTTTCTTGCGCCGAAAATATACCGGGGCTAAGTAATATACCGAAGCTGAGGGTGTGATAAATTTATTTATCACGCGGTAGGAGAGCATTTCTAACTGCATTGAAGCTGTACTGTGAGGTATGGTGGAGCGTTAGGAAGGGAGAATGTTGGCATGAGTAGCAAAAAGACATGTGAGAATCATGTCCACCGAAAATCTAAGGTTTCCACAGCAACGAGAATCGACTGTGGGTTAGTCTGGACCTAAGGCGAGGCCGAAAGGCGTAGTCGATGGACAGTAGGTTAATATTCCTGCACCAGATATTATTTCCGATGGGGGGACGCTTGTTCGAATTTCCTGTGCCCTATGGCTATGGCATTGGGGGTTTGGGGTGGTCGTATAGGTAAATCCGTACGACATATACACTCTGAATCATCGCGACTCCAACTATGTTGGGGAAGAGGAAAAGAGAATGGGTCAAGAAAATCCTCTAGGGCTAAGTAATATCTGCCAGTACCAAAACCGACACAGGTAGATGGGTGTGAAAGCACTAAGGTGTACGAGAGAAACATTGTTAGGGAACTCGGCAAAACAGCGGCCGTAACTTCGGGATAAGGCCTGGTTCTTTTCGGGAGAAAAGGACCTTCAACAAATGATTGCAAGCGACTGTTTACCAAAAACACAGCTCCCTGCTAAACTGCAAAGTGATGTATAGGGGGTGATGCCTGGCCAGTGTCCGAACGTTAAGGAAGGGGGTTATCTACTTCGGTAGAGAAGCTTTTGACTGAAGCGCGGATGAACGCCGGCCGTAACTATAACGGTCCTAAGGTAGCGAAATTCCTTGTCGGGTGAGTTCCGACCTGCACGAATGGCATAACGATTTGCAAACTGTCCCAACAATGTACTCGGCGAAATTGCGGTAAGAGTGAAGATGCTCTTTACGCGTAGTCGGACGAAAAGACCCCGTGAAGCTTTACTACAGGTTGTCATTGGGTTCATGTTCTATATGTTCAGTAATAGGTGGGAGACCTTCGGGTCGCCAGTGAGATACCACCCTTGTATTGTGTGAATCCTAACCAAGCACCATGAATCTGGTGTTTGGAACAGTGGCTGCTGGGTAGTTTGACTGGGGCGGTGGCCTCCTAAAAAGTAACGGAGGCGTCTACAAAGGTCAGCTAGGCCCGGATGGAAATCGGGTTGATAGTGCAAACGCATAAGCTGGCTTTACTGCAAGGATGACAGTCCGCGCAGTTGCGAAAGCAGAGGTTAGTGATCCGACCGTTCGATATAGGACGGCGGAAGCTCAACGGATAAAAGCTACTCCGGGGATAACAGGCTAGTCTTGCCCAAGCGTCCACAGCGACGGCAAGGTTCGGCACCTCGATGTCGGCTCATCGCATCCTGGGGGTGAAGAAGCTCCCAAGGGTTAGGCTGTTCGCCTATTAAAGCGGTACGCGAGCTGGGTTCAGAACGTCGTGAGACAGTTCGGTCTCCTATCCACTACGCGCGTTGAAGATTGAAGGAATCTATCCCTAGTACGAGAGGACCGGGATGGACGAACCTCTAGTGTACCAGTTGTCCTGCCAAGGGCATTGCTGGGTAGCCACGTTCGGTTCGGATAAGCGCTGAAAGCATCTAAGCGCGAAGTCGATCCTGAGATTAATCTTCGTTATGAGACACCTGAGAGACGATCAGGTTGATAGGCACTAGGTGTAAGCGTGGCAACACGTTCAGCCGAGGTGTACTAATAAGTCCACTCTCCACTCACTTAACACGTTTATTCTGTGTTTCGTGAATTGTTTAAAGTATGCGAGTTGAAAATATTGATTTGTGAAAGTTCGATAAAAACTTTTAAAATCTCCAGTGTTCTGGTGGCACTTCCTAGAGGGTCACACCTGTACCCATCCCGAACACAGCAGTTAAGCCTCTGGGGCCGATGGTAGTCAAGATTGGCGAGAGTAGGTGGTCGCCGGAACACTGGAGATTTTAGAAGCAAAAGAATCGCCGAAAGGCGGTTTTTTTGTTTGAATTTATTATGAAATGTGGGGTAAGATTCATTAATAAAGTTTTGATATTTGGTGTGATTTGTAACAAAATAACGCAAATGAGGTTTATTATCATACCTTGATTGACGATAGTCGTGATTTCGGGTATTCTCACTACATTAAGGATAGTCTATGAACACAAAAATCGTTATTCTTGCAGCTGGAATGGGTACAAGAATGGGGGCGGACGTACCTAAGGCACTTGTTGAAATTGCTGGTCAGCCAATGATTGAACACCTGCTTGGAAATATAAGTGAAGCTGAAATTGATCATCAACCTGTGATTGTAGTAGCTCCGCATATGCTCGAGGCGTTTGGTGAAGTGTGTCGCGATTCACGTTGTGAATTTGCTATTCAAGAGAAACAGCTTGGTACTGGCCACGCAACTATGAGTGCCCAGAATGCATGTCATGGTGCAGAGTCAGTTATAGTTTTGTATGGGGATCATCCATTTATTTCGAGTGAAGTTCTTGCGACACTAGCAAAGCTGCACGAAGAAAGTGACTCTGTCATTTCGATGCTGACCACAAAAGTGCCTAACTTCAAAAAACAATTTGAAGGGTTTAAAAGTTGGGGGCGGATTGTCCGAGATTCATCTGGACGAATCGAAAAAATTGTGGAGGCGAAGGATGCTTCAGAAGTTGAATTGGAGATTAAGGAGCTGAATCCAGCTATTTATATGTTCGAGGCTGAGTGGCTCTGGGAACACCTACCAGAACTTGAAAATAAAAATGCTGGAGGTGAATATTACCTGACAGATCTGATCGGTATTGCAATCGAAGAGGGTGAAAATGTTGTAACTACAACCGCTGAACCACTCGAGGTTATCGGAATTAATACTCCAGAAGAGCTTGAAAGAGCAGAAAACTTACTTGGCTAAAAAAATGGGATCGCAAGATCCCATTTTTGTGTTAGTATGTCTTTGTAATTGCTAAGCTGAACAATATTCCAGATTTTATGGACAAAAGTATAAAAAATATTTGGCCTGATCTAAAACTTAGACTTAATAGTTTTTTTTCTGACTATTTAAGATTATTCAAAGCCTCAAAAAGTACTGCATTTTTACTTTTTATCGTTGAGGTATTCTTAGGATTAGTCGTGATACTAGAAATTAATGTCACTATTCACCTAATAGATGCTCTAATTGGTGGCAGAGCCTTGAAAATTGTTACTAGTGATATTTCGGATGCTTTAAACTATCAGATAGCCTTGTTTGTTACTCTGGTACCATCCCTAATTATCCACAATCAATTCACAGGCGTAGCTAAAAAGGTGGGGACAACAGTGCGAAGGTTTTTTCTAACAGCCAGTTTATTTATTGTTGCGCTACCTGTGGCTCCGTTGTTTTTAGTCTCATCGCTTTTCGTGGCTTATTTGGTTGAATATTTAAATAAACGTTCAGTGCACTGGTTCTTTTCTGCTCTAATTGTTGGTATAACTGCAAAAAAGTTTTTCGATATTATCCAAATCTCCGTTTATAATGGTATTTCGGTGGGTGGGGCTCTATATTTTGGTTCAGCGCTTCTTATATTTACTGGTTCTATTGCCTTAAGACCTTATTTAAGACAGGAATAAACTGTACTGTAACCCTTAATTATGCGCATTATTACCGACTGGCATTTGCATTCAAGATATTCGAGGGCATGTTCAAAAGAACTCTCGCTTGAAAATAATGCACTCTGGTGCGCTAAAAAGGGGGTGAATGTTTTGGGTACAGCGGATTTTACACACCCGGCCTGGTTTACTGAGATAAAAAATAAGCTGATTGAGGCTGAACAAGGTATGTTTAAGCTAAAATCTGGTGAGTTTGACGCGATGCGCTATATGTTAACAACCGAGGTTAGTCAGATCTACACTAAAGGTGGGAAGACACGGCGTGTGCATAACATTATATTAGCACCGTCGATTATCGCTGTTCAAAAATTTAATACTTGGCTAACAGACAATGGTTTTAATATAAAAGCAGACGGTCGACCAATTTTGGGGCTCGATTCTGAGGAACTTTATAAACGACTGAAAGATATTGATGAAAAGTTTATTGTAATTCCAGCACACGCCTGGACGCCCTGGTACGCTATCTTTGGCTCAAAGTCGGGGTTTGACTCAATAGAGGAGTGTTTTGGTGAGATGACACCGTATGTCTACGCGATCGAAACTGGTTTATCCTCCGATCCGCTTATGAATCGATCACTTTCAGCGCTCGATGACGTAATGCTTATCTCAAATTCCGATGCGCATTCGCCTCGAAACTTTGGTCGGGAAGCAAATGTGTTCGAGCTTAAAGAATCGGATATAAATTTTGATGAGTTCGTCAGAATTCTAAAAGACAAAGATCGATCAAAATTTAAATACACAATTGAATTTCACCCGGAAGAGGGAAAATATCACGCAGATGGTCATGAAGCATGTGAGTTTTGGTGTGAGCCGGCGGAAACGAAAAGACTTCAAGGTATTTGTCCAAAATGTAATCGGCCGTTAACAGTCGGTGTCCTTTCACGAGTATCAGAATTAGCTGACCGCAAGATAACTAAGATGCCTAAAAATCACGTACCGTACAGATCGATCGTGCCACTTCAAGAAGTTATTGCTGAATCTTTTGGTTTAAAACTAACAAACGGAAAAAAAGTTCAGGCGATGTATGAATTGATGATCGCAAGTATCGGTAATGAATTCGAGATACTTCTAGACGCCGAAATTTCAGATATTACTAAAGGTTCAACAATAATGATCAGTGAAGCAATTCGACGGATGCGAGCAAATGAAATGAATATCCGCCCAGGTTATGATGGTGTGTTTGGTGAGGTTAAGATATTTTAATTTTTATGAGCTAATCGACATTTAAAGTTGGTTTTTGCCCCTGTCGTGTAGCCAAATACCAAGCAGCGAGGATGAGCTTTTTTTGAAGTGAGAATCCTCTATGGCAACGAAACAATTCCTTGAGTCGTGCGTTC
>Ga0210057_1002475_pt1 | contig 26329 bp, 29 predicted proteins | sample CryGeyCG2114_010_2_FD_183968 | JGI IMG/M metagenome (GOLD analysis project Ga0210057, IMG submission 183968) | Groundwater microbial communities from aquifer - Crystal Geyser CG10_big_fil_rev_8/21/14_0.10 (SPAdes) (version 2) | ecosystem: Environmental > Aquatic > Deep subsurface > Groundwater ...
AGATTTTCTCCTGTACTGCGTGGTAAATCATTCTGGCAACAAGCCAGAGACTTATATGCTAAATATTTAGCATATAATTTAATGCGAGATTTAAACGCATTAATAAATAAACTTTCTACAGAGCCTATAAAAAAAGAAAAGAAAAATTAAATTTTTTTCTTGAATTTATCAAAAGCTTCTTTTGCACTATCTTTCATTCCAAGACCAAAAGCTAATCCTGTTGCTAAAGCAAAACCAATGCCTATTGATCCAATAACAATCAAAAATGTGTCCTGTAGAATTTCTACTTTTATACCAATTAATTCAAGAGCTATAACAACGGATATAAATACAATCAACATTTTAAATAAAGAACTTATAAATTTGATCCCTTTCATATCTGATTCTCTTTCAATCAAATGGCTTAAGTAGTGAGCAACAAATAATCCAAGTATTACTGCCAATACAGCTCCAATAAGTTGAGGCAACCATAGTACAAATTTAGTCAATAAAATTGACAACGTACCTAAATTTACCATATCAGCTGCAGCTTGCAGAAATATAATGAATATATACCATTTTGTAATTTCTCCTAAGATAGAAGATAATTTAAATTTTCCAATTGATTTAGGCAAATTTAATTTGGCTATCGCTTTATCAAGTTTTATTTTTGACAAAACAACTTTAATTACATGTCCTACAATCAAAGCAATAAGATAACCAATAATAACGACAATAATTGCAAATACTAGTCCTACAGATATTGCTTTAAATCCAGTCCAAAGATCAATTAAAGGACTCAATAATCCAGTAGTAGCGGTTTCTATAAATGCCATAATTTACACCTCCTTTAAGCAAATAATGGTTTGTATTCTATAAAAAGATTTTGGTTTGATATACTATAACTAAAGCACTAAAAAGCCATAAAAATATACCTAAAACTAGTTTTTTGTCCATTATAGCTTTTCCAGGCTGTCTTGCAATAATATCTCCTTTTTGAATAAAATAAGTATATCTAAAGATAACATATGCAGCAAATGGTAAACTAATTATTAATAATTGATAATTGCTTAAGAAACTATAAAGGCTATAAGATATAATTAATGTTACATTACTTGTAATTAAAAGTAAATTTAAAATTTTATCATCATAATATTTGAAAACTTCTTTATGTTCTATTGCTTTATCTTTTAACAATAAGAGATCAGATTTTCTTTTACCTATTGATAAAAATAAACTTAAGAAAAATGTACACAATATTAACCAAGGGCTAATTTTTACATTAATGACTAATGCACCAGCAACAGCCCTTAATACAAAATTAACAGCTATAGTTAATATGTCTGCAAAAGCTTCATTTTTCAACCAAAAAGAATAAACAAACATAATGATGTATATTCCTGCAGAAGCATAAAAAAATCTAGAATTTAATTGATTTGCAATTATTAATGCTATAAAAAGTAAAATAATGCTAGTTAAACTTGCCTTAAAGATTCCAATCTTCCCACTTGCTATTGATCTGAATCTTTTTTCAGGATGAGCTCTATCTTTATTTCTATCAACAATATCATTTATGATATATGCAGATGATGAAACAAAACAAAGCACAAAGAATCCAATTGAAGATAAAATTAAAGCATCTATATTGAATAATTCTTCAGCAAAAATTAATGGTAAAAATATTACTAAATTTTTATACCATTGATTAATTCTTAAAAGTTTAAAATAACTCATGTAGCTTGTATTTTACTATTTATTTATAAATTTTAGCACATTTCTTACTTTAATTATTGGAATCCCTAATCCTTCAGCCAAATCTTTTACTTTTTCTTTATATGGTCCTAATCCTTTCCAATCAACTAAGATTCCTTTAATCTCTTCAACATTTTTTTTAATAGCTTGTTTTAACAAATTTTCATCTAAATTTTCTAAAGCATATTTTGGACAAATATTTCCAATTGCTAATTCAGTTTTTAAAAGAATCTTATTAAACTCACTTGGATAATGCCCTCCGCCTAAAGCAATCAAACTTTCATATTCTTTTACATTTTTACTAAGAACGTTCATAATAGTTTTTGCAATGATTTTTCCATAACTTTCATTTTCCCATTGTTCCTTATCTGAACCAATTTCTATAAACATGATAGGTTTATTTACAGTAGGTCCATGATGTGTAGCTTCTAAAGTTATTTCACCATCAAATTCTTTACTCTGTTTATTTAATTCAATAAACATTTCTTTTAATAAAGAACTTGGAGCAATGTTCAAAGTTTTTTCATTTCCACCAAAATCGGCCTTTCCCCAATTTCCAGGAAAGTGGACAGAAAGTGAATGTTTATTAGTTGAAGATTGATGTTTAGTGGCAAAGATTATGATATCTCCTTTAACATCAATATTTTCACAATATATAGATTCTTTTTCAACTTCATATAATCTAATATTTTCAAATTGATAATAATTGTCTTTGTTTTCAAAATCAAATAACTCTAAAAGCTGTTTTTTTATGTTAATCCCAGCTAAATCCTTGCTTGAAACAATTATGCTATATTCCATTTTAAGCCTTAATTCCTGCTTATAATTAAAGCTTTTGTTATAAAAACATAATATTTAAAAAGGTCGTGATTATCCTTAAGCTGAGTATGAAACACATACCTATTAGTGATTTTAGGATAGATGCCTTAGGTAAAAGAAAGATAATTGAATTACTAGATTCAGGTAGAATTTCTGAAGGTGAAAATGTACAACATTTTGAGAAATTATGGGCTGATTATATAAGCACAAAATTCTCAGTTTTAACTAATTCAGGGACTAGTGCTTTAATTGCAGGCTTAGAAGCTTTGAAACATTATAGGAATATCCCTGATGGAAAAAAAGTAATTACAACTCCTATGTCTTATGTTGCAACATCAAATGCAATAGTCAAAGCAAACCTTAAACCTGTTTTTATAGATGTTAATATGGATGACTTTTGTATTAATGCTGATAAAATTCGTGAACATTTAGAAAATAACAATCCTGAAGATTATTGTTTAATTTTACCTGTCCATTTAATGGGGTATCCTTGTGATATGGATAAAATCAATAAAATTGCAAAAGATTTTGGTTTAGATGTATTTGAAGATTCAGCACAAGCACATGGTACTTTGTATAAAGGGGAAAAAGTAGGTTCTTTATCTTTATTATCTGATTTTTCATTTTACATGGCTCATAATATCCAAGTTGGTGAACTTGGTGCAGTCACAACAAATAATTCTGAAATATATAGATTAATTAAAAAAATAAAAGCTAATGGAAGGGTTTGTGATTGTTTAAAGTGTACTAGGAGGGATGGATATTGTCCTAGACTAAAAGAAGAAGAAGATTTTGAAAATGATCCTAGATTTTCTCACGATTTAATAGGTTATAATTTTAAGACTATGGAATTTCAAGCTGTAATAGGTTTAATTGAATTAAACAAGATAGATTCCATTATAAAAAAACGTCAAGATAATGTAAAAATATTAAATGAAGGATTGCAAAATTGTTCTGATATATTACAACTTCCAATTTATTCGACTAATTATAGTTATTTAGCATATCCTATGTTAATAAAAAATAAAATAACAAGACAAAAAATTAGGATGAGATTAGAAGCAAATGGTATTGAAACTAGACCCATGTTTGGTTCAATTCCTACTCAACAAAAATCATTTTCATTTTTAAAAGATGAGTATATAGGAAAATTACCAAATGCAGATTATATTGGAAAAAATGGTTTTTATATTAGTGCTCATCAATTTTTGGAACAAGATCATTTAGATTATATGATTAAAGTTATAAATAAAATTATTAATGGGATTTAAAATGAATTTTTGGAAAGATAAAAATATATTAGTTACTGGCGGAGCTGGTTTTATTGGGAGTCATTTAGTTGAAATGCTTGTTGAAAAAGGCGCCCACGTAATAGTACCTACAAGAAGTGGAAAAATTGATTTTCTTAAAGGTGTTAAAGATAAAATAAATGTTGTTCAAGCAGACCTTTCTAATTTTGATGCATGTTTAAAATTATCTAAAGATAAAGATATTGTAATGAATCTTGCAGCTTCTGTTGGTGGTTTAGAATTTAATATGAAACATCCTGGAAGTATATTTAGAAATAATCTTAATATTTTTATGAATATTTTAGAAGCGTCAAGAGTTAATGGGGTAAAAAAGTTTTTAACAGTTAGTTCTGCTTGTGTTTATCCAAGATTTTGTACAATCCCTACTCCTGAAGATGAAGGTTTTAAAGACAAGCCTGAACCAACTAATGAAGGTTATGGTTGGGCTAAAAGGATGGAAGAATTTTTATCTGAAGCTTATAATAAAGAATTTGGTATGGATATATTGATTGCTAGGCCATATAATGCTTATGGCCCAAGAGATAATTTCAATCCAAGTTCTTCACATGTAATTCCCGCTTTGATTAAACGTGTATTGGATGGAGAAAATCCTTTAACTGTTTGGGGTCATGGAAGACAATCAAGAGCATTTTTATATGTAACAGATTTTTGTAAGGGGCTTATGTATGTAGCTGAACATTCTAAAGAAACAAGCGCAATAAATTTAGGTACAGATAATGAAACCACAATTAGGATGTTAGTAGATATTATACTTAAATCTACAGGGAAAAGCCCAGAAGTGATTTATGATGAATCAAAACCAGTAGGTCAACCAAGAAGAAATTGTGATGTTACTAGGGCTAAGGAATTAGGTTTTGAAGCTGAAGTATCATTAGAAGAAGGAATTAAAAAAACTGTGGAGTGGTATTTAAAATGGATAAAAAAATAAAAGGGACATTAGTTATATTGACATTTAATGAAATAGAAGGGCTTAATGTTCTTTATGATAAAATCCCATTCAATAAAATTGATGAAGTTTTAGTTGTTGATCCTGGTTCAACTGATGGGACTTTAGATTTTTGGAAAGAGAAAGGTCAAAAAGTAATTATCCAAAAAGTTAGAGGTAGAGGTGAAGCTTTCAGAATTGGAATCAAAGAATCTAAACATGGTAACGTAGTATTTTTTAGTCCTGATGGTAATGAAGATCCTCGAGATATAGAAAAAGCATTTCATTTTTTAGATGAAGGATATGATATGGTTATTGCATCAAGATTTATGCCTGGTTCAAGGGCAGATGATGCAGATGAAACAATTCCTGTAAGAACTTTTGGAAATAGGATGTTTACAACTTTTGCAAATATTCTTTGGGGTGCTAAACTTTATGACGCCATTAATGGTTTTCGTGGAATTAAAAAAGATAAATTTAAAGAAATTAATCCAAATGCTCATGGTTTTGGAATTGAATATCAAATGTCAATTCGTTCTATGAAAAAGAAGTTTAAGATTAAAGAATTTCCTACATATGAAGGGGACAGAATAGGTGGGGAAAGTACAGCTCATACTTTTGCTACTGGTTGGCTTTTTATAAAATTAATTTGGTCTGAATTATTTAATGGAAAAAAATTTAATTAATCTAATTTTTCTTTTATATTATATGTTTTATAACTTTCATCATGACTATTTACAATCATTTCTCCAATTAATCCAATTGAAATAAATTGTATTCCTACAAACATAATTAAGATTGCTAACATTAATAATGGTCTTTTACCAATTCCTACTCCCATAAGCCATTGTATAAATAAATAAAATCCTATGATAAATCCTAAAATGAAAGACAATATACCTATATTGCCAAAAAAATGGAGAGGTCTTTTGGTATAGGTTGTAATATATTTGACTGTAATAAGGTCTAAGAAGCCCCTAAGCAATCTCTCAACACCATACTTGCTTTTTCCAAATTTTCTTGGATGATGTCTTACTGCTACTTCTCCAATTTTATAACCTTGCCAATAAGCTAAAGCAGGAATATATCTATGTAATTCTCCATATAGTTTGATATTTTTCACAACATCTCCTTTATATGCCTTAAATCCACAATTAGAATCATGAACTTTTACTCCTGTAATAACTGTGGTTAACCAATTAAAGAATTTAGATGGAATTGTTTTTGTTAATGGGTCTTTTCTTCTTATTTTCCAACCAGAAATCATATCATACCCTTCATTAAGTTTTATTATGAATCTTGGAATTTCTCTAGGATCATCTTGTAAATCTCCATCCATTGTTACAACAAATTTTGAATCAGTTTCATTAAATCCAACAGATAAAGCAGCAGCCTTTCCAAAATTTCTTCTAAATTTAATAACTTTAACTTTATTATCAATTTTATTAATATGTTTTAAAACTTCATATGTCCTATCTATACTTCCATCATCTATAAATATAATCTCATAATTTAACGTAATATGTTTAAGAACTTCCCTTAATAATTCATATAACCTTCCAACATTCTGTTCTTCGTTCAATACTGGTATTATTACTGATATATCTTTCATTTTAACCTCTGATTATAAATGCTATAAATACAATTAATAGTTGCATTGTAAACAAGCAATAGACAACATCTTTTTCATAAACTTTTCTTTTAATTTTTTTCATAATTGAAATTGCCACATGTTCTAATCCATAAAATTTTTTATATGGTAATTCAATAGAACCATCTTCATTCAATTTGGCAAAACTTTCTTTTCTAAATTTTCCTCTTAATTTTAACAAAAATTCTATAAAATAAGGGATAAATAATATTAATGCAATCTTTTCCATATTCCCTAAAATGGCTATTATGGCAATTAGCCCTCCAACAGTATAAGTCAAAGTATCTCCAGGAAAAACTTTTGCAGGATATTTATTATAAATATAAAAAGCTAATAATGCAAAGACCATACATAAAGCCATAACTGCTACTGATCCTGAATTAGTAATCCATGCTATATAACCTAATGCTGCAAGTATGATTGCTCCCATCCCAGTTTCTAATCCATTATAACCTGCAAGCATATTAAAACCATTTGCAGCTCCACTAATTGCAATAGGTATAATTAGTAAAGGATATATTATGCCAATACTTATTTCTCCAAAATAAGGTAAGAAAATTATGGAATGTCCTGCATTAACAACCATTATTGGTACTGAAGCTAAAGCAACTAAAATAGGCTTTTGCCATTGTCTTAATCCAATCTTCCATCCAAGGATATCATCTACCATACCAATAATCGCAATAATCATAATTGTAAGTAAAGCTGCCATTAATTGTAGATCTCTTATAAGAAAACTTTCTATCTTTGAGTGTTGTAAATAAAATGTATCTATTGCAATATAAAATAAAACTGCAAAAAGAAAACCAAATACGACTATAATCCCTCCCATTTCAGCAATTTCTCTTTTATCTAGTTTATGGACATCTTTTCCTATTAATCCAGCATTTTTTGCCCTTCTAATCCAGTATGGTAAAGCAAGTAAAGTTAATATAAAACTAGCTATAATGCTGAATAATATAATTGGATTTGAAATCTCAAAAGACATAGCACTATTTTTTAACTAGTCATTTAAAAGGTTTTCGCACTTATTATCTAGAAATCCTATTTTCTAACTTTAGTTACTTCTTCAGGAATAACAAATCCATAATATTCTTGAGGAATTTCTAAATCATCAGGATAAGTTATTTCCCAAATTTTCAATGGTCCAATTTGTCTCCCACTATATGATGCAAGAGGCATTCCTTTGTCTTCATCAGTATAAACTAGTTTAAAGTACTCAGATTCTTCATTCATTAAGAAAAGCCTTGCTAGATTTGTCTGTGAGACTTCAGGTGATAAATAAAGTAAAGATGCCATAGGGTTAACTTGTCCAGATGGTTGTATATCTGGTATAATTCTTAGACATGCTTTTATTGCATTAGGTTCATCAAATATAATCTTCTGGTTATTAAAATAAATACAATTAACTGGTACTCTTATTTGTTGTCCATTATAGAATAATGCCATTTCTGGTATATCAAATTGTTGTACTACTTGTTTAGTATTATTAGGACCATCAACTTCAATATTATTAACTTTAATAAAGAATCCACCAATACCTGCAACATTTGCTGGGAATAACATATCATTATAAATTATATCATGATCTACAGCAGTTCCACCAGTAAATAAATAAATAGTTGCATTTCTTGTTTCCATAATCTGATTAGGATCCATTCCAAATGTTGGAATCCAAGAATATCTATCATAATCCTTATCTGCTCCAATGGATGAAAATGCTGGATATTTTCCAATTTCATCACTAATTATTAATAAGTGGGTAGCATTTTTTGCTTTAAGATATTCTAAAGCTTCTCTTTCACTATGTCCAGTAAGTACATGTCTTCCAATAAAGTGATTTATTCCACCAACAGCATTTCCACCATCACTTAATGTTGCTCTATTCCCTCCTGTTTGAACCCAATATCCATAATCCCACCAATGAGCAAATACTGCATTTTCTGCTGTATTTTCTTGAACCCAGGACATAGCTTGTTGCCATTGAGAATTAAAACTAGGTCCTGTATATTGTGCTTGAACATCTACTGATTTATAATGTCCCAATAATAATGTTCCAACAACAAATATAATTAAAATATAAGCTATAATCTTTAAAATATCTTGTTTGACATATTTTTTAGTATAATCAACTAATTTAATTGTTGCATAACCTACCATTACTGCTGTAATTGGTGCAAAAAGAAATAAAAGCCTAATTGCACTTCTTGCTGCTACAATTAAAATTATGAACCAAAGTAATACAAAAATATATTCTTCTTTTATATCTTTTAATTTTTTAAAAGTATCTTTATCATTATAAAATATGTAAAAATATAAATAAATTATTAATGCGAAAAAACCAATTAATGATCCGATATAGGTAAATTTAGAGATAGAAGTTACTCCATTAAATGTTGAACTCTGTGAATAACGACTCATACTAAATAAGAGAATAAAAACTAAAAATGCTCCTGAAAGTTGTATGGTTCTTTTATTTAATTGTTTAATAGCCTCAAAAAATAATATTGTTGCTCCAACAAACATTAAAGCTAAATATTTCCAATCAAATTGGCCTATCCAATCTGTAAAATATGGTTGATGAGATTCAGCAACAGTTAAAGCCCATCTAGTTGTTCCAAAAGGTTCTACAAGGCTGATATAAAATTCTTTAGCATGAGCAATAAAAAATGATGGTCCTATGATAATTAGGATTCCAATAACACCTAAAATAATTGGCAAAATTAAAGAAAAAATACTTGTAGGAATAATTTTGATTTTATCTTTTAATTTTAAATAATCTTTTTTTATTAATAAATAATGGGTGATAAACAAGACAAATGAAAAAACAATAATCAGTGTAGTAAAAGAGGTTAAAAGATTAGCCATTGTAAATCTTTCTGGATATCCTCTATTTAATGTAAATATTAAAACTATAAACCATGTTATGTAAACATAAAAATTCTGTTTGTTTAATTTATTTAAAATAACTTGGATTAATGCAAATGCTCCAACAATTAAAAATGTAAAACTTACTCCTCCCCAAACTAATCCCATAATGCCATTAATAAAACCTGCAATTCCTGCATACAATATTGCTTTCTTTATACTTTTTTCTTTCCATGCTATTATTAAAAAATAAAATGCCATAAAGAATACAGCCATAGCAAAAGATTCTTTATCTGAAAATCCTGCCATAGTCCTATAAAGATAAGCTGGAATTACTATCAGGAAAGCAGATGAAACTATAGCAACCTTCCAATCAAATAATTTTCTTAATAATAAGAAGAAAAATACTAATCCAACTACAAACATAATTGGTGGATATAATATTACTGCTTTTTCTAAAGTCATACTTGGCACAAAAAAATGTAAAAATTTATACAGATATACTAAAAAATGTGATAATAAATTAAATTCATTTAAATCTGGATATCCGGTAGGATAATATCTCATCATATCGACTGCCATTAATTTTCCATGTTCTAAAAGATATTGTGCATATCTTAAGAATACATGTGGATCTAAAGCTAGAGGGATTTTATCCTGTAATAATGGGAGATTTTTAGTTCTAATATTATATCCAATAATCGCTATAATTGCTAATAAAATATAAGCTATAGAATTCTTGTTTAGCTTTAATTTTTCCATTAAAGCTTCTTTTCTTCTTTTTAATTCCTCTTTATTAAAAGAGATATCTTCGCTTCGCTCAGACTCCATTAGTTATTATTGAATTTTTATAATCTTTATATACTTTTTGTAATTGTAGTATCTAGAATAAGATTGGAGTTATATAAACTTCAATTAATCCTGCAATAACAGTTATTCCAATTGCAATAACTAATAAAACCAAAGCATCTAATAAAACTTTATTAAATTTTTTATCACCTACATTATGTCTAATCATTGCAACAGAAATTAATCCTCCGGCTAAACCACCAACAAAATAAGCTAAAATCTCTAGTACTCCATGTGTCATATACCTAAATAATCCTACAGATATTATTTGAAAATAAGATGCAATTAAGTTAAATCCAAACCCTCCTGCAATCTGACCTATTTCATTCCTAATATATGTTCCAATCGCAGCTGAAATAACTGATGCATTCCATGTTAAAATAAATATTGCTCCTGCACCATAAAAAAATGAAAAGAACACGCAGAAGAATAATACCTTAAAATTATTTGCAATAATATTAAATAATATACCACTAGAATTTGCAACAACATCTCCAGTAACTTTATTGTTAATTACATTAATTGTATGTAACTGTGTTGAAAATAGATTTTGTATGGTTCCATAAGGTAAAAATATAAACCAAATTGAAAAAGCTAATACGCACCCCAAAAATAAGGCAATAAAAAATTTCAAAGCATTTGTATGTTCTTTTAAAATCAACCATTCTCTTTTTATTTTAACTTCTTTTTCTTCTTCATATTTTATAGTTCTATACATTAAAGGAACTGTTGCTAAAACTGTCAAGAACACAACTACCATACTTGCTTCTTCTTTAAATATCCATAAACTTAAGAATATTGCTATTGATGCATATAATGCACCAAAAAAAATCATATGAGATGGTTTTCTTTCAGCTTTAAATGGACTTATTAATGATTCTAGAACCATGTTTTAATCATGGTCAAGAGAGTATATAAATATTTTGTTTAACTTAATGTTGTTATTATTACACCTATAGAAATTATCAACATACTTAACCATCTTTTTTTTGATATTTTTTCTTTAAAAATTAATTTAGAAAATATTGATACAAATACAAAATTTATACTTATAATTGGATAAATTAAACTAAGATCTAAATGTGAAAGAATTACTATAAATAATATCATGGAAAATACATAACAAGCTCCACCAATAATAAAAAATTTATTAAAATACATCCTAAATAATGTCCTAATTATTCTTCCTTTTCTAAATCTAATTCCATTTTGTGTAGATTGTTTTAGTGCTAACTGTCCTAAAACTCCCAAAACAATTCCAATGAATAATAACATTTTGTAAAACATTTTTAACTCCTTGACATTAATATTATTCCTATACAAACAACCCCTATACCTACCCACCTTTGTATTGATATTACATCATGAAACAAAATCCATGAAAATATTGGGATGAATGCATAGGTTGAAGATAAGATTGGATAAGCTTGACTTAAATCTGATTTAGATATTGCAAGCATCCATGTAAATGAACTACATAGATATACAAATAGACCCATTAATATATATGGATTTGTTACTATTGCTACTGCCATAGAACTTAAGTTATTTAACGTTAATTCTCCAATTTGTGTAACACCATATTTAAGGGTTAATGATCCAATACTGATGAATAATATAGAAAATATCACCCATTTTAATCCTTTCATTTTTAATTGAAGTTTCTTCTTTTATTTAAATAACTTTGGTATTTACTTTAAAAAATGCAAAACTTTTTAAGCTATACTTATTTAAACAAGAAATATGATTGATAAAAAAGATTTTTCAGAGATAAAAACAGATTTAAAAGCATTTGAAGCTAAAAGGGAAAGTGTCATTCAACTCTCTAGAAAGATAATCCAACTATCTAAACAAATAATTTATTCAATTCATAGAAATGATCTTAAAACTGCTAATAAATTAATTAATGAAATTGTACTTAAGGTAAAAAAGTTACCTAAAGGCAATTATGATACAGGCATTGAAAAGGTTGCAGTACAAGAATATGTTGAAGCATTATGCTTATATGGTTTTGTAAAAAAGAAAAAACTTCTTACAAGAAAAGAATTAGATGTTGATACTGAATCTTATTTATTGGGCTTATGTGATTTAACTGGTGAGTTAGTAAGGTTAGCTGTTAATCAATCAATTAAAAAAAATAAAGAAAAAGCTTTAGAAATTAAAGACTTTGTAACAATAATTTATGGTGAATTCTTGAAGTTTGATTTTAGGAACGGAGAACTTAGAAAGAAGTCAGATTCTATCAAATGGAACCTTAGAAAGCTAGAAGATTTGGCTTTAAACTTATCGTAATGTTTATATATAGTTCTTTGATACTTTATTCTTGATGAAACGTACACATACTTGTGGGGATTTAAGGAAAGGAAATATAGGTAATACTGTAGTTTTAGATGGTTGGGTAAATACTCGGCGTGACCATGGTGGAGTAATCTTTATTGATTTAAGAGATAAAAATGGTTTGTCTCAAGTAGTTTTTGATCCATCTAATAATAATGAAGTCCATAAGTTAGCAGAACATTTAGGAAGAGAATTTGTTTTAAGAGTAAAAGGTCATGTTAGGTCAAGAAAAGAAGGGATGATTAATCCTAAGATGGTTACTGGTGAAGTAGAGGTTCTTGTTGATGAATTAGAAATCTTAAATGAATCAGAGACTCCTCCAATTGAGATAGATGATAAAAAAGTTCCTTCGGATGAAGTTAGATTAAAGTATAGATACTTAGATTTAAGACGTCCAGAAATGTTACATCGTTTAACAGTTAAACATAAAGCTATGCAAGCTGCAAGAAAAAAACTTTCAGAATTAGGATTTCTAGAAATTGAGACCCCAATGCTTGTAAAAAATACTCCTGAAGGCGCAAGAGATTATATTGTTCCAAGTAGGGTTAATCCAGGTAGTGTTTATTCATTACCTCAATCACCTCAATTGTATAAACAACTTTTGATGGTTTCTGGTGTTGATAGATATTTTCAACTTGCAAGATGTTTAAGGGATGAAGATTTAAGGGTTGATAGGCAACCTGAATTCACACAAGTTGATTTAGAGATGAGTTTTGCTGATCAAGAAGATGTTTGGGAAGTTATAGAAAATATTACTGCAGAAATTATGAAGGCAGCAGGTAAGGTTATTCAAATTCCATTCCCTAAGATGTCATACAAAGAATCCATGGAAAAATATGGTTCTGATAAACCTGATACTAGGTTTGGTTTAGAATTTATTGACGTTACACAAATTTTTGGAAAATCTGATTTTGATATGGTTAAATCTGCTGTTGATAAAGGGGGAATTGTAAAATGTATTAATGTTAAAGGTGGATCAGAAATATCAAGAAAAAAAATTGACAAATTTATTGATTTTGTAAAAATCTATAAGGCAAAAGGTTTAGCTTGGATGAAATTGGAAGATAAACTTGAAAGTTCTGTTGTTAAGTTTTTTAATGATGAATTACAAAAAGAGATAATTGAAAAAACTTGTGCAGAGAAAGGCGACTTGCTTTTATTTGTTGCAGACGAAAAACCAAAAATTGTTTACACTGCTATGTCTGAGTTAAGAAATAAATTAGGGAAGGATTTGCAACTTTATGACCCTACTAAATTCAATTTCCTTTGGATAACTGATTTTCCATTATTTGAATGGGACGATGATATTGAAGAATATGCTCCTGCACACCACATGTTCACAATGCCTAATCCTGAAACAATAAAATACTTAGAAACAGAACCAGGTAAAGTAATTGCTTTATGTTATGATTTAGTTTTAAATGGTGTTGAATTAGGTTCAGGTTCAATTAGAGTACATAGGAAAGATATTCAACAAAGAATTATGAAAGCTATGAATATTTCAGATGAAGAAGCTCAAGAAAAATTCGGTTTCTTATTAGAAGCATTTAAGTATGGTGCACCACCTCACGCTGGTTTTGCAATTGGATTTGATAGACTTGTTGCTTTAAGTTTAGGGATACATGATATTAGAGAAGTAATAGCTTTTCCTAAAAACAAATCGGCACAATGTCCAATGGATGGATGTCCATCAAAAGTTCCTGACACTGAACTTAAAGAAGTTCATCTTAAATGGAATATTGTGAATAAAAAATGAAACAGTATAAAGGGGTAGTGTTTGATTTATATAATACTTTATTTTTTCTTCAACGTGAAACTTATCCAATTGCGCAATTGATGCAAGGTTTAGATTCTATCACTCCAGATGATATTAAGAAAGTTAGATATGTTTTAATGACTAAAGAGTTTTCAAGTGTAGTAAACATAGTTGAATATTTCTGGTCTGGACTTTCTTTAGATGTTGATAGATGTGAAGAAGAAATAGCAAAAGATTTGGCATCCGCAACATTATACCCTGAAACTATGGATGTCCTTAGTGGATTAAGGGATAGTGGTTTGAAGTTAGGGTTGGTTTCTAATATCTCTTCTTTATTTGAAGCACCCTTTTTTAATTTTGGTTTAGATAGCATGGTTGATGATTATATTCTTTCTTGTAGAGTGGGTTACAAAAAACCTGAAGTTGAAATCTATCAAATGATGTTGGCCAAATTTAATTTATCTCCTCAAGAGGTTTTAATGGTTGGTGATAGTTTACAGAATGATTATCATGGAGCAAAAAATGCTGGAATGGATGCATTACTTTTAGATAGAGAGAATAAATCAGATTTGGATGAACGAATAACTTCGTTAAGTGAACTATTAAAGATTAAATGTATCAATTAGTTCTAAATTTTTTAGGGCTTGATACTTTCCCTTTCTTTTGTAATTGTTTTGCTTCATTTATTAATTCATCAGCTTTTTTATTTCCAATTAATGAATGTAACTGGTCATGATTTTCAATAATGTCTGTTACTACAACTAATTTTGCATCTAATAATGTTTGTAAAGTTTTATCATCAATAGATTTAAGTACTGTTACTGGATAAACTAAAGTTTGGTCTGCAAGCTCTTTCAAGCTACTAAATTTAGGACAATTCCATCCAATTAATTTTAAATTAACTCCTTTGGCATAATCTTGTGATTGTTTTGAGAATCTAGCATTTGTTACAATATATGCTCCGGTAAATTTAGTTTTAAGATCCATATACCTTGCATAAACATATAATGGTACTTTAATATGTATCCAAATTCCAGGTTTAGAACGATGTTTACATTCAACCATAATTTTTTCATTGCCTTTTTCTATAACTAAATCTATCTCATGAGTAATGTTTTTACCTTTTGCAATAACATTAAGTTTTGTTTTATATCCTAATTTTTCAAAAATTCTGCTAACATACTCTTCAAAAGAAAATCCTTGTTCTCCTTTCCCCAGCCTCATTATAGCCCACTTAATTTCATATCTTGAAGCAGTAGGATTATCAATTTTTCTTAATTCTTTGAACCCAAGATTATAAATTTTTCTAGTAGTTATTCCTTCAAACAGTTTAAGTTTTATTTTTTCAATAACTTTTTTTGCAGTAAAATTCTCGGCTCCAGATCTAATTAATGATTGGTACAATCTTTTTTCATCAAACTCTTCTTTATCCCCATTTCCTTTAATTACAATTACAATAAATATTCACCTCCTATAAATATGAACCTTAACATTTTTAAATATTCTGTATTTATTAAAATAGAACTATTTATAAATATTATCATACTTTATATTACTATGGTTTCCAATTTGGATTTACTATCAATATTTTGGGAAGAGGTCTGTTATCTTAATTTCGTTACACCAATTTTTGTAGAAGGTTTGGTCAAACAATGGAGTAAATACTTTTGTTTTAACTCTGAATATGATTCTTTAGATGAGACTATTGAAAGAGTAATGCATAAACATTCTACTGATAAAGTTAATCTTGTTGGTCATAGCATGGGTGCATTAGAATCTTTAGCTTATACATTAAACAATCCGGATAATGTTGATAATTGTGTTACAGTTGCTGGTCCTTTTGGTGGTACGAACATGGCAATATTTGGCTTTGTTCAATTTGCGTTTTTCGTTTATACTCCTTCAATATTTCAATTATTGCCAAACAGCACTTACATCCAAGAAATGAAGCACAAAATTAGAGAGAAAATGCCTGAGCTTGAAGATAAAGATGTTAAGATAAACAATATTTGGTCTCCTGTTGATGAATTCCTTTCTTCTGATGAAACAACTTTGGAAACAATTCTTGGTAGGAAATCTTCCTCTGTTAATGAACACGGAGTTCAGAGGGGCCATTGTAGTACATTCTATTGTGATACAACATTAAATATCTTAAAAAATATTCTTCAAGAATCAAAATATCCTATGGTTATGTTGCCTGGTTTTACAATGAGTGAAAAGTTTTATGATATTTTTATGAATGATTTAAGTCCTGAATTTAAAGAAAAAGTTTATGCTATTTCTTATGATTTTGCTAAGATTCTTGAGGTCTAATGACTCTTCTATCTTTGCTTACAAAATTCATGACTTTACCTTCCTTAATTTTTCCCACACCATAAACATCATTTTTATTTCTTATAATAATAAACCCATTCATTTTTTCAGAGGTTTTAAGATCATTTCTAGAAATCCATTCTAAAACTTCCCTGTCATCAATCTCGAGAACATTTTTTTTGGCCTTAATCATCTGAGCACCTTCAATACTAAGCCTAAATCCTCCTTTTTCTTTTTTTCCAAAATACATTCCAAGATTATTTATCCTTAAGTTTTTATCATTAAGTTCTCCAAATTTTTTACTTAAAATATACACTTTACTTTTAAAATTTTCAAAGAAAGCAAAATCTAATTTTTCAGTAGTACCATACTGCTCTTTTAATTCATTCATTATTTTTTTTACTTCTTTATTGTTTAATATTTTTAGATTTTGCATAATAAAATAGAAATAAAAGGGATTTATAAAACTATCCAAGGAATTTTATAATTTTTGTCTTATTTCCACCTTCAATAGTAGTTGAATTAGCTATATAGGGGTCATCCATAAATGCTAAGTCTCCATTCATTGTGTATCTATAAGGTTCTTCAGATGTGATATTATAATTGTCTGTTTGTTTGTCAATTAATTTATCATGACTAAATAAGTCATTATTTTTTGTGTATAATGCAGGTAATAATGATAATACACTTTTCACATCTAACTCATTAAAAAGTAAATCTCTTTTTAAGAAATTAGTTTTTCCAAAATAAAGTACAGGTGCAAGTGCGGTTAATTCTAGGATATCATGTTTTGCTCCTAAAACATGGAACTTATCTGTATCATGTGCTTTATAGAAAATATTTGACCAAGGTAAACCAACGCAAGGAATAGTTTGTGCCATCAATCCTAATAATTCTACTTCTTCTGTTTTCCCATTTCCATTAGTGAGTTTATAGGTCTTTTTTTCTGCAAACTTTTTATAATATTCTCCATACATTGCTGCAGACCCTAATAATTGTGCTATAACCTGTACAACTCTTACAGCTTTTAGGTATTTTGCTTTATATGCTTCTTCTAATAATGTTATAGGCATACCAAATCCAAAAGAAAAACCATAAGTTACTTTACCTCTATCATCAGAAACCTTCATCTCACCAACATCTACTGTTGCCAAATCTTCAAGTTCTGTTTTTACAATATATTCTAAATAATCTGAACTATCTCCTTTTTTATTTCCAACATGTTTTGACATAACATTCCAAGTTCCATCTTTGTATACAGCCCTATGTGGATTATAGGAAGTATCTGATGATTTTTGAACTTCTTTTCTGAATATTGTTCCAGTAGTAGTAAGATTACCATCTCCACCTGATCCGTATAAAACTTGAGGTTTATATTTTAGAAAATATTGAATTGCTTTTACAAGATCATCTTTATCATGAGTTTCTATTAGTTCACCTTTATTACCTAAAATATTTCTCACTTTTTTTACTTTAGATTTATCTTTACGATAACTCATTGAATTCATGTTAGCAATTACGCCTATACTATCTACCATTCAATTAGAAAATTAATCTATCTTATTTAAGTGTTTTGTATGAGTGAGAATAAAAAATTAAAAATTTTATTATTTTATGGGTTTAGAATGTTTTGATTATCTCCTGATTTTCTTTGTGCTAATAGTAAAATTGCTTTTTTTTCTTAGCTTTTTCTATTAAATCTATTTATGGAAGTAACCATCTTAGTATAGTTGCAGTAACACGTAATTTATATGAAATGTTTTCATTAGGGCATTTGTTAACTATGCTTCCTCCACCAACAATATCCTTAACTTTATTTATTATGTCTATATTGTTATTAGCTATAGAAACACAAACGGCAATGCCTCTTTCTTCTCTATATACTCTATCTTTTTTTTGGCTTATTGTTATACATCATTCTCCATCAATAATTGCTTCCATATATCCTTTTTCATAATTAGTTAAAATTTTTCCGATTTAAATCACCTCTAAGAAACTTTAATAATAAAAATAGCGGGGGATGGACTTTCATGGTAGAGCATATCGCTCAAACCAATTTGAACCATCGACCTTCGGGTTATGAGCCCGACGGACACTCCTGACTGTCCTACCCCGCTAAATCATCAAATAATAGAAATCATTTAAAAAGGTTTCCTTTTTAACCTCTAAAAGACCCGTTTATAACTTATTTTTTTAATAACTAGATACAAACCAAGAACAATTAACACTACAGGCCAAAAAGGTAATTCAAGCCACCAATTCAAATGAGTACCTAAATAATAAACACCTAAAACTATTAAAATAGCTCCAATAGCACTAAATTTACTTTCATAAATACCAAAACTAAAATTTTGAATTCTTTCAGCTTTTTTACCCATTTTAAATCATTGTATAAATAAATATTATCAGCCAAGGTAAAGATGCAATCATTGCAGCTTTCACATCAGCAAGTTTAAAGTAATGTCTCATTCCAACAAATATAATTCCAAATGTATACACTACAGCAAGTCCTGGTATTATTAATTCAATAAACTTAAAGAAAGCATTATTTGGCAATAATAAGTCCAATAATACTTTAATTAATATAGATGTTGCATATAAAGGTCCAATTAAAGCTAGTAATAAACTAAATCGTTTTAAGTTTCCATCAATTCTGAAAACCATAATTTCAAATCTGTATAACAATAATGGGACTAAAAATAATAATATTATGAATTTAACTAAAGTAACAAACATACTTAATCCAAAAGACAATAAACTTTGAACTAAAGTCATCCCAATATATACTCCTGTATTTAATGCCATTAACTCATTTGCTAATCCAAGAATTAATCCTGCAATTAATAAGGGCCATACAAAATCCATCCAACTTTCCAATCTTAACTTTTTAATTGTCTTTGCCGGATCCAAATATAATTCATTTACTAGTTTTTTGAAAATCTAAATCACCTCTACATCCTTTTTATAGTATTTTTAATTTATAAGTTTTTGCTTTTACCAAATCATTTAAATAACTAAAGATTCTCTAATATGCTATGAAAATATACATTATATTAATCCTTATTCTTTTATTAATATCTTCATGTAATACCTTGGTAGATAATGGTTCAGAACAAGTAATTAAAAAAAATATTATTTTAGAACCTATAACTAGAATTGAAAAAATTGATTATGGCCCAGTTTATCCTCAGGATATTGAAAATTATTATATTTTCCAAACAAAAGTAATTTGTGGTGAATCTCATGAAAAATTATTAAATCAATTTAATTGGACTTTTAATAGGATTTATGAGATAAATCAAAAAATTAATCAAGATGAATCCAGTAAAATTATCTTTGCTAAAGTTTCTGAAACTTGTCCAGAAATGATTGAATATCAAGAACCTTCAATTGGTGGAGTTGAAAATTAAATTATTTTTTATAATTTAATACAACTAAAGTAGTAATCATACCAATTAATATCACTATAAGTGAATAGGTCATGTATCTTGTTCCATTTAAAATTATTCCAACAGATATCAAAACAGCAATCCAAATCAATGAGATTAAAATTTCCTCTTTTGTAAGCCTATCAAGCTTTCTAGCTTTTTTTGTTTTTACCATTACTAGTTTATTGTGATTTTAAGTTTATAAAAATATCGTTTTAGAATTATTTTAATTTTTTAACCATTTCTTCTAATTCTTTCTTGAAACGTGCAGCTATTTTAGATACATGTTCAGGTTGAGTTTTGAAAATATCAGCTGTTTTCTTTAGAATTTCTTCATCACTTAATTTTTCAGAAACTTTTTCTTTTAGTTCAAGTTCTTTTATATTTAATATTGTCTTTTTCTTTAAAGCTTTTTTTGCCTTTTTCCAATTCTGGAATAATTCTTCAGCCCTTGTTGGTACTTCATTAGGTTTCACTTCTAATATAGTTGCAATTTCTTCCAATACACTTTGTTCTTTTTGGCCTTCTTCTTTTGAAGCACTACCTGCAACAAAAGTTAATCTAACAACTCCATCACTTATTTTAGTTGATTTAATAATTTTAATTTTTCCAGCTTCATTTGTGTTATGCAAATGAGTTCCACCACAACATTCAATATCTACTTTTGGGATTTCTACAATTCTTAGTTCCTGTCCAGGTACAGCCCCTCCTTGATAGATTCCCATACCATACTTTTTTTCAGCTTTATCTCTTGGAATAAAACAGCTTTTAATTGGCAAACTTTCTTTTATAATTTTATTAGCTTCCTTTTCAATTTTTTTCATTTCTTCATCGGTTATAGATTTAAAATGAGTTAAATCAATATGTGCTTTGTCTTTAGTTTTTTTAGCTCCAGCTTGATTAACATGTTTCCCTAGAATTATTTTTGCAGCTGCATTAACAATGTGTGTTGAAGTATGGTGTTGTGTCAATTGAATTCTATGCTTTTTTTCAATTTTACAATCAACTTCTTGTCCTTCAATTTTTTTATCTAATTTTTCTTTAGTTTTATGTACAATTATGCTTCCTTGTTTTAACACATCTATAACTTCTGTTCCATGGATTATGCCTACATCATGTAGTTGTCCTCCTGATGTTGGATAGAAATATGTTTTGTCCAATATTACATAATTATCAATAATTCTCAACACTTTTGCTTTAAATTTAAGGTTAAGATAATCTTCAAAATATAATGCTTTAGTATTAGGTAAATTATTTAGGTTTATGTTTAATAGTTTTGTTGTTGCATGAACTTGTTCTTGTTTTTCATGTCTTTCTGAAACTTTCATATAAAAATTGTTTGGTATTTCAATTTTTTTACCTAATTTTAAAGCTTCTTCTTTTATCATCTCTGGCATTATGCCTTGACTATCATAAAGTTCAATTAATTTATCTTCTGAAACTTTAGTTTTAATTATTCTTTCTACTATCTGTTTTGATTTTAGTTTAGTATTTTCATACTTTATTTTTTCAACATTAAGAATCTCATTAACTTCATTAAGATTATCTTTAAGTTCTGGGAACATTGGTTTTAGGTACTTAGCATGTTCTTTACACATATCTAATAAATCTATATTATTCCATTTATATTTATCAATAAAACTTAATACTCTCCTTAGAACCATTCTTAGATTATAAGCTCCACCAACATTTGAAGGTAATGCTCCATCTGATAATGCAAACAATAAACTTCGACTATGGTCTGCAATAGAATACAATGCTGCAAGTTCAGTAATATTTTTTTGTAACTCTTCTACAGGAACATTAATTTTTTTACTAATATCTTTCCATACTTTATTTACATCATTTACTTCATCAATATTTAAGAAAGCAGAGTAAGGGAGAAATTTTTGTAAAATCTCTCTATTTACTTTTATATCGGTAAGCTTGTAAAGTTTTTTCACAACTGTTGGAAATGTAGACTCATAAGAAGTTGATTTTCCACTAGTAAACCAAGCATTCCTCTCTTGCCCCATTCCCATGTCTAATACTTTTATATTAAGATCATTATAGTTTCCCTTTGGTAATTGTTCATATTGCATATAAACTTGATTACCTAATTCTAAACCTCTTGAAAAGAATTCCATACTGGGTCCAAAATTTCCTCCTCCTGCCCAAGCATCTTCATGGAAAGTTATTTCTTCTTTTGGTAAACCCATGCCCTTATCCAACCAATTATAAATTTCATTTAAGTATTTGTTAATATCATATTCTTTAGGGGTCATGAATGCATGTTGTCCAATCATAACAAATCCAGTATAATGTGAACCTGTTATTCCTACATTATCTATATCTGAAAATCTAAGGCAAAATTGTGGGATTACTAAAGGATTTGCTGGTGGATTAACTTCTCCTGAAACAACATATGGTTGAAAAGCTGCAATTGAAGCGATTGTATAATCCATTGTAGCATTCCATCTTGCAACAACAGGATAACGTTTTATTGGAGTATATCCCATTTTTTTGAACAATTTTGAAAATTCTTGCCAAACACCAATATAATCTAGTTTATTTTTTGCAGGAGAATTACCTATAAAATTATACCCTCCGGAACAAGCAGCATCTCCACAAACAGTTTGGTCTGAATTTACACTCCAGAAATAAGTTTTACATTTAGAACATTGTTTTCTTTCAAAGCCTAATTCTTTTAATGTTGTAACAGGATAATATTTTTTTGAATCCTTTTGTGCAATTAACTTAAATCTCTTTTTTTGTTCTTTATCTGACAACAACATAGGTTTTCTTAAACTAACTTAAGTTTATATGTTTTTTGTAGAAAAACTTTATATATTTGGCATTAATTGACAGCATTATGGGATTAGAACAATATATTGTACCTTTAACCTACGCAGAATACATGGGTGTTACTTGGTCTTTTTTTACTAATAAGGATTATGCTATGACTTTAGCTTTTATGGCGAAAATTAGAGATGAGGTAGATCCAGAATCGATTATTTGGGAACCATATGGGTGGCCTAAGGATATAGATGAAGAATTTGCAAAAAAAAATTATCTTAAATCTTTTCAAAGCCAAGTACAAGGTATTACTTTTTCAATGGATTATTTTCCAGATAAAAAAGATTCTAATGTTCATGAAAAATTGGCAGAAGTTCTTAAACCAGAACAAACATTTGAAAGAAGTAATGGGGATTGTAAATGTCTTTCAATAATGGCTGTAACTTATATGAGGGCTTTGGAGATTCCTACAAGATTTTATATCTCAAGAAAAGACCATATAATTGTAGAAAGTTATGCTATGGATGGTAGGGATTTTTGGGAACGTTGGGATCCTGATCCAACACTTTGTTCTGTACAAGGTTTTTCTGTTAAAGGGGAATTTGATGATTTTTATGAAAATTTATTAAAAATAATAAAATAAAAAATTAAAGTTGAGCCATCTTATTTCTAAGATCATCTAAATCTGTTTCTAATGGATCTTTTGGTTTATGGTGTAACCTAGACCTTACTTCTGGAATTTCACTAATTGTAGCTACTGGTTTAGGCATTTCCATTGCAGATTCAAATGCAAGCATTTCAGGTGGTAAACCTGGAGGCTTAGCTAATTCTTTTTCAAGTTTAGCTTCCTCTCTTTCTAAATATCTTTCAGCTTTTGTTCTTGCTTTTTCAACCTTTTCAAGAACTGCTTGTTTCTTTTTGAAGAATGGTAATTCATCAACTTGTTTCATGTCAAGTGGTAATTCATTTTTTTCAAGTTCGGAAGCTAATGTTTTGATATGATTAATTTCTGATTTTAATTTATTCATAACTTGTTTTTTCATATCTCTTTCATCTTTAAATGTTTTAACTCTTTTAATCAATTCAATGGTTTCAATTGTTAATGCTAGAACTTGTTTCCTAAGCTCGTTAGGAGATTGAATCATAATATGTATATTGGCTTCAGGCTTCACTGGTTTAACAACTTTATGTTTAGTTACTATTTTATTTTTCACTGTTTTCCTTTTTGCTACCATAAATTATACACCTTAAGATTCAAATAATGCTTGATCTATTGTCATTAATTTTTCTTTAATTTCATCTAAATCTTTTTGCCATGAATTAATTTCATGTTCTTCTTCATCCTTTATTCTGTTTAGCTCATTAAGTATTGCAGTAGTATCTTTCAATTTCTCTTTCAAGTGATTGATAGTGTTCATAACTTCTTTATACTTTTCTACCTTTACAAATAATGGTTTTTCTGGTTGTCCCATTATGCTCGGTGCCTCTTTATAGATCTCTTCCCTTGACGGTGCTCTTGGAACTGAAGAAACTGCTCTTTTTATAGCTGTAGCTTCTTCAGGAGTAATCAAAGTTGGTTTTTTTTCAGAAAATCCTTCTTGAGGTAAGTCTGGAAATTTTAATGGCGGTAATTCCGGTCTTACCGACTGTTCCTTTTTCTTAGAACTAAAAAGCCCCATATTGTTTTACACCTCCGAGTATTAACATCAATATGTTATTATCAAGGTTCTTTTTATTATATAAAGTTTTCTAAAGCCAAAAATTTTGATTCAACAAAATTTCTAAATTAGTTATGCATTTAATTAAAAAAATAAAAGATTCCATCTATTTTTTAAACCAAAATATTCTAAAAACTTCAATTTTGGATAAATAAAAATAGTTAAATCAAGATTAAAAATAAGAAACTTGTAAATAAGAATTTTTTCAAAAAAATTTGATAATTTTAACTTTACTACCCAGTAAATACGAAAACCAAAAGCTTTATAAGTGATGATGGTGCAATATACGTAAATCTAAAGAGGTGAAGAGGTTGGACATGAAATTATCAATTAACCAAATAAATGAACTTATAATTAACATAGCAGGAGATGATGTTCCTCCACTTATTGCTCTATTAAAAAATAGAAAGAATGTATCAGAATTTAAACTTGCTGATGATTTAAATATTACAGTAAACCAAATCAGGAACATGCTGTATAGGCTACATAAACATAATCTAGTACATTTTAACAGAAAAAAAGATAAAAAGAAAGGTTGGTATATTTATTACTGGACTTTAAACCTAAATAATACTAAAATAGCACTTTTAAACTTTAAGAAACAACAACTTGAAGATTTTAAAGGTAGACTAGATAAAGAACAAGGTGGAATTTTCTATGTTTGTCCAAATAGATGTAGGAGATATGCAATGGATACAGCTATGGAATTAGATTTTCGTTGTCAAGAATGTGGAGAACTTGTATCTGAACAGGACAATTCTAGAACCATTGTTAACATTAAAGATAGAATTAAGGAATTAGAATTAGAAGTTGCTAATGCTGAATTATTTGAAGCAAAAAAATTTGCCATACATGGGGCTAAACCTAAAGTTAAAAAAACAGCAAAGAAAGCTACTGCTGGTGTATCTGCTAAAATAGCAGTTGTTAAGAAAGTTCCAAAGAAGGCAGTTAAGAAAGTTCCAAAGAAGGCAGTTAAGAAAGTTCCAAAGAAGGCAGTTAAGAAAGTTGTAAAGAAGGCAGTTAAGAAGACAGCTAAAAAAGCTCCTGCAAAGAAATCTATTCTTAAGAAAGTTCTTTCAAAAGTTAAGAAAAAATAATTTTCTTTTTTTATAATATTAATTGATATAAGTTAGAAAATATATGATATCCATCTAAAGGTGGGAATGGGATCATATTGAATATGAACAATATCATATTTATTTTTTTAGTCAACATTAAAGCAATCATAGTATTTCTTGAATGTTTATTTTTACTAAATTTAATATAAGCCGCACTACCTAACCAAAGTATAAGGTTTATTCCAGGTCCAGCAAATGCTATAATCACATGTTGTAAAGGGGTAGCTCCCTGAGCAAATTGAACATAAGCTGGGGCAAGTACAATGAATGGTGATCCTATCATCTTTAATACAACACCTAGTCCTAAACCTCCCCAAAAAGCTTTGAATATAGAAGGTAATCCAAAAGCCATGCCAACAAATTTATGTCCTAATTCATGTAATATTATCGCAGGTGCAGAAATAATCATTGAAAATTTTAAATCATCCCAATCAATAAAACTTGGCTTTTTATACAAACTTTCAAAGGCACTTTTAGGCCTTTGAATATAACCTGATAAAATATACCCTACTATTACTGTAACTGCTATGATTCCAATTATTTCATTTAATGTAATAAAAACCATAATATCAATTTACTTACTATCCTTTTAAATTTTTTGGAACTAGACTTTTGCGTTTTTGGTTTATCTAAAAACCGTAATTCTTTAATATTTAAAGGTTTTAGCCTTTTATTAGACTAAAAAGTATTTTTGTCAAAAAAGAGGTGAAATGTAATGATGAATTTTAAGC
>Ga0210057_1002476_pt1 | contig 26324 bp, 31 predicted proteins | sample CryGeyCG2114_010_2_FD_183968 | JGI IMG/M metagenome (GOLD analysis project Ga0210057, IMG submission 183968) | Groundwater microbial communities from aquifer - Crystal Geyser CG10_big_fil_rev_8/21/14_0.10 (SPAdes) (version 2) | ecosystem: Environmental > Aquatic > Deep subsurface > Groundwater ...
CTTCAAAAATAGGAAATTCATCTGATTATGAAAAAATTAATTCAGTTGATGTATTCAGGATTAATGCAGGAATTAATTCACAGCAGGAACTTTCTTTTAAGGGAAAAAAGCTTGTTATTCCGTTTTTTTTTAAGGCAGCGGAACTTTTCCTGAAAAAAAAATATGATTTGATTCATGTTCATGACCCTTTTTCTTTGATGGCAGTTATTCCATTAAAGCTTTTTAGGGTTCCGATTGTTTTGACTGTGCATGGAAACTGGATTAACTGCATTAAAGGAAGAAGATATTTTAATGAAAAAATTTGTTTTGATTATGAATTAAACAAATGCACTAAATGTATGAAATCAGACAAAACAACAGTGAAATTAAAGCAGAATATTTTAAGATGGATTACAGAGCAATGCAATGCAATTATTGCAGTGAGTTCAGATGTAAAAAATTCAATTAAGCTAAACAAAAAACAGGAAATTTATGTTATTCCAAATGTTGCGTCAGATGCCCCTGAAGCAGACAAAAAAGCGCTGAATGAATTCCCTTTTAATTCTCCCAAGAAAAAGATTTTGTTTATTGGTTCAATGATTAAAGAAAAAGGAGCTGAAATTCTTCTTAAGACTGCTGAAAGTGTTAATGCATTGTTTTTTTTTGTTTATAGTTATTCAGATAAAAATTATTTCAGTGAATTCGATAAACTGATTAAAAAAAAGAATTTAAAGAATGTAATTCTCTTTCATAAAATCCCAAATCAAAAAGTAAGGAACACTTTTATTCCTTTTTCTGATATTATTGTTATTCCTTCTTTGTGGCCTGAGCCCTGTTCTTCTATTGTAACTGAAGCAATGTCATCCAAAAAAGCAGTTATTGCATCTGATTTAGGCGGGTTTACTGATTTAATTAAAGATAAAGAAAATGGTTTGTTGTTTGATGCAGGCAATTACCTTGAATTAAAAGCAAAAATAAATGAATTATTAACTGATAAGAAATTAATGAAAAAGATTTCTGAAAACGGTTTTGTTAAAACAAAAAATGAACTTAACTGGAATAAAATTTCTGATAGAACAATTGATGTTTACAGGGAAGTGTTATTCTGAAAATAGCTTTTTTAACAAAACAGTATCCTTCTAATATTGGGGGAATTGAAAAAGTAATTGATAATCATAAAAAAATCCTTTCTGCTAAAGGCCACGAAATTTTTGTTTTTAATCAAAATGGATTAACCAAAAACCTTTTTGAATTCAGTTCAAAAGGATTTTCTTTGGGATTAAAAACTGCAATTGAATTGCTTAAATTAAAACCTGATATAATTCATTTTCATGGTTTTAGGTCAATAAATTTTTTCCCCTGGTTTTTTGCCAGATTAACTAGAGTTCCTTGTGTAATAACCCCTCATTTTGATTATAATCCTGAATTGTTCAGGGAAAAAGTAAATTTTTTTGTTCATAAACTAATGTCTTTTGACAAAGTTTTTGCAATTACTTTAGGAGAAAAAGATGTTCTTGAATCGCTTGGGTTTAAGAGAATTGAAATAATCCCTAATTCAGTCGATATTAATTTATTTAAGCAGTTGCCTGGAAACAATTTGTTTTTTAGAAAGAAATATGGAATTGCAAAAAAAACTTTTCTAGTGTTATTTTTAGGCAGACTTGCTTCAAATAAGGGAATCCCATACCTATTTGATGCCTTTAAAGGAATAAAAACAGAAGATAAAAAACTTGTTATAGTTGGTAAGGAGAATCCTGCTTTTCCAGACACCAGATATGCATATTTTGGGTCTATTGCAAAGAAAATAGGGGTCTTTGATAAAACAATTTTTACTAAGGAATTAAATGAAAAAGAAGTTGTTGACACTATTAATTCAACGGATGTGCTTGTATTACCTTCAATTAATTCAGAAGCTTTTGGGATTGCTTTAATTGAAGCAATGGCTTGTTCTAAACCGGTTATTGGCTCTTCAATTGGAGGAATAAAAGAAGTAATTGTTGATGGGTTTAATGGCTTTCTTGTTCCTCCAAAAAAATCAGATGAATTAGCTATTGCTTTGGAAATGTTACTGGATGCAAAGCTAAGGGAAAAAATGGGAAATAACGGATTGAAATTAGTAAAAAACAAATATTCTTTGGCTGCAGTATCAGAAACACATGTTAAATTTTACCTTGAATTAATCCATTAAAAAATCCAATGAATTTAACCAAAGAAAACAACAGCAAAGCAGTAAAAGAATAAACCAGAACAAAAACAAAATTATTCTTGTATTTTATTTTATTTTTATTCAATAAAATTTTAGTGGTTCCGGCAAAAGCAGGCAGAAACAAAAAAGCAAATGAAATCAAATCCTTTGAAACAATAAAAGAAACAATACTGAAAATCACTGAAATAAATAAAATCCAGTAAAAACCAAAAATAAATTTCAGGTTGTCAGACAATTTTAATAAATTAAACGGATTAGCCAAAAAAGAGAAATTTTTTTTAAACAAAACCGCATCAAAAAAAGAATAATTAAAATTTGACTTGATTCTTTCATTCAGAGAATAACTTCTGTGAAAACTTTCTGCATCAGATTTAACAAGTTGTTTTTTTAAAAAAAAAGCTCTTAAAAAAAATTCAGGATCTTCACAATACTTCATTTTTTCATTAAATCCATTAAATTCAAGAAAATCCTTTTTATTTAAAGCAATATTATAACCCTGAAAAGAAGAACTGCCGACAACAAAAGCAAAAAAGTCAGAAGATAAAGAACCATTTAATTCAACTGAATATTTTCCGCTTACACAAAAAACATTTTCTTTTAATAAAGCAAGCATTTTCTCAAGCCAGTTTTTTTCAACCACAACATCTGAATCCAAAAAAACAATTGTTTCGCCTAAAGCTTTTTTTGCTCCAAAGTTCCTGCTTGCACTTATGCCTGAATTATTTCTGTTAAATAGTTTTATTGTTGTGTTTTTTACCGCAATTTTTTCAAGTATTTTTTGGGTTAAATCAGTTGAGCCATCATTAACAACAATTATTTCTGCTGGTTTAATGCTTTGATTCAACAGTGAATTAATTGTTTTTTCAATGGTTTTTTCTGCGTTAAAAGCCGGAATAATAATACTTGAATTCATTTATTTTCACTTAAAATTTCTTCAATTTTTTTTCCTATTTTGTTCCATTCAGTTTTTTCTGCATTAATTCTTCCTTTTTCTGAAAGTTTTTTGTAAAGTTTTTTTGAAGAAAAGATTTTGATTACTGCATCAGAAATTTCTTTTGGATTTTCCGGATTAACAATTAAAGCTGACTCCCTAAGAAGGTCAATTGACCCAATGCTTTTAGGGATTACAATTGGTTTATTCATTGCAATTGCTTCTATATTAATTATTCCAATTGGCTCATAAGTTGAAGGACTAACTATTAAATCACTTAATTCAATCAATTCAGGCATTGAATCCTGCTCAATATAACCAATAAATTTAATGAATTCACTGACATTATTTTTTTTTATTTCTTTTTGAATAACTTTTTTATAATTCTCACTTGTGTTTTTTCCGGCAATTAACAAAATCAATTCAGGGAATTTTTTTGTTATTTCAGTTAATGCCTTAATTAAATAAATTATTCCTTTTTGCGGAACTAATCTGCCGGCAAACAACAAAACTTTTTTGTTATTTAATTTTAATTTATTTCTTAGTTTTTCTGCTTTTTTCAACACGTCTTTGCTTTTAATGAATTTTTTTAAATCAACTCCGTCCCCAACAATACTTATTTTTTCTTCAGCAATCCCATAAAAAGAAATTATTTCTTGTTTTATAGTTTTTGAAGCAGTAATAATTCTTTTTGCATTTTGACAGCAGTTCTTGTCCATTTCAATCATTAAAGGAATAATCATTTTTCTTCCAAGCTCTGTTTTTAATGAAGCTTTTGGCCTGTTTAATGAATTGCCTTTGACTGTTCCCCTTGCATGATAAATTAAAGGAATGCTTATTTTGGTGAAATCAATTAAACCAAGAGAATAATCCTGTGCATAAATTACATCAAACCCAGTTGGTTGTAATACTTTTTGCTTGAGGTTAAAAGCAAAAGAAAGAATATCAACTCCTTTTAAGTCAGTTGAATTAATTCTTTCAATTATCAGATTTTTTTTGTTACTAAATTCTTGTTTTTCTCCATGCAAAACAGTTATTTTGTGTCCTTTTTCAGCTAAATATTCAGCTAACTTTCTTGCACATAATCCTTGCCCAAAACTCTTTTCATAAAACATTGAAGTAATCAAAATATTCATTTAATTACACCTTTTAGCATTCCAAAACCATAACCAAAAAACCAAGAAACAAGAAAAAAGAAATAATTTAATGAAAACCTTTTGAATTTAATTACTGCAATAAAAGAAATCAGGAATAGAGAAAAAAATAATAAAATTAAATAATAAATAAAAAAACTTAATTCATTTATTATTAATCCATAAAAAAGCAGTGCAACTGCCAGAATAATTGACAATGCAGGAATCAGCCTGAATAATTCAGCCATTTCATAATGCAATTTTATTGCCTGCATTCTTCCTAACCCAAACCAAAAAGCCTGATTAAAAATCTTTTTTATAGAATCCTTTCTGTGATGAAAAACAACTGCTTTTGGATTAAACTTAATTTTTTTTCCTGCTTTTCTTATTCGATAATCTAATTCAGGGTCTTCATTACTTGAAAGCTTTTCATTAAATCCATTCATTTGCAGTAAAGTTTCTTTCCTGTACATTGAATTGCAAGAAGGATTATGTTTTACTTCAATTATTTTATCTGATTTCTTTACATAACTTGATCCAATCCCTGAAATCAATTCAAGCAGTTCACCAAAAACTTTTTCTTTTTCATTTGAGTTTTTAGGAGTTAAATTAGGCCCACCAACAGAAACGGTTTTTTCATCAACAAAACCTTTAAGCAGTTCTTTTAGCCAGTTTTTTTGTGCAATACAATCAGAATCAATAAAAGCAATTAATTCCCCTAAAGCAAATTTAATTCCTTTATTTCTTGCTTTGCTTATTCCATTATGCTCTTTTAATTCAATTAAATTAATGTTGTGTTTTTTTTGCAACTCTTTTATCTTTTCTTTTGTTGAGTCCGTGGAATAATCATCCACTATAATTAATTCAAAATCCCTGAATTCCTGCTGCATTACTGACTCAATGCAATGAGTGATAAATTTTTCTGAATTTCTTTCACATACAACAACCGAGATTTTTGGTTTCATCTAATCATATTTCGGCATATCTTCTTTAATTTATTGGCTTTGAATATTTTTTTATGATTAAAGAAATGCAGTTTGATTCTGATTCAAAAGCATCAAAATGGTATAATAAAAGATTTTCTGATTATGGAGTCTTTGAAACAAGCAAACAATACAATTCTTTAATGCTTAACTGGCTTGGCATAAAAAACAAAACAAATGCAAAGCTTTTGGATGTCGGCTGTGGGGGAGGATTTTTTTTAAAACAAGCAGAAAAATTCCTTGACTGTGTTGGAATTGATTTCAGCAGGGAAGCTTTAATTCAGGCAAAAAAAAATTGTAATTCAAAACTTGTTCTTGCTTCAGCTTCATTGCTTCCATTCAAAAACAATTCATTTGATTTTATTGTTTGTCTTGGAAGCTTAGAGCATTTTATTGATATGGATAAATCCCTGAAAGAAATGAACAGAGTATTGAAAAAAAATGGGAAAATAAATATTTATGTTCCTAACTCTGAATTCATTTTATTCAAAATAAAAAAAGCAACTTATCATCAGCCAAATGAAAGACTTGCTTCTTTAGATGAATGGAAAAAACTGATTTCAGGATACTTTGAAATAAACAAAGTGCACAAGCACACAAACAACCCAATAGGAAAATTACTGCCAAAAAAATACACTTATAGTTTTTCTTTTATCTGCTCTAAGAACTAATAACCCTGAACTTCCATTCTTCTCCAGGCAATCTTGAAAACATAAACTGCTATTATAGGCATTAATAAAGCAAAAACCCAGACATAAATAAAACTATCTAAATTAAATATTCCATTTATCCATAAATCTCTTGCAAAATTAACTGCATGATAAACAGGATTTATTTCCACGATAAACCTGATGCTTTCAGGAATAATTTCTATTGGATAAGCAAAACAACTCAATAAAGCCCAGCCGGCAAAAAAATACCTGAATACAGGATCAAAGTTTTCTGAAAATAAAGTTAATGCTCCATAAATTAATCCTATCCCCAAGCAAAACAGCAAAAGTAAAAGTATTATTAATACAACCAAAAAAATGTTAAGGATTGAAGCAAAACTGAAAGCAGAAGCAATTAAAATAAAAATCAGAAGCAATGGCAGCAGATTCAATGCAACATTTATTCCAAAAGCAATTATTAATGAAAGATAATTTATCGGCGCAAGAAAAAGGGTTTCAATTGTCTGCCAGTATTTTTCTTCCCTGAACCTAAAGGCAAAAGCATTTATGCCATTATAGAAAAAAGCCTGTGCAATAACACCAAAAACAAGAAAAGTAACATAATTATCTAAATTTATTCCTGCAAAGCCTTCTGCGCCGCCATAATGCAAAAAACCATAATAAATAATAAATAAAGGAATAATAGAAAGAACAGGATTAATAAAAGTGTTCAGCAGATAAGCTGTTTTGAACCTGATGCTTAACTTGAATTCCTTTTTTGTTATTGCAATTATTTCATTTAAATCTATTATCATATAACTACCCTAATTCAACAAATTTTTTCATTACTTCATCAAAATTCTCTTTAGTTACTAACTTAATTATTTTTCCCTCACTAATCAATGCAATTCTGTCGCATAATTCTCTTGATTCTTTTTCATAATGCGTGGTCAAAATAACTGTTTTGTTCATCTGCCTGATGTAATCCCTTATTTTTGCGGATATATTAATGTCAAGCCCTAAAGTTGGTTCATCCAGAATAACTATTTCAGGGTCATGAATTAATGCCCTTGCCAGAGCAAGCTTTGATTTTGTTCCAAGAGAATAATTTTCAACATAGTCATGCAAATAATCTGTAAATTCAAGCAGTTCACTTAATTCTTTTATCCTGCTCTCGAAGTCCTTTATTTTATACAATCTTGCAAAATATTTGAGATTGTCATAGCCTGTCATTCTGTAATAAATCATTTCAGTACCAAGCATCAAGCCGATAATCCTTTTTTGTTCTTCAATATTTTTTCCTTTGATTTTTATTTCTCCTGAAGTAGCAAAAAGAATTCCGGTGATTAACTTAATTAAAGTGGTTTTTCCTGCTCCATTTGGACCCAATAAACCGATTGTTTCTCCTTTGAATATATCTAAATCCAGTTTATCAACAGCAATAACTGTTTTATGCTTTGGAAAAAAAAATTCAGTTAAATTCCTTGGATTTAAGCTTGTCCTGAATTCTTTTCTTAAATTTCTTATTTCAATAATCTTTTCAGGCATTTAATACTAACCTTTTTATTTAACTAATCATTATAGTATTCTTATTTATTAAAATATTGCGTTGATTGCATGAAAATATCAATAATAATCCCTGCATTTAATGAAGAAAAAGCAATTGAATCAACAATAAAACAGTCACTTGAAGAAAAACAGAAAATAATGCAGGAAACCCCAGTAAAAGAAGTTGAAATAATTGTTGTTAATGATGCATCAACAGATTCAACAAAAGAATTGCTAAAAAGATTTATTCCAGAAATAAGAATTATTTCACACACAAAAAATAAAGGGTATGGAGCAGCAATAAAAACAGGAATAAACAATTCAGATTCAGATTTAATTGCATTTTATGACGCAGACGGAACCTATCCAATAAACAAAACAAAAGATTTAATTCAAAATATGCTTTCCAGCAATGCAGATATAGTTATTGGGGCAAGATTAGGCAAAGGAACAAAAATGCCTGCCCAAAGACTATTAGGAAACAAATTATTTGTTTTATTACTGAATTATTTCGGGGGAAGCCATGTAAAAGACACTGCATCAGGAATGAGAATATTTAAAAGAAAATTAGCTGTTGAATCATTTGAATCCCTTCCAAACAATTTATCTTTTACTCCTGCAATGACTACTTTAGCAGTGCATAAAAAATGGAAAACAATTTTTGTTCCGATAAAATACGCTGAAAGGACAGGAAACTCAAAACTAAACAGCATAACTCAGGGATTTAGTTTTCTTTTTTCAATTCTGGAAGTGGTAAAACTTCATAACCCTTTAAAATTATTTGGCTCAATCGGCACAGTGTTTATTCTGCTTGGAACAATCTTATTTTATCCCATTCTTTTTGAAGGAATAAATTTTCTTGATTTTGGGTTAAGAAGAACCTTTTTAATTTCTTCATTAATATTAGTGGGAATTTCATTAATCTTTTTTGGTTTCCTTTCTAACTTTGTAGTAAAACTATTTTACAAAAAACTTGACACTGCAATAGTGTATAAATGGGCCTATGACAGGTTTTTTTTAACAAGATACAATATAATAGGCGTTTTTCTTTTTGTGTTAGGATTTGCATTAATTCTGCTGAATTTAAACCCAAACCATTTGTCGGTTTCCTTAGTGGGAATTGCCTGCTTATTTATCGGAATCCAGTTAATTGCCAGTTCAGTGTTAATAAAAACAATAAAAGAATTATATGAAGAAAAGGTAAACAAATGAACATTACATTTATTAGCACTGGTTCAAGATATGAAGAAAAGGTAAGCAAATGAACATCACTTTTATCAGCACCGGCTCAAGAATAGATTATTTTCCTCCTGTTCAGGGTGGAATAGAAATACTGGAATATGATTTAATCAAAGAACTAAAAAAAAGAGGAAATAAAATTCAGTTATTCTGCTCAAAATCTTCAGTTGAAAATTCAGTTGAAATCGGCTCGCCAAAAATTTCTTTTGACAAAATACATAATTTTCTTTCAATGTATAATTGTTATTCAAAAAAAAAATTGGTGCAGGGAGAAATCTTACATTGCCATTATCCATTAACTGCTTTTCCTTTTCTGGATTCAAAACCATTAGTGTATTCAGAACACAACTGGTATAATTTACCAGAAGCAAAATACCATAAAACTATTTTTACACCAATGTTTGATTTCTTTCAAAACAAAGTTTATGAAAAAGCAGACAGAATAATTGCATTAAGTTCTGAAATACAAAAAATAATTCAGGAAAAAATTCCAAAACAAAAAGACAAAGTAGTGTTTATCCCAAATTTTACTGACTCTGCAGTTTTTATTCCTGAAAAAAAACAATCAAACAAAATAATTTTTGCCGGAAGATTAGATAAAGAAAAAGGATTAAATTTATTAATTGAAGTTTTAGGTGAATTAAAAAACAATTTTGATTTTGAATTAATTATTTTAGGTAATGGTCCACTAAAAAATGAACTTGAATTACAGGCAAAAAAAACAGGAATTAAATTTGAGTTCTTAGGTTTTGTGCATCATAATAAACTTCATGATTATTTTTCTTCATCATCAATATTTGTTTTGCCTTCCTACTTTGAAGTAATGCCAGTAGTTGTTTTAGAAGCAATGTCTTCTGGTTGTGCAGTAATTGCTTCAGATGCATTTGGCATAAATGATCAGATTGGTTCAGGGGAAGGATTGATTTTCAGAAAAGGAAATAAAAAAGAATTAAGAGAAAAACTTATTCAGCTTCTTTCTTCTTCTTCACTGACTGCTTCTCTTGGAAAAAAAGCAAGGCAAAAAGTATTAAATGAATTTGATGTTAAAGTTATTGCAGAAAAAACAGAAAAATTGTATAAAAAAGTTTTAGAGGAAAAAAAATGACTGAAGAATTATCAAAAGAACTGCTTGAAGTAATTGCCTGCCCTGACTGCCATTCAGAACTAACCTACGACAAAAAAGCAGGAAAGCTCTTATGCAAAAAATGCAGCAAAGAATTCAGAATAGAAAACGGAATCCCAAATATGCTGTCAGGCGAATGAACGCAGGGCGGCACTATTTTTAAATATTGCTTTGCATTACATTGTATAACATGGAAAATATTTGTTTAAGGCTTGATTCTTCTCTTTCAAAGCAGATTGATAAAGACATGAAAGAATTCAGGTATTCAACCAAAACTGAGTTTATCAGGGAAGCAATCAGAAGCAAACTAAATGAATTAGAGGAAGAAAGAAACAGAAGAAAAGGATGGAAAGCACTGACTGCAGCAAGAGGCACTTTCAAAGGCAAAGGAAAAACTAAAACTGATGAAGAATGGCTTAAGTGGCGCGCTGAAAATAGCAAAAAGTTTGCAGAAGAATTAGCAAAAAAATACGGATGGAAAAATTAAAAGATTTCTTCCGGCAAAGAACATTCTGTAATTTTAATTTCTTTAAAATGTCTGTCTCTTGTTATAAGAATTGCTTTGTTGTCTCTCGCAATAACTGAATGCAAAATATCAAAAAAAGGAAATTTTTTGTCAGTGTTTTCCCAGAAATCAAATGATTCTTTGGCTTGATTTTCTGAAAAGCTAATTTCTATAATCAGATTCTTGAAGCTTGAAAAAACTTGATTTAATCTTTCTTCAGAATAATAATCAAATAATTCTTTTTTTACAGCATTTGAAACAATTATAAAAAAACCTTTATTTTCACAATATTTAAGGAACTGAAATGCAAATTCTCCTAAAGGTTTTAAGTTGTCTTTTCTGTCCTCAAAATAATCCCGCCAGATACAAGTGTCAACATAGAATTTCTTTTTCATTAAAGAAAACAAAATTAAAGCAAATAAAAATCTTGAGCTTCGTTGATTGACTTAAAAACTACAAACAGCTTTTAATTAATCCCTTAAAGCAGGGGCTTGGTTTTAACGGTCTTGAAGTAAACTCCGGATGAAATTGAGTTCCTAAAAAGAATTTGTGTTTTGGCAGTTCAATTATCTGCATTATGTCCACTTTAGGCGCTTTTCCAGAAAACACCATTCCATTTTCCTCAAATTCCTTAATGAATTCAGGATTGCATTCATATCTATGCCTAAACCTTTCTCTTATTTTTGTTTTACCATATAATTCAAATGCTTTAGTTCCTTTTTTGACTTCAATATCAAATCCGCCTAAACGGTTATTTCCTCCTAAACCCTCAATTTTTCTTTGTTCAGGAAGCAGGCACACAACAGAAAATTCTGTTTTGAATTCAATTTCACTTGAATTTGCATTTCTTTTTCCTAATACATTTCTTGCAAATTCCACTAAAGCCATCTGCAATCCATAACAGATTCCAAGAAAAGGAATGTTTTTTTCCCTGCAGTATTTAATGCATTCAACTTTTCCTTCTGCTCCTCTTTTTCCATAACCACCAGGAACAATCAATCCATTAATTCCCTTCATTACTTCATTCACTTTCTTTTTTCCTGTTTCAATTTCAGTTGCTTCAATCCATTTAACTTCAATTTTAACATTAAATTCTGCTTCACAATGCTCTAATGCTTTTATTATGCTGATATAAGAATCTTTTAATCCAGTGTATTTTCCTGCAATGCCAATAGTAATTGTTTTCTTTGGGTTTTTTACTGTCATTGCTTCAGTCCATTTCTCTAAACTTTTGTTGTTCTCTAATTTTTTTTCATCTATTTTAAGTGTTTCAAATATTGCTTTATCTAATCCTTCTTCTTTTAACATTAAAGGAATCCTATAAAATTCTTTTGAATCATGTAATCCAATTACCCTATTCATTGGAACATTAGAGAATACACTGATTTTTTCTCTTATAGTGTCATGCACAGGGTTTTCGCTCCTGCAGATTACAATATCTGGCATTAAGCCCATTTCAATCATTTTCTTTATTCCTAATTGTGCTGCCTTGCTTTTTTGTTCCCCTAAAGTTTTTGGTTCAAAAATATAAGTCAAATTAATAAAACAAACATTTTCTTCTCCTTCTTCATATCTTAACTGTCTTGCGGCCTCCAGCAAATACATGTTTTCATAATCCCCAACAGTGCCTCCAATTTCAATCAAAACAACATCTGCACCAGAATCAGTTGCTAACTTCCTGAAATATTTTTTTGTTTCTCCTGTCACATGAGGAATAAACTGGACATCTCTTCCTAAATATTTTCCTGCTCTTTCTTTTTCCAGTATTTCAGTTAAAATTTTTCCTGTAGTTAAATAATTTTCTTTGGTTAAATTTCCATCAATAAACCTTTCATATGAACCTAAATCCATGTCTGTTTCAGTCCCATCATCTAAAACAAATACTTCGCCGTGCCTGAAAGGATTTAATGTTCCTGCATCAACATTATAATATGCTTCTGCTTTCATTGGGGAAACTTTTAATCCTCTTTCTTCCAGCAATTTTGCTATTGAACTTGTTACTGTCCCTTTTCCTATTCCGCTGATTACTGAACCAGTAATAAAAACATATTTTGTTTTTCCTTTTCTGTAACCATCAGGAACAGGACTGAAGAATTCTGATTCAACAGATTTTTTTCCAAGTTCACTTAACTGCTTTTCCCCCATATTTTCTTTCCCCTGATTTAACCTAAATATTAAATAAACTACTGTATTTAAGTGTTTCTTCAGACAATTATTTAGTTAATCATTTTTACCATAATTTTTTCAAAAGTTTTAGCAAAATATTTGGTTTTTTTATTTTTAGTCTGAATAATCTATTGCAATTTTATAGTTTGTTATTCTGTTGTTTTCATTTGGATGAACCACAATAAAAGAAATGGATTTTTCATCGTCTGGCTTTAGTCCTTCACCGTCTTTTAATACTACGTCATCTCCTATTGCAAGAACATGCCCTTGAGAATCAAAAAACAATGCATTAACCCAGTAACTTGGAGCCTGCTCTGTTCCAGTGTTTTGCACTATTGCCCCCAGCTTATAATATGAACCAGTATCATTTACTTCTTCATCTTTTATTTCAAATTCAGTAAAAGGTTCTGATTCATCAACCATAAAGCTTCCTGCTTTTACTTCAAATTCCTCTAATTTGTATTCGTCTGAAGGGCCAAGAGTTTGATTAAACCCACCTTTTTCTCCAGGCGCTAATCTTGCAGGATGAACAATTACATCATCATAAACTTTTTTTTCTCCTGTAATTGTGGTAACAGTTACCTCTGCTCTTACATGCTTTAATGCAGTGTTTCCTGTGTTTTCAACAACGCCAGTAATATGATAATAATCTGAACTGCTGATAAAATAAAATCCGTTTGAAACCGTAATTTCTGAAACTTCTTTTATTTCATCATTATTTACAACATCATTTTGATTATTTTTTATTTCTGTGTTTGCATTTTTTTCAGTGCATCCTGCAACTAAAAGCAGAACCAATATAACCAACAAAACAATTAATTTCTTCATTTTATCACCAGATTCATTTAAAGTTAAGTTTATTACTGTTTTTTTATTATATAATTGTTTCTGTTGATGGGGCCGTAGTCTAGTCTGGTTAGGATCCGGCGTTCGGAACGCCGTGGCTCGAGTTCAAATCTCGGCGGTCCCATAAAATATTTACTTTTTTAACAAGATGATTTCGTCATTTAGCGAATTAAAAAGAATTTAATGCTTTTTCTTTTTCTTCTTTTTATGAAAAGAGTTTATCTGGATTCAAATGTGTTTATTTCTTTTATTAATCAGGAAATTGGAAGCGATTTCAGGGCGTTATATATTGAAGCAGAATCATTCTTCAAAAGAGCAGAAAAGAAAAATTGCACAATAGTTTTGTCTCAACTTTTTTTTGATGAAATTGAAAAACGCTGTTTTTTAGATAAAGAAAAAATAATAGAAAAATTAAAAGAGTTTGGATTAAAAATAGAAATAAGTGAATTAAAAAACGAAATTTCAATAAGAAAATTTCTTGTAAAAGGAATTCATTCAAGCGATGCAGTTCATTCTGCCATTGCTATAAAAGAAAAATGTGATTGTCTTGTTACTTTTAATATAAAAGATTTTGAAAAGATTTTAGACAAAATAACTGTGCTTTTGCCGTCAGACTTTTATTAAGTGTTTGTTTTTTTCAATATACTTTCTTGCAATTTCATCTTTTTCTTTCTTTGAAAGCAATCCACCTTTATATCCTCTTTGTTTAGCCAGCGCAGCCAGTTCTTTTCCTGCCTCATGAATTTTTAATAAATCTTTATCATGCTTAATAAGCTCTTCATAATTCTTCCTTATTGCATCCTTCAAAAACTCGCTTCTAGAAGAATATAATCCAGTAGAATCAATCAAAGCATCAATTGACTTAACAAAGCGTTCGTCCACTGCAACAGTCACCATCTTCACAAAACCACCCTTAATAACATATTATTAATATATTAATAAAGCTATTTAAAGGTTTTTGTTAAGACTTTAAAAGGCATTTAAAGACCTAATTCTTTTTTTATCTGTTTTGAAGAATAAACTCTGCCTTTTCGAATGTCTTCTTCAGCTTCCTTAAAATCTCTTAAAGTTTCTTCACTTAATTCCATTTCTGATTCATTCATTTCCAGTTCTTTCAGTTTCCCGAAAAAATAAGTTTTGTCTGCAATAATCCATACTTTGAATTCACTTAAATCCTGATGCAAAAAAGGGCTTAATGGTTTCTCAGTCAAGACATCAGTTCCTTCTGCACTGGAAATAAAAGAAGGTATTACAATCAAATTCTTTTTTCCATATTTTCCTTTTAAAAAGCACTTGAATTTTTCTGTTTTGATTCCTTCCTTTAAAGTTACTGCAGGATGCTCATGGCCTATAACAATTGTTTTTGCTGAACTGAATTTTTTATCGACCAGAACCTTGTCACCGTGCAGGAACAGAATCTTTTCTTTTTCAAGAAAAAAAGAATTCTGTAATTTCAGGTTTTTCCATTTGGCTATTGGCCCAAGAATATTATCGTGGTTTCCTTTCAACAAAATAATTTCTTTGCAGTTTTCATTCAAAAAAGAAAGCAGGTTAGTGACTTCATTCCATTCCTGCTGGGAAATTAATCCAAACTCGTGCTTTAAGTCCCCTAAAATAATTATTTTATCAAGTTTTTTTGTTTTACTGAATATTTTTTTTAATGCTTTCACTGAATCCTGAAAATTAAATTTTGGAATCATTGTTCCCTGCTTAATCAACTGCTCTTCACAACCCAAATGCAGGTCAGTAAAAACAAGAATTTTTTCTTTTGGAAAAAACAAAGACAAACCAATAATTTCTGCTTTCTCAAGAATTTTTTTTGATTTCATTTTTTCACAACAAATTTTTGTTTTACTTTCTTCTTACAAATAAAACAAACGTGGGATAAGTACCTGAAAAATTAACTAATGGAGAAAATAGTTTGGGCTTGCCAAATCGTGCTTCAAAACCCCTTTTTTGGAATGCCTTAACCACCCCTGTCATAAATCTTTTGTCTACAATAGTTCCCCCGCCTAATCCTGCCATTAATATTCCTCCCTTTTTTAGGGAATAAGCTAATTTCAGTAAATGGTTCTTTTGAACTTTAGGGTAAGCGTAATCAATTGAACCAAATTCAGAAATTATTGCATCAACAGGTTTTTTAGGCAAATGTTTTTCTGCAGGCCCTTCAACTAATCTCCATAAAACTGTTCCAACTTTTGCTTTTGCTTCCGGAGAAGGTTCTAAAGAAAACCCGATTATTCTTGAAGAAATTTTTAGCTTGTTTAATTTGCTTTTAAGTTCTGTGGAAAATCTCGCTTTTTCGCCAATTCCATCATGTATTATTGTTAAAGGTGTTCCCTCTTTTCTTGGAATAACCCTTAAAGCATCAACAATGCTTTTTCCTAAAATGGCTTTAAAACTTCTGTTATAAATTCTATAACCTCTGTTTGCCTCCCAAGAGTTAATGATGTTTCCTCCTCTTTCCCTAATCAAAAGATGAATTTTATGGTCATCAAAAAGAATCCTTGCTGAAGCTCTATCCAGTTTTTCCAGAGCCTTAAAGTGATGGTATTCAGGGGTATCATGGCTAATTGGATTTCTTTTTATTGGTCTTTTTCCTTTAGCCATTACTATCAATTAAATTATATTTTTAGTTCTTTATAACTATTTCTCTTTAATCCTTTCCTGAATTTGTTTGTGCAAACGCTTGATGAATTCAATTTTGTCTTCCATTTTCATTACATCCATTCTTCCCTGCAAAAATAAATTGAATGCAAAAGGAGAAGGAATATCAGAAAAAACAATTTTTGTCTGGATTAATCCTTAGTCAATTCCCTGCAAAACTTTTTCTGCATTATTAATATCCATTAAATCTTCTAAAACTTCCCTTCTTGCTTCATTTAAAATAGGAAAATTATTGTCTATTCTTCTTACAGCAGAAATTAATAACCTTGAAGCCATCTGCTGCCTTCCTGCAGTTTTTTGCCTTCCTTTATATGAACGCAATATCATTAAGCTTCTTACAGCGCAGTGCCTGAATCTCCTGTTCAGAATTTCTGTTTTTTCAATAGCAAAAACTAAAATTTTTCTTAATTCAGCTGAAGTAACTAATTTCAGGGTTTTTTCCAAAGGAAGTTTAGTATTAACACTTAACACAAAACCATTATCAGTAACTGTAAGCTCAATGTCTTTATGGATTAATTTGCTTAAAGCAAAAGCATAAGCCCTGCTTAAAGCATCATTAACTCTCCTGCCATACAATGAATGAAAAATAGCATGACGTAAATTGCCTTCAGAAAAAACTTCAATCAAAAACTTTTTTGTTGTAGGAAGCTCAAGAAACAAAAACTGTTCCTTAAAATATTCATAAATTGCAGAAACAGTATTATCTTCTACATAAAGATATTTTTTGATAAAGTCCTTTATTTCTTTTTCGCTTTTTTTTGCAAGAAATTTCTGTTCCATTAATTCCCTGAATTTTTGTATTTCTAATGCCAAATCAAAGCTTAATGGAAGCATTTCGCTGAACCATGAAGGAACTGTAGGAGGCCTTTTATATGCAGCCATAACCTGCGCAGTCATCCCTGAAGCATAACGAAATTCATAGCTTTGCCCGCCTAAAACAAAAACATCTCCTTTCTTTAATCTTTCAAGGAATCCTTCATCAATGCTTCCTATCTTCTGGTCCTTTATTTTTACTGTTATTCTTGATTCATCAGGGATTGTCCCGATATTAGTCATGTAAATTACTCTTGCTAATTTTCCTCTTTTGCCAATCATTCCTGTTTCTTCATCAAACCAGATTTTTGCATAAACATGCCTGTTTTCCAATACAGTGAATTCCCCTTTTAAATAATCAATTATTTCATAAAAAGAGCTTCTTTTCAAGGAAGAAAAAGGATATGCCTGTGTAACTAATTTAAATACTTGTTCTGCTTTCTGGCTTTCTTCTATTGCAATGCCATAAACCTGCTGTGCAAGAACATCCAATGGATTTCTTGGAATCTGAATCCTGTCAATTTTGTTTTCTAAAGCATTTTTTAAAAGAACAGAACACTCAATTAAATCATCCCTGTCCAAAACAATTATTCTTCCCTTGATTTCATCATGAAGTTTATGTCCTGACCTTCCTGTTCTCTGCAATGCCCTTGCAACACTTTTAGGGCTTCCAAGCAATATAACCAAATCAATAAAACCAATATCAATTCCTAATTCCAGTGAAATTGAACTTACAACAACCTTTAATTCTCCTTTTTTTAATCTTTCTTCTGTTCTTAACCTGTGGCTTCTTGACAGAGAAGAATGATGAGCTTCAATATTAGCTGAATAATTTTTAGAGAACTTTTCTTTTAAGTTATGCACAACCCTTTCTGTTGCACTTCTTGTGTTAGTGAAAATTAAAGTAGTTTTATGCTGTTAAATCAATGAATCAAGCAGTTCATATAATTTTTCATAGATTTTTTCCTGTGAAACATCAATTAAGTTAGGCAAAGGAGAAATAACCTTTAAATTCAGTTTTTTTTCCAGTTTTGCTTCAACTATTTTGCAGTTTCTTTCTTTTCCGTTCTCTAATCCAACAAGAAACTTTGCTATTTCTTTTATTGGCGCAATAGTTGCACTTAATCCGATTCTTGTTATTTCAGGGAACAGTTTTTGAAGCCTTTCCATTGAAATTGATAAATGGCTTCCCCGCTTATTTCCTGCCAATGCATGAATTTCATCTATAATTAACCATTTTGATTCCCTTAAATTTTCCCTGAATTTTGGGGCATTTAAAATTATTGCAAGTGATTCAGGGGTAGTAATCAGGATATGAGGCGGTTTTTTAAGCATTGAAGACCTTTCGCTTTGAGTTGTGTCCCCTGTCCTGACAGCAACACGGATTCCTAATTTGCGTTTCTTTTTTATTTGCTGTTTTTCCCCAAACTTTTCTTCTATTTCTTTTAACGGTTCAAGTAAATTCCTTTTAATGTCATTATTTAATGCCTTTAAAGGAGAAATATAAACTGCATAAACTTTGGCTTCTAACTGATTGATTTCTGCCGCAGTAATTAATTCATTCAAGATTGCAGTGAAAGCAGAAAGTGTTTTTCCTGAGCCAGTCACTGCACTGATTAAAGTATTTTTTTTATTATGGATATTTGGAATTGCATATTTTTGCGGTTCAGTAAAAGATTCAAACTTTTCTTTAAACCAGTCTTTAAGCAGGGGATGAAGCATCCCGAAAATTTCTTTATCAGAATATTTTTCTTCCTGAAACTCAATCATTTAAATCACAAAACATTGTTTGATAAAACCTTTTCTTTCTTTGGGCAACTTCCACTTTCTTTCTTTTGGAAAAGAAAGAAAGGGCAGTTCTGGAATTCAATCATTTAAATCACTAAATAGAAAAATAATAATAAAAATTATTTCTTAAATTATTTTGACCTGAGTGTCTTCTTTGAATAGTTTTGAGACTGACTGGGAAGTATGAATATTAGAAATTGCTTTTGCAAGAAGTTCTGCAATAGACAAAACAATTATTTTTTTGCATGCTTTTGCTTTGCCGTTTAACGGAATTGAATCAGAAACAACAACTTCTTCAATCATTGATTTATTTATTCTGTCAATTGCTTTACCTGATAATACTGGATGACTTGCATAAGCTCTGATAGACAAAGCACCTTGCGCATTTAATTCTTTTGCTGCAGCACACATTGTTCCTGCAGTGTCAATTATGTCATCAACCAAAACACAGTTTTTTCCTTTTACTTTTCCTATTACATTCATTACCTCTGATTTGTTTGGTTCGCTCCTTAATTTATCAACTACAGCTAATTTTGCATCAAGCATTTTAGATAAATCTCTTGCCCTTCTAATTCCTCCTATGTCAGGAGACACAATGCATAAATCCTTTAATTTTTTTTCCCTTAAATCCTCTGCAATCAATAATTTTGCGGTTAAATTATCAACCGGAATATTAAAAAATCCCTGAATCTGGGCGGCATGCAAATCAACTGCCAATACTCTGTCTGCTCCTGCAACAGTAACTAAATCAGCAACTAATTTGGCGCTTATTGGCGCTCTGGGAGAACTTTTTCTGTCCTGCCTTGCATAACCATAATAAGGAATTACTGCAGTGATTCTTTTGGCTGAAGCCCTTTTGGCTGCATCAAGGAAAACAAGCAATTCCATTAAAGTGCTGTTTGTGGGAAAACAAGTCGGCTGAACAATAAAAACATCATGGCCTCTGATTGATTCCTTTATTTCAAGATTTATTTCGCCGTCACTGAAAGTAGAAATATTAATTTTTCCCAATGACCTGCCTAAAAAAGAAGCTATTTTTTCGGCTAATTTTGGATTTGAAGTTCCGCTAAAAAGTTTTAATTGAAATTCTTTTTCCTGCATTAAACCACTTGAAGAGGGTATAAATATTTTAATACCAATAAACTTAAAAAACAAAATTAATGCATTAATTACCTGGTTTTAGTGAAAGAAATCACTAAACCTTTGTCAGTCTTTTTTATTCTTTCAACAGCAACTTTGGGTCTGGTTTTAGCTTTAATTACAGGATTAACTGAAACAGACTGTTTTACAGGCTGATTTTTAGAAAACTTTTTTGATTCCATAATGTAATTAATATGTTGTCTTTCTTTAAATAGTTTTTGTCTTTCTATAATTACAGCAATTCTTAGGGGATGATTTAATGGGAAGTGTAGGAAAAGAAATTGTTGGATTAGATGTTGACAAATTAGTTGATGTATTAAATGAGGCATTAGCTGATGAATGGCTTGCTTATTACCAGTACTGGATTGGAGCAAAAGTAGTTAAAGGAATAAACAAGGATGCAGTAATAGCAGAATTAATCCAGCATTCAGCAGACGAATTAAGACATGCGGGAATGCTTGCAGACAGAATACTTCAGTTAGGTGGAACTCCATTGCTTGATCCAAAGGAATGGACTGAAAAATCCGGTTGTGGTTATTCTGCACCAAAAGACTTTAATGTAATCAAAATACTTGCACAAAACATCAAAGGAGAACAATGTGCAATCAAATCATACAAGAAATTAATGAATTTAACCAAAGACAAAGACGAAATAACTTATCAGATGGCATTTGAAATAATGAGAGACGAAGTAGAACACGAAGAAGATTTACAGGCATTAGAAGAAGACTTAAAAATAAAATGATTTTTTGGAGGCGAAACTGTGCAGATAGATTTTGTTAAAGCAAGACAAGTATTTGATTCAAGAGGGAACCCAACAGTTGAAGCAGAAATAAAATGCGGGAAATTAACTGAAAGAGCTATTGTTGCTTCAGGAGCATCAACAGGAAGCAACGAAGCAATTGAATTAAGAGACAAAGAAAAAGCATTCAAAGGAAAAGGGGTATTAAAAGCAGTAAAAAATATCAATTCAAAAATTTCTCCTGCACTAAAAGGCATTGAAATAACTGAACAAAATGAAATCGATAAAATAATGATTGAATTAGACGGAACAGAAAACAAATCAGTTTTAGGGGCAAACGCAATAGTTTCAGTCAGCATGGCAGCAGCAAGATTAGCTGGAAAAACAAAAAATATTCCTTTATATCAATATTTAGGAGAATTAGCAGGAAACAAAAATTACTGTCTTCCTATACCCCAAATGAATGTATTAAACGGAGGAAAACACGCTGGATTAGAACACGATATTCAAGAAAGAATGATTTATCCTTTTGGGGCAAAAAATTTCGCTGAAGCAATGCAGATTTCAACTGAAGTATATCATTCACTTAAATCTTTGATGAAAATAAAATTTGGTTCATTAGCAGGATTAATTGGAGACGAAGGAGGCTTTGTCACAAAAATAACTGACGAAGAACAAAAACTTGAATTAATAATGAAAGCAATAGAAGAAGCAGGTTATGCAGAAAAAACAGGAATTGCATTAGATTGTGCTTCAAGCGAATTCTATAAAAACGGAAAATATTTTTTAGGCGAAAAGCAGTTTGATGCAGGGGAATTAATTGATTTCTATAAAGAACTATCAGAAAAATTTAATATTCCTTCAATTGAAGACGGAATGGCAGAAAACGACTGGCAGGGATGGGCTGAATTAACTGCCGAACTCGGAAAAAAAATCCAGATAGTAGGAGATGACCTGCTTGTAACTAATGTTAAATTTATTAAAAAAGCAATTAAAGAAAAATCCTGCAATGCACTTTTGCTTAAAGTGAACCAAATTGGTTCAATAACAGAATCAATTGATTCCTGCAATCTTTCTTTTGAAAACAACTGGAATGTAATTGTTTCTCATAGAAGCGGGGAAACAGAAGATTCTTTTATTGCTGATTTAGTTGTTGGTTTAGGAACAGGCCAATCAAAGTTTGGTGCACCGGCAAGAAGCGACAGAAACGCAAAATACAATCAACTGCTTAGAATAGAAGAACAACTAAAAGAACAAAACAAAGCAGTTTATGGAAAAAAATAATCAGTTAATCAAAATCATATTCTGGTTTGCTGTCTCGGTCTAATAATCCAAATTCATCCGGAATAGCAAAGAATTCATTATCTGACTCAAATACTTCATCTGCTTCTTCTTCAAAAAACTGAATTTTCCCGTTCTTTTTCTTAAAAGCCTTTCTCTCTTTTTCCTCTTCTTTTTTCTGAGCTGCAGAAACATTTTCTTCTTTAGATTTAATTTCTGTTTTCTTAATTTTTGTTTTATTAACTTCTTTTTTCTTTGAAGATTTTTTGTCAATAACTTTTTTTACTTTTTTATTTGCTTTTTTAAGAACTTTTTTTGGTTTATTTTTTGATTTTATTGCTTTCATTTTTTTCACTTTCTTTATAGTTTTTGTTTTCCTTGATTTTTTCTTTTTTTTTGATTTAACTTTTTTATTTAATTTATTTGCTTTTTTTGCTTTCTTATTTTTTGTTCCGTTTGTTTTATTAACTTTTTTGTTTTTTTTCATAAAAACATTATATTTTTTCCAGAAAAATTATTTAAACCTTTGTAATGACAAAGGTTCCTCTTTAATATAACTTCACTATATAACTATATGGGGAGAATTATGCCAGTTGGAATTGTTAAAAAACACGTCATATTAGATGAAAAAATCGAATCACTTGATAAAAAAATAAGGGATATGCAAAACGAACAAATAAGCTTAAATGTAAGACTAAGCACTCTGGAAAACAAAAAATACTAATTGTTTGTCCAGAATTTCTTATCTCTTCTTTTTTCTTCTATCTGGCTTTTTATTTCTTCTTTTGAAAGTTTTTCCCTCTTTTGCATTAAAGGCATTCTTTTTAATTCATCTTCTTCATGGCAATCTTCACATAACCCACCTTTTAATTCATCTCTTTTATCACATCTTTTACATTTACCCATCATTTCAATCACTAAATAAAGAACTAGTACAAATAACTTAATAATCTTTTATTCCAAACACAAGCTTTAAATAACCCCAAAGCTTATTTTTTATATGGTTAAGCTCACTGCAGAACAAAAAAAGATTCTGAACAGAATGAGGGCTTTAAAAGAAAGCTATTATTACTGGCAAAGACTTTCAGAATTGCTTGGTGTAGAAAAGCGCATTATTTTGTATGGACCTGTTTTAGGGCCAAAAAAACATACTTTAGAAAAGAAAGAATTTGATAAGCTGGATAATAGAATAAAAAGATTAACTAGTGAATTTTATGACGCTGAATATTCAACCAGAATGAAATTAAACGAACTTGGGCAAAAAGCAATACAAATAGGAATTCCTGAAAAAGAAATTGAAAAATTTACTACCTGGAGCAGAATAGACAAGGGGTGGTCAAAAGAAAGAAATAAAACAGCGGAAGAGTTAATTAAGAAAGCAAAAAGAAAAGCAAGTCCTTCACTGCTCAGACTGCTTTTAGAAGAATCAAAATCAAACCCAAAAAAGAGTCTTCTTGAAGCACTAAAGCCGGCAGACAAATCAAAAAGAGAACTTGAAATAATGCAGGATGCAATGATGTCTGCCAAAGAAAGGCAGGCGATGAAAAAAAGACTGAAAAGATTTCAGTTAAAGCAGAGAACTGAAGCAGTAAAACAATTAAGAAGAATGAAAAGAAAAGTAAAAGCAAAATAATTAACCCATTAATTCTTTCATATGGTTAACCCTTTTCTGAATTAATTCTTTTGTTCCAATGTCCTTTCTAAAAAAAACTTTTCCCTGAACTAAATTAACTGCATTTTGGGCAATCTTTTCAGCTTCATCCAAAGAATTTCCTTGCCCAACAAAAGCCATTGCTCTTGAACCAGTCATTAAATAATTCCCGTTTTTTTCATTTATTGCACCAAAATAATGCTTTGCTTCAGTTTTCTTGAATTCAATAAACTGGTTCTTAACAGAATTAATCGGATAACCTTCAGGAACAACATATTTGCAAACAGACGCTTTTGGTTCAAACTCCAAAGAAATTTCATTCAGGTTTCCTTTAATTACTGCCTTGCATACATCAACAAAATCAGTTTTCATTAAAGGAAGAATATTCATCACTTCAGGGTCACCAAACCTTGCATTGAATTCAATTAATTTAACTCCTTTTTTTGTTAAAATAAATCCTCCATATAAAATTCCTTTGAATTCAGTTTTAGTTTCTTTTTTCAAAGCCAAAGCAGTTTTTTCAGTTATTTTATGAGCTTCTTTAATGTGCTTTTTTTCTAAAAAAGGAAGCAATCCGTCTTCACAGGAATAAGAACCCATTCCTCCAGTGTTTGGCCCTGAATCATTTTCAAAAGCCCTTTTATGGTCCTGCACAGGAATTGAATCCAAAACAGTTTTTCCATCACAAAAACTTTGTAAAGAAAATTCTTCTCCTTCAAGTTTTTCTTCAATTACAACTTTTCCTTTTTCCAATAATTTATCTGCATAACTTAAACCCTGTTCTATTGAATCAAAATGATCTCCCTGAACCTTAACCCCTTTTCCCCCGGTTAAACCATCTGGTTTAATCACTAATTCATTTAATTTTTCTGCAAAATCCTGCATTCCTTTCTTTTCAGAAAAAACTCTGAATTCCGGAAGCCCTTCAATTTCATACTTTGACATTAATTCTCTTGCAAAACCTTTGCTTGATTCAATTCTTGCAACTTCTTTTTTTGGACCAAAAGAACTTATTCCGATTTTTTCTAATTCGTTTGCTAAACCTTCTGCTATTGGGTCATCTGGTCCTAACACAACAAAATCAGGCTTGATTTTTTTTGCGTAATCCAGAATAAAATTAAAGTCCATTACTGAATGAGCAATTAATTCTTTTGCTTTTGCTTTAACACCGGGATTAAGTGAAGACATTACTGCATATAATTCAGGTTTGTGCTTACTGTTAACAATTGCTTCTGCAATACAGTCTGCTCTTGCAGTACTTCCAACTAAAAGTATTTTCATTTAATTCCCCTTCAATAATAAAACAACATAATTTAATTAAAACAAAGTGCTTTGTTTTTTCTGCAGTCCCTTAATTTCTGCCCTTGGATTATGGATTTCATAATCCAGCTTGCAGTATTCCAATCCATACTTTTCCAGCAATTCCATTGTTGGTTTTCCTATTGAGGGCGCACAAAGGATTCCTCTTGTTTTTCTTTCTTTCATTGACTGAATCTGATGCATATAACTATGCAGCTGCCTTACTGAATTTAAATCAGCTTTTCTTCTTTTCACTTCAATTACAACCAGATTTTTGTTTTTGTCTTCAGCAAGAATGTCTATTGTTCCTTTTCTTAAAGCCATTTCTTTTTTAACTGAAACTAATCCTTTTTCTAAAACAGACAAATCCTCCATTAACAAATCGCTTAATTCCCTTTCAGAACCAAATAATCTTAATTCTTTGTCTCCTTCAACTTCAAATGAATCAACAAAATCAATTCCGTAAAAATAAACATCAAGTTTTTCTTTTGGCTTTTTTTTTGTGGCTGAAACAATCAAACAATCTTTTTCTTTGTCAAACAAAACATTTGCTTTTGCATTCATCATGTAATTTATGGGTCTTAATTTGGTGTTCTGATGAATTGCAAAACTTTTATCTCCTTTAACCAAAAGCATTCTTTTTCCTCTTGGTAATTTGCTTCCTGCCCTGCCCTGATACTGCACAAAACAGTCGCCTATTACAATCAGCATTTTTCCTGAGTCAATAGAAGAATCTATTCTGTTCTTTACCTCATCTAAGTGGAAAGCCATACATTAAATAGAAATGAAATAAATAAAAAATAACGGGAAAGAAACCTGCTTTTTTATTTAGAATGATTTAAAACCAGGTCTTTTCATTCCATGCAAATAAAGCAAATCATAAAATTCTGGAGAATTTTCTTCTCCTTTGTAAACAACAAAACTTGCCGATATAATATCTTGATGTTTTTTAGAAACCGGGCTTTGCTTAATATTGACAGCAAGTTTTAAGCATGTGTCAAGCGCTTTTTGGGTAAAACCTTCTTGTGCAATTCCGTTTTTTGTTCCACTTTTAGCTGATTTTTTAACTACTAATTTATGAGACCATCTGGCAAAAGTCGAAGTTGAAGGATCTCTTGGAGCAAAATACACCCAAATAGTTCCTGTTTGTCCTTGGATAAATACTCTTCCATGCCCTATTGATTCTGATTGAGGCCTTCTAATATGATGGACTACAATTCCATAATAATTATTTAAGTCTCTCATTAAGGCAAGGGCTTCTTTTCTTCCAGCCAAAGTGTTTGGAAAAGAAGCTCTGGGTTGGGAAATTCTTTCACGCATGCTGATAATACTATCTAAATTTGTATTATCTGATCTAACAAGAATCCCAGTTCCTTTTTTGTTTAACATTCTTAACAATTGTGCATCAGAATACTTTGCTAAAATTTTAGGAGAAAAATGCCTAAAACCCAAAAATTTTGCTCCAGTGTTTCTAATTGATTGAAATAAAACATTAAGCCCTTTTGTTTTAGAGCCTGACCGAGAGAAACCTTTACCCGCTTTTAGCGGGTAGATGAATCGAGGTTATGGTAAGGGGTTGTTAAGGGGAACAGCCAGATGGTCCCCTTAATAAAGAACTAATTTTATTATTTTTT
>Ga0210057_1002477_pt1 | contig 26322 bp, 31 predicted proteins | sample CryGeyCG2114_010_2_FD_183968 | JGI IMG/M metagenome (GOLD analysis project Ga0210057, IMG submission 183968) | Groundwater microbial communities from aquifer - Crystal Geyser CG10_big_fil_rev_8/21/14_0.10 (SPAdes) (version 2) | ecosystem: Environmental > Aquatic > Deep subsurface > Groundwater ...
ATAAAATGATAAAACTGATGTTTTCTCATTTTCTCCTCGCTTCAATTATATACGCTGCGCTATGTAATCTCGCTCGGATAAAATGATAAAACTGATGTTTTCTCATTTTCTCCTCGCTTCAATTATATACGCTGCGCTATGTAATCTCGCTCGGATAAAATGATAAAACTGATGTTTTCTCATTTTCTCCTCGCTTCAATTATAAAAAATGCCCAACAAAACTCCTCAAAAAATTTTTATTGAAAGATACAATTCTTTGCCAGCAGAGCTTAAAAAAAGTTTGTTTTCAGCGATAACCAGCGAACTAATTGAACGCGTGGCAGAGTTTTATCATTTGAACGAAGAAAAATCCGCGATTTTGGTTTCGCTCGTCGGCGATGTTTTGTCCGGTTTTCTTCATTACAACGATTTTTCTAAAAAACTTCAGGAGAATCTTGGCGTCAATCCGCTGATTGCCAATTCTATTGGTAAAGAAATTGACCGTGATATATTTTTGCCGGTGAGAAAATTCTTAAGGGAAGTTTATCGCCCCATTTCTGAAGAAGAATTAAAAGGAGAAACCAAGGCCGAAATTAAAGAAGTAGTTATTCCTCCAGCCGAAATAGAGGTTTCCGAAATTGAAGTTAAACCAGCGGAAATAAAACCGGTTACCCCGCCAGCAACGCCGAAAATAGTTGAAGAAAAACCAGTCATTGAAAAACGAAAAATATTTTTACCCTTTTTCCGTTTTAAAAAACCAGCGCCAATTGGGGACGAAGCCGAAAAAGGGGCACCGAGGGCGCCAGTAATTATCGGCGAAGAAGAAACGGCTAAACCAACCTTAGAAGCCCCTACGCCTTTCGTAATTTCTTTTGAAGAGGTTAAACCCCAGAAAGAAAAAATTGTTTCGACGTTTGAGACGGCTGGCGCCGAAAAAGAAGTGAAGACGGCGCCGCCAATAAAAATTGTCAATTATGTCACCCTCAAAACCGAACCAATTCAAACGCCTATTAAACCCAAAGAGGAAAAACCTGTTATTGCGCCCGAAACTAAAAAAGAAGAGCCAGAAGGTTTTAAAATTGCTTCTCCAATTTCAGCCGTTGAGATAAAAAAAGAAGAAAAAATTTCAGAGAAAGAGCCGGAAAAGCCTTCTTTGGTCGAAGAAGCCGAGCCAAAAGAAGTTTTAAAGCCGGAAGAGAAAAAACCCGAAGCCCCAAAAGTGCCGCCGGAAAACATTGTTGACTTGAGAAAATTTAAATTTTAAAGGGCTTTGTCCGAAATTACAAGACGAAGTCGCAGTAATTTCGGCAACAAAACCTTTACCCAGCACATAAATTTATGAAGACAACCATCAATCAAAATCAAATCAATTCCACAACAGACATTTTTATTAATAAAGGACGTTTTATTAAATTTATGTGCTGGGTGCGCAATTTTATAATTGTTCGCTTCGCTCACAAATAAAATTGGCATGACCACCTTTCAAGTTCCCCAATTTATTGATATTGAAGACAAAATCATCGGCCCTTTAACTTTAAGGCAATTTCTTTTTTTGGCCAGCGCCGCCGTTTTAATTTTCATTCTGAATTCTTTTTTGGAATTTTGGCTTTGGATAATTATCAGTATTTTTATCGCCGCTCTCGGTTTTGCTTTCGCCTTTCTGAAGTTCAACGGTCAATATCTGCCGCGGGTGGTCTGGAACGGTTTTAAATATCTCATCAGGCCGCGGCTTTATGTCTGGCAGAGAGGAATAGTAAAAAAACCGGTATTTAAGCCAGCCCAGATTAAAAAGGAAAAACCCAAAGAGACGAAACGACTTTCGCCGGAAGAACTTTCCGAATTAGCCAAGAAACTAAATAAGGAATAATTTTTAACTTTTAATTTTTAATTTGAAACATGCCTCAATCAACTTCAACCGAACAATTTGTCAGCATTGAAACCATCAAAGACGACTGTGTCATTTTAAAAGATGGTTCCTTAAGAGCCGTATTAATGGTTTCCGGCGTTAATTTTGATTTAAAATCCGAAGAAGAACAGAATCTGATAATAGTGGCTTATCAGGGGCTTTTAAATCGTCTTGACTTTTCCATTCAATTTGTCGTTCATTCGCGAAAATTGAACATCGATTCTTATTTAAAGGATTTAAAAGAGCGGGAAGAAGCCGAAGAAAACCCGCTTTTAAAGATTCAAATCAAGGAATACAGTGAATTTATTAAAACCTTGGTGAGCGTTACCAATGTTATGTCTAAGCGATTTTATATTGTTGTTTCTTATGCCAGCGGAGCGGCCGAAGCGGGAAAAACTTTTGGCAAGATTATCGAATTGTTGCCTATTTCTTTGAAAAAATCGCCAAAAAATCAAGTTAAAAAAGAAGAAATGGATTTTGAGAGTAAAAAACTTCAATTGAAACATCGCGTTGATGCTGTTGCGTCAGGCTTAAGACCGACCGGAGTCAAAATCATCCGCTTAAAAACCGAAGAATTATTGGAACTTTACTACAATCTTTATAACCCAGAAAAAATGGAAAAGAAGTCGCTGAAGATAATGAAAGAAATTCAAGAATAACATAATGGATTTATCAAAATTTTTGCCATTTTTTAAAAAACAGGAAGAAGAAGTGCCTTCTCTTCCCGAGGTTTATAAGGTGGGGTCACAGACCATTCGTGAACTTTTGATTCCGCCGGCTTTGGAAGTGGACGCTAATTTTGTCAGAATCGGCGATCTTTATGTCAAAACTCTTTTTGTCATCGCTTATCCGCGCTATTTGATGACCGGCTGGTTTTCGCCGATTATCAATATTGACCAGGCCGTTGATACTTCTATTTTTATTCATCCGCTTGATACTGCCCTGGCCTTAAAACGATTAAGAAAAAAAACAGCCCAAGTTGAAGCCCAACTGGCAGAAAGAATGGAGAAGGGAATGGTCAGAGACCCGGTTTTACAAACCGCTTACGAGAATTTGGAAAATTTGCGCGACTCTCTTCAGCAGGCGACTGAAAAACTTTTTGAAGTCGGCGTTTATATCGCTATTTATGCCAGCGATCTTCAGGAATTGGATAATGTCGAACAAAAAATTATCAGTTTTTTGGAAGGAAGAATGGTTTATACCAAGCCCGCTCTTTTTCAGCAGGCCGAAGGATTGGAATCGGGCTTTCCTTTGGGGTTGGATAAACTCGGCGTTCACAGCGTTTTGAATTCTTCGCCGCTTTCCAGCATTTTCCCGTTTATTTCCGTTGACCTAACTTCGGACAAAGGCATTTTATACGGCATTAACCGCCACAACAATAGTTTGATTATTTTTGACCGCTTTTCTTTGGAAAACGGCAATATGGTGATTTTTGCCAAAGCCGGCAGCGGCAAGTCTTATTTTACAAAATTGGAAATCTTGCGTTCTTTGATGATGGGAACCGATGTTTTGGTGATTGACCCGGAAAATGAATATAAATTCTTGGCTGAGACAGTCGGCGGCTCTTACATTAATATCGCTCTGACTTCGGAGAGCCACATCAATCCTTTTGATTTGCCGCCTTTATTGCCTGATGAAGCGCCGGCTGAAGCGCTAAAATCCAACATTTTGAATATTACCGGGCTCCTGCGCATTATGCTCGGCGATTTAACAGCCGAGGAGATAGGCGTTTTAGACCGGGCGATTGCCGAAACTTACGCCTCGCGCGATATTACAGCCGAAAGCGATTTTTCGAAAATAATTTCGCCTTTAATGGAAGACCTTCAGACGGTGTTGGAAAATATGGAGGGCGGCGCTGGATTGGCGGAAAGATTGTATAAATTCACTCGCGGCACTTTCGCCGGTTTTATCAACCAGCCCACCAATGTCGATGTTGAAAATCGATTGGTGGTTTTCGGCATCCGCGATTTGGAGGATGAACTCCGGCCGGTGGCGATGTTTCTGGTTTTGAATTTCATTTGGAATCTGATTCGTTCCAAAAGCAAAAAAAGAATTTTGATTATTGACGAGGCCTGGTGGATGATGAAGTTTGAGACCGGCGCCAATTTCCTCTTTAGCCTCGTCAAAAGATGCCGCAAATACTTTTTGGGAGTGACCACCATTACTCAAGACGTTGACGATTTCATTCACTCGGCCCAAGGCCGGCCGATTATCACCAACTCCGCCATGCAGATGCTTTTGAAGCAATCGCCGGCTTCTATTGAAACTGTGGCCAAAACTTTTAATTTGACCGAGACCGAAAAACAAGTGCTTCTTGAGGCTGATGTCGGCGAAGGCATCTTTTTCGCCGGTTTAAAACATGCTGCCATCAAAGTGATTGCTTCTTATACTGAAGACCAGATTATCACCACCAACCCCGCCCAACTTTTGGAAATCGCCAAAGCCAAAGAGAGTTTTGAAGAATCGCTTTGATTTTTATCAGGTTTGTTTGAAGGTTAAAAATTTGATAAAATTATGCCAAGTAGTGAAAATTCGACAGGTCGCCAAAGGCGACAAAAAGAGACAAAAAGAAATTAATAAATACTCGAATTTCACAACTCGGCAATTAAAAATATTTACAATTTATCTATTTCATTAAGTCGAATTTCTACTACCTGGTATGGAAGAAGAAGAAAAAATCGAAGAAAAGACAGCTGAAAAATCGCCGATTTATCTTGTGGAAGTGCTTCTTATTTTGCCTTTTCTAATCGTCGCCGATATCGTGGATTTGTTCAGTTGGAGCGGCGTCGGCACGGTTATTTCCTGGGTTTTGGATATTGTGGCAATGGCGATTCCGACAATCTGGCTGATTTTTAAAGGCCGCCGAGCCGAATGGATGTTGATTGCCAGTTTAATTGAATTTATTCCGGTGGTTGATTTCCTTCCTATTCGGACAGTTACTTTCCTGATTTTGTACTTTAAAGATAAAGTGCCAACGGAAAAAATGGGAAAACTCGGCGAAGCGATTGAAAAAACCGAGGCGATTGCCGAGCAAGCAGCCAGCAAAATCAAAAAATAAAATTTTATATGATAAAAAAAATCATCATTCTAACAATTATTTTTGGAGCAATTATTTTAATAAAGGATGTTTCTGCCAAAACCGAGACGCCGCCGAGTTTTATTTATTTGAGTTGGGAAGGCGACGGCGGAGCACCCTTAAATTATGAAGGCAAGATTTTGGCGACAATCGGCAGCATAATCAAAGTATCGGTTCAGCCGTTAATTTATTCAGCCGGCAAATATCTTGATTCGTCGGGGTGGGAGTACAAATGGTTTTTAAATGACGAAATTGAGGCAAAGGCCAAGGGCTTAAAAGATTTTCGTTTTCGGGCCAAGGATTACAATGCGGCCAGTTATAAAGTGAGAGTGAAAGTAGTTTTCAGCGACCAATCTTTTAAAGAAAAGGAACTTACTATTTCTATTGCGAAGCCCGAGGTTTTAGTCAAGCCTTTTGACGCTAAAGTTATAATAAAAGGAAAAAATCTTGAAACCAATAATCCGGAAATAAAATTGCAAGCCATTCCTTATTTTTTCGGCGGCGGCAGCAGTAATTTGCGATTGAGTTGGTATTTAAATGGCCAACATCAGAAAGAAGATATTGTTCAAAACGGCGTTTTGACCGTTAAAAAACAAGGTAAAATTAACCAATATTCAGTCAGCGCTTTAATGGAGGATATGGGCGACTCTTTGATTAGGGCGATTGGCGAATTAAATATTAAATTTGTCGGCTTATGAAAATATTAAAGATTTTAGCAATATTTGGTTTTTTTATAGCCCTTCAGTCGGTTGCTTTAGCGGCTACGAGTATTTGCCATACTTTAGAAGTGCCGCTACCGGGAATGAGTGTTGCTTGCGGTCCGGCTGATTATTTAAGCAATGCTTATAAAATTGCCTTGGGAGCAGGCGTTTTTACGGCGGCAGTGGTGATTATTTATGCGGGAATTATGATGGCTGTTTCCGGAGACAATGCCTCTAAGCAAAAAGACGCGAGAGACCAAATTTTTCAGGCGATTTTGGGCTTAATAATTCTTTTTGGTTCTTATTTGATTTTAAGAACTATCAATCCTGATTTGGTGAAATTGGGTCAGTGGCAGAATTTGCCGGCGTTTCAAATTAATGCGCCTTCATCTATTATTACGCGGCCAGAATGTGAAGAAGGATGGAAAAAATATGAGCAATGTTGTATAGACAAAAAATGTGGTGAAGTTGGGATTGCCCCCGCTGAGAACAATCGCCGTCTTATGGAATGCAAACCTTTAATTCCCGCGGACTGCCCTTAATTTTTAAAATTGAAAGCCATGAAAAACAAAATTTTTATCATTATTATCGCTTTGATTTGTCTTGGTATAGTAGTTTTCTTTTTGTATAGGATTTTTCAGCCCGCTCGTCCTTCGGAAGAGGGGGCGCTACCGACTGGTGCTCCTTTGCCGACAGATGTTTATGGCTCTCCCATAGCGACGCCAACGCCTTTACCAACTGTCACCTTAACGCCAGAGGAAATTTCAAAATTAAAAATCATCGCCAGCGGAGAAATTTTGGCTTTTTGGCCGGCTGCAACTACCACTTTTCAATATTTTACTCCGGATGGCTTCTGGGAAGTTGATTATTCAATTTCATCGCCTCAGCCCCAGAAAAAAGATTTAGGCATTAATTTCGCTAATATTTTGGGGATTGAACCTTCTAAAATCGGCAAAGTTTTGATTAAATATGTGGCTTCTGGCGCAACGCAGGCGGCTTACAGCGTTTTGGATATTCAGAGCCGGCAATTGAAAAACTTGGACCCCAATATTAAAACCGCCACCTGGTCGCCGGATGGCCAAAACATCATTTTTTATTATTCGGACAGTCCTCTTTATTATCAGGAAAATTTCAAAGAAAGTTCTTATCTTGGTCAGATAGACAAAAATTTGGCTAATAAGAAAACCCTAATTAATTTTAAAGCTTCGTCTGATATCATTCTTGATTGGCCGACAACCACCGCTGTTTATATTTCTCAAAAACCTTCCGGCTATGTCAGCCAAACTGTTTTGACTTTTGACCCGAAAAACAAAATCTTTAAACCTTTCGCCGAAGGAAACGGCTTGATTCTTAAATGGAACACCCTGGGCAATTATGGTCTGTTATTTACCACCGCCGAAAACGGCAAGGCGCCGACCTTGAAACTGATTAATAAAGACCAGGTTATCTTGGGTACTTTTCCCAAGCTCACCCTGCCGGGAAAATGCGTCTTTTCAAAAATAGAGCCGGTTTTATACTGCGCCATTCCAAGCGAATTTAATTCTAATGCTGTTTGGCCGGATGATTATTACCAGGGGGTTTTCAATCAGGAAGAGGCGATTTACAAAATCAATCTTCAGAGTCTCGAGGCTCAGCCGATTATTTATTCAGCTGTTTTTGAAATTCAAGGCATTGATTTGAATTCTGACGAGTCAATGCTGGTCTTCTACGACAAGACTTCCGGTAATTTGTATAAATGGGAATTAAGTAAATAAATTTTTTCAAATCGCTTCTTTTTGTTTTTTTCCTTTTACGCCCCTCTTATTTTATTTCACCAACCAATTTAATATTAACAAATCCCACGATCGTTGGATTTGTTAATAAGAATAATTAATAGCAAAAGGTATGAGTTTAGTGGAAGATTTGTTAATAATTTTAACTGATTATTCGGCCGGTTATAAACTTATGCGTAGCAAATTGGCTGGCTACGAAAATTTGCATTTTAATCGAAAAATAAATTATCAAGAAATTAAAGAGCAGGTTTTAAGAACAACCCTTTCTCGTCTAAAAAAACAGGAATTGGTAGATAATAAAAATGGAATTTGGAGGATAACTAAAAAAGGAAGAATTCGTTTAATAAATAGAAAGTTAAGAAAACCTCATTTTAAAAATCCAAACAATAAAAATAAGAAAAAGAGAGATTTAATAATTATTTTTGATATCCCAGAAAAAATTAGGATTCAAAGAGATTGGTTAAGATCAGAGTTAATAGCCTTAGGGTTTATTCCTCTGCAAAAAAGCGTTTGGCTCGGTCCCTCTCCTTTACCGCAAGAATTTATTGAGTATCTCAACACAATCAATCTTTTAAAGTATATAAAATTCTTTAAAGTTAGCGAAGAAAAAATTGTTGGCTAAAAACAAGATGGAAAATAAATATTGTTAACAATTCACACGATCGTGGGAATTGTTAACAAGAAAGAAAAAATCTTTAAATGTGTAAAGAAGCTAGCGGATTTAGGGGTAGGGTTTAACAACGAGTTGTCGATTGGGCTCTTCGCCGATGCTCTCGGTCATAACATCCGGATGAGTGGCGAGTTCAACATGAATTACCCGGCGTTCATAAGCGTTCATCGCCGGCAATTTAACCGGTTTTTTCGTTAAAATCACTTTATGGGCGGTTTCTTTGGCTAATTCTCTTAAATATTCTTCGCGGCCAGAGCGGTAATTATTAATATCCAAAATTACTCTTTTGGGGTAATTTTGTTTTTGTAAAACAACCCGGATGATATGTTCCAAGTCTTTCAAATGTTCGCCTTGAGGGCCGATTAAAAAGCCCGCGTTGTCTATTCGGAGATTGATTTTTAAAACTTCGTTTTCGGCAATATCCAGATTGAAATTTTTGATTTCAAAGAAACTCAGGATTTTTTCTAAAAATTTTTTAATTTCCTCCATTTTCCTTTATTTCTGTTTCCATTCCGACTTTAATGGTTTTTTGGATGAACCATTGCTGGACGATGGAGAAAACAGTGGTGGCGGTCCAATAAAGAGCGATGATTGAAGGAAGAGACACCAAAATAATCAGAGTCATAATCGGTCCGAGAAAAACCATCTGTTTTTGCATGATATTGGTCATTTTTTGGGCTGGTTGCGGTTGATCGGCGCCGGTATTTTTTGAAGAAGGGAAGAGCATTTTGGAAGAGATAAACTGCAAGAAGGCGCTGATGAGGGCAAGGCCCAGATTTGGTTTAGAAAGGTTAATAAATCCCAAGAAGATGGTGTTAACTATTTCCGGCCGACTGACGAATCCGTACAAATCAGCCATTCTTTCACTGGAGAAGCCGTTTAAAAACACCCGATAGACGGCAAAAATAATGGGCAGTTGAATCAAGGTTAAGAGACAGCCGCTTAAAGGATTAACTTTATGCTTTTTATAAAGAGCAAATTGGGCTTTAACCTGTTTTTCTTTGTCATCTTTGTATTCTTTTTGGATTTTCAGAAGCTTGGGCTGGAGGCGGTTCATGATAATCTGCTGCCTCGTGCTTTTATAAAAAATAGGGAAGAAAACAAACCGGATGATAAAAGTTAAAATTATTGTGGCCAGACCAATGTCTTGAAGCGGCAGAAAATTGTAAATCAAAATTAAAGCATTGAAGAAAGGCGTAACGAGGTAAGTATTAAACAGATTACTCATAGTAAAATTAAAAACTAAAAATTAAAAATTGAATTATTTAAGGAATGGATGACAGCGACTGAGACGTTTTATAGCAAGCAGCGAGCCTTTTAAGGTACCCCTTTCTTTAATAATTCGGTAAGCAAAATCCGAGCAGGATTCTTCAAAGCGGCAGGCGGCCGGGAAAAAATAAAATTGCCGAAAAATTCCAACCTTCGGCGAAAGAAAAAACTGATAAATTTTAATAAGACTCAAAAGCAAATATTTCATCGATGAATTTTTGATTCTTTCAGTAGGCGTTCCACGATTGCCTCAAGTTGGAGGAATTCTTTTTCGGTTAAGCGGTTTCTGGCGATAAAAATCAGGTCCCAATTGCCGATTAAATTAAGGCGTTTTCGGACGATTTCTTTCAGGCGGCGTTTCAGAAGGTTGCGTTTTGCGGCTTTTTTGGCGACTTTTTGGCTGACGACAATAGCGACGCGAGGGAAATTCAGATTATTAGGAGAGTATCTAAGGGTTAATTCTTGATGGGTAATGCTCCGACCGCTTCGAAAAACTCTGTCAAAATCCCGTTGTAATCTAAGACGGAATTCTTTTTTCATTAAACCGTGAGTTGCCAGCGACCTTTTCGCCGCCTTTTTCTCAAGACGCGGCGACCCCCGGTTTTTCTCATTCTTTTTAAGAAACCGTGAGTTTTCTTTCTTTTTCTTTTTTTGGGCTGATAAGTGATGGACATAATTTTTTTTATTTTATCATTGAATTAAAAAATTGGCAACAAGAACAGGCTTTGATATAATCGAAGTGAGGAGTAAAATGAGAAAACATCAGTTTTATCATTTTCTCCGAACGAGATTACATACGCTCCGCGAATGTAATAAAATTTGTCGCTTATTTTTTGAGGGAGGGATAACAAAGGCCGCTTTCTATCGTTTTATATGTTAGAAAAGTCCGAAAAAGAGATTCGGGAACTGATTAAAAAGGCAAAAAAAGGAGAATCCGAGGCCTTCGGTTTGATTTACGACCAATATTTGGAGCGAATCTACCGCTTTATTTATTTGAAAGTTTCGAGCCGCGAAGAGGCCGAGGATTTGTCCCAGCAGGTTTTTATGAAAGCCTGGGAGGCGATGTACCGTTTTGAAGACGAAGGGCTGCCCTTCTCAAGCTGGCTTTACAGGATTGCCCGCAATTTAGTCATTGATTTTTACCGAACCCGAAGACAAAATATTGTTCTCGAAGAAAATATTATAATTGAAGCCACTGAAAATTCGGAGGAAAGGGCTTTGAAAAATCATGACGGAGAGGAATTGATCAAGAAGGCCTTAAAAGAATTAACCGAAGAACAAAAAGATGTGATTATTTTAAGATTTATTGAAGGCCTCTCTTATAAAGAAATAGCCAAAATTACCAAAAAAAATCAGCCAGCCCTAAGAATTCTTCAACATCGAGCCTTAAATAAACTAAGGAAAATTCTAAAAAAAGAGCAATTCCCATCAATTTAAAAAAGCATGCAAAAGACCGAAATTATCAACAAAATAAAGAATTTAAAAACTATCCAGCCGGATAGAGATTTTGTTGCTCAAACAAAAAACAGAGTGCTTTCTTATGCTAAGATTTATGAGCCGATCCCGCCTTTAAAAGTGAGCTTTGTTTTTTCACCGATTTTTATAAAAGCCGGAGCAATGGTTTTGGGAACGGCCCTCATTTTTGTTTTAATTTGGCAATTCTTGTTAATGCCTCTTTTTTCGCCCAAAATGCCGCCTGGTTTGGAAGTTTCGGCTATTCAAAGCGAATGGCAATTGGCTGATATCTCGCCCTACTTGAAAGAGATTTTTGTTAATGATTTAATAGGAAAGGATGTTGATTTGGCCTTAACTCAATTGGCGCGCCAAGAAAATTACAATTTCAATGAAAAAGCCACCAATAAAGAAGCGATTAAAAAAGAGGCGGAAAATCTTATTTTAGACCGAGAACTGCCTATTTTAAATGGCAACGAAATTGACCAGTTGCTTAATGAATTAACTTTCTAAAAACCTTTGGATTTATGAAAAGTGTCTTCAGGATTTTGATAATATCCTTGGTGATTTCGCTGTTTCCAACAGCGATTTTTGCTTTTGATGAAGTGAGTATTGCTTCTTCGGCCACCCCTTCACCAACCTCTGAACCAGAGCCAGCCTTAAGTCAAGTTATCAATAAACAAATAGATGATTTACGGCAGAACCTCAAAGTGCTGGGCGAGGTTCGGGAAGCGGCCCGAACGCCGGAAAATATCAAGAATGAAATAGCTCTTCGCCAAAGCGCTCTGTTTAAAATAATCGATATTTCCTTGAATGAAAATATTCAAACTTTAAAAGTCATCAACCAAATTAAAGATTTAAATGAGGCAGTGCTGGCGGAGTTGAAAAGAGTGATTGAGGCCGACAACAATTGGTATCAGAAGTTTATTTTAAAAGTCAATTTGGCGGTCAATCTCGACCAATTGAAAATAATGGCCAATGAGATTAAAAACCATCGGCAAGAAGTCAGGGGTTTGACCATCAGGCGGTTGGTCGGTTTGATTTTAATTCTCCAAGAATTAAAAGCGATTAGCATTGCCCAAGGCCGGGCGGAAAAAATCAAGGCGGATCTGGACAACATCAACAGCAGCGTTCGGCCGATTTTGGGCGCTTCGCTTGAGAAAGCCGTCTCAGAAATTGATACTGCTTATCAATTGGCGAGAAGCAGCCAATTGCGGCTTGAGAAAATGACGAGTTTTGAGGATTTTGAGTATGCCCGAGATTGGCTGGAGCGAGCCAACGAAAGTCTTAAAAATGTTTATCAAATTTTTGGAGAAATCGCCGAAAAAGCCAAATAATTGACTCCTAAAAACAAAAATACCCCCGCCCAAAGCGGGGGCATTTTATTTCCTAATCAGGAAAAAACTCTATTTTACAGCTTCTTTTAGGGCTTTGCCGGCTCGGAATTTCGGTTTGACAGAAGCGGCAATCTGAATTTTCTCGCCGGTTCTCGGATTGATGCCGGCTCTCGCTGCTCTTTTGACAACCCGAAAGGTGCCAAAACCGCTAATCGCCACCTCTTCGCCGCGAGACAAATTTTTAGTGATGGTTTCAAAAACTGCTTCCACTACTTCGTGGGCTTGTTTCTTGGTTTCGAGTTTGACGGCATTCAAAACTGCTTCGACTAATCCTTCTTTTGTCATTTTATTATATTAAACATTTATTAAGCTCGACCTTTCTTGGTTGAACCCAAAATTAATCAGGATTTACCTAATCAAATTATATTGTATTTTCCTTTTATTTCAAGGGCTTTTTGTGGATAAAAAGGGGATAGGATTTAAGCGGTTTTTTAGCGGGCGTATTCCACTGCCCGAGTTTCGCGGATGACATTAACCTTAATTTCGCCTGGATAATTCAATTCACCCTCTATTTTAGCGGCTATTTCCTTAGCGAGGTTTAAAGCGCCCAAATCATCGATTTTTTCCGGCACCACGAAAATGCGGATTTCTCGGCCGGCTTGAATGGCATAGACCTTTTCTACCCCACTAAAGGAAAGAGCCAGTTTTTCCAGTTCTTCCAGGCGTTTTAAGTAATTTTCCAAAGTGTCGCGTCTCGCTCCCGGCCTACTTGCGGAAATCGCTTCGGCAGCGGCGACAATGAACGACTCCGGCGTTTCAAAAGGATAATCTTCGTGATGGGGCTCGATGGCTTTAATAATTTCTTCGGAAATGCCGTATTTCTGAAGGATTCTCCGGCCGAGTTCAATGTGGGTGCCTTCAACTTCGTGGTCAATGGCTTTACCGATGTCATGAAGAAGGGCGGCTTTTTTGGCGATTTCAACATTGCCTCCCAGTTCGGCGGCGATCATTCCGGCCAAATGGCCGGCTTCAATCGAATGTTGAAGGACATTTTGGCCGTAACTTTGCCGAAAATTCAGCCTTCCCAAAAGATAGGTGATTTCTTTGGGTAAATCCAAAATCTTTAATTCATAAACGGCGTTTTCGCCGGCTTCTTTGATTCTTTCATTGACTTGTTTTTTGGCTTCCTCAACTTTTTCTTCGATTCTGGCCGGCTGAATTCGACCATCTTTGATTAATTTTTCAAGGGCTAATTTGGCGGTTTCGCGGCGAATGGGGTCGAATGAGGAAAGGGTGATGGTGTCAGGCGTTTCGTCAATGATGATGTCAACGCCGGTCAACCTTTCCAGAGTCCGGATGTTTCTTCCTTCCCGGCCGATGATTTTTCCTTTCATTTCTTCATCGGGAATAGTGACAAAAGAAGTGGTGATTTCACCGACATTGGAGCGGCTGAAACGCTGAATAGCGGTTCGCATTATCTCCAAAGCCTGCTTTTCAATTTCGTCTCTTTTTTCTTTTTCCAATTTTTTCAGAAGGTCGGTGATTTCCTGGCGGCTGTTTTGTTCAATCTTTTTAAAAAGTTCTTCGCGGGCCTCTTTTTGGGGCAAATTGGCGATTCGTTCCAATTCTTGTTCGGCCGATTGCCGCAGTTCCTCGATTTTTTCTTTGATGAGGCGGAGTTTATTAAGATTTTGATCAAAATCGCGGCTTTTCCGCTCGCTTTCGGTCAGCTTCTGGTTTAAAATTTCTTCGCGGCGGCTCAATCTTTGTTCGAAAACCACCAATTCTTTTTTCCGCTCTTTTTCTTCGTTTTTGACTTCATCAAGAATGGAAACAGCCTTGTCTTTGGCAGCCAAAATAATCTCCCGCGCCTTATTGCGGGCTTCTTCTAACTGCGTTTTAATTTTACTTTCAACGGAATCAGCTCGCCTTTGGCTGACACTTTGTCTGATCCAATAGCCGATTCCAATACCTAAAATAATTCCTATTAAGGAAACCAAAATAAGCGTATTCATTTGTGCTGAATTCGCCTTTCAAGCTGGTGATTGTTAAATGAATAAATTTCACAAGTTTTTCAAGCGAACCTAAGATTTTAGTTGTTTCTCTTTTTGAGAAACATCAATGACTATTTAAGATAACCTCTTCATTATATCCTTTTGAAAAGAAAAGGCAAGAAGGGTGATTATGAAAAAAATCAGGCCAGGGAGATTCCCGGTCTGATTGTGAATTTATTTTTTTATCGAAAGATGCCAATGGCGCGTGAAAGATTTTGTTGGGCTTGTTGAGCTTGTTTGCCTTTTGGTTCGTATCCCACTATCACAAGGTCTCCTTCTTTCAGGTCGCCGCTGATAACCTCGGTATAAGTGCCGTCGGTGATTCCGATTTTTATCACAACTGGAATGATTTTCTTTTCTCTTTCTACCCAAATTATAGCATAACCCATTTTTTTCATTTGCCCGCGAGTTAAAGGAGGGGCGGATTGTAAAGCAGAGTCAGGCACTTTCAAGGCATTTGGCGTGCCGACAACCGCTGTCTTTTTGTAACTTGGGGCATTTTCTTTTCGGGAAAAATGCGAGTAAAGCCCGAACCCGATGATAAAAATTGCCAGTAGCCCAATCCAGCTCAAAGAATAAAAATTAAATTTTTTCATTTTTATCTCCTTTTTAAAGAATCAATTGTGCCATCGAGACGATAACATGACTGAGCATTGAAGTCAATTTGGCAAAAAGTAAAACAGGCGAAGTAGGAAAATTTCCTTCGCCTGTTTTATCTTATTTGAGTTTGAATATAACAGTTACAGTAAAAACAACTCCACGGGGTCGGCCATTAATCACCATTGGTTCATAAACCCACTGCCGGACAGCATCAATTGCCGCCTGATCGAGAAGAGGAATGGAGCGGAGCATTTTGATAGATTGGACTCGGCCATAGATATCGGTCGTCGCTTCGATAATGACAACGCCTTCTACTCTTGCCTGGCGAGCGATTTCCGGATAAATCGGCTCAACTTTTTTGACGAGTTTGGGAGGTTTGATTTCACCAATTGCTCTGACTGGTGCTTCCACTTCGCCGACAACACCACCAAGGACGCCGCCGACAACACCACCAAGGACGCCGCCGACGACTCCGCCTTCAACCCCGCCTTCAACTCCGCCTTCGACACCAAAATCGGAGATTTGTTCTTCAGCGATTTCTGTCGGGATTTCAACTGGCGCAACCAACTTACCAGCCTCAAAAGTGGGTTGGGTCTGAACTGGTTTAATTCTGGTTTTTGCAGCGGCACTCACTCGTTTTTTAGCTGGCGGTGGGGGCGGAGGAGGCGGAGGTGGCGGAGGAGCGAGAAAAGCGCTGTAAACCTCAACCTTAGGAAGATTGCCGGTTGAGAGGAGAGGGATAATAATCAGAGCAGCGATGAGAACAGTATGGATGATGAGAGCAATCGGGAAAGCAAAGATTTTCCTTTTCGTGGCTTTTTCCCCGACAAAGAACGAATCTTTGAAAAGGTCAGGAATTGCTTTTTTTCGCATTTTTTACCTCCTTTGTCTTATTTTATTTTCAATTTCACTAAAGACAGTTTAGCAAATTATCTGAAAAGAATCAATAAAAAATCTCCGTTATCAAAATAGAGAGGAAGGGTGGCCTATGGGATTCGAACCCATGACTTCCTCGGCCACAGCGAGGCGTTCTAGCCGCTGAACTAAGGCCACCATAAGAAAATTTTCAATTTATAATTCTCAATTTTCAAACTTATTTTAATCCCAATTGAAATTTTTGTCAAAAAAATCAGCCGCCGCAGGGCGACTGATAAAGTTGAGATTTCTTTTTACGGAAGGTTTTGCAGTTCTTTCAAGGGGATATGGAGTTTTTCACAAAGTTCATCGAGGTTTTTGAAATATCGGATTTTTCTGGAGAAAAATCTCGCTAGGCTGATTTCTTGCTCCATTCCGCTCGGTCCTTCTTTTTTCCCGCCTTTTCTGATTTTGCCGATGACGAAAACCTCGTCAGCCAGCCGCATCAAAAGGTTTTTGTCGAAAAGAAGGCATCTTTTGCGTTCTTCGGGAATGAAATCGCTCAAAAATTCGTCAAAATAGATATGGCCAGCAATCGGCAGCCAACCTTTTAAGGCGACTATCCGGCAGGCTTGTTTGGCGATTTTCTGATTCTCTCGGAATTTGATTTTGGATTTTGCCGTAAGTCGGCTGACAATATAAACAATTTTTTCCACGCCTTCTCGGGGAATGTTGGATTTCACGTCTGCCGGCAGAGATTTTTTAAGCCAGGAAGGATCAGAGCGTCGGAGAAGGGAATTGCATTTTAGGCATCTTTCTTCAAAAGCGCCGTCTCTTCCTTTAATAACAGTGAGAGTGGTGTTGGTGAGAATTCTTCTTAGGCATTCGATGGCTTCTTCTTCGGTTTTGACGATATGAAGGCCTAAGCCTAAGAACCAATTGCCGACGACTTTTTTGGGATGAACGTCATGAGCGATTTTGTAGCGGGATGGGAAAGAGCCGTCGCTTTCGTCTGATGCCAGCATCACCGCTGGTTTTTTGTAGAAAAGAAGAGCCTCGAGCGTTTCAGCGTCTTTGCCCCAGGTGTCTGATTGGCCGGCCAGAACAAAAACGCATTTTGCTCTTTCAATGAGCCAGCGTTCGATATCGCCTTTTTGTTCGACAGACCCCGACTCTACAAAAAAACTCGAGGGCATGACAATTTTGGCATTTAGCGCTTTTTCCAGTTTTTGGCAGATGCGTTCGGCTTCGAACCAATTTTCTTTTTTGCGGATACTCGAGGCGAAATAAACATCGAAATCCAGCTCTCCAAGATAGGAATCAACCATTGTGGCGTTTTTTGCCTGAAGCGATTGGATTTTTTCCAATTCTTCCGGCGAAAAATCTTTTTGGACGCCGGTAAAAAAGCGATTCAAAAGAAAACCTTCTTCCGGCGACAGTCGGTCTAATAATTCTCCCATTTTTTCCTCCTTCGGGGCAATTCTGTTTTAATTCCAACCCTCTTCTTTTAAAATTTTTTTGACGATGGGAAGCAGAGGGCAGCGCTTGCAAATTTTCATTTCTTTTTGGATGTTGAGCCAGCAAACGCCTTTGGCATGGCGGATTAATTTTTTCCTATTCATTTCAACGGTGAACATTTGTCTTTCCTTTTGGAGCCGTTTTTCCACATTTTTAGTCCATTGCTCGAAAAATTTTTTCGGCGGCTTGCCGTTAATAGAAACGATTTTGGCCCGTGATTGCGGTTTTGGCTGTTGAGTTGATGCGGGATTTTTCATTTGTTCTCCTTATTCAAAAATTAAAGAGCACTACTTTCATCTTAAGCAGCGCTCTTAATTTGTCAATAATTTTGTCAGACGTCTTTTATCGATAGTTTTCCGCCGGGATATGGCAGCCGAGGGTGTCGCTAATCATCATTTTCTTTTGTAAGCCGTGAATTTTTTCTTTTTGTCTCCGGATTTTGGCTAATTTTGCCGGACTCATTTTGATGATTTTTTCGATCGGGAATTCTTTGGTGAAGTTTTCAAAACCGAAATGTTTAAGAAGGGCCTGATAGGCTTTTTTGTTAAGACCCTCTATCGAAATCCATTGACTGCCGGGTCCGTCTTTTTCCGAACGGGCCCATTGATTTTTGAAACGCCAGGACCAATCGATGGCGCATTGGGTATAACCGTCTTGCTCCGGGTCGCAGTAAAGAATGCTATAAGCCAATCTTTTTAACATTTTCCCTCCTTATAAAAAAGGATTTTTAAGGTTTGTTCTGAATTTAGTTTGGCTTAAAAACAGTAAATTGTCAATACCACCCGATTTTATTAAGAGCCCCAAGGGTTTTTAAAAGCATTCTTATAAAGAGTGATTTTCTCCTCACTTCCCTTTTTTTGGGAAATTGTTCCATAGACGCTATTAGTGCCCGGGGTGGGACTCGGCTACAAGTAAATTTCCTGACGGAAATTTCTCGCAGCCCGCCCCTCGCGGCGCTCGCCTGTCGCCTTCGACGACAACTCGCGCATCGCTGCGGTCTTCTCGTCCCAACGAAAGCCAAGCAGTTGGCTTTCTCCCCTGTCCCAAACTCGCTTCGCTCGTTTGTGCCCGGGGTGGGACTCGAACCCACAAGTCTTTTTCGAGACAAAGGATTTTAAGTCCTTCGCGTATGCCAGTTCCGCCACCCGGGCGCTTTATATTTAATGATATCTTTCGTTCTTTTTATTGTCAATCAGAAAAAATTTTGCTTTAATAGATAATATGATTAATTACGCCAACGAAGAGGCCAACAGCGCTGGAAATTTAAATTTAACTCCGACTGATTCAAATGACGGAGAAAATAAACCGGAAAAAGAAGCGGCCGCCCCGAATGGTGAGGAAACAGTTGTAGAGCCGATTGAGCAATCAGCCGAAATGCCAGAGGGGGATCAAAATCTGGAATCGCACTTTGATTCGGATTTGGGGCCGATTAAAGAAGCGGTTTATTTGATTGAGGCGGATAAAATCAAGCCCAATCCCCATCAGCCCCGCCGGAATTTTGATGAAGTTGGTTTAAAAGAATTGGCTGATTCCATTAGAGAATACGGCATTCTTCAGCCCTTGATTGTTGTTAAAGTAGAAAAGGAAGTGCCGAGCGGAACTGCTGTTGAGTATCAGTTGATTGCCGGCGAAAGGCGATTAAAAGCCGCGCAAATAATCGGCCTGGAAAGAGTGCCGGCGATCGTTCGCCAGCCACTGGAAGAAAGACAAAAATTAGAGGCGGCAATCATTGAAAATGTCCAGCGTTTGGATTTGAATCCTTTGGAAACAGCTCGGGCTTTTGCGAAATTAACCGATGAATTCGGTTTAGCGCAGCGGGAAATCGCCCAAAGAATCGGCAAAAGCCGCGAATTCGTTTCTAACGCTTTAAGATTGTTGGGGCTTCCTTCCGAAGCCCAGCGCGCTCTTCAAGAAGGAAAAATTACCGAGTCGCACGCCCGAGTTCTTTTAACCATTCAAAACCCGGAAAAACAAAGAGCCTTGTTGGGCGAAATCATGAGTCGGCATTTGACGGTTCGCGAGACCGAAATTTTAGCCCGGCGGGTTTTGGGAATTTTGCCCTTGGTTGATTCTCAAAATATTTCTTTGGCAGGATTGGGCAATCCTTTTGAAACTGAACTCAAAGCCAAATTAGAAGAGGCCTTAGGAACAAAAGTAGAGGTTAAAAAAAAGGGAAGTCGCGGCAAAATCACCATTAATTTTTTCTCCGAGGAAGAACTCAACGAAATTTTAAGAAAAATCTGCAAACCAGAACACTAAAAACCAAGAGCACTTAATTAGATATTAAGCGCTCGGCCGAGCACCGAGCACATAACGCTTTATGTGCTCGGTGCTCTGGTATTTAGTGCTCGGAGATTAATATTTTAAGACAAAACTCAAAAAACAAAAAGTTTGACAATCAATAAAAAATCAATTAATCTGTTTGTACCCGGTAGTGAAAACTCGACAATTCTTTTAATGCTACTAAAGAACAATTCGCTACTTGGCAAGAAGAAGTTAAATCAATTAACCACAATAATTCGATGAAAACGAATAAATTAAGTCGAGTTTCTACTACTGGGTGTACAACATGGACACGGACAGAAAAATTTATGAATTCTCTTTTCTTTTAAGCGGTCGGCTAAATGAGGCCGAAGTTTTGCCGTTATTTGAAAAAATTGAAAAAATTTTCGAGGACTGGGACGGGAAAATTGTGAGAAAATCGGAACTGGAAAAGAAAATTTTGACCTACCCCGTTAAAAAAGAGAAAGAGGCCTATTTCGGCTATTTTCATTTAGAATTGAGCCCTGACAAGATTGGGGAAATTAAGGAGAAATTTCGTTACGAAAACAATATTTTAAGATATTTGTGTTTGACGCCGCCGCCCAATTTTGGTAAAATGACCAATGTCGGTGGAAAACAAAAAGGCCGGGAAGTGAAAGAAAAGAGAGAAATCGAAGAAAAACTTGGAGTCAAAGAGACCGAGGAAAAACTTGATTTGGAAACTCTTGACCAGAAATTGGAAGAGATAAAGGGATTGGCCTGAAATTTCAAGCCTTTTGGGCGCCGAAATTTCAGTTGCCAAACCTTTACCCAGCACTCAAATTGACATTCATCTTTTACTTTTTAAATTCTATTCTTTAGAATTACCGCCTTTTCTAAAATAAAACTTGTCTGTCAATTTGAGTGCTGGGTGCTCAATGTTGTAGTTAAATTTTAGTCGTTCAACATTGAGTTTCACTTCAAAATTTAAACAACATTGGCATGAATTTCAACAAAGTTTTTATTTTGGGCAACTTAACCCGCGATCCGGAATTAAGGACAACGCCGAGCGGTCAGAGCGTGACGAATGTCGGCGTCGCCACCAATCGGGTTTGGTTTGACAAAAATCGCCAGAAACAAACTGACGTAGAATTTCATAATGTCGTTATGTGGGGGAAATTGGCCGAAATCGCTTCGCGCTACCTTTCCAAAGGCAAATTGGTTTTTATTGAAGGCCGCTTAAAAACTCGCTCCTGGCAAGATCAGTCCGGCCAGAAGAAATACAAAACAGAAATCATTGCCGAGCGAATGCAGCTGGGGCCGAGAGGTGCAGGAGTCGGCCCAACCGAAGGAGCTGATTTTCCAAGTCCGGAATCTGGTGTTGACCAGACACCAAGCGACGAAATCCCCGTTATTCAAGAAGGCGAGGGAGAAATTTCTCCCGAGGATTTGCCTTTCTAAAGGGCTTTCTCAAAATTTTCAACCCCGATTTTATCGGGAGCAGAAAATTTTATTAGAAAACCTTTACCCAGCACTTATTTATGTATTATGTTTATTGTCTTCAACACAGAAAAAGCAAAGAATTATATTACGGCTATACTAATAATTTAAAACGAAGATTGGAAGAACATGAAAAAGAAGATAATAATTGGCAATTAATCTATTATGAAGCCTATCGTTCGGAAACGGATGCAAAACGTCGAGAAAGAAAATCGAAGGATTATGGGCAAGCGAGAACACACTTGAAGCATAGGATCAAAGACTCTATGCTAACATAAATAAGTGCTGGGTGCTCGATATTGTAGCTAAATTTACTTCGCTGCGTATCGAGTTCCGCTTGTAAATTTAGACAATATCGGCATGAAACAGTGTTTTTTTTGCAGCCAAGACGCTAAAGATGTTGATTACAAAGACGCTGAACTACTCAGGCGTTTTTTGACTTTTCAGGCGAAAATAATTCCGGCGAAAAAATCCGGAGTCTGCCGTAAACATCAGCGCCGCCTTTCCCGCGCCATCAAGCAAGCCCGCTTTATGGGTTTTCTACCCTATACCCCCTAGAAAATTCAAAATCCAAAATCCAAAATGCAAAATAAATGTTGTTTACTGAAATTTTTAAAAATTTCAGTAAACTTCCAAAATTTTGATTTTTGATGTTTAATTTTTGATTTATGAAACCCATTTATTTAGATTATGCTGCCTCAACCCCAATTGACCCGCGGGTGGAGGAAGTTGTTATTAAAACTTTAAAGGTTTTTGGCAACCCCTCATCGCTTCATTCTTTCGGCCAGGAATCTCTGTCTATTATTGACGAGTCTCGTTTGAAAATCGCCAATTTTTTCGGTCTGAAGCCCGAAGAAACAATTTTTACCAGTTCCGCCACCGAGGCTAATAATCTGGCTTTAAGAGGGGTGATTAAATTTTGCCGCCTCAAAACCAATTTGGAGAATTTACATATTATTTCTTCTCAGATTGAGCATGATTCGGTTTTAAATACGCTTAAAGATTTGGAAAGAGAGAGGGTGGCCGTGACTTATTTGCCGGTTTCGAGCGATGGCCGCATAAGAATTCAGGATGTCAATTCGTTTTTAAAAAGAGAGACGGTTTTGGTTTCTGTTATGGCGGTTAATAACGAAACCGGCGTGATTCAGCCGATTGAAGAAATCAGCCGCGTTATCAGAAATTACCGCCGGATTAATAAAAGCTCTTTTCCTGTTTTTCACACCGATGCCGTTCAAGCGATTCAATATTTAGATTGCCAATTGGGTCATTTGGGCGCTGATCTTTTAACAACCTCCGGCCATAAAATTTACGGGCCGAAAGGCGTCGGAGCCTTGATTGTAAAAAGAGGGACAGGGCTTGAACCGATAATTACCGGCGGCGGCCAGGAAAATAATTTTCGGTCCGGCACTGAAAATGTTGCGGCTATCAAAGGATTTAGCGAGGCTATCATCCTAATAAAAGAGAATCACCGCGAAGAAAACACTCGTTTGGAAAAGTTGAGAAAAAAATTTTTGGAAGGTATAATGGAAAACTGGCCGAAAGCGATTTTAAATTCAGGAGGGGCTAAAACCGTACCTTATATTATAAACTTGCGTTTTCCCGGTCAAAAATCAGACGAACTTTTAGTTCAATTGGATTTAGCGGGGCTCGCGGTTTCCAGCGGTTCAGCCTGTTCGGTCCGGGCTTTAACTCCTTCCCACGTTCTTCTGGCAATGGGTTTAACCAGTGATGAGGCAAGGGCAAGTTTAAGATTTTCTTTCGGTCGATTTACGACCGAGAAAGAAATTGCTGAGGCCTTGAAAATTTTGAAGAAAGTTTTGTGAATGGACAGGCAAAATTCCTTTTTCAAATCACGCTTCAAAGGAATTCTGCCTAACCGAAAATAGGACATGAATAACAAAAAATTTCTTTCTCTTTTAATCAGCGTTATTGTTTTGGCGGGACTGATTGGGGCAGCCAGCGGTTTTTTGGTTGCTTATAAAACCAGTCATTCGGCTTTTGATTCAACCACCTTAAAAAATTTTTGGGAAAATCTTCAAAGACAATCGGGAATTGATTTAAAAAATTTGGGGTTGGAGAGTGGCTCTAGTGAGCACGAACAAATGGTGATTAACGCCGTCAAGAAAGCCTCGCCTTCGGTCGTGAGCATCGTCATTTCCAAAGATGTGCCGATACTTGAAAAGTATTATACCAATCCTTTCGGTGATTTGCCGCCGGAATTCCAGCAATTTTTGCCTTTTAATTTTCAAGTCCCCCAGTACCAACAGAAAGGAACGGAGAAAAAAGAAATTGGCGGCGGCAGCGGCTTTGTTGTTTCTTCTGACGGCCTGATTTTGACCAACAGGCACGTTGTCAGCGACACCGAGGCTGATTATACGGTTTTAATGAATGACGGTCGGAAGTTTGAGGCAAAAGTTTTGGCTCGCGACCCAATAAATGACCTGGCTCTCATAAAAATCAGCGCCACTGGTTTAACGCCATTGATTCTTGGCGATTCGGATAAAATTGAGATTGGCCAGACAGCCATTGCCATCGGCAATGCTTTGGCTGAATTTCGGAACACCGTTTCGGTCGGCGTCGTCTCCGGTTTGAGCCGTTCGATTACTGCCGGCGACAATTCAGGGATGAGCGAGACAATTGAAAATGTCATTCAGACCGATGCCGCTATCAATCTGGGGAATTCCGGCGGTCCCTTATTAAACCTTAAAGGCGAAGTAATTGGTATTAATACCGCCACTGCTTTGGGCGCTGAAAATATTGGCTTTGCTATTCCCGTTAACCGGGCGAAAAGAGCGATTGAAACCTACAAAATTTATGGTAAAATCATTGTTCCTTATTTAGGCGTCCGTTATGTTCCTATCAACGCTCAAATTCAAGCCCAAAATAAATTGTCGGTTGATTACGGCGCCTGGGTGAAAAAAGGCGATAAAGGCGAAGCGGCAGTTTTGGAAAATTCCCCGGCTTTTAAAGCCGGCCTGAAAGAAAATGACATTATTTTGGAAATGAACAGCCAGAAAATTGACTCTGACCATTCTCTTGCCTCGCAACTTCAGAATTATCGGGTTGGTGAAAAAATAACTCTGAAAATTTTGAGAGATGGTAAAGAAATAAATATTGAGGTAGTTTTAGAAGAGAGGCCAGCCAGTTTCTAAAGCTTCAATTATATATATGATGTTCAATCGTTTTACAATTAAAGCCCAGGAAGCGCTCCAGAATGCCCAGGATTTGGCCGCCGCTAAAAATCAGGGTGAATTAAAACCGATTCACCTGCTTTTTAGTTTGGTCGTTCAAGAAGGAGGCGTCGCGGCAATGATTTTAACCCGGCTCGGCGTCAATTTGAGCAATTTCATTTCTTTTTTGGAAATGGAAATCAACCGGCTGCCCAAACTTTTTGTGATTAACGCCAATGTCGGCCAGCTTTATCTTTCTCAGGATTTGGTTCGGATTTTGGAGCGAGCCAGCAAAGAAGCGTCTTTGTTGAAAGACGAATTTATTTCCTGCGAACATTTGCTTTTGGCAATTTTGGACGTTTCCTCGGATTTGAAACCGGTTTTTGAAAAATACAATCTCCGGCGGGAGGGAATTTTAAAAATTTCGAAAGAACTCCGCGGCAGCCAGCGCATTACCGATGAGATGCCGGAAACCAAATTTCAGGTTTTGGAAAAATACGCCGTTAATTTAACCCAGCTGGCCCGGGAGAAAAAACTGGATCCGGTTATCGGCCGCGAAGACGAACTCCATCGGGTTATGCAGATTATTTCCCGCCGGACAAAAAACAACCCGATTTTAATCGGCGAGGCCGGCGTCGGAAAAACAGCCATTGTGGAAGGATTGGCTCAAAGAATTGTTTCTGGCGATGTGCCGGAAAGTTTAAAAGACAAAGAAGTTATTTCTCTTGATTTAGCCGGAATGGTGGCCGGCACCAAATTCCGCGGCGAATTTGAGGATCGCCTGAAAGCATTTTTAAAAGAAATTCAAGCGGCTCAGGGCAAATACATCCTTTTTATTGATGAAATTCACACCATTGTCGGCGCCGGCGCAGCCGAGGGAGCGATTGATGCCTCCAATGTTTTAAAACCGGCGCTTTCCCGCGGCGAACTGAGGGCGATTGGCGCCACCACCCTGAAAGAATTCCAGCGTTATATGGAGAAAGACCCGGCGTTGGAACGCAGATTTCAGCCGATTTTGGTTGAAGAGCCGACTTTGGAAGACAGCATTGCGATTTTGCGCGGATTAAAAGAAAGATATGAAGTGTATCATGCTATCAGAATCAGCGACTCGGCGATTTTGGCCGCGGTCAATCTCTCGGCTCGTTATCTCACCGACCGTTTTCTGCCGGATAAAGCCATTGATTTGATTGACGAGGCCTCTTCGGCTTTGAGGTTGGAATTGGACAGTTTGCCTCAAGACATTGAAGAAAGCCGGCGGAAAATTTTGAAAATGGAAATTGAAAAAGAAGCCCTCAAAAAAGAAGACGAGCCAAACAAAAAACAATTGAAAACAACAGAGCAGGAACTGAAAAAATTAAAAACCGAGCACGAAAAATTATTAAAGAAATGGCAGAAAGCCAAAAAAGAGGTTGAAGATATCCACGCTTTGAGAAGAAAGATTGATGAATTGCGCCAGGAAGCGGAAAAAGCCGGTTATCAAGGCAATTTGGAAAAAGTGGCGAGGATTATTTACGGCGAAATCCCGGAGAACGAGAAAAAATTGAAAGCGCTGGAGAAAAAAATGAAGGTCAAAAAGAAAGGGGGTTTAAAAGAGGAAATTACCGAGGAAGATATCGGCCGGGTAGTTTCACGCTGGACCGGAATTCCGGTAACTAAAATGCTGGAGAGTGAAGCGGAAAAATTAAACAAAATGGAAGAGGTTTTAAGCCGGCGAGTTATCGGTCAAAAGCCGGCGATTAAGGCCGTTTCCAATGCCATTCGCCGGGGCCGGGCCGGCATTGCCGAAGAAGACCGGCCGATCGGCTCTTTTATGTTTTTGGGGCCGACCGGCGTCGGCAAGACCGAATTAGCCCGGGCTTTGGCGGAATTTATGTTTAACGACGAAAAGGCGATGATTCGGGTGGATATGTCCGAATATATGGAGCGGCACGCGGTCTCGAGAATGATTGGTTCGCCGCCGGGCTATGTCGGCTACGAAGAAGGGGGCCAATTAACCGAACTCGTCCGGCACCGGCCGTATAGTTTGGTTCTTTTTGACGAAATTGAAAAAGCCCACCCCGAAGTTTTTAATATTCTTCTTCAGATTCTTGATAACGGCCGATTAACCGACGCCAAGGGCCGGACGGTCAATTTCAAAAATACCATCATTATTATGACTTCCAATGTCGGCGGCCGATATGTCCGCGAGATGTCGGAATTAGGCTTTCAGATTTATGAGGGAG
>Ga0210057_1002478_pt1 | contig 26321 bp, 24 predicted proteins | sample CryGeyCG2114_010_2_FD_183968 | JGI IMG/M metagenome (GOLD analysis project Ga0210057, IMG submission 183968) | Groundwater microbial communities from aquifer - Crystal Geyser CG10_big_fil_rev_8/21/14_0.10 (SPAdes) (version 2) | ecosystem: Environmental > Aquatic > Deep subsurface > Groundwater ...
CCGTTTACGGATTGTGCAGGACGATTCAAACATCTGAATGGCAAGACATCGCTTGAAAAGACAATAAAAAAACGGACCGATTTGTCCGAAATTATTGCCAAATACCAACTAGAAACCGAACGGTAACGAAATGACGGAGCCAGTGATAGAGTATGTTGAATAGCCCTACGAGTTTTGCCACTGCCGCTCCCATCGTATATCCCCCTTCTTTGGCGGAGATTTTCGTAAAAGGATTAAGGTGGCCTTTTGCCACCCCAAACTCATTTTAGTCATATAGTTAGTTTACGTCAATAGTTATGAATTTTTTTTTAAGAAAAAAATACCATTTACTTTTTGAAATTACAGTCCTTGTTTTATTGTATCTCAACTTAATCCAATGGAGTTTGAGTTGGCTAGGTTGGATTTTATTTATAGCTTTTTTATCTTCAAACGGAAGATTGTGGGAAGTTGTCCTTAAAAGAATATTTGGAATAAGGGAGTACAATACAATTACAGAATTTTTTTCTTGGTTTTTTAGTTTTATTTTATTAGGATTTATATCTTCTATTTTTGTAGTGTATGCCCATCTTACTTCTACAATAATATGGTCAGTTTATTTTATTGTTTCAGTTTTAGGATGGTCATCTTGTTATTTGTCTTACAGGCAAAATTTAAAAGTCCATCCTCAATTTATAGAGAAGAATAACTTAGTGATTTTTAAAAATAGCTCTATCTTGGTTATTTTATATTTTATATTGTTTGCGCTTGGATTTTATGGGCTTGTATTATTCAAAAGTAACGGAATATTTTATTCTCCCTGGCAGGTAATAGGTGAAATGTACTTACTTATTTTCTTTGCCTTAATGTTGATTTCAGGAATATTTTTGTTTGGAAAATATAAAATTAAAGCAGTTTTATTTATTTTTGTCTTGCAATCCATATTACTTCACCTCTATCTTCCTTTATCTCATGAAATGCCATGGGGAGGAGATGTGTGGCGACATTTGGCAGTAGAGAGACAGTTGCAAAATCAAGAATATGTATTGCCAGTGCTCGTTGGAGACGAAGCAAGTTGGAGCGAAGTTTTTGGGGTCGATATACCAGACGTATTCATTATCCCTCAAAAATATACCTATGGGCATTTGTGGGGTACAAGTGTGTTGCTTTCAGAAACTTTGCAAGTAGATCTGTTGCAAATAAATAAATGGCTTATCCCAATAGTTTGGTCATTGCTAGTGCCGTTGATTTTATTCAAAATAGGACTGCTTTTATTTAAATCCAGACGCAGAGCATTGTGGCTGGTATGGCTTTCATTTTTACCGTTTCCTTTACAAGCCTTAGGAGCTTTGACTTTGCCGACTGGTTTGGGTTTTGTTGTTTTTTTGTTTGTTTTAATGCTTTGGCTGCATTATTTGAGGGATGGCCAGAAGTGGCAGAGGAATGTTGTCTTATTTTTTAGTGTATTGATGTTGTTTGGATATGCACTTTATTTTATTTTGATATGGTTGCTAATTATTTTTTCACATATCGCATATCACGTAATACATAACAAAAAAATTACAAATTACAAATTACAAATTACAAATTACTCTTTATTTTTATTAGGCATATTTATTCTTCCATTGTTTGAATTAGTATCAAAAATAAGCTACATTCCACAAAAAATAGGTTGGCTTTATAATTTGAAACAATTTGTTGGACAGTTCAGCGGGTATTATTATGCCAGCTCAATTCGGTCTCATGATATTTTGTCTGGGAATATTTTGTTTAATCACACCCCAAATTATGCATTTATAGAAAGTATTTTTAATTCTTGGCGATGGTGGCTCGTTCCGGCCATGCTTTTGATTTGGTTTTTTGTGAAATTCGGCCTTCTTATAGATATTTTGAGAAAGAAAAAAGATGAAATGTGGAATTTACTCTCCTGGTTATTTTTTGTCGTTGCAGGAGGATATGTGATTGGTTGGTTTATTCTTGGTGGAGATAGATTATTTATTCGTCGTCTAGACCCAGTTTTTGCAATTCTTATAATAATATTTTTTGTTTATGGATTTGGGATAGCTGTCAGTCGCGTCAAAAGAAAGTACTTTGAACGAGTAATAGTTTTAATTTTTATTATATTGTTTAGTTGGTTTACAACATTTTCTCACGCCTCTGGGCCAGACATACGAGTAGTTAGCAGAGATGAATACAGAGTTGCAGAATATATTTGGGAGAATTCAGATCACGATGAAAATAATTATTGTGTAATTGGAGATACCTGGATTCTGCTTGCGCTTGAAGGAATTTCAGCAGGTAAAATTGTTGGTGGCGGATTTCCTATAGATTATCAGTTTGGACAAAAAGAACGTGTTGAGTTGTTTGAACAGATGCAGTTAGAGCCAATGTTGGATCTATTGGAGCATTCCAAAGATTTGACAGACGCGGAGAAATGTTGGTTTGTCGTAACTAGTAACTTTGGTAATAGAGAGCGGGCTGATGGTATTTTTGAAAAATCCGCAGAAGAAATTGGTAGTATGTTAGTTTGGGGAGAGGGGTTGAAAAAAGGTGGAGAATGATGTATATTGGTATTATTGAAACTAGAAGCTAGAAACTAGGGAACCAAAACTCCAGTTTCTAATTTCTAACTTCTAATTATTAAATTATGGATAATTGTATTTTTTGTAAAATTGCCATTGGAAAAATTCCAAGCCATAAAGTTTATGAAGATGATCATGTCTTAGCTTTTTTGGACATCAATCCTCGGGCAAAAGGACATACTATTGTTATTCCAAAAGTACATGCCGAAAATTTACTCGACTTGAATGATGAATTGCTCCCTCATTTTATTTTAGGAATAAAACGTTCGATGGAAAGGATTGAAGAGAAGTTGCATCCAGAAGGTTATAATGTGGGTTTGAACCACAACGAGGCTGGCGGACAGGAAATTCCTCATTTGCACATGCATATTTTCCCTCGCTATTTAGACGATGGCGGTAAAAATACCCATGCCATTGTAAATGCGCCGGGTGGTGCTAGCGCTGAAGAAGTAGCTAAACTATTCACCTAACATTTGAATTGTGAGTTTTTTGAATGTACGAATGTTATAAAAAATAGTCTAAAGTTTTACCACTACCCCATATATTGTAAATGGTGTTCGAATATTTGTACCACTCGTGATTTGTATGTAACTCTATGCCAAAACATTTAAAAAAGTTAAGCGAAGAAATCCTCCATGAAAATCCGTGGTGGAAGTATAAGCATGATACATATGAAAAGCCAAATGGCGAGACAGGAGATTATTATTATGGTGAAACTCCCAGTGTAGTCATGATTATCCCGGTTCTAGAGGAAGAACGGATTGTTTTGACTCTACAGCATCGTTATTTGGTCGATAAACAAAGTATAGAGTTTCCAGCTGGCGGAATTAAACCAGACATAACAGCTCTCGATGCGGCTAAACAAGAATTATTGGAAGAAACTGGTTGTATCGCGCGAGAGATGGTAAAAATGGGTACTTTTGAGCCGGCCAATGGGTTTGTCAAAGATGAGTGCCATGTATTTTTAGCCCACGTCGCTTCACAGGGATCACAACACTTGGATGATACAGAAGAAATAGAATTGCTTTACCGTCGACCGGAGGAAATAGATGAAATGATAAGGAAAAATGAGATTTGGGATGGAGAAACTATGGCTGCTTGGGCGTTGGTTCACCACTATTTTTTACATTAATATATTATCCTAAAACTACGACCCGATTCGTGGTGAAGGATCTTTCTTATCACGAACATTTTTAAATCATAGAACAACTTGATGAAAACGTACCATGACAGAAAGATCTTTTGTCGTCGTACCTCCTCCTCAAGATGAATAAAAATATGAAATTGTTAGTTACAGGTGGCGCCGGGTTTATCGGGACAAATTTTATACATTATTGGTTAAAAAATCATCCAGAAGATGAGATTGTTAATTATGACTTACTTACTTATGCCGGTAATTTGGAAAATCACAAAGGCATTGAAAAAAACAAAAATTATAAATTTGTAAAAGGAGATATTTGCGATAGAGATTTAGTTTTTGAATTAGTAAAAGACGTGGATGTGGTAGTACACCTCGCTGCTGAGTCTCATGTTGACCGATCCATTATGGATCCTAGTGCTTTTGTCCGCACCAATGTTTTGGGGACACAAATGTTGCTTGATGCTGTTCGTAAGCATGAGAAACGTTTTCACCATGTCTCGACTGATGAAGTTTTTGGAGCTTTGAAGCCAGATGATCCGGCTTTTAACGAAAAAACACCTTATGATCCCCATAGTCCTTATTCGGCTAGCAAGGCTGCTTCCGACCATTTAGTACGGGCTTATTTTTACACTTATGAAATTAAAATGACAATTTCTAATTGTTCAAATAATTATGGTCCCTACATGTTTCCAGAAAAAATTATTCCGCTTTTTATTTCAAATTTGATGGAAGGTAAAAAAATTCCGGTCTATGGCGATGGACAACAAGTACGAGATTGGATTCATGTGGATGATCATGCGCGCGGTATTGATTTTATTTTGCGAAAGGGAAAAGTAGGTGAGACTTATTGTCTTGGGGGGAATAGTGAGATGGCCAACTTAGATCTTACCAAAATTTTACTAAAATTAATGGACAGAGACGAGAGTTGTGTTGAATTTGTAAAAGACCGTCCGGGTCATGATCGTCGATATGCTATTGATTTTACCAAAGCAAAAAATGAACTAGGCTGGGAACCACAGATTAGTTTTGAAGGTGGACTAAAAAATATGATAGAATGGTATAAAAATAATCAAAAGTGGGTGGAGAGATGCAAGAGCGGAGAGTATCAAGATTATTATGAGGAATGGTATGGGAGATAGGATAAGTTAGAAACTAAAAATTGGAAATTGGGGATTCATGACTCCAGTTTCTAATTTCTAACTTCTAATTTCGTTTTTTTATGAAAATATTAATCATTGGCAAAGGCTATGTTGGCAAAAGATGTCATGATGCTTGGTCTGATTCAGTTTTAAGTACCGAGAGAATTAATTCAAAAGAAGATGTTCTCAAACTTCTAGATGAACATAAACCAGACGCAGTTCTCAATGCCGCTGGAGTTCGTGGCAAGCCAAATGTGGATTGGTGTGAGACGCATCAACTTGAGACAATTTTGGGAAATACAAAATTGCCAATTACGATTGCTGAAGCATGCCAGGACCGTGGGGTGTATTTACTCCATATTGGTTCTGGTTGTATTTTTTATGGTGATTCACCACATGAAGATAAGAAATGGCGAGAGGAAGATATGGGAAATCCCACTGAAGTAACATACTCACGCACCAAATGGGCGGCTGACTTAGTTTTGTCCACTCTGCCCAATCTGGGGATTGCCCGTATTCGCATGCCTATTGATTATATCCCATCTTCACAAAATATGATCGATAAGCTAATAACCTATCCAAAAGTTATTGATGTAGAAAACAGCGTGACGATAGTTGACGATATGGTAGATGTATTTCGACAACTTATGGAAAGGAAGTCTAAAGGGATTTTTCATGTCACCAATCCAGGTACTCTGAAACATAGAGAAATAGTTTCTTTATATGAAGAGTTAGTTGATCCAAACCACACAAACGAATGGATTTCCAATGAAGATCTTGTTAAACAAGGCTTGGCAACCAAAGGAAGATCTAATAATTTTCTTGCATCTGAAAATTTAGCAAAAATTGGTATTGAGATGAGAGAGGTGAATGAGGCGATGAGGGATACTATGGTTAAATATGCCAAGGCGAAGGAAGAAGGGAAGAGTAGTGAGGAAACATTGATGTGTTAGAGTGGAAAATAACTGGTAAATAGTAATTTGTAATTGGTAATTTTATAAAGACAGCAGTCTATGAAAGTAGGCTGTTTTTTATTTACAAATAGACTATTTTTTGCTAGTATACCTCTATATTTATCAATGTAATCTTTTATTATGCCTACAAATATTCTCGATAACCTAACGAAAATTAAAAAATTAGACTCTCAAAATATGTTGGGGAGTCTACAGTTGCTCTCAAGCCAAGTAGAACAAGTATGGAATCAAGCACGAGAGGTCAGAATTCCTGTAAGTTATAAAAATATTCAAAATGTCGTACTACTTGGTATGGGTGGGTCGGCGATAGGCACGCATTTAATTAAAACTGTTTTTGCGAAAGAATTAAAAGTTCCAGTTGAGATTATAAATGATTATAATATTCCAGCATTTGTAAATGATAAGACGCTTGTAATTGGTTCAAGTTATTCTGGAGGGACAGAGGAGCCGCTGAACGCTTTAAAACAGGCAAAAAATAAAAAAGCAAAGATCATAGTGGTTTCTTCAGGAGGTAAAATGGCATTTTTTGCCAGACAGAGTAGATTACCAGCTTTAGTTTTTTCAACAGAAAATAATCCTTGTGGTTCTCCGCGTATGGGACTTGGATATTCTATCGTGGGACAGCTGGCTTTGTTTGCAAAGTTAGGCTTATTAAAATTGAGCCAGAAAAAAATAAAAGAAATGATTAAGACCCTTGCTTATTATGATACGCAATTTGGAGTTTTGACTCCCCAAAAAGAAAATGTTGCCAAACAATTGGCTAGAAAAATTATTGGGAAAAGTGTATGGTATGTGGCATCGGAGCATTTACTAGGCAACGCGCATATCGCGGCCAATCAGATGAATGAAAATGCCAAGAGATTTGCCGGCTACTTTGCTATTCCCGAGCTCAACCATCATTTAATGGAAGGAATGATGAATCCAGCTAGTAATAAAAGGGACTTGTTGTTTATTTTGTTTGGATCTAAATTGTATCACGCCAGAAATCAGAAGCGTTACAAAGTGACAGAAAAAGTTTTGAATAAAAATAATGTGCAGTATTCAGTTTATAATATGCAGGAGAAAGATTTGGTTTTGCAGATGTGCGAGGTCTTAGTCTTAGGTGGTTATGTGAGTTATTATTCCGCACTTTTGGAAAATATTGATCCGACGGATATACCGTACGTAGACTATTTTAAATCTGAAATGAAAAAGAAATAGAACACTGACCGAACGGATTAAACTGATTTAAAAAGATCTCCACCAAAGGCGGACAAGTGTTCTTATCTGTTAGATCAGTTTAATCTATGTTCAATCTAATTTTGTTTATGGATCTAAGTGTAATAACAGTTATTTGGAACAACGAAGAGAATATTACCGAGCAAATAAACTCGGTTTTTAAGGGTTGCAAAAATATTTTGTGTGAAGAAATTATTGTAGACAATGACTCAAAGGATGGGGCAGTGGATTTGATTAAGAAACAATTTCCAAACGTGGAAATAATAGAAAACGGCAGCAATCTTGGTTTTGGAGCAGCCAATAACAAAGGCGCTGACATTGCCAAAGGTGAATTTTTGTTGTTTCTAAACCCCGACATGAAAGTTGAGCCGGGAAGTCTAGATATTATTGTAGATTGGATGAGAAAGCATCCGGATGTTGGTATTGCTAGCCCAAAATTAGTAGATCAAAATGGTAAATTTAATTGGGAAGCATCTCCAAGAAGATTTCCAAAATTATGGGAACAGGTTGCTTTGATTTTAAAACTTCCACATTTGTTTCCAAAAATGCTCAACAAGTATCACATGAAGGATTTTGATTACAACAAAGAACAAGAGGTAGATTCTGTTCGGGCCGCTTTTATTATTGTAAGAAGAGAATTAATTAATAAGTTGGGTTGGGCGTTTGATCCACGGTATTTTATTTGGTATGAAGATGTGGATATTTGCCGGGAGTGCAAGAGAAATGGATTCAAACTAATTTACACCCCTATTATTTCTTGTGTAGATTATGTAGGGCAGAGTTTTAAAAAGAGAACTACACTGTGGAAGCAAAAACAATTCACTAAGTCCATGCTTACGTATTTTCAAAAATGGGAGCCGTGGTATAAGTGGATGTGGATTGCCTTATTTAGGCCAATTGGGGTTAGTATGGCATGGGTGAATGATAAAATGTTCAGATAGAACACAGATTAAACGGATTTAACAGATAAAAACACCTGCCTGCCGGCAGGCAGGGATCAGTTTTAATCAGTTTGATCTTTTAAATCAGTGTTCTATAAATTTATGAAACTTTCAGTACATCTTGTGACTTGGAACGGAGAAAAATATATTCCGTATCTTTTTGAATCTTTGAAAAAACAGACATATAAGGATTGGAGACTTGTTGTATTGGACAATGCCTCTAGTGATGAAACATTGGAAAAGGTTAAGGTCGAGGTTAAGGATTTGCCTGTGGAGTTCGAGATTATTGAAAACAAAGAAAATATTGGGTTTGCGGGGGGGCATAACGAACTGTGGGAAGGGGGAAGGGGGAAGGGGGAAGGGGAATATTTTTTGCTTTTGAATCAGGACATGTATCTTATGCCAGATTGTTTGGAAAAGATGGTTGAGTTTTTGGATGAGAATAAGGATATTGCGGCATTAAGCCCGAGACTTATGAAGTGGAATTTTGAACAAGAGGGACGAGGGACGAGGGACGAGGGACGAGGATTTACCAACAAGATTGACTCTCTGGGTTTGAAGGTATTAAGGAATAGAAGAGTAATAGAAAAATACACTGGAAAAGAATGGAATGACAAGAAATCAAAATTAGAATTATCTTTTCATACACAAGATGATGCCATGGAAGTTTTTGGTGTGTCAGGTGCACTCCCGATGTTTCGCCGGAGCGCGGTCAAAAAAGTAACATTTTCAGATGGAACTTTTTTGGATTCCCTGTACAATTCTTATAAAGAAGATATAGATTTGGCGTATCGTCTACGTATTGCGGGATATAGAGCGTTTGTTTTGCTTGATACCGTTGCTTACCATGATCGTTCGGCAGAAGGGCTTGAAAAAAAAGGGGATAGAGTGGCGGCAGAAAACAAGACAAAACAAAGCGAATGGCTGAGGTATCATAGTTATAAAAATCATCTGATGACAATATATAAAAATGAATACTGGCAAAATTGGCTACTTGACGCGGTCTTTATAAAATGGTATGAATTGAAGAAGTTTGTGTATTTTTTATTTTTTGATAGGAAGGTCTTGGGTGGATTGAGAGAAATATGGCAGAATAGAAAAGCAATTAGAAATAGGAAATTAGAAATTAGGGGTATGAGAAAAATAAGTTGGAGAGAATTAAGGAAGTGGTGGACTTGAATAGTTCATGGCCAGTAGTTCATAACCAGTAGGTTTTGTGAACTATGAACTACTGGCTATGAATTAAGATATGAAAGACATCAATATTGTCCTGTTAAATTACAAATGTAAAGACGACATCATTCATGCTGTTGAATCTTTGGTTGCAGATGTGAAAGATAGTCCATATAATATACAGATTACAGTTGCTGACAATTCCAAAAATGAAGATGGTATGAAAGAGGCCGTAGAAAAGTTTCCAGGCGTTTTATATGTTGATAGTGGTGGAAATGTCGGTTTTGGAAAAGGAAACGTAAATGGATTTAAAGCATGTCAAGCACGATATTATTTTGCATTGAATCGCGATACGATTATTCCAGAAAATTCAAAAACTATAGAGCGAATTATTAAATATATGGATGAGCATAAAAAGATTGGATGTATTGGGACAAAATTGTTAAATATGGATGGAACGTTGCAATATTCATGTTATCGTTTTGATTTACCGTCAATCCTTATTAAACCTCTCAAGCAAATCAATTTTGACAGAAAGTATAAGTGGGTTAAGAAGCACGCCGATAAGCTTATTATGAAAGATTTTGATCACAATGAAACGCGGCCGGTCGATTGGGTTTTGGGGGCAGCTATTGTTGTTCGTAAAGAGGTCATTGATGAGTTAGGCTGGTTTGATGATCGTTATTTTATGTATTTGGAAGATGCCGACTGGTGCCATAGAATGTGGGAGGCTGGCTGGCCGGTGTATTATGTTGCGGATATTGTTATCAAGCATGCTCATGCGCGTGATTCTGCAAAAGTCCCTGGATTATTTAAGGCGTTGTTCAAAAATAAACTAGCGCGTATTCACGCGGTGAGTTGGTTTAAATATTTGTGGAGATGGAGGGGGAATCATAAATATTATACTACGAAATATTAACTGATAATCTTTATTCTTCAATCTTAAATTTTATTTTGGTAAAAGAATGAAGACTGTTCGACGTAAAGTACGGACTCCGTATCGCTTACGCGTCGGAGAGGATTAAATACTATTATGACAAATTATCCTCGCATTGCAATTGTATACCTCTCTTTTCACTGTGAACCATACATGGATGATGTGGTTTCGGCTCTAAAAAAAATAAGTTATCCAAAAGATAAACTTGAATTTATTATTGTTGACAATCCACATCCTACACATGGACCATCAGTGCGTTATATTCAGGAACATGTAATACCATTGTCTGGCAATGAAATTCCACATACCACACTTCTCTTACAAAAAGAAAATTTGGGTTTTGCCGGCGGAAATAACAAGGGGGTAGAGTGGGCAATTGAACATAATTTTGATTATGTATTTTTTCACAATAACGATGGTTTTCTCGCCACAAATGCCTTTGAACCACTGGTGGAGGCGATGGAAGCTGACAAGAAAATTGGACTTGCACAATCGTTGATGTTGCTTTATCCAGAAACCGATCTATTAAACAGCACAGGCAATTCTTTTCACTATCTTGGGTTTGGGTACTGTAATGAATATAGGACAAAGTTCAAGGATTTAAATTTACCAGAAGTAAAAGAAATATCTTATGCCAGTGGAGCGACTCTCATGGCGCGGGTAGATTTGATAAAAGAATTTGGCAGTTGGGATAATGATTTCTTTTTATACCATGAGGATTTAGAGTGGTCATTTAGACTGCGTTCTGCAGGGTATAAAATTGTTTTAGTTCGTGACTCTATTTTTTATCATAAATATCAATTTAGCAGGAGCATTGAAAAATTTTATTGGATGGAAAGAAATCGTTTTGGGGTGATGCTCATGTTTTTTCGTTGGCCGACTTTGTTATTACTAACTCCTATGTGCATTGTTTTAGAGATAGGTTTGTGGTTCTTCGCAGCCAAGGGCGGATGGCTTGACAAAAGAGTAAAAGTATATAAGTATTGGTTGCAGTGGAAGCATTGGAAGCTGTGGCTGGGGAAGAGGAAGAATATCCAAAAAATTAGAAAAGTGTCTGACAGATATCTACTGAAATATTCTGTATCCGGAATCCATTTTCAAGAAAAATCAATGAAAAACCCAGTGCTCAAGTATATTGGCAATCCTGTTATAAAGGTCTATTATTGGATAGTTGTTCGGTGTTTGGTTTGGTGGTAGTTAATTTATCTCGAGCAGGTCTCAAGACCTGCGAGAGATCTTTCTTAGATCAAGTATTGATGATATGAAAAAACAAAGGGGGAAGAATTACTATGTATATATCACCACAAGCATCAGTAAAGTAATATACGTAGGGTTTACAAATTGTCTAATAAAAAGAATAAATCAACATAAAAAAGGAACATTTGAAAATACATTTAGTAAAAAATATAAGACAGGTAGGCTAGTATATTGGGAACATTTTGATAAAAAATTAGAAGCTCTAGCAAGAGAAAAAGAAATAAAGAAATGGCGAAGGGAAAAGAAAATTGAGTTAATTGAAAAAGATAATCCTGAATGGGAGGATTTGTACTGGTTTGCTATTGAAATGTCAAAAATTAGACCATTATTTTAATCGATAAAAACGTATGAAGGAAGAAAGATCTCTCGTCGGCCGCGAGGCCTCCTCGAGATTAATTGAAATATGAAAATACGCAAAGCAATTTTGACTGGTGGTGGACACGCAACTAGGCTCCATCCCATCACAACAACAATCAACAAGCATCTGCTTCCGCTTGCCAACAAGCCTATTATTTTTCATGCCATAGAAAAAGCAGTAGAGGCCGGGGTGGAAGAAATATTTATCAATACTAATCCGGGAGAAACTGAATTACAAAAGCATGTTGGGGATGGGGGACACTGGGGAATTAAAATAAAATTTTTTGAACAAACTGGCGGGCCACAGGGAATAGCGCACGTTGTGAAGTGTGCACAGGATTTTATTGTCCATGATCCGTTTATGTTTTATTTGTCAGATAATATTATCCTCGGAAGCCTCAAACCAATTTTTGAACATTTTGAAAAAGAAAAACTAGATTGTATGCTTGCTTTCGCCGAAGTACTTGATGCTAGATATTTTGGCGTACCAATTTTTGACGAGACTGGGGAATTGGTTGACATAATAGAGAAGCCGCAGGATCCGCCGCACAATTTGGCTCAGACCGGCATTTATCTTTATGGTCCAAAAGTATTTTTTAAGGCTTTTGACAATTTTGAAAAAAGTGATAGGGGAGAATACGAAATCTCTAGCATTCATTCTTATTTTCTAAAAAATAATTATGAAGTAGGGTATAAGAAAGTTGTGGGTTGGTGGAAGGATACCGGCCAGGTGCAAGATTTGTTGACAGCCAATAAGTTGTTACTCAAGAGAATGGAGGGGTCAGAATTCCCAAATTATGGAAGTGTAGAGGATGGTGCGCAGATTGATGGAAACGTGCATATTGGCATTGGGTCTCGAGTCAGTAAAGACGTAATTATAAAAGGACCTGTAATTATTGGAGAGAATTGTATTTTAAAAAATTGTATTATGGGACCAAATGTTACAATTGGTTCTGGATGTGAAATAAAAAATACCCGCATAGAAGATAGTATTATTTTGGACAATACAGAAATTGATACAGATATTTTTATTCGTGACAGTATGATTGGGAAGAATGTAAAGTTAATAAGAAAAAAAGACGATAAGGGGAAGAGTATGATTATTGGAGATAAAACTGTTGTAGAGCATTGATTTTTGTAATTGGAAATTGGAAATTTTGGTGATTGTGTATCTATGGAGTGACGAAATGAGTCTAGCGGCCTATTTCGTAGGTCTATTCAAAGAAACAAAAAACACCTTTTAACAGGTAGTTTTTTATTCCAAAATTATTTTTATTTTAGTATTCTAATTTATATAGCCCTTCCTTATTTGCCACCTGACCCAAGAAATATATTTGTCTAGTTCCCAGATTTACATAAATATCATTAATCTCGCTTGAATTTAGAAGCTCGTGGCTAGTGTAGTAACCAGGATTAAAGGCTGCCAGGCCATTTTCAGTAGAAAAAAGCACTAGACCATACTGATCAAGAAGTTTTATATCTTTTATTTTTTTACCGCTTCTATTCAAGAGATTTACTCCTCCATCTTCATAAATGCCGGATAGCTCCCACTGCGACCATACCCACCATTCCCGCGTGTCACTTTTATAATAAAGATCTTTTCCGTTTATATGGTGTGTATTTTGTAGTTTTTTTTCATTGTCTAGAACCAATACCAATGTTTTGTTTTCAGTCTGTAAAATAATTCTTTTATCACTGATATCAACAATACGCTCAATGTTTTCTTCAAGGGTATATTTTAAATCTCGTTCTTTTTGAATGAGCTTATTATCCTCAACAGTCCAAAGTTGTTCTAAATTATCAATATACCAGTCTTTGGAAAAAGTATTTGCAATTGTTGTTTTATTTTTATCCGAATCCAATTTTTGAATAGCATTACCTACTTGTACATACAAGTTGGTTGATTGTCCATCTTTTTTCCATTGGTATTTTAAAGGAGTGGCAGAAAAAAAGGAAAAGGTAGCTGGATTTTCTGTATTATCTAAAGAAAACAGACGTAGTGTTTTTTCTATACCGCTTTCGGTTAAGACAAAAGCAGTGCTGTTGAACGGAGAAATACTGATATCAGTTTTGGTATGCGCGTCGGTCCTCAAAATTGGTGTTATTTTTTCAGTCTGGATATCTAAAGTAGAAACTTCATATATATCATTTGATTTTGAAACCAAAATTAAGTTTTGACTACCTGCATATCCATATATTGATTCCAATATCTGACCATTTGTTGGCACTTGTACTGGCAGATCATCATTAAGAAGAGTAATATCTTTTATGTATGTTGTTTGGTTGCTAGAAATAGTGATATCTTTTTCCCAAGTTTTATATCCCGGCTTTTCAATTTTCAAATGATATGTTCCCGGAGCTCTGTTCGTTAGGCGAATAGGGATTTTCTTTTTTATTTTAATATTATTTAACCACACTTCCACATTTTTTGGCTCCACATCCACACTCACCACCCCGGTTTGTTTGATTTGTTTGTCCTCAAAATTGTAACGGTAACCAGCAGTGTATAATATTATTAAGGGTGATATTACGAAAAAAGAGATAATAAGAAATACCATGATAATCCGACGAATTGGATGTGTTAGTTTAGTTTTAAATGGATTGTATAGCGAGTTATCCATAGTTGCTTTATGTACTCTATTTCTGTATAATCATAGCGTATCTCTGTTATAAAATCAATATATTATGGGAAAATTCGTTATACATGGGGGAAAGAAGTTAAATGGAGTTTTGTATGTAAATGGGTCAAAAAATGCTGCCCTGCCTATTTTAGCCTGCACGCTTATTGAAGAAGGCGAATATATATTAAATAACATTCCGGATTTGAAAGATATTGAGATCATGATAAGTCTCCTCCAAGAGCTTGGCTTGCGGGTGGAAAAGTTAGATTTACGTAAGTACAAAATTATAAACAAAGGAATTAAAACTAGCAAAGCACCTTATGAACTGGTAAAAGCCATGAGAGCATCTTTTGTGGTTATGGGACCTCTTCTCGCACACAAGAGATGTGCGTCAGTGCCTCTACCTGGCGGATGTGCCATTGGGACTCGTCCGGTGGATGTACATCTCAAAGGTTTTGAAGCTCTTGGATCAGAAGTAAAGATAGAACATGGTTTTGTAAATGTGAAAGCGGAAGAATTGATTGGAACAGAAATGAATTTGGAACTTGTAACCGTGACTGGTACGGAAAATATTGTCATGGCAGCCGTAAAAGCCAAGGGCAATACTACAATCAAAAATGCAGCCAAAGAGCCTGAGGTGGCAGACCTGTGTAATTTTCTTGTAAGTATGGGGGCGAAGATCAATGGTATTGGTACAGACGTGTTAAAAATTGAAGGCGTGGAAAAATTGATACCCGGAGAATATACAATTATTCCAGATAGAATTGAAGCAGGAACATTTATTATTGCGTCACTTATTACAGGCTGCGGTATTGAAATCAAGAATGCAAATCTGGATCATTTGCATGGTTTTATATCAAAGCTAGAAGAAATGGGAGTTAAATTTAATATTGGTGAAGATAGCATAAAATTATTTGCTGATTTGGAAAAATTAAAACCAGTAGATATTTCTACAGCGGTTTATCCTGGTTTTCCAACCGATTTGCAAGCTCAGACTATGGTTTTGTTGAGTTTGGTAGGCGGAAAGAGTGAGATAAAAGAAAATATATTTGAAAACAGATTTGGGCATGTTCTTGAACTTGATAGATTGGGTTCAGATATAAAGGTCAAAGGAAACAGAGCTGTAATAAACGGGAAAGTAAATTTTAGCGGAGCTGAAGTTTTGGCCACTGACTTGCGGGCCGGAGCGAGTTTAGTTTTGGCTGGTTTGGTGGCAGAAAATACAACAACTGTAAATGAAATTTGTCACATAGAGAGAGGCTATGAGGATTTAGCTGTCAGACTGGGCAGTGTTGGGGCAGATATTCAAAAAGTAAAATAAGATTTTTATGGAACAAAACTTTGATTCAAAAATTAAGAGTAAATTTAAAAAAGTCAATTTTATAGTTTTAGGACTAGCCATCTTTTTCCTTGGTTTTTCGGCGGGGATGATTTATGATGTAAAAAAAGAAATTTTTAATAAAGATGGAAATGTAGAAATAACAAAAGTAATTGATTTATATAGTAAAACACGTTCTTCTGAAGTTAGCTTTGATCAGTATTGGGATATATGGGATAAAATAAAAAAGAATTATGTAAATCAGCCGGTAGATGAAGTATCTATATTTTATGGATCACTAAAAGGCCTAGTTGAAGGTTTAGGTGATCCCTATTCAGTATATTTTCCACCGGAAAAAGCTGAGGAATTTGCCAAAGATTTGGCCGGAGAGTTTGAGGGTATTGGGGCAGAAATTGGTCTACGGGATCAACAACTCACAATAATTGCGCCACTGCCTGATTCTCCAGCTGAAAAAGCAGGTCTAAAAGTTGGGGACAAAGTACTTGCTATCGATGGTGAAGATACATTTGGTTTTAGTCTTGATGAGGCTATAAACAAAATACGTGGCAAGAAAGGTACAGAAGTAGTTTTGACTATCACTCGCAACGGTATTGAGAGTGCCGAAGATGTGACAATAGTTAGAGATAAAATTAATGTGCCCACTATTGTCTGGGAAATGAAAGATAGTAATGTGGCATATTTGAGAGTTGCTTATTTTAATGAAGGTACATGGGGCGAGTTTGACAAAGCTGTAAAGGATATATTATTGCAGTCACCAGTGGGTGTAATTTTGGACTTAAGAAGCAACCCTGGTGGTTATTTGGAAACCTCGGTTCAGGTTGCTAGTGAATGGGTTGAAAAAGGTGTAGTTGTCCTTGAAAAATTTAATGATGGACAGGAGAACGCCTATCCAGCAGAAGGAAAGTATCGTTTTAAAGAAATTCCCACTGTAGTGTTGGTAGATGAGGGAACGGCATCTGGATCAGAAATTGTAGCCGGTGCTCTGCAGGATTATAATTTGGCAACTATCGTGGGTAATACTACTTTTGGAAAGGGATCTGTACAGGAATTTGAAGTGCTTCCAGATGGTTCAGCTTTGAAACTTACTACTGCAAAATGGTTTACTCCAAATGAAAGACAGATTGATGAAAAAGGAATTGAGCCGGATATTGTTGTTGAAGAAATGTTTGAACAAATTGAAGGAACAGACGGACTTAACGAAGAAGATTTTGTAGATAAAGGGATGAAGAAAGCAATGGAAATATTAGGCAATTAATATAATTAGGTTAGTTATGACATTTTTTAGGATATTCTAAGAAAATGTTAATGTTGTATGATAACTGGTATTGTCATAAAAGGCGATGGTCTGGGAAAGCGGTATGGTTTTCCAACTGCCAATCTTGATTGTCCAAAAAAAAATGTCAAAGTCAAGTGTGGAATATATGCCGCTTGGGTATTTTTTGAACACAAGAAATATATCGGAGCATTGGTAATTCAAGATAAGCCATGGAAGGTGGAAGTATATATTTTGGATTTTGAGGGTGATTTGTATGGAAAGTATATGGAAGTAGATCCAGTACAAAAAATAAGTGAACAGCAGAGATATGATTCTACCGAAGAATTGATAGAAAAAATTAGAAATGATATAGAAATAGTGAAAAAAACATTAATATAAAATGATATAAAATGCTTTACGTGAGAAGTTTTTTTAGTTGACAAAGATACCCTTTTATGTAATTATTAGATGCGTCAGCTTTTCACAACTTAAAGAAAGAAGGGGGGCAGAGGTGTCGGACCATACCAATAGCCTCATCCTGGATTTAGTTCCGGATGGGCGTAACAACACACCACGCACAGATTGGAGGGTAAGGACCATTGTCGTGCGCTTTCGCGGCAAACATGTGAGAATTAATATATATTATGAATTTTGGGACGGTGTTGCCGGAGGAGGTAGAATATCGTTTATTCACAATGATGAGTTGAAGGGGTACAATTTTAAGTATGCAATTGTTGTGTGGATAGGAGAGGTTCGAGATTACCAGACACCCATTGGTCGTGTCATCCTTTTTTTGGATGACCATGTCTGAAGTTTTTTGTGAGAAAACCTGGCCCGCAATCGTATGTTTTTTTTCAAAAAACGATTGCGGTTCCAGTCAATATTAAAAAATCGCTTTGACATAACGTCGAAGCGATTTTTTTAAAAGTAATTAAGGATAATAAGTAATTTGATTGAATCCGAATCAAGGAAATCACATTCGTTCAATCCAATGTGTGTCCACCTCTACTTCAAGTTCTAAAAACACTTTTTTGTTTAATGCCTGTTCAAGTTCTCGCCTAGCCATTTGTCCGATTTCTTTTATTTTTTGTCCGCCTTTACCAATAATTATTTTTTTATATCGTTCTTGATCGGTTAGGATTCTTGCGCCTATAACAAATACGTCGGGTTTGTCTTCGATGTCATCGACTTCTACAGTAATAGAATAGGGAATTTCCTTGTCAAAAACAGAAAAAACTTTTTCTCTTATTATTTCAGCAGTCCAAAAATAATCATTTACATTAGTAATCTGCTGTCCCTCATACATTTGTTTACCTTCTGGCAAAAGTTCAACAACTTTCTGTCTAAGTGGTTCAACATGACTATTTTTGAGCGCAGAAAGACTAAACACTGCGTCAAAATCTTGTGTCCAGTTTTCGTAGCTTTCCTGATGTTTGCGTTCGTTTTTGTGAAGGTCAGATTTGTTGATAACCAAAATCTTTGGAACATCCAGGTGCCTGATGAGTCCGTAAGTATATTTTTCTTCGTCCCCAATTTCACGAGTCGGATCTACAACATAAATTATTATATCCACACCATCGAGAGCATCTTTAGCTTTTTCAATTAATTTGCCTGTGAGTCGGCTTTTTTTATGTTTAAAAATTCCCGGAGTATCGATAAAGACCGCCTGTCCCTCAGGAGTATTCAAAGCGCCATGAATAATATCGCGGGTCATCTGGGCACGAAAAGACGTGGCAGCTATTTTTGTGCCTACTAGTGTATTGAGGAGAGTTGATTTACCGACATTACTTCGGCCAATGAGTATAGCGAAGCCTGATTTCATAATAAGTTCAAAGTTAAAAAGTTGATAAAGTTAGTAAAGTAATTTTTAGACTTTATAAACTTTAAGAATTTTATGAGCTTTTTACTCATAGTACCACGCCCTTGCCTTTTTTTCAACTTCTATGTTAAAATGTAAGTATTATGAAGGTTATATTACTCCAAAATATTCCTGGTACTGGTGAGAGGGGGGAAGTCAAAAATGTGGCCGACGGGTTTGCACAAAATTTTTTGTTTAAAAAAGGTTTGGCTCGAGTGGCTACCAAAGAGGCTATTACCAAGCTGGAATCTCAAGTCAAGAAAAAAGTTAAACAAGCAGAAGTAGATCTAAAAGATCAACAAAAGGTGGCCAGTAAAATTGATGGATCAGAGATAGAAATTTCGAGTAAAGTAAGTGAGGCAGGCACGCTTTATGCAGCTATTACAACTAATAGAATTGTCCAGGAAATAAAAAATCAACTAGGCGCTCAAATAAAATCAAAACAGATAAAATTAAAAATTCCGATAAAAGAAATGGGTGAATACGGTGTCAAAATATCATTTGATCATGGACTTGAAGCAGAGCTACGAGTCGTTGTCTCCCCAGAATAAACCCTTCCATTTCCGGAGGGTTTTTTTCTGTCAAAGGCAGACCTGCACCAGAGGACGTATCAGTCTCATGGCTGAAGCCGTGGCTGGAATTTTAATTTTATGGTATAATGTTGACGGTTCGAATTATAAATCCTAAATCAAAAATCATAAATAAACAAAGTAATAATATCAAGCTAAACATTTGTGATTTATGATTTTAAATTTCTGATTTATTAAATATATGATATTAAAATCAAAAAAGCGTAAATATATTTTCGTTGTCGGAGGAGTTCTTTCAGGCGTAGGAAAAGGTGTGACATCTGCTTCTATCGGAGCTATTCTCAAAGCTAAAGGCTTTAGTGTGACAGCTCTCAAAGCCGATCCATATATCAATGTAGATGCTGGAACTATGAATCCTACGGAGCATGGCGAAGTCTTTGTAACTGACGATGGCGATGAAACAGATCAAGATATGGGAAATTACGAACGTTTTTTGGAAATTGACCTAAATTCAGAAAATTACATGACAACCGGCAGGGTGTATCAGACAGTGATTGAAAATGAGCGTGCTATGAAATACAAAGGAAAGTGTGTGGAGGTTGTTCCTCATATTCCAGAAGAGATTATTCGTAGAATCCGAAATGCCACGGAAAAACATAATGCGGATTTTACCATTGTAGAAATTGGTGGGACGATTGGTGAATATCAGAACTTACTATTCCTAGAAGCTGCTCGTATGATGAAGATGGAGGCAGAAGATGATGTCGCTTTTGTGCTTGTCAGTTATTTGCCAGTACCGTCTCATTTGGGAGAAATGAAGACTAAACCGACCCAGTATGCCTCACGCACTCTCAATTCCAATGGCATTAGGGCAGATATGATCGTGGCTCGTGGTCCTCAAGAACTGGATAAGAAACGCAGAGAAAAACTGGCTGTATTTTGCGGAGTAGATCGAGATAATTGTATTTCTGCACCAGATGTAGAGTCTATTTATGAAATACCTGTCAAACTGGAAGCGCAGGGCGTTGGCAATAAATTGTTAAAAGCTTTGCATGTCAGGACGCGCAAGACAGATTTGAGAAAGTGGAAAAGATTTGTAAAAAGAATTAAGTCGAGTAGAAAGCAAGTAAAAATTGGAGTTGTTGGAAAATATTTTGGCACAGGAAGTTTTACATTGGCAGACTCATATATTTCTGTTATAGAGGCATTGAAGCATGCTTGTTGGTATCATGGTGTGAAACCAACGCTCGATTGGATAGATTCAGAGGAATTTGAAAAAAATCCTAAGAAAATTGCTAGTCTAAAAAAATATGATGGTATTATTGTCCCTGGCGGATTTGGCACAAGGGGAGTAGAGGGAATTATAAAAACAATTAAATATGCTCGTGAGAAGAAAGTTCCATATCTTGGACTTTGTTATGGTATGCAGCTGGCCAGTGTTGAATTTGTGCGAAATGTTTTGGAAATTAAAAAAGCAACGACTGTAGAAATGGACGAAGATGCAAAAGAAGCAGTGATACATATAAATCCTCATCAGGCAAAAAATGTACGCGAAAATCGCTATGGTGGTACAATGCGCCTTGGGGCATATGATTGTGCTTTGCGTCACGGTACTAAGACATACAAAGCTTATGGTGCAGAAGTAATTAGCGAGCGCCATAGACATCGTTATGAGTTTAATAATGATTATAGAAAACAAGTTGACAAGGCAGGACTGCAGATTGTAGGTATTAATCCAGAATCAGATTTGGTTGAAATTGTAGAATTGAAAGACCATCCGTTTTTTGTGGGTGTACAGTTTCATCCAGAGTTTAAGTCTCGTCCTATGGAACCACATCCATTGTTTAGGGAGTTTGTGAAGGCGGCGATTAGACACACCTAACCACCTAACCACCTAACCACCTAACCATGTTGTGTTACGTGGTTTTTTTGATCTTGAAAATGACCTGATGTTATGTTACAGTAAAATATATGAAACAAGCTTCGAACTACAATATATACGATACAACTCATGAAGCTTGGAAAGCTATGTATGAGTCGATAGAGCGCGCCCAAAAAACAGTATATTGGGAAGTATATATTTTAGTTGATGATGAAGAAGGTAATAAATTTTTTGATCTACTAATACAAAAATCTAGAAATGGTGTGGATGTGAAGTTGGTAGTGGATTATTGGGGTAGTTTTTGGTTGTCACGAAAGAAAATTTCTGAATTAAAAAATGCTGGTATTGATATTCAAATTTTTGAAGGTGCGAAACGTTCTTTTAGATTTATACACAGGGGATTGACAAAACGTACTCATCGCAAGATATTGGTAGTTGACGAGAATATTGGATTTATTGGTGGTGTGAATATACAAAAAAACATGAAAGACTGGGATGACATACATGTAATGGTACGAGGAAAAATTGTTCGTTCACTTTTGCGTTCTTTCGCGCGTTCTTATCTTATGTGTGGGGGAGAAAGAAAGAAGATAAGACATTTACTCAAATACAGATACAGAGTAGAACACAACCAGATTGATTTTGTGTATGATGATGCAGATGAGTATCGTTCCAAAGCGAGAAAAAAATATGTCGAGGCACTGATGAAAGCGCGGGAACGAGTGATTTTGTTTTCCCCATATTATTTTCCAGATAAAAAATTGTTGCAAGCAATGTGGAAAGCGCGCAAGCGTGGTGTGCGTATTGACTTGCTTATTCCTTTTCGTACTGATGTGCGCATAGCGACCTATGCCGCTTATGCTTGGTTTTCACTAATGCATGGCAAGGGTATAAAAATTCACTTGCTCAAAAAAATGATGCATGGCAAAGGGGTAGTTGTGGATGATGATTGGGCTATGGTAGGAAGTAGTAACCTTGAACATTCTAGTTTTTATCATAATCGCGAGGCAAACATTCGTTTAAGGGATAGAAAGGCTGTGAAGAAATTAAAACGGATATTAGAGCGCTGGATAAATGAAAGCAAATTATTTGATGAAATCAGGTGGAAGAGGCGAGGAAGATTTCACAAATTTAAAGAGAAAGTTGCCACAAAATTATATAAATTTTGGTTTAATATAAAATAGTTATGCAACATAGTCCGCTAGCAGACAAAATGCGTCCGAGAAATTTTGATGAGTTCGTGGGACAAAAAGATATTGTGGGAAAAGAGAAGTTGCTTCGAAAACTTATTGAAAATGATGAGTTATCTTCTTTGATTTTTTGGGGACCACCTGGAGTTGGCAAAACTAGTTTGGCGCATATTATTGCCGAGCAGACAAAGTCTCGGTTTGTTAGCCTATCTGCTGTTGAGAGTGGTAAAAAAGATTTAATGGTAGCTGTAAAGGATGCAAAGGAGTTTCTCGAAACAAAAAGTTTAAAAACAATTTTGTTTATTGATGAAATTCATAGATGGAATAAAGCACAGCAAGACGCATTACTTCCATATGTCGAAAAGGGGACTATTGTTTTGATTGGCGCGACGACCGAAAATCCTTCTTTTGAAATAATCGGGCCGTTGTTGTCACGTTCACGTGTTTTTATTCTGAAGCATTTGGAAAAGGAGGACATTGTTTCTTTGATAAAACGTGTGCTGAAAGATAAGGAACGAGGGTTAGGAATGCACGAGATTAAGATTGAAATTAAAACTATCGAATTACTTGCAGGGTTAGCGGGCGGTGACGCGCGGACAGCTTTGAATGGTCTCGAGCTTGCTTTCAAGTCTAAAAGCAAAATTCAGAAAGCCGAAATACGGATAGCTAAAGAGGATATTAAAGAAGCCTTACAGCGAACACATTTAGTGTTCGATAAAAAGGGAGAAGAATTTTATAATATTATTTCAGCTTTACATAAATCTATGCGGGGTTCAGATGCCAATGCGGCTCTGTATTGGCTAGCTCGGATGCTAGAAAGCGGGGCTGATCCGCTCTATATCGCTCGGCGGGTGTTGCGATTTGCTAGCGAAGATATTGGCATGGCCAATAGTGAGGCTATGATTCAAGCGAATGTGGTTTATGACGCTTGCCACAAAATTGGCTATCCAGAATGTAGTGTGCATCTGGCCCAAGCTGTGGTATATTGCGCTAAATCAAAAAAATCAAATTTGCTTTATCGTGCCTATGAAGAAGCCGCCATGGACGCGCGTGAGACATCTCATCTCGGTGTTCCAATTCATCTACGCAATGCGCCGACAAAGTTTATGAAAGAAATTGGGTATGGGAAGGATTATAAGTATAATCCAGATTATATTGATGAAGGGACAGGTCGCGATCTGTCTGTACAGGATTATCTTCCAAAAGAGTTAAAGGATAAAAATTATTTTAAAAAAGCGCCAACAAGATGGAATGATTATATGAAGGCGCAGAAAGAAAAGAAAAAGAAATGATTTATCTCAATATATCTCTATTTATTTTTATTGATACGTAGAGATAGATTGAGATAAATGGAGATATTTTTTATGCGGAAGTTACTATTACATACTTGCTGTGCGCCATGCAGTATTGCAATTATTGATGAATTAAAGTCTCAATACGATTTGACTGTTTTTTTTTATAATCCAAATATCCATCCAGAGGAAGAATATTTGAAACGAAAAAAATATGTGGTGCAGGTTTGTGAAGAATGGGGGATTAAGATGATTGATATGGATTATGAAGTAGAAAAATGGGAAGAAACTGTCAAAGGTTTAGAAAAAGAAATAGAGGGCGGAGCGCGATGTCTAAAATGTTTTGCTTTACGTTTAGAAAAGACTGCAAAATATGCAGTTGATAATGGTTTTGAGATTTATTCCACGAGTTTAACTAGTGGAAGAAATAAGAGAGCGGACATTATTAATCCGCTAGGAGTTTTGCTTGGTAAAAAATATGGGGTAGAATATTTGCAGGAAGATTGGAAGAAGGCTGGACGACAGGAGAGAAGGAAAAAGATGGTTGAGGAGCGGGGGATTTATCGGCAGGATTATTGTGGATGCGTGTATAGCCTTAAGATTAAGGACTGAAGATTTAAGATTGGTATTGTTTAAGGCATGTGGACAATCACTTGCTTTTTTTTTTGAATATGGTACGCTTAGTTGTGAGGAGTTTTATTTTTTAAATACAAAATATATGAGAGAAAAAGGACAGTCAGTAGAAGCCAAAGCAAAATGGCATCCTACCTCCAGAGGTGACCTAGAAGAGGGTTTGCAAGAATTGGGAAAAGAAGGCGAGAAAACACGTCAAGAATTTGAAAAAAACGCCATGGGTCTCACATACGATCAATGGAAAGCATTTATGCACAGGACTGAACTTAAGTGGGCTATTCAGGAGCTCGAAGGAGATGCCGAGCCGGGACATTGGATGTCTGACCCATTGCAAAAAAAGATGGAAAAAGATATAGCCAAGGACAGAAAGGATTCGTACTTGTATGCTGAGGATTATGTAAAAACTGGTCGTACAAGTGGTTGGAATAGATTATCTGAACAATGGGCGATGGATGAAAAGACTGTGGAACTTTTAGTTAATGGTGTGAGTGGCTTTCGAAGTGAATCAGAAGCCTATGATATAGTTGATTCTCATCAAGATGTGGAGAGAAGTATTGAATTAGTCAGAAATGATGCGGAAAATCCTCAGAAAATGGAAGAAGAAATTGAGGTACATGCGCAAAAATTGCTATTTGAACTTCTGAAAAAAGTAGAGAGAACTGGACAAACGGTAAATGAACCAGAATTATTGGAAGAATTTAGAAAACGTGCTCGAGCATATCGCGATGCGGGTAAGAATACTGATTTTTGGAGAGAGAGACTACGTCTAAAAGAAGAACAATACAAGGAGAATCGAATTGCCCGTGCTGCCGATAGGATAGATCCTGCATTTTTAGGCCAATTAGTGAAAGAAATAAACTCGTCAAAACTTGAGCAAATTTTGAAAGAAGAAAATGAATTGGATCCGTATGCAAGGAATTTGAGAATGGAGATTCTCGCCCAAGGTGGAGGAATTCAGGTAGAGGAGGATCATCCAGCGATGCAGTGGTTGATAGCTCATGGTGCTAAGGAAGCTACACTTTCAAGAAATCAAAGTGGAATAGAAAAGAGACAAGAAGAATGGGGGGTAGATATGGCGCGACGATTTGAACAAGATGCAACATAGTTTATTTGATAATTTTAAATTTTACGCCCACAGTGAAAGTGGGCGTTTTTTTATTTTATCATCTGTGGTGTTCCATCCACTCCAATCATCACAACACAAAACTCCGCTAGGTTACGGAGTTTTTGAAAAATATGAACCATAAACGGTTTATCCTATCTATGAGGTGGCCATATCTAGTACAATAACTTGACAGAATAGCCTTTTTGTGCTATATTGACTTGTTAAGATATTATTAGTTCTTTAAATAATTGATTCCTATCTTTTTATGCTTAATTAAGCAAATTTAAGCGTATAAAGACGGGAATCATCCCGAGAACAAGGAGCATAGCGATGCAACTCAAGGAAATCTTGAAAGGTCTCGGTGTCGGTGCCGTCATCGGCGTCTGTGTGACGTGGGTGATGCTCATTGGGGTTGCGCTGGCCCGGGATCAGCATCACACCACCTTCCCCGCCAGCATCGTCACCGTCGGCATCATTGTCGGCCTGTTTCTGTCTTACCTGGTCGGGATGGCCATCGACAGGCGGAGCTACAAGGTCCTCCTGGGCGTTCTGCTGATCCCTGGGTGGGTCGGCATTGCGATGCTGCTCCGCCATCTCGCTTACATCGACGACGCGACCATTCTGGGGCGTACAGGTAGCGGTTCCTTCTGGGGATTGTCTTTCCTAGTCATGATCGCGGTCTTCGCCCTGCTCTTTGCGTTGATGCGTTGGCGATCCCTCTCTCCTGTCCCTGACGCTCCGTAACCGGACTACTGCCGACCCCTCTGTTGTATGTGAGTCAGGGGCGATACCTAGTTACCGTTCGGTTTCTAGTTGGTATTTGGCAATAATTTCGGACAAATCGGTCCGTTTTTTTATTGTCTTTTCAAGCGATGTCTTGCCATTCAGATGTTTGAATCGTCCTGCACAATCCGTAAACGG
>Ga0210057_1002479_pt1 | contig 26320 bp, 30 predicted proteins | sample CryGeyCG2114_010_2_FD_183968 | JGI IMG/M metagenome (GOLD analysis project Ga0210057, IMG submission 183968) | Groundwater microbial communities from aquifer - Crystal Geyser CG10_big_fil_rev_8/21/14_0.10 (SPAdes) (version 2) | ecosystem: Environmental > Aquatic > Deep subsurface > Groundwater ...
GAAGGAAAATCCTGGGGTTTATGGTTACTTAACAATGCTTACAATCTGGTAGCTTTGCTTCTAATGGGTCTTATCCTCGGAGCTTGGGTCTAGATTTTTTTTCTTTTTTTTCTTTATCTGGTTTTTTTGTATAAAGCATGATCAATATTGATTATCCCTGTAAGATTAAATCCTATTACTGGACCGAACATACCTCCATTGAATGATACGCCAAAATCAAAACATTCTTAAATTTCAACTTCTTTCTTGACATTATGAATGATTTGGTAAAGATTTGTCCCAGCTGTGGTTCTACTAACGTCAAAGTACCGCCTAGGGCTTTAGGAATCAAGATGACCAAGCAAGATTATTGCACTGATTGTGAATTTTGGGGTAGTTTCCCGGAAATTGAAGAAACAACGATAGAAAAATTCAGGAAAAACTTAAGTCATAAAAGTGCGGGAAAGCGTTTCACCCCGCCATAAATGACGAGACTTGAAAAGAAACGCTTTCTTGACCCCGCACTTTGTGACACAAATAGCCAGAGCCATTCATCCCCGTCTTAAAAGACGGGGCTTTCTGGCTATTTTGTGTAAAAATGGCAGGGGTAATACTCCTAAAAAATAGAAAGATAAAAAGCTTTATTTTTAACTCAAATACCGATTTATTTAAATACAAAATAATAACACTTGCTTTCTTATGAGACACATAATTTCTTTGAAAGAAGTTTCCCGTCAGGATATACTAGACATCTTAAGAATTGCCCAACGACTGAAAGCCAGAAAAAGAGCTGGTGAACTAACACCTTACCTGAAAAACAAGACGTTGATCATGCTCTTCCAGAAGACTTCTACCCGTACCAGATTATCTTTCGAGACGGCAATGACCGATTTGGGCGGTCACTCCATCTTCTTAGACAGCAGAACAACCCAATTTTCCTTGACTGATTTTAGAGATGAAATTCAAGCTGTGATGCGTTTTGGCGATGTGTTGATGTTTAGAGCGAAGAAAGCGCAGGATGTTCTTACAGCCGCTTCATTCAACCAAATCCCTGTTATTGACGCTTGTTCCGAAAAATATCATCCTGCTCAAGCTTTAGCAGATCTCTTAACCATGAGCGAGAAAGCCGGTGGATTAGAAAATATCAACAAAGTAGCCTGGTTAGGCCTGGAAAATAATGTTAGCAATACCTTAATGCTAGCTTGCGCAAAGCTAGGGATAAAATTCGCCATCGCCGCAGCTGAAGTAGACAAAGATTCAGTTGATGAAGAATTGAACCAGATGGCTTCACCCATGACCATCAGGACGCAAAATTTACAGGAAGCTCTAAGCGGCGCTGATTTTGTGCATACGGATACCTGGATGAACATGGAATTTTTTGATGATGGTAAGGTTAAGCCGGAATTCCAGCAGGAGTATGAGAGAAGGAAATCATTATTCTTGCCCTACCAGTTAAATGCCTCTGCTATCAACACTTACTGTCCTAACGCCAAGATCATGCACTGCATGCCCTTGCATATCGGCTATGAGATATCTCGTGATGCCGTGGATCATCCTAACTCTGTCATCTTTGATCAGGCCGAAAATCGGTTGCATATCCAGAAAGCGATAATCATGTGGCAGTTAGGTAAAGATGTGGTTTGAGGTTGATTATTTTTTCAAATCACAAAAGGTTTTTAAATTTTAAATTATTAAGAATATTATGGCAATAATCTACAAAACTAAAAATTTTATTTTAGAGTCTCATGAAAAACCAGAAATTGATAGATTGGAAGGTGGACATATTAAAATTTCTTCATCTCTCTTTTCCTTTTCTTCCTTTCATTGTAGGTGAATAGCTCCGGGTCATCAGGATCAAGGATTTCTTTCATCTGATATTTGTAGGCGATAGCTAAAACATGAGGCAACCCTCTTAAGATTGCAATTTTGTGGTCCTCTTGCATTGCTTCTATCAATGCCAGACCTTTCTCGAGGTCATATTTTTTTTCACATTCATAACTATCGATTCTTTCATATTCCCTCTGAAAAACATCTTTCATGTTAGGTAATTGCTTGTTCATCAGATTATTATAGTTATATGAACCAGATTTAATGTATTCTTTGATAAGATAACCAGCAGCCATACCTCCAGCACCGATAAAAATCATAGCTTCCAAATCCATAAAAATTAAGTCAAAACAAAACTTTTTAAATTTTATTTACAATTTTATCTACAAAAAGCTGTTCAAACTTAAATTGATAATATTTTCTTTAGCTTGCAATTCCTTGAAAGTCGGCTCTAGCTGTAGAAATAACTTGTTGTTATAAGAACTTCTCTGCAAGGGGATACCTTTCAGGATTAGATTAGAAACGCAATCAGGGACGATGGATTTAGGCAGATTGGCTCTAACAGCGATCTCATCAAAACTTAACGGCGTCTCTTCCGTGTAAAGGATCAGGAAGATTTTTTTCTCAGTATGATCTAACGGTGAGACAGAAATTTTCTCTGGGCTGCTCATCTGCATCTGATCAATTCGCATAGATAACTTATCAACTTTGACTTCCAACTGATGCAAGAAATCAAACAAGGCCTGTATCTCAGAACTATTTTCATTTATCGACGACAAATGCTCTTCCAGAGCCGTTCTTATTTGTTCAAATTCTAGTTTCATAGCTACCACTAAACTTCTTTGATTCTACCACACCCCTGGTTGTAAAAGATTATTTCACGCTTTATATAGATTTAGCTTCACTGAAAAATGGTTATTGAAATATAGGTTGATTTTAACTTAGAACATAACTACAATTATCAATTAATTTGCAAAAACTATTAAAACCTTCCTTGATTACCAGACTTATGTCAATCCGCTCCAAGAAAAATCTGGAATTAGAACTATCAAAATTCAAATCATTTGAAAATCCTTCAATGGAACTGGAACAATACGCTACACCAGCTCCTATCGCAGCTGAATGGATCTGGGAGATGGCGATGAAAGGAGAAGTAGCCGGCAAGACTATCCTTGATGCTGCCTGCGGTCCAGGCATCTTGGGATTAGGATTATTGCTGCTGGGAGCAAGAAAGATCTATTTTCTGGATAAAGATGAGAAAGTCATGCAGGTCTGCCTGAAGAACTACAACCAGCTTAAAGAAGAATATGAAATAGGGGAAGCTGAATTCATCATTGAAGATGTCAAGTTATTTGATGGAGAAGTTGATATAGTTGTAGAAAATCCTCCCTTTGGCACTAAAGATGAACATGCGGATAAAGTTTTCTTAGAAACAGCTTTTAGAGTTAGCAGGATTGTTTACAGTATGCACAAATGGAGTACAAAGAAGTTTATAGAAGCAATAAGCAGAGACCACAACTTTATAATAACCGATAACTGGCGTTATGAATTCCCGATCAAAGCACAGTTTGCGTTCCATAAAAAACCTGTAATAAATATTGATGTTGGATTATGGAGAATGAGAAATAAAAATTTAACGACAAAATTATAAAACAGACAGCTAATTCTCAGTAAATGCTGAATAAACATCATTCCTATAATCAAGGACCTTTGCCGAAAGGCTGTCAGTATTGTGTTATCGGCAGCAAGCTGGTGGTCTTTATCACTGGTGTTTGCCCCAGGAGTTGTAATTTCTGTCCTGTCTCTGATGAAAAGTATCAGCTGGATAAGACTTTTGCCAATGAACGGCAAGTCAAAACCGATGAAGACCTGCTTAAGGAAGCAGAACTGATGCAGGCTAAAGGAGCTGGTATAACTGGCGGTGATCCCCTCAGCAGATTAGAAAGGACTGTTAAAACAATAAGATTATTCAAGGAAAAATTTGGTCAGAAGTTTCATATTCACCTTTACACTTCCTTAAATCTTGTTACAGAAGAAACCTTAAAAAATCTTTATGAAGCAGGCCTGGACGAGATCCGTTTCCATCTGGATCTAGAGAAGAAAGATCTTTGGGAAAGATTGAAGCTTGCTAAAAAATTTTCTTGGGATACGGGCATAGAAGTTCCGCTGTTGACAGACAAGAAAGAGATGCTGAAAGAGATGCTGGATTTTGTCCATGACAAAGTTGATTTTGTCAATCTTAACGAGCTGGAAGTTGCTGATAACAGCCAATCAAAATTATTAGAAGATGGCGCGGAAACCAAGGATCAGTTGAGCTATGCCGTTAAAGGTTCATTAGAACTCGGCTTAGGATTATTGGAATACGCCAAGAGATATGAACTTCCTGTCCACCTCTGCACCGCCAAGCTAAAAGATGCCACGCAGTTATCCGAGCGTATCAAAAGGGAAGCAGAAGGTATGAAACATTCATTTGACATTGTTGATGAAGAAGGTATGTTGACTAGAGGAGCATTGTACCTTAATAGCTTGAAACCAGATTTTGGTTACAGAGAAAAATTAGGCCAGATAGATAAGGAAAGTTACAGCAAAAAATTAGAACCTCTCTACGAACGCATCAAAAAAAAATTCCAATTAGCAGATGAGGAAATTTTATTGGATAAAGAAAAACCCAGAATTCTTATCTCCAAAAAATTAGCTAAAAAGAAAAGGCATTATTTTCTGGAAATTGGACTAAAACCAGCCATCGTCATCGAATATCCGACAGCTGATCAACTTGAGATTGAAGTAGAATTTTTAGAATGAATTAAAAAATAATTCCTAGACTTCAAAAGTTATTCTCCACTAACATAATCCTTATAAATAAATAATTTACCTTAACCCTAGCAAAAGGGGTGAATCATGGATGTCTCAGACTATGAGCTTAGGGAAGCTCAGGCCGTAAAATCAATAAAATCTAACATTTCTCCAACATTTAAAGACCGTATGATGCAGGATGGTTTCATTGAAATTTATAGAAATCCCTTGCTTCCTGTTCTGGAATTTTCTACAACCGATGGCGTCGGCAGTAAAGTTTTAGTAGCTTCCTTGCTGCATAAATACAATACTGTCGGCATTGACTTAGTAGCGATGAACGCTAATGATGCAGCTGTCTATGGGCAGGTTTTCCCTTCATTATTTATGAACTATCTAGCCTGCCAGGAAAAGATTGCCGGAGAGATTGCCGGACAGATCATCAGTGGCATCATCAAAGGATTAGAAGAATGTGACCTCACTTCAATAATTCCTAATGTTCCCCGGATCAATCTCGGCAAGGGTGAAACCGCTTCTTTACCCGATCTGATTTCCGGACCAAGAGCCGGCTACAGTTTTGACATCTCTGGTTCAATGACTGGTTACATCAAAGAACTTAAAGAGATGAAACCGCAGCCAGGACAGATCATTATCGGCTTCAAAAGTTCCGGACCGCACAGTAATGGATACACTGCTCTAAGAACCAGATTGCTTAGACCAGATGTAGAAGAAAGAGCTGGATTCAAGCAGCAATATCAAGGAAGATTCTTGTTGACAGACAAACCTTTCCCTGCTGATGAAAGAACCTTGGGGGAGATCTTATTAACACCGACAAAGATTTATCTTAAGGTTATGTGCGCCATCACTAAAGAACTAACTTATGTTTTCGGAGTAAACATCACTGGTTATGGTTTACATAACTTCAATCGTTGTGGTGGAAAGATAAGATATGTTATCGATAAACCCTTCACCCCGCAACCAATTTTTACTCTGATGCAACAGGAAGCAGGCTATGATACCAAGAAGATGTATACAAAATTTAATATGGGATTAGGATTTGCCATCATCTGCAATCTGGAAGATGAAAAAAGAATTATGGAAATAAGTCAAGAACAAGGGATAGAAGCTAAAGTCATCGGCAAAGTTGAAGCTGCTGAAGAAGTCCATGCCATACTGATAAAGGATAACGAAACTATCCTTTTCCGAGGTTATTAAGATGTGCGGCATAATCGGTATCATCGGCACAAAATCTGTCGCTGATGAAATTTATTTAGGCTTGCTCTGCTTACAACATCGCGGTCAAGATTCTGCTGGCATCGCCACATTCAATGAAAAAATTCATCTGCAGAAAGGTAAAGGATTAGCTTTAGAAGTTTTCCACGCAGAAAACATCAAGGAATTCTCTGGCAACTTAGGTATAGGTCATACCCGTTATCCGACCATCGGTTCTGATGTCCATACAGATGCCCAGCCTTTAGCGACAGAAAATTTTGCTATTGCCCATAACGGCAGTTTAACCAATTATCCTAAACTAAGAGCTGAGTTTGCTGAGAAAGGAACTCCCTTAACTTCCACCTGTGATACAGAGGCCATCTTAAGATTATTAGAAGAAGATAAAGACATTGATATCTTTGAATCCGTAGGAAGGATCATGGAGAAGATTGAAGGTTCTTATTCCATTGTTGCCATGAACAAAAACGGTTTGATTGCCTTTCGTGACCCGCAGGGCATAAGACCTTTAGTTTTAGGCCGTAGAGAAGATAACTACATTGTCTGCTCGGAAACTTGTGTCTTGCAATCTTTGGGTTATGAGCACATCCGTAACATCGCTCCGGGAGAAATCATTTTCATCAACAAGAGATTAAAAGTTGCTTCTAAAGTGCTTAAGCATGAGAAAACCAGCCACTGCATGTTTGAATGGGTCTATTTTTCTCGCGCGGATTCTGAGATTGAAAAACAATCCGTCTATGAAACCAGATTAGAATTGGGAAAAAGGTTAGCGCGAAAATTTGACAAAAAAATTGATGTGGTCATTCCCGTTCCAGATTCCGGAAGAACAGCCGCTATCGCTTTCGCTGAAGAATTAGGCGTACCTTATCGGGAAGGGATGATCAAGAACAGATATATTGGTAGAACTTTCATCATGGAAAACCAGAAGAAACGTGATTCCTTGGTAAACCTTAAGTTAAATCCCATCGAATCTTCCTTGCATGATTTGAGCGTAGCCGTGATTGATGATAGCATAGTAAGAGGTACTACTTCCAGAAGGATTGTGCAGGTCTTAAGGAATGCCAAAGCAAGAGAGATCCATATGGTTTCCACCTGCCCGCCGATCATGCATCCCTGTTTCTATGGTGTTGATATGTCTACCAGAGGAGAATTGATAGCTTCCAGCAAATCGGTGGAAGAAATCTGCAGATACATCGGTGCTGATTCTTTAACTTATTGCACGATGGAAGATCTCTACAGTTCCATCCGCAAGGAAAATTTATGCACCGCCTGTCTAACAGGTGAATATCCCACAAAAATCAATTCGGCAGAATTGGCCCAGCAAAGATCCTCTGAAAGATTGCAACAGAATAAGTTAAAAATTGCCATCCTTGGATCAGGAGGCAGAGAGCATGCTTTGGTCTGGAAGATAAAACAAAGCCCGGTTGTGGAAAAGGTCTATTGTATACCGGGCAATGCCGGCACTGCTGAGATCGCTGAGAATGTTGACCCGGAAGACTTAGTGAAATTTGTGCAGGAAAATGATATCGATATCACTGTCGTCGGTCCAGAAATTCCTTTAGCAGAAGGTATTGTCGATGAATTCCAGAAAAAAGGACTAAAAATTTTCGGACCGGATAAATCAGCTGCCAGATTAGAAAGCAGCAAGATCTTTGCTAAAGAATTCATGGTTAAGTATGATCTGCCTACCGCTAAATTCAAATCTTTCAGTAATTATTTTTCCGCTCTTGATTATCTTAAGACGCAAAATTATCCCTTAGTCATCAAGGCGGATGGTCTAGCGGCCGGAAAAGGAGTGATTATCGCCAAGAATGGACTAGAAGCTAAACTGGCTTTAGAAAAATTGATGTTGGATAAGGATTTCGGTGAAGCCGGCAGCAAAGTTATTATCGAAGAATTCCTGGAAGGAGAAGAATTATCTTACATGATCATCATGGATGGAACGCATTATCAGGAATTAGCCTCTTCACAAGATCATAAAAGGATCTTCAATGATGATCAAGGGCTGAATACTGGAGGGATGGGCGCTTATTCACCTGCTCCTTTGATGAACGGCAAGGAGACAGAAATCAAAGCTAGGATCCTCGAGCCTTTACTGCAGGGTCTCAAGCAGGAAGGTATCAATTATCTTGGCGTGTTATATTTAGGATTGATGTATACTGATGAAGGATTCAAAATCTTAGAGTTCAACTGCCGTTTTGGTGATCCGGAATGTCAGGTGATTTTACCTAGATTAAAAACGGATTTTGTACAATTACTCCATGCCGTGATGGAAGGTAACCTGCAATCTTTGAAACTGGAATGGTCACCCCAATCTTGTGTTGGCGTAGTCTTGGCTTCACAGGGTTATCCAGAACATTATGAAAAAGGAAAATTGATCAATGGCTTGGAGCATGTTGAGGGCTTGGTCTTCCATGCCGGAACAAAAAAAGTCAACGATAACTTTTTAACTGCCGGCGGGAGAGTTTTATCTGTCGTTAAGTTAGCTGATTCATTAGAAGAAGCAATCAGGGAATGTTATATGGAAGTTGGCAAGATCTATTTCCCAGGCATGCATTTCCGCACTGACATCGGTAATAAAGCATTAAGATGGACAAGACAGAACTAAGAAAAAAGATGCGTCAACAGCGCAATGATTTAGGGTGGGATGAAATCTCACATTACAGCAAAATAATTAGTGATAAGGTTAAAGAATTGGCAGAATTTCAGCAAGCCGAACGGATTATGATTTATCTTCCCTTCAGGAATGAAGTGGATACTGCTTATCTACTTACTGCTGATAAAAAATATGCTTTACCGGTTATTGATGAAAATAAGCTACTTATTTGTGAATATTCTCAGGATTTGGTTAAAAATAGATATGGTATCTTTGAACCACAAGACAGGAAAGAAGTTGCAGTAGATTTAATAATCGTCCCCGGCTTAGCTTTTGACAGGGAAAGGAATAGATTAGGTTATGGTAAAGGGCATTATGACAAGTTGCTTCCTGAATTAAACATTCCCGCCATCGCTTTAGCTTATGATTTTCAGATTGTGGAGAAACTACCTGCGGAAGAGCATGATATCAAGATGACTAAGATCGTTACGGAGAAAAGGATAATATGATAATTGATGGCAGAAAATTAGCGGCTGAGATCAAGATGGAGTTGAAAGATAAAGTTAGAACATTATCTAGAAAACCAGGATTGGCAGTTATTAGAGTAGGTGAAGACCCCGCTTCCCGTGTCTATGTCAACATCAAGGCTAAAACCTGTGAAGAATTGGGTTTCCATTCTGAGGTGATTGTCCTAGATGAGAAAACCTCTGAGGAAGAATTACTCAGATTGATCGACCATTTTAACCAGCGTTCTAACATTGATGGTATCTTGGTACAATTACCCCTGCCTAAACATATCTCCGAACAGAGAGTGATCATGGCCATTTCACCTGATAAAGATGTCGATGGTTTCCACCCTTTAAGCAAGTTTACTCCCTGCACACCTAAAGGGATCATCCAGTTGATCGAATCAGTAACCTCAATCAAAGGTCAGCATGCTGTTGTCGTTGGCAGAAGTAATATTGTCGGCAAGCCAGTAGCTAAATTGCTCCTGAACAAGAACGCTACAGTAACTATCTGCCATTCTCAGACTAACAATCTTGCTGAATTCACTAAACAGGCTGACATCCTGGTAGCAGCCGTGGGAAAAAGTTTCTTGATTACAGCAGAAATGGTCAAGCCAGGAGCAGTAGTTATCGATGTTGGAGTCAATCGTCAGGACAAGAAACTTATCGGTGATGTTGATTATTCCTCAGTTAAAGAGAAAGCTGCTTTTATCACCCCTGTTCCTGGCGGTGTGGGTCCGATGACCGTTGCTTGCCTGATGCAAAATACTTTTGAAAGTTATCTTACGAGATCCTAAGTTATATCCACCTAATTTGCCGAGGAAAAAGGACATATCAGAGATTCGTTTTAAACTATTTTTTCACCGATAAAAATCGGGCATTTATCGCTACAATTACTGTACTTATGGACATCAAAGCAGCGCCAAGAGCAGGAGTAATTAATATTCCTGCACTATACAAAACTCCGGCAGCAAGGGGGATCGCAAAAACATTATATCCTGTTGCCCAGAACAAATTCTGAACCATCTTATTATATGTTGCTTTTCCAAAAAGAATAAGAGAAGTTACATCTTTAGGATTGCTGTTCACTAAAATTATATCAGCAGTTTCGGCAGCAACATCTGTCCCTGAACCGATAGCAATGCCCACATCTGCCTGTGCTAATGCGGGAGCATCATTGATACCATCTCCCGTCATAGCAACAAACTCTCCTTTGTTCTGCAATTCTTTTATTTTTTCTAGTTTTTGATGTGGTAGAACTTCAGCAAAATATCCATCTAATTTTAACTGTTTAGCTACTTTTTCGGCGATTTTTTTATTATCACCAGTAAGCATCCAGCATTTTATTCCAGAAGACTTTAACTGATTAATTGTCTCAAAAGAGTCTTTCCGGACCTGATCTGCCAACCCAATTATTCCCGCTGGTTTATTGTTAACCAAAACATAAACTAAAGTAGACGCTTCTTCAATATCCTCTGAAACTTTAATCTTTAACTTTTCTAAATAATTTTTACTTACTAATTTAATGGTATTGTTGTTTATTTTTCCTTCCACTCCAGCACCTTTTATCACCTTAAAATTAGAGATTTTCAAATTTTTAACTGTTAATCGTTTTGCTTTTTCTAAAATACCTTTAGCGATAGGATGCTCTGAATTTTGCTCTAATGAAGCAGCTAACTGGATTAATTTTTTATCATCATACTTTTTATCAATTACCTTGATTGAATTTACTCCAAATTTTCCTTCAGTTAAAGTTCCTGTTTTATCAAATACGATGGTAGTTATTTTTCTGGAATTTTCAAATGCTGTCCGATTTCTGATCAGTAATCCATTTTTAGCGGATAATGTAGTTGAAACTGCGCTGACTAGCGGAATAGCAAGACCAAGAGCGTGTGGACAGGCAATAACCATCACAGTCGCCATTCTTTCAATAGCAAATGAAAGTTCAGAGCCGGAAATAATCCAGTATGTAAAAGTGGCAACTCCTGCGGTTATGGCAATTATAGTGAGCCAATTAGCTGCTTTGTCTGCAAGTCTTTGAGTCTTGGACTTAGATTCTTGCGCCTCTTTAACTAAATTAATAACTTTATTCAAATAAGATTCTTCACCAGTTCCAATAATCTTTATCTCCAAAACCCCATCACCATTGACAGAACCCCCAATAACTTTACTACTAACTGTTTTTTTTACTGGTTTTGATTCGCCTGTTAACATGGATTCATCAATGTAACTATTTCCTTTTACAATAATCCCATCAGCAGGTATTTTTTCACCTGCTTTTACTAAAACAAGATCATTTTTTTTTAATTCAACACTCTTAACATCAATTATGTTCCCATTTTTAATGATATGAGCAATATCTGGCATTAATTGAGCTAATTTTTCCAGCGCTTTTGAAGCTCCTAATACTGAACGCATTTCAATCCAATGCCCGAGAAGCATAACATCGATCAAAGTTGCTAGTTCCCAAAAAAAGAATTTTCCAGCTAAACCAAAAACAACAGCAGCGCTATAAAAATAAGCAACAGAAATTGCTAAAGCAATCAATGTCATCATCCCGGGGCGTTTTTGTCCCAACTCACTAAAAATACCTTTTAGAAACGGCCATCCCCCATAAAAAAAGATAGAACTTGAAAGAATAAATAAGACATATTTATCTCCTGTAAACATAATGTTAAACCCTAATAATCTCTGAATCAAAGGGGATAACACTAAAATTGGGATAGTAATTATTGCGGAAATAACAAAGCGTTTCTTAAAATCCTGCATCATCATTCTATGATGATCATGATGAACCTGAAGCTTTCCGGGATGGGTGGAAGATTCTTTTTCCTCCATCTTACTAAGCTTTGCGCCATCCATAGTGCATTTTCCCGGCTGATCATATTCCATCCCGCATTTGGGACATTTGTATTTTACCATTTTATCACCTTTTAAGCTAATCTGCGATTTTATTTATACGCTTCAATTTTCAGGCTTTCCAGCTTAATTCCATCATATTGTTTTTTACTGATCTCTTTGTCCTCTCCCAAAATTTTAACTTTAAATCCAGCATTTTTGATTATGGTGAGGTAATCATCTCTTTGTAATGCGCCACTTACACAACCTGTGATTAAATCCTTGTTATTCATTTGCGCTCTTGTCAATTTCCCTAATAACACAATATCTGAAACATAGATCCTCCCTCCTTTTTTCAAAACTCTGTGTGCTTCCTCAAAAACTCTTTTTTTATCTGGGGCAAGATTGATCACACAATTACTTATTATAACATCAAAAAAATTTTCTTCCAGCGGTAAATGTTCAATATCTCCCCATCTAAACTCCACATTTTCATAATTATATTTTCGTGCATTTTCTCTGGCTTTCACTATCATTTCTTCAGTCATATCTACACCTATAACTTTCCCAGTTCTTCCAACTTTTTTTGCTGCTAAAAAAACATCAAAGCCAGCACCGCTACCCAGATCTAAAACAATATCCCCTTCTTTAATTTTGGAGAGTGCTGTAGGATTTCCACATCCCAGACCTAAATTGGCTTCGGGAACCTGATTTATTTCTTCATCGGAATATCCAATACTTCTGGATATATCCTCTTTTGAGGTAGAAGTATTACAACAGGAGGAAGCTGTGCCATATCCACAACTGCTATTGGCGAGTTTAGAGTATCTTTCTTTTACAAGTTCTTTCATTTTTTGATCCTTCATTTTAATTTCCCCTTAACAACAATATTTCACTCCTTTTATTCCAAAATTTAATAACCTTTTTTTAATTTCATCATCTTTGATGCTATAAATTATATTCCTACCTTTTTTCTCGTATTTTAAAATTCCTGCTTCTGTCAGTTCTTTAAGATGTCTCGAAACGGTTGTTTGATCTTTCTTTGTCATGGCTGCAAACTCACAGGCACAGTATTCACTATTAAGAAGATATTTCACGATACTTAATCTGGTCTCATCCCCTAATGCTTTGAAAAACTTCACTTTATTTTTAATCACAATATATGTATATATGCACATATATAAATAACTTGTGGTTGCCGAACAGCAGCCATTGAAAAATTATTTCAGCGGAATATTGGCTTTAAATGATGAAATTTTGGAAAGTTTTTTAAGAGATGGTTGCTAAACTAAGATAAAATGTTTCAATTTAGCAAGGTAGTTTTGGTCAACTTTCGATTTGTTGGCATCACATCTTTTAAGGAGCAGAATGGAGCATGAAAATCGGGGTTTTTTATACAACTGTCGGTGCCGGACACAAAGTTGCAGCGGAGGCGATCTATCAACAATTGAAACAGCAGGAAGATGTTGAAGTAAAAATTGCTGATGCTTTAGACTTTACCACTTCAACCTTCAGCCGATCCTATAATCAAGGTTATAATTTCTTGATCACTAAGATGCTCTGGCTCTGGCGCCTCGGATTTTTTCTTTTAAACAGTCCAATAATGCTACCTGCAATAAAATTGTTTCATCTTCTGCAGAATGTCTTTTTCGCCCGTCCTTTGAGAAAATATCTGGAACAGGAAAAATTTGATTGCATCGTTTCCACTCATTTTCTACCGAACGATGTAGCGGCTTACTTGAAACGCAGAAAGAAGATCAAAGCAAGAATAATTACCTCCATCTCAGATTATGATCCGGAAAGGATCTGGTTGAATAAGGGTATCGATATTTATGTTGTTGCTTGTGATCTTACCGCTAAAAAGATGATAAAACTGGGAATCAATAAAGACAAAATAATTGTTACCGGAATACCCACGCATAAGACATTTTCCATTGTTAAAGATAAGACCATTATGAGAAAAAACTTTTCGCTAAAGCCTGATCTTTTCACGGTGCTGATCGCTACCGGTTCATTCGGCATAGGTCCAATAGAAAAACTAATCGAAAAGCTGTCAGAATTTCAACTGCTAATTGTCTGCGGCCAAAATAAGCAGCTTTACGAAAAACTGAAATTAAGCAATAGTGAAAAAGTTAAAATCTTTAGTTTCGTGAAAAATATTGATGAATTGATGGCTATGGCGGACATCATGATCACTAAACCAGGCGGTTTATCGATTTCTGAAGCTTTAGTAAGCGACCTGCCGATGATCTTTTTTAGCCCTATCCCGGGCCAGGAATCTAAAAACATTGAAATTTTAAGAAGATATGGTATCGGACAAAATGACTTTTCAATTGATTCAATCTCGGCAACTATTAAAAGTTTTCATGAGCATCCAGATAAATTACAGCTTGTCAAGAAGAAGATATCCTTGCTGGCCCGACCAGATGCTGCTGTCAAGATTGCAGATATCTGTCTGAAGAGATAAATGGTTTAACTTAGCGTAAGATTTATTAATCTCAATTTAAAGCTTATCATAATGATCGATTTAAGTAATTCCTCTGTTGTCCTGGAATTTCTGAAAGCTAACGGCTACTTTCTCATTTTCCTACTGATGGTCGTGGAAGGACCGATCGTAACTTATGTTGGCGCGTTTCTGGCTTCGCTTAACGTTTTTAGCATCTATTGGGTCTTGATATTATCGATTTTAGGTAATGTGGTCATGGATGTGATTTATTATCTGGCAGGTCGAGCGGGAAAGAAAATCTTCACTAAACGTGATGCCAATAAAAAGATCGGTGTGGAGAAGGCTGACAAGATCAAGGATCTCTTTCATGCTCATCCCGGCAAGACGCTTCTTGCTGTTAAATTAACTCCTTTCTTGTCTGTTGTCGGCCTAACATTAGCCGGGACAGCGAAAGTTCCATTCAGAAAATTTTTGTTTTATTCAGCCGTCGTCAGCAGCGGCTATTCATTAGCTCTTACTTTATTGGGCTTCTTTTCCAGTGTGGCTTTCCAATCGATCTATCCTTATGTTCAATATGCCGGCCTGTTGATCGCTGTCTTAGTATTGATTCTCATCATATTTATCTTTCTGGTCAATAAAGCAGGTAAAAGCATCGCTAACAAAGTTGAGAAAATTTAATTTTTCCCTCAGATGAAAAAACTAACCATAAATAATAATAGAGTAAGCAAGGCCGAGATCAAACAATAGAAGCAGTAATCTTTGATTGCATAAATTTGCACTAGAAGAAGAAAGACAGAAAATAATAAACCTAACCCCGTCACAAAAGGCAGCAAGAAAATTATCGTCGTTTTAAGAGAAGGTGCAAAAATGCTCAGCAAGATTCCTCCCAGCAAAACAAGAAAAAACGATAACCCTAAAATTTCGTTACGAATGAAAAAAATATGTGACCATCTGCTTTCGGTAACAACACTACAGTCGTGATCCAAAGGGCAGATCAATGGTTTCTTTTTATAGTGTTGTTTTACCAGATAAGCAGCGTTGGCGATCCCTAACACACTCAACACGATGAAAAGAGGAAGAGCCCAGCCCATCTTAACGTTCACCTTTATGGATTATCATTAACGCAAATGTTGAAAACAGCAGACTGATATCTCTAAAGACAATCTCCAGAGCGCCTAAATTTAGCAGGATTATAGCAAAAAGTTCCACACCAGCAATCGCCGCAGCATAAAATGACCTCTTACCACTGAGCAGCCAAACACCGACAATCAGATCAAAGGACGCGTGTAACGGCAGAAAGATAGTTGTAGGGATGGTATCTCTCAGCCAAGAAGGAATAAATCCTAACCAAGAAGTGGGGTTAAGCAGAGCGCTGATGCCGGCGTAAAGGAAAGCTATCGACAGACCAACACGTAAAATAAAAGAGATTAATCTTTTATCAGTAAATCTGGTAATGCTCTTTTTTGCCATATTCATTTCACATTAATAGTGCCGGTACTTGCTGGATTGAAGTGGTCGTGATAATTCCAACTGCCAACTTTGTCAAATCTGAAAGAGAATGTTTCTCCTGGTTCTAAACCATGACAGGCATCAAAGGAAGTGCTTTCAGGATTGGGGCAATGTTCGCTTAAAGAAGTGCCATCATAAACCGCATGTGTCGGATGAACAGCTGAAGCCGGCCAATGCAGATTGGTATCTTTATTGACAAAAGTAACTGTTTCACCCTGCTTAATAGTTAACATTTTTGGATTAAAACCCTGGGGGGTTATTTCTACAGTCAAACTGGCAGGTGCTGTAACAGAATTATCTGCGATTTCAACAACTTGTTGTGGTTGTGTTGGGGATGATGCTGATGTGCAACCTATAACAAGAACAAGACTAACCAAAATAATTAATAGGGGGAATTTTAATGATTTTATTTTAATCACCTCTGCTAAGAACTAAAATTATTTAGTATTTAAACATTTCTGATTCTAATCTGATTCTACTTTTAATGCAAAAGATTAAAAATAATCAACAAAAAGGAGCATTATGAGAATTGAGACTGTATCTTTGGATCTATTGTTACCGATAGAGCCAGTGTTAAGGTTCGAAAAAAATATTGCCAACATGTTCAACCATTTCGACCAAAAAATATTTAGGGCCATTCCCGTAATTGAGTATCCTGTTGCCGGGGATCAAAGGTTTATCATGGGTGACGGCCATCATCGAGCCGCTTATTGTTATCTTACACAACAACCAGCAGTTATTGAAGTTTTGGAAAGTGATCGTGAAGTCTTTGGAAAGGTTGTTGGTGCTTTTAGTTATTTTGAAAGAATTGAAGATTTTGTTAATTGTTATTTTACTGGTTTCAAGATTGATTGTGAAAAAAATAACATCTATTCTATAGAACATTTGGTTCGAAAAAAGGCAGAAACAGAACCTCACGGAATCATAGCGGAAAAATTGCAGTTGCTTGATCAGGCTTAATACTGCCTAAAACCTCCCACTTTGTTCAAAACAGAATATTTATAAGTATTTTAGCCTTTATCATCCTCATGATTCAACCCGGATTGCTTATATTCCTGATCATCCTTTCCACGGCCGTAATCTATTGGTTGTTTAGAGGGAAAAGGAAGTTTGAGGAAAAAATGTATCCTCAGAAGAAGCAGGGAGAGAGCAAAGAGGTAAAAGATGACAGAAACTAGCTTAGTAGTCGATCATCTGAAGCTGAAGTATGAAGGACTTTTTAATCCCGCTGAATTATACAGTGTCATCTCCGGCTGGTTCTTCGAAAAAGGCTGGGACTGGTACGAAAAGATGAATCAAGAGCAAGTAACAGCCAATGGCAAGCAGATTCGTTTCGTCTTTGAACCATGGAAAAGCGGTTCAGATTATTATAAATCAATCATCAAGATCAGGATGCTGATGACAGATGTCCGGGAAGTAGAAGTTGAGCAGGATGGGCAAAATCTTAACTTAAGTCATGGTGAAGTTAAGTTTTATATTGATGCTGTCTTAATGAGTGATCGGAATAAAAGATGGCATGAGAAACCACTCCTTTGGTTGATGTCAATAATGTTCGAAAAATATCTCTACAAACAGCATCAAAGCAAGATGAGGGTTTGGATCAAAAGTGATGTTGATGATATTTATAACAAGATCAGAAATTATTTGAACACTTTCAAATACACTTACCATAGCTAGGGTGCAGAATGGAACCATACTGGGAAAAAGATTTAGTCATCAACAACCGGGAATTGAACTACAAGGGGATATTCAAGATTGAAGAATTGATGAGTACGATCAACCGTGCTTTAGAAGCAAAAAAATATACTAAAAGAGAGAAAAAAACAGAAGAATTGGTCACGGAAACTGGGAGAAAAACCCATATTGAGATGAGACCGTTCAAGGAAGGTACCAGCTACATCACTTTAATGCTGAAGATTAGGATCAATTTAGATAATACCAAGGAAACAATCACTGAATTCAATGGATTCCGCCAGAAGTTTCAGGTTGGTGATGTCAATCTAATCTTTGATGCCTGGTTTTTAACTGATTACAAGAATCGCTGGGGCATGCGCCCATTTTATTATTTTTTCAAAGGCGTAATCAACAAGTATCTCTTCAATCTTAAGGAAGAACATCACTTCCATCATACTTTGGTCCATGATACTGCCTACATCTATGCACAGGTCAAGAAATTGTTCCATTCTTATGCTGGTGATAAGACAAAACCGGTGAGTGAAGAAGAGGTTAGGGCGCAGATCGAAGAAGAGATCAAGAAGGAGAGAAAAACTGTTAGGAGTAAGTGATTTTTCTACTAAGCCTTTTTCTACGAAACCTATATAAACAGCGCTAAAATTAGGCGTTCTATGGATTCGGTACGAGAAACTGGCTCATAAATCAGGAATAATTTCTAGATCTTAGTAGATCAAATTGTGTGTTTTTGTGCGTGTTTGAAAATTCATAAATAAAATAAACTAATAAAAAAAATAATAAATAAGCTAATCAGGTGAAATAAATGCATATTCATGATTTTAATTGGCAGCCGGGAATGACTGTCAAAGATCTGGTGGATAATTATCAAAGGATTGGTTACCAGAGCATCGAGCTAAACAATGCTTCCGAAGTCATCATCAAGATGAAGAAAAACAATGCGAAAATCTATCTTACCTTCACTTCCAACATGGTCACTTCCGGCTTGCGTGGTTTCTTTGCTCAGCTGATAAAGCTGAAGATGGCGGATGTTATTGTAACTACGGTAGGTGGTATCGAAGAAGATATCATGAAGGCTTCCGGCGAGAAGTTCAAGATAGGGAATTTTAGTGCTGATGATGTGGAATTGCATGAACAGGGAATAAACAGGATTGGCAACATTTTCATCAATAATGAAGCTTACATGAATTTTGAAGACTGGATCAATCCAGTATTAAGCAAGTTATATGAGAAGCAGAAAAGATGGGCTGTTTCAGAATTATTACGGGAGATCGGCCTGCTGCTTAACGATGGAAATTCTATACTCTATCAAGCTGCGAAAAATCACGTGCCAATTTTTTGTCCCGCCATAACTGATGGTGCTTTGGGATTCCATCTTTACCTTTTCCAGCAGAAACATCCAGATTTTGTCATTGATGTGGTAAAGGATTTTGGGAATATATTATTTTCTTCCAGCTATGATGAAAAGAAAGGAGTCATCGCTCTTGGAGGTTCCATCAGCAAACATCATGCTATCCTGTGCACGCTATTAAATGGCGGGGCAAATTATGCAGTTTATATTACTACTGCTCACAAGACTTCAGGTAGTATGAGTGGAGCGACGACAGATGAAGCAAAATCATGGGGAAAGGTCAAAGATGATTCTGATGCCGCTACTGTTATTGGAGATGTTACCGTGATGTTTCCTCTAGCGATGATCAGGGCGTTAGAAGTGTTAAATGAGGAGAGGTTGTTGAAGATATAAAAATGATCTACAGCAGATTTATCGGGCCTAAGCATCTTACCGGTGGATGGGTTTCAGAGAAAGGAATAATTTGTAAAGTAAAAGGAAGTAAACTCTCATTAAGCAAGGATGATTATGATTTATTTTATCATCATAATGAAAATAATCTTGTTGCTAATTTGACTTTGAATTATAGAGGTTTAGCAATCATCAATCTTAATAGTTCTCAGGAAGACCATCCCGCTAATCATCCAGATTTGAGGGAAATATTAGCACATCTTGGTAGCCGACAAATCATGGGAATAGCAGCTGGTTTGGGCGAATTTATTCCCTTTGTTTCTAAGAAAACAGCAGTAAAACCATTGGTAATAGAATCTTTGGCTTATGACGTAATAACAGAACTTCTTGATTATGCAGCTCCATTATTTTTAAAGCACCATCGAGAAGATGCAGCTAAATTATCTGAGAACTGCAGGGTCATGATGGACCAAGATAAAGTTCAAATTATTGGTTCTTTGCAAGATGTTTTAGGGAGTCCTAAATTATCTGAACAGTTATTTGGGACCGTTGATGTTCTTATCGATAATCTTAATTTCCCTAATACAATTGTAGCACAAACTGATGGCATAAGGGAAGAAACGCTACGAGATTTAGAGTTAAGGTTACTAAAAGAAAATGGAATCAGATACGGATTGCCAACAGAGAAACCTTTAGTAAAAATGAAGGGGAGATTTGTAGTCCTAGAGAGATGATGGTAAAATTGGAAAAAATAGTTAAGCCCGGAACAGATTATTTCGGGGAGAGAGAGTGCTATGAACGTTATATAGATCCGGTTTCAAAACATCAGGTTTTTTATTTTCCTCAAGCCGAGCCAAAAGATCTGCCAATAAGTATCATAATCCCCCAGGTCGGCAAAAAGAAAGGTGTTACTGTAACTGCAAGGGATATGGATAGATATCATGCTGACCTTAGAAAAATTGTTGAAGACCATAATCAGGATTTTCAGTATCTGGAGGTGGGTGTTGGTTTAGGCGAACCAATTACCAGATTAGGCGGTTTAAGGAATAAGCCTATTGCGGTGGAACCTTTAAATTACAGGTTAACTAAAGATATTATCGGTACCATGAGATATAAAATAAGCCAAATACACGTCTCCTTGATAAAAGAATTGGAGAGAAGATGCCAATTCATGCTTAGTTCTGAGGTTAGATTGTTTAATACTACTTTAGGCGCTGCTGTTGGTAGAAAAGAATTTCATGGTATCGCTGATCTGGTAGTTGATAATCTTGGTCCTGTTCATTGGAACGAAACCGAGGGATTATTTGAAAATCCCTATCGACTTCAAAAAAGATTAGGCAATATTGCCGCAGCTGAAGTTAATTTCCTAAAAGAAGAAGGAAGATTATATTACGATCGATTTTCAGATCCATACATAAAACCACAACAAAAATAAAATGAAAATAAAATGAAACCAAAATTTATCTTATCAAAAAGCAAAGTATTGCAACAATACAGGATAGCTAAAGACAGCTCTGATCTGGTTTCTTACAGTTCCAAGACCAATCAGGATGTCACAAAAATATTAGAGCAAAACACAGATGCGCTGTTTTCTGTGCATTTCAACAATGAGCTTAAACATATTAACAATCTTTCCCGAGTCTTATTTCTGGCGCAAGGCTGGAATGAAGAAGAGATTACCGATCTAATAGCAAAAAATATCAGCTGGTTTGCCGTAGATAATGAATCAGATCTTGACATTCTCTTAAAGTTTCTGGAATGTTGCCCTAAAAAAATAAATCTTTTCCTAAGATTAAAAATTAGAGAAAATTCTCTACGGACAGAAAAATATTTTGTTTTTGGGATGAAAGCTGAGATTATTAACAGAAAAATCAAAGAGTTAGCTAATCATCCAAAAATTGAGAAGTTGGGGATCCATTTTCACCGTAAGACACAAAATATGAGTGAATGGAATTATAAGGATTACCTGCAACAGATGATCGATGAGGAAGTGTTAAAAAGAATAAATTATCTTAACATTGGCGGCGGTCTACCTTCAGACTATGCCAACACTAATGTTGATGTCCTACCCAGTATTCTGAAAAGGATAGGGGAGTTAAGGGATTGGCTGAAAGATTATAATACTAAACTGGTAATTGAACCAGGCAGGTTCATCGCCGCGCCAGCCGTAAAATTGGTTACACAGATTATGAGTATCTATGATAACAACATTATTGTCAATGCTTCGGTCTATAATTCTGATCTTGATGCCATTATCGTGCCAGTAAAATTGTTAGTGCAAGGTGAACTATCGCAGGAAGAAGCAAAAAAACAGCAAGCACAAGCTTATGTTGTTAAGGGAATAACCCCCTGCTCTTTAGATCTTTTCCGCTATCGTGTTTATCTAAAAAATCCACAAGTTGGTGCTAATTTAGTTTTCCTTAATGCTGGAGCTTACAATTTTACTACTGATTTCTGTGATTTAGATAAGATTGAAGTGGAGGTCGTGGAATGAAGCTGGAGAAAATTATACAAGGTAGATTTAGAGATTTTGGAAGTTATTGTAAACACAATATTACCACTCGTGACCTTAGTAACACAAATTTTGCTCTCGGTGAAAAGTTAAGCGGTGATTTTTTGAATCTAACTTATTATCAACTTGGTATTGAAGAAGCTTATGCCATCAGCAGAACTACTGGAGATGCAGCAAAATTCGGATCTTATCATGGTCCTTTAGATTATATTGCTTCGGGATTTATTTTTAACGCAATCGATTCCTTAACAGAAAGATGGTCTGATGATTTAGAGTTTCAGGCTTATCTAAGAATATCGGTCGATAATGATACAGCATTAAGAGTGGAAGTAGAAGATAATGGAACAGGAATTAAAAGGGGTGAAGAACTGTTTATTGATAGATACGGTTCAAAAAAAGATTCTTCGGCAATGCATGGACATGAAGGAGTTCATTTATACAATTCACGAGTACTAATCGAAGCTTTAGATGGACGTATTGGTTTTGTCAATAAAGGGATGAACAAGGGGGCAACTTTTTGGTATGAAGTGCCATTATCTTCTTTAACAATATGAAAACTGAACTAAACTGGATGAGATTACCGAAAGAGTATACTAATGGTAGATTTCTCATCCTGCCAATCGCCTATGAAAAGGATGTAACTTATGGTGAAGGAGCTGCTAAAGGCGCTGAAGAGATTATTAGGGCTTCTGAACATCTGGAATACTACGATGAGCAATTTGACTGCGAACCGTTTTTGCAAGGTATTGGACTAGCTGAAACAATAACAGCAGAAATACCTGAGGAGATGATTGATAAAGTAGCAGAGAAAATAGTGAGAACAAAAGATAAATTCGTGATCGGTTTAGGTGGTGATCATTCCATTACGATCGGCTTAGTGAAAGGACATGAAAAGATCTTATCAGAGGAAGGTGAAGAGTTCTCTGTAATCCAATTTGATGCGCATGCTGATTTTCGCGATTTCTGGAACAACAGCACTCTAAATCATGCTTGTGTGGCTAAACAGGTCAGCAAAAAACATGACTTAGTATTAATCGGTATCAGAAGCATGGATATAGATGAAAAAAAACAGATTGAATTGCATAATCAAGAAATTCCGGAAAGTCAAAAAAATCAAGATGGTAAAGAAGATCAAGAAGAAAAACATAATGTTTATTTGATCAAAGCTTATGATTATTCCTTAGAAAAGTTAAAAGAGATCTTACCAAGATTAAAAGATAAGATCTACATCACGATTGATGTTGATGTTTTTGATCCTAGCTTCATTCGTAACACCGGCACTCCAGAACCAGGAGGATTGAATTGGCAAGAGGTCATTGAAGTATTAAAATTAATTTTCCAACATAAGAAAGTTATTGGTGTTGACATAACCGAATTTGCGCCAGATGAAAATAAAGAGTATAAATCTGAAGCTTATTCCTTAGCAAAGTTAGTTTACAAAATCATGGCGTTGCAGAGTTTTTGATTAATCCATCGATAAGGAAATATTCACAAATTTCTGTTAAAAATTTAGCAAATCAATTGCTTTATTAATATTTTTCTTATCAATGATAAAAATTGTATCCCTCCAACATGATAAAAACTCAAGGATATTAATCCCGTTTTCAGCAAAAAGGGAAGTCAGATAAGAAATGACCCCGGTTATTTTTTCTATCTCTTCAGGAGACTTAAAATATATTATTGCTAAATCTTTATGGTGTTTGATAATTCTTGTTTCAAATCTCTTATAAAAATAATTAGCATATTTCTCTTGGCTGATAATCGTATAATTATCTGTACCTTCCAAAACATACATTAGTCCTAATTCACTCTGCGAAATTTTTTGGATTTTGGTAATATATTCTAAATCAATGTTCTTATTTAAGATCAAAACGTTTATCTTATTTTTAATGCTGATTTCAGATTTACTTAACAGTGATTTTATCTTGTGTTCAAAATTTAACCATTTTTCTAATTTTTCTTGAAATCTTCTGGCTGCAACTAAAATAGCTTCTTTTGAAGATTTTTTTTCAATTTTTAGCTCATTGCTTATCAGTCTTGCTAGGGAAGAATAATTAATAAGCCCTTTCTGGAGGCAATTCTTAATATAAGGGTGCTCTTGAATATATTCTATTGTTATTTCACTAGTTGATTTACCTTGTGCTTTAATCATTTTTGTGATAATTCTTTACTTTTTATATAAATTTTACTGCCAAGTTCTATTTAAAACATATTTGTTAAATAATGTTTTGTTTCAAACATCAAATATATCTTTGTTTAAATTTTTAATTAAAAATGATCAATGAACTAAAATTAAAGTTTCCTAAAATACAAGAAATAAAGATTATCCTGGAAGCTGGACATATTTACACTAACGAAGAACCAAATGATGAACACAGAGAAAGTGTAAAATATGGGAAACTATTGGAAAATTATTTTAGTATGTTTGGAGCAGGTATTGAAAGATGGCTTTTTGTGGATAATTATAATCCACAGTTTGAAGATAATCCCGAGATCCTAAATATAGGTCATTATATAAATTTATTAGCAAATTGGGAATTTCCTCCGGAAAAGATTGTCTATGAAGCTGATTTGGTTGAACAAGCTCATGATGTGCTATCATATCTACAAAGAAATAATTATGCTTTAAAAAATGATAAGGACAAAATCTTACTTTATAAAGATAAAATATTGCTTTATGATATTAAAACAGAAAAATATATGTGTACTTTATTAGATGCTTGCTTATATTTAAATAAGCTAGAACAAGCCGATTGCTGTGTTACTATTTTGAATCAGCAATATTCGCATCAACAGAAAGGAACATTAACAATTTTAAAAAAATTAGATGTTGAAATCGAAAAAATTTTTCCATTTTTTTATCCTACACCTGGAAAATCAATACAACCTCCACTTTATCCCCATATTTACTCTGAGCAAAAAACATCTTTTGTTAAGCCGGTTATTGATTTATTAAAGATTATTGAAGAATTATCAGGTTCATTTTGTGGTGATTAGGGAAGAATAAAGATTTAATAAGATGAAAAAAATAGGGATTTTAGGAGGAATGGGACCAGAAGCTACGGCTAATTTTTACTTTAAAATTATCAATTATTGTCGTAAAAAATATAAAGCGATACAAGACATCGATTTTCCAGCAATGGTAATTTATTCTTTACCTTTGTCTGGATTTGATCAATCCGGAATAGTTGATGAAAAACTAGTATTATCACAATTACAGCAAGGTATGAATATTTTAATAAGTTCTGGATGTGAATTTATTGTCATGCCTTGCAATACCGTGCATTATTTTATTGATCAATTGAGGACCAGTAATAATATCCCTATTATCAGCATAATAGATGAAACAATTAAAAAAGTTAAGGAAACAGGGGCAAAAATGATTGGCATAGTTGGCTCTGAAACAACTTTAAAACTTAAACTGTATCACAATTTATTAGAGAAAAAAAATGTTATTTGCATTAATCCTAAGAATAAAGATTGGATAAAGATAACAAAATTAATTTTTGAAATTATGCAAGGGAAAGTTAGAGATACAACTAAACAAAAGGTAATAACAATCATGAAAGAGATGGTAAAAAATTCTGCAGAAGCAGTCATATTAGGATGTACAGAGATTCCTTTAGCTATTTCCCAAAAAGATGTAGACCTAATAGTCTATGATACATTACAAATTTTAGCAGAAGCAACTGTTGACTTTGCTATGATTTAAAACTATCAGAGTCATTCTCATGGAAAAGCAACAACTTTTCTAGCTTTCCAGAAAAATCATTGTTTTGCTTAGAACACCAGCGGAATTGTCCTATTAAAATGCTTGAATGAGTTAATTTTTCTGATTCTTCTTGTTAAATTCTCTAAAGAAACGATGCTTAAGGTTGGGTATCCTAGCTTCCATGTTTCTAAGAAAAAGATAAATTTTACTATTAAAATTATCCAGTTTCTCCATCAACAAAATATATTCTTCGTCGTTGAAATACTTGAGATCTTTACATAATTTTAGGAGAACCTCGATTTCCTTAGCAGATCCATAAGATATGTTAAGGAAGTAGGTGAATTCGCGAGGGCTGGCTTTAGCACTACCTTCAGCGATATTAAGTGGCAAGGAAACAGCTGCACGTCGCAGTTGTGATTTGATATTGTGTTCTTCAGTCTCAGGAAACTGATTAGTCATTTGATAGATATGTAAGACAAAATCATAAGATAAGTGATAAATTTCCAAGTTGTTATAATTACGTGCCATGTAATTATTTTTTTAAGGAGGTTAAAAAGTGTTTAGGATAATTATCCGTAAGGATTCCGAGTGCTGGGTTCAATGGTTCAAAAGCAAATAATTTTTGTTTGGCAGTTTGTTTGATATTTTAGAGTAGCCTCTGGTGGTTATCTGAGATTGGAAAAAATCAGTCTTGCTTACGCTGTTTATCAGTTATTCAATTGAGAAAAATGAAAAAATGATAAAACCATGCATAGATGATAAGATATGAACGTTAGTAAGCGCATGCTGAATTGGTCGTTACCTTCCAACTTACACATCGCTTCTATCAAACCGCTCTTATTGCGATGTTCTAAGGTGTCTCTTTTTAAGGTATGCTTCGTGCTTAGATGCTTTCAGCACTTATCACTTATGGCGTAGCTGCCCGGCTTACCTTGTCAGATAACC
>Ga0210057_1002480_pt1 | contig 26318 bp, 31 predicted proteins | sample CryGeyCG2114_010_2_FD_183968 | JGI IMG/M metagenome (GOLD analysis project Ga0210057, IMG submission 183968) | Groundwater microbial communities from aquifer - Crystal Geyser CG10_big_fil_rev_8/21/14_0.10 (SPAdes) (version 2) | ecosystem: Environmental > Aquatic > Deep subsurface > Groundwater ...
AACCAGCCACCACGAGTTGCATCGCCTCTTGTTCACTGAGGCCTCTACTCATGAGATAAAAAATTTCTTCGTCGCCAATTTTTCCCACTCTCGCTTCGTGTGCAATATCAACATTGTCATTATCTATTTTCATGTACGGATGTGTCTTCGTTACAGAATGCTTATCAATCAAAAGCGCGTCACATTCAACAGAGATTTTGCTTCTATCCGCCTGCTTCGTAACTTTCACATATCCACGATATGTTGTAATTCCGTTTCCAGTTGAAATTGATTTTGCACGAATGGTGGACTTTGTATCTGGAGCAACGTGAATGACTTTTGATCCCGTGTCTTGATTTTGTCCGTCACCTGCAAATGCAATTCCAAGGCTATCTGATCGTGCACCGCGTCCACGAAGAATCGACGCAGGATAGAGCATCGTCACACCACTTCCCATATTTCCATTGATCCATTCAATCACACCGTTCTCATCTACGAGTGCACGTTTTGTATTCAGGTTGTACGTATTTTTTGACCAATTTTCTATAGAATAATATCGCACGCGCGCATTCGCATGAACAAAAATTTCAACACCACCTGCATGCAAAGAATTTTTTGTATAGCGTGGTGCACTACATCCTTCGATATACTGAATCTCACTCCCCTCGTCAGCAATGATGAGTGTGTGTTCAAACTGCCCACCGCTCTCTGCGTTCATACGGAAATATGCTTGCAGTGGTAACGTAACTTTTACATTTTTTGGGACGTAAATAAATGTTCCACCACTCCACACTGCTGCGTGAAGCATGATGAATTTGTGATCATTGATGGGAATACACTGTGTCATGAAATATTTCTGAACCAATTCTGGATACTTCTGGACTGCGACATCCATGTTTTCAAAAATAACACCTTGTTTTTTCAAATCTTCTTGAATGTTGTGATAAATAACATCGCTGTCATACTGGGCACCAACACCAGCAAGCGCTTTCTTTTCTGCTTCTGGAATGCCAAGTCGATCAAATGTTTTTTTAATATCATCAGGGACATCATCCCAGCTCGTTGCTTCCTGCGTATCTGGACGAACAAAATACGTGATCTCATCAAGATTGAGTTTTGACAAATCCGGTCCCCATGTGGGAATATCAGTTTCTTTAAAATATGCAAATGCCTGCAAACGTTTTTCAAGCATCCATGCTGGCTCGTTTTTTTGTTTTGAAATTTCACGAACAACCTCCTCAGTCACACCAGGAGTTGCTTTGTACTTTGATCGATCTTCATTCGCAGTGTCGTAGAGCGATCTGTCGATTGTGATATTTTTGATTGCCATGTTTGTGAATTTGTTCTACGCATTCATCTCTCTCACCTTCTGTATTACACCAGGCAATACCTTCAACACCTGTTTTATTTCCTTTTCAGTCGTACCTTTTCCCAGCGTAAATCGAATACTACTTTTCATCCTCTTTTCATCATACCCACACGCAGTCAGCACATGAGAAAGTTCATCACTATCGGTGGTGCAGGCAGATCCAGAACTGACTTCTATCCCAGCCGCATCAAGATACAAGATAATAGCTTCTGATTCTGCTCCTAGAAAAGAAGCATTGAGATTATTGGGGAGTCTTTCCCCCTCTAACGCAGGACCATTCAACATAACATCCGAAATTGTATCCTGAATCCCATTCCACAATTGATCACGCAATGCAACGATATCTACATTCTGCATTCTACATTCTTCAATCTGCATTACGGCCTTTGACATCCCGATAACCCCAGGTATATCTTCAGTCCCTGGAGAAACTCCGAACTCCTGTCCCCCACCAAACATAATCGGTTCTATTTCAATATCTCGTCTTTTGAACAACACGCCAGTATTTTTTGGTCCGTATATTTTTGATCCATTAAAACTCAGGAGATCCACATGCAACCGCTCGACTGACATATCGAGATATCCTGCAGCCTGACATGCATCTGTATGAAAAAGTAGATATGACGTAGTATTCTTTTTTCGATGTCGCAAGATCATCTTTCCTATTTCTGCAATAGGTTCTACTGTTCCAACTTCATTATTTGCATACATGATAGAAACCAGAATAGTGTCAGGACGGATACCCTCTTTCACCGCACGAGGAGTGACAAACCCATATTCATCAACAGGCAGATAAGTAATGTCGAATCCTTCCTTCTCAAGCTGCTTCAATGTATTCAAAACAGCGTGGTGCTCTACTACTGAAGTGATGATATGTTTTCCATGTTCTTTGTGAGCGCGTGCAGCACCGAGAATCGCGGCATTGATAGAATGCGTGCCTCCATGTGTAAAAATAATTGTGTCAGATGTCGTGTGCAAAAAATCCGCAACGGTTTTCCGTGCGTTCTCTATGTCGTTCTTGACCTGCACCGATGACGTATACAGCGCAGATGGATTTGCATACGATGTGGTCAGGTACGGTTTCATCTCAGCAAAAACAGCAGCGTCGAGTGGCGTAGCTGCTGCATGGTCGAGATACATTTTTGTACGTTTTTTTTGTTTCATGAGGTAAGTCCAGCAATCGGTGTTGCTTTGAGTAAAGCTATCATTTTTTTCTGGACACGCTCGATACCAGCTTTGGTGGTGCAGGTATGAATAAGCTTGCAGGTTTTTTCATCTATCACACATGGTGCAAAGACTGGTTTGTCGATTGCCTTGATAACATCCATAAGTGAAATATCCGCATATTTTTTTATGAGAAAATATCCACCTTGGACGCCCTGCTTTGATTCGATCATTTTTGCTTGCTTCAACTCACGTGCGATACGTTGCAGAAAGAGAAAAGATATGTTACTCTCATCAGAGAATGTACGTAGGCTCAGTGCTTTATTTTTATCTAATGATGACAATCTGTGCAGGAGCTGGATAGCATAATCAGCTTGTTTTGAGAGTCGAAACATACACAAATATAATAGAAGACTATATAGATATAGTATACCAAAAAAACACGATATGTCAATGTCAATACAGAACTACACTGCCACACTTTTGGAGAAAAAGGAAGTGGCAAAGAATGTCTTCGAACTTCGATTTTCAAAGCCTGAATCTTTTGATTTTACACCCGGACAATTTGTCCAATTTTTGATACCAAATGGAGAAAAACATACATCAAGATCCTATTCAATTTCTTCCGTGTCAAGCGATGACTATCTAGAATTTTGCATAAAATTCCTGCCAGATGGCATGGCTTCACAGTACTTTCAAGCAATGGGCATAGGCGCACAGCTTGAATTCCGCGGTCCACTAGGTAGATTTATTGTTGATGAAAATTCTCACGATCATTATTTTGTAGCAACAGGTGTTGGACTTGCCCCTATCATGAGTATGATTCGATCTCTGCTAGACACAAACAAATTAGACCACCCTGTACGATTATTATTTGGTGTCCGTGATGAAGATGATATTTTTTGGGAAGATAAACTCAAAGAGCTCAAACAAAAAAATAGTCTTTTTGACTATACCATTACCCTTTCGCAACCAAAACCAACGGGTAGATGGCAAGGGTTAAAAGGACGTGTCACAGACCATATTCTTCACCATCTTGGCAAACATCGTTTTTATCTCTGTGGCAGTGCTGCCATGGTAAAAGACATACGCACAGTGCTCATTGAAAATGGTGTAGATGCCAAGGATATACATTTTGAGATCTTCTAACAGTGATGAGAGATCAATGATTAATGATCACGTTTTATTTTGACTTCATCGTATCTATTGACTTCCAGAGCATTCTCCCAACTTCATCCATCAACTTCCAACAGGTTTCATATTCTTTTGGGGAAATGTAGCCTCTCTTGCAAGAAAAAAAGAGTTGGTACTTCAATTCCATCAGTGATCCATACGCAACTTCAAGATGGTATACAAAAGTACCACTTTTTGTTCGAGCATATCCCTCAATAATATTTGAAGGAATAGAAATAACTGCCCTACGTATTTGTGAAACTAATCCGAATTTTTCTTCAGATGGAAATGATGGCAGTGTATTGTATACAGCATGTGCTAATTGATCAGCGCGCTGCATGAGTGGTTTTTGTAAAATATCCATACCTCCTTCGAAATGACTGATCAATAATCACTAATCTCTGGTCACTACAATGGTAACGTCATATTAATACCACTACCCGCACTTGCTTGTCCTTCAATTTTTGGTTCGGGATCAAAATTAACTGCGATAGGCATGAGCTCACCTGTGAGCGTAGACGTATACAACATTTTATTTTTCTTGCCAAATTCGTAGACTTCCTTCGTCACTTTTACATCTTGTTCACAATATGTTTTTATTTCCTCAATTTTTCCTTCTTCATACCACTTTATTGCTTGAAGACCATCTGCACTCTTACTAATTTCAAGTGTCGCTTTTGCTATGTCATCGAGTTTGAATCGCTTTCCAGCAGACTCTTTTATCTTTTCGAGCAGATCAAGATGTGGAATAACGTTAATATCTCCTGGATAATATTTATCTAGAATCGGAGCATCAAATCCTTTGCTATTATATCCAATAATGCGTTCTGCTCGTTCTAAAATTGGCCAAAGCTCAGATAACTGGTGTTCGTCAAACGAACGATAGGTATCAGTCTCATATTCATAGACAGAAACGACCGTTACTTTTATCTCAGCGCGATTCCGGATATCTCCGTATGTTTCGATATCAAAAACTACTTCACCACTCATATTAGCTTACTTTTTTAAACTTGACGCTAAAGAGTGGTTCGTATTCATTTTCGTACTTATCATTCACACTGACGGTCTCCCCTTTCATGACCATGGTCATTGCAATGTCATTGATCATTTCTTGATCACTCGCAATATCAATCTTAATATCATCCATCTGCACAAATTCACTTGAAAATTGAGATTTCAATTCTGTTTCAATACTTTTTTTCTTCTCACGGAGGGTCTTTAAAGACTCTTCTACCTCAATATAGGATTCGCTTCCCTTCAAGGCTTCCCTATACGCATCCTTCAGGTCCTTGAGTTTTTTCTTATTCTCCTGGACGCGATTAAAAATTTCTTGTAGGTCTTGCATATATGTTTACTCTATGAAAAATAGCTGCACTATTGTATCATAGCGTTGGGTTCAGGACAAATATGCTCTATGCAACTTCCAAAACGAAAACCAGGCAAATATACCAATCTTCCAAATGACCCTCTCATGACAGGGCATAAATTTGCTGAACTCAAACAAGATCTCGAACGCCTCATGAAAAAAAGACCTCATGCAGCTTCTGAAGTAGCACGACTTGCTGAACTTGGGGATTTTTCTGAAAATGTAGAATACCAGCTTGCGAAAGGACGTCTGAGAGGAATAAATAACGCAATATTGAAAATAGAACGCCAGATATCTGATGCCGATATTATTGCACCACCCGATAGTGATGAAGTATATGTAGGAAGTACGGTGGTACTGCACGCAGAAGGAAAAGAAAAGATATACACAATACTCGGTTCAACGGAAACCAATCCTTCCAAAGGAATTATTTCCCACACATCGCCAATTGGGGCGGCACTGCTAGGGAAAAAAAAGAATGATATAGTAGATATCACTCTTCGAGATACAAATATGCAATATACGATCACGGATATTCGTTAATCTTTTTTGTATACCTTTCGTTTGTACAAAAGTCCACTGATGAAATGTGGAAGATGTCTCCCCGTGTAGATAAGAGTTGATGTGTGAACAAGAATCAAGAAAAATCCAATCAATGCAATAATACCAACTGTAATATTCTCTGCGCTACGAAATAAAAAGTGAGTGAGATACGCATTCGGATCTTCCAGAAGCTCTTCATGAAAAACCCATGTGACAAATTTCGTAGGACCAATATACGCAGCCGCCAAAAATGCTATCCCGAGCAACATGCCAACAATACTCTGAAGACCCCATAACGCGAGCTTTCTTTTTTTCTTCAAAAATGTTGGCATGTCAACAACATGCAATCTGTATTGCGCACTCAATACTTCATACGACATTTTTATTCTTCCTACAAATCCATTCCAAAACCCATACTTTTTTTCTTTGATCACCTGTGTCAATCCTTCAAACACACCAAATTGAAATCCTTTGCCGTAATGATGCGCATAAAAATTCAGACCTGCTTCAATGCGAAATCTGTTTTTATAAAAAGCAGGAACCTGCAACCATAACTCTCTCGTAAGTGCGCGTTCTCCTCCCAATAACGGGACAAACCATAAAAGATAACGGAGATAATACATTTTTCTATTTCTCATCCCAATAAACATCTCCGTTTTCCCTTCAATAACGGGTGTGATGATCTGCGAAAGAATATCATGTGTCATGCCTGATACATCAGCATCAATAAAAAAGATATAGTCAGCATCAGTATGCTGCACTCCTTTATTCATAGAATATCCTTTTCCACTATTTACCTTATTTTGAAGAAATGTGACAGGATACTCTGTGGCTATCGCTCCCGTATTATCCGTAGAACCGTCATCTACGACGATAATCTCTGAAAAACGACCGTCGCCCACAAGAATACTCAAGACGTCTCCTATACGATCTTGTTCATTATACGCAGGGACGATAGCAACTATTTTTTTGGTATTTTTTTGCTGATCCATACTATAAGAAAATGAGTACCAATCAAGGCAAGTGCAAGAAATGAAAGAACATACTCAGTACGCTGCAATGTTGGTGACCATTGATATGTGCCATGAGATATCCCCCACCCAATAACAATCATGACAATAAGCCATAGTACAGTACCAATAGCATCAAAAAAAAGAAACAACAAGAAGTTTAGTTTTCGTGAAGAAAGATAGATAATAGTCAAAATGCGAGTACCGTACAAAAATTTTATGAACAGCAACACAAAAAACGGTGTATGTTTTTTTAGGGGAACTTCCTGCTTTTCAAGTTCTGTGACTTTTTTCCTTCCCCGCTTCCACCTAGTCAAAAAGTGAAGAATTGATTGACCGAACAAGAACCACAACGAATCTGATATAATCGTACCCAAAAAAGCAAGGATAAACACGGTATATATTGACCATATGCCCTGCCCAGCCAAAAAAGCAGCAGTGATAATAATAGTTTCACCAAAAAAGAACGCTCCAAAAAAAATAGCCGGGAGCTGATAAGTTGTGAGGAGTGTAATAATGTGTGTATCCATACGTTCTACTAAGTATAGCACCTTTTCATGGTTTACACCCTCCGATATGATACTAATGCGATACCTCCAAAAACCTTCCAATGTGTTTTTTCATACATCAATCCTCCCTCAGTAAGTATCTCTCGTACTCTCCCAGACATATTATCTTGAAGCATACGGTGCTCTGGTGACAGAGGGATCAAAAGTCTTCCTAGAAAATTGGTTGGTGCAACAAAATCAAATATCCAAAATCGTTTCCCCGGTTGCAACACTCGTACAATTTCTTTTGTTGCACGTATTTTTTGTTCTGAACTCAAATGATGAAATGCAAGCGAGGTCACAACAGCATCACATGTTGCGTCTTCTAACGGAAGAGATACAGCATTGGCGCAAAAAATAGTTGACGAAATGTTCTTCAATAGAGACTGAGCATAGCGAACCATGCTAGGGTCAGGATCAACACCGTAGAGAGTGGATATTCCTTTGTACGCATGCAATTTTTTGAGGAGAAATCCTGGACCACATCCTATATCAAGTACTGTTTTTGGGTGGGTTGAGGCAATATTCTTCGCGATACGAGACTGTATATGACCAAACAAGAGACGCGAGATGAACGCATAGCGTCTGTGTTGTCCATGTGTGTGTGCGACAGGAGCATATGGCTCTTCATCGCTATGTGTATGTTCCATATACCGTTTTTAAGAGACAGACAGGCTTTCAATAACAGCATGCAGTTTTTCTCCTACTTCTGTCGCGACAGTTGCTACACTATCATTTTCTACCATACTCATAGCTACGGCAGGATTAATAGCCGATACAATGACCTGCCCTTTCTTTTCATAAACAATCACATTGCACGGAAGAAGAAGACCAATCTCTGGTTCAGCCTGCAATGCTTTGTAGGCAAATGGTGGATTGCATGCACCCAAAATCACATACTGTTCAATATCAACATCAAGTTTTTTCTTCATTGTTGCTTTGACATCGATCTCAGTCAAGACACCAAATCCTTCTTGGGCCAACGCGTGCTTTGTTTTTTCGATGATATCAGAGAATGATCCTTCAAGGTTTGTGGTAAATCCGTATGCCATAATACTACTTGTTAAAAAGCTCCCTATAACAGAGAGCTTTTAGTATACACGTACGTTCTTCTCTTACACCTGTGGATTACTCTGCTCTTCTTTTTTCACTTCCCCACCAGATACTGTATTTGTTTTATCTTTCAAAATTCCTTTTGGTTCTGAAAAGACAAACAGATATAAAATTTCAGCAATACCTACCGTATTGAGGACAAGAAGAGCTCCAAACCAAATGGTGTCACCACGTCGCGCTGCTTTCCACAGCGCCAAGGCCTTCCATACGAATGACCAAACCAGGACAAGGGGCATAAAACCCCAAAAACCCTGGGCAAAGCCGAATCCAAATCCGCCTGTCCCCATCATATAATTGTGTGTATTTGCATCCCACATAGAAAAATGGTTATGAAATAATATATCTAGAATATACTCGTCTCTACATGAATACAAGCTTATAAGTGGATAACAAAGACAAAAAAACTGCGGGAATAATCCCTTTTTTTGTTTCTTACTCTATACTTTCGACAATAGTATTCACAATTTCATCAATATCAAATGCAGATTGTTCCTGCGTACAGGTTTGTTTTTTTGGTTCATCATAATTTCCACACTGAACCTTTTGTATAGAAAATGACAACGCCATTGGTTCGCCATGATAGTCAAATGTGTAGGTATATTGAAGATAGGCGCTTCCCGCAGCACCTTCTTCAGATACAGCAATACAGTAATACGTACCTTTTATATCTTTTCCATAGGTCTGACTTTGTAGACCTGGTTGTTCTACACTTTCTTCGCATGCATATAAGAATGTTCCTGGCTGTAGAGTTGGTGGCCAGTCAACCGTTGTTATATACTCACTCCCAAAGTCATCTGGATAATGAAATGCAAGGCCTGTTTCTTCGCTGAAGATTTGGTTCCACATGGCTGTTTCTGGGTTCACAGTACCATCATCTACATTTGCAATAGGACAATTTTCTAATTCACAAAATTCTTGATCTTGGGTAACTACGCCTATAGTACTTTCCTTCTGCGAACCTCTGACATGTGTGTAATATATCGTCCATACGACATAGAGGCCCACACTCAATATGAAAAGAATACATACTAGTACCCAAGCACTAGTATGTTTTGACTGTGCTGTATTATTCATAAAAAAATATGTTATTATGAAAAAAGTTTAACAATAATCCAAATACCAAGAATGCCACCAATGAACGTGCCCAGTACTGATGAAAACGAAAAGGTACTGGCACCAAACCACACGGGGACATACGCTCCGAGTGTGCTCCCAACGAACATTCCAAAGAGGACTAATCTTTTATCCATATAGATTTCTGTTGCTATGAATCTAGTATAACAGAAAACACAGCACGATGCTGTGTTTTCTGTTTATGCTCGACGGGTGGGAATCGAACCCACGACCAATTGGTTACACGTCATCCACAATTTTCATTGCGGCGTGGACTATATCATCACCCTCGCCTATTTCCGCTCTAGTCGGAATCGTTAGGGTGCGAAGCGCTTCCCCTGAACCAAAAATGTTCGAACAGGGTACTCCCCGAAGGGATAGTCTCTGAACCTTTTTCCATATATGGACGCACATACGTTTCTCTCTCAAGGAGAGTGCTCTTATGCACACCTAATAATCATACCTGGAAACTTGGCTGCGAATTACCATACCGATCCACATGGGACCTGCGAAGGTTTCTCGTCTTGCACAACACAATATGTGTGTACAAGATCCCGCCTTTACGGGACAATTCACTTCGTTGGCATCCTCCTATTTCTAAGAGGAGCTGCTAGTGCACTTGGATTGCTCCAAACGTCTATTTACAGCCAACTGCTCTACCGCTGAGCTACCGTCGATTGTCTAAGTTCATTGAGTTACCTCAGTTTACTTAGTTGTGATACTATCAAGTTCAATGATAAAAATCAAGAACTTAGAAACTCAGAAAACTTAGAGACTAAGTTAGCTGAGCTTTGCTCGGGGACAGGGATTCGAACCCCGATAGTCAGGATCAAAACCTGAAGTCCTACCTTTAGACGATCCCCGAATGTCTGACTATATTAGCTTTTTCTTCTCTACCAAAGCCAGTCTTTAAATATAATTCACGCTGCCTTGCTTCTTCAAAAGAAACAAATTTTTCTATATGAATTATCTTTAAAGGCCGAAATGCCTTTGTAGATTTTGTTTTTCCAGATTGATGATCTTTGAAGCGCTGAGTCATGTTGGACGTGCTCCCCACATATGACCAGTGTTCTTTCACTTCTGATATCAAAATGTATACAATATGCTCCTCCATAAATTCGAACCCCGATAGTCCGGATCCCTGCCTGCCGGCAGGCAGGAAAACCTGAAGTCCTACCTTTAGACGATCCCCGAATGATACTAGGTTCTCAAATAGCGACGCATTGCCAGCAAACTTGAAATCAAGGTAAGGAAAAATACTATTCCAAACTGAATCCCAGCGAGTGAGAGTATATGTAAAAAATAGTAATTTGTCAAGAATTGTGGATCTCCCAATATCACCCCCAAATACTGGTCCAAAAACCCAGTACTGATATATACCATCGAGATTGCAATCCCCACGCTGAACACACTAAACACGACCGATTCTATAACATATGGCCCTCTGACAAACCAATTTGTGGCACCGACAAGTTTTTTGATACTGATCTCAATACGCTGTGTATATATAGCAACACGAATGGTGTTGAAAATAATAAGGAACGCAATAATGGCAAAAAATGCAGTGAGAGCAAAAGAAAATCGCTCAACATTTGTGGTAATGACATCAATCTTTTGTATAGCACCTTGGGTGTCGGTAAACGTCTTTGATTCTACAATTGTTTCATATTCAGGAATACTGAGTTCCTCAATGACCGTAACATAATCTGCTGGATCTTTTGTTTTTACGACGATGGTTGCGCCAAGTGGATTTTCGGTCAATTCCTCAAGAGAAGCCAAAATATTTTCATTGTCATGATACAACGTACGAAAATTATCCAAGACTTCCTCCTGAGAAAAAAAGGTTGCTTGGGTTACTTCGGGCAATGATGCAATGTAGGTATATACTTCATCAATTTCATCGGCGGTTGCTTCTAGTGAAAGATAAATACTGACATCGATTTGATCACGAATAGAGGTCGTTGCCTCCGTGGTAACAAGTCGGATGAATAAGAGCGTATTGACGGATAACAACATCAAGACAAGAACAAAAATCGTCATGAAAGACAATCCGATATTTCGTGCAATATCTTGCAATGCAAAGCGAATAATACGCAAAAAGGAATACATAGTTATACAGCCGTAGCACTTAAATGATATTTTCCATGTCGTTCGTCAGAAATAATTTTTCCATCTTGGAGGACAACCACGCGTTTTCGGAGCTGATTGACAATATCACGATTGTGGGTCACAAGAACAATGGTTGTGCCAAATTCATTTATTTTTTTCAAAATTTCCATGATTTCTTGTGTATTGATACTATCAAGATTTCCTGTTGGCTCATCCGCAACAATAATCTTTGGTCTATGAACCAAAGAACGGGCAATCACAACACGTTGTTGTTCTCCACCAGACAGTTGATGTGGATACCGTTCCATTTTTGGGCCTAAACCAACAATCTCTAGTACCCGAGGAACAATGTCTTTGATACGTTTATGTGGCTCCCCTGCTACTTGCAAGGCAAAGGCGACATTTTCTCGTACGGTTTTTTTTGGGAGAAGTTTGAAATCCTGAAAAATAACACCGATTTGTCTACGGAGTAGTGGAACATCTGACTGTCGAATACGTGAAATATCCCATCCACCTATTTCTATCTGTCCACTCGTAGGTTTTTCTTCGGCTATGAGCAATTTGATCAACGTTGTTTTCCCGGTACCGCTTTGACCTACAATAGATACAAATTCTCCTGCCTCGATAGACAAGTCTACATCAGCAAGACCGACGCTATCAGCAGTGTATTGTTTTGATACAGAAGTGAGGTGAATCATACTGGTAATCAGTATATCACAATTCAAAAATGAGAGGTAGATTGTTGTGGGTGAAAAAAATTTGACACGTCTTGACGTCCACTATATAGTCATATATACGCAATCTGCACCAGTGCAGATGCACCACGCGCTCAAACGTATAGGAGGAAAGGAAGTGAATACCGCTGCGCAAGTTGCAGTGTTGATCCAGCATCAACACGATGAGGCAAAGGAGAAACTCGTCAGTCTACTCGACTGGCTGCACCACCGCCGAGACAACAAAACCGGCGACCGCGGAACGTACTACAAGATCCCTGAGGATCACCGGGCGAACTGCCCTGGTTGCCGCAAGGTGATCACAGAGGTGGCCATCCGTGGGAACAAGTCTGTAGTTCATACGGTGGGAGGATGTACACACGTTCTGGAGGGTACGGAAGAGATCCTGACCGACTGGCTCAACCGACGAATTCAGAGCAATGGAAATCACTTGACGATGAACGCCAGAGGGCTAACCTTCAAGGTCCCGAAGCATCTTCGTCATAGATGCAAAGACTGCGGCCAGAAGGTCACACAGATTACTGTTTGGTTGAATGAGGAATTCGACTACCGATGCCTTCACCCTGACGGCAACTGCAACGCACCGGTTACGCTCACGTAGTGTCAATCGGGTGAGACGCAAAGCCCCCGGCTCGTGCTACGCGCGAACCGGGGGCTTCTTCAATTATATTTTTGTGAGCCACCTCGGGGAGTCTCCGCCCGAGGCGGATGCGCCTTTGGCGCAGAACCTAGGTTTGTACTATAGTGAAGTTTTTTTGTGTGAGCCACCTCGGGGAGTCGAACCCCGGACCTATTCGTTACGAGTGAATTGCTCTACCAACTGAGCTAAGGCGGCATAAATTTGCCGACCTATTCTAACTCAAAAAGCAGAGAAATGTCAATCAATTATTTTTGAGAACCATTCTCATCCGTTTGTACATTTACGTCAGAGGTATCCGGCTCGGGGCTGTTTACAGATGGAGCGGCCACTTCTGCAAATGGATTTGCAATGTCACTGTAGATTATTACATTCGCATTTTTCAACTGCTCTTGAAAAAATGCAGCAAAATCATTGATAGTTCGAACATCATCGGCTTTGACAATATGCAAGCCAAACTGCGTTTCTACGATCTGGTCATAGAGCTCTCCAGCTTTCATAGAGAAAAGTACATCTTCAAACTCAGGGACAGTCGTTCCTCTATCAATCCACCCGAGATCACCACCTGTTTCTGATGTACCATCACTGCCAAATTCTGCTGCTAACGTTGCAAAGTCTTCTCCATCCTGAATACGCTTGAGCACTTTTTCAGCAGTAGCGCGCGCTTCGTCTGCTGGATGTTCATCATCAATTGTGAACAAAATATGGCTTGCCTTTACCTGTGTTGCCTTGTAATCAGCATCCACATTCTCGTCAGTAGTAAATGCATCAGAAACTTTCTTTTCTATTACAATTGGGTCAATAACACGATCAGTAAATGTCTGTAGTGACCATCCAAACGTATTTTGAATTTCCTGAGCAGCAGTCTCTTCATCTGGAAATTGCGAGAGGAGCTCTGCTTTTGCAGCATCAATATCACTCTGTTCTACGACGACATCATACTTTTTTGCATACTCACTCATCAAGCTATTGATGAGCAAACGACTCAATACTTGCTGTGAGATATCATCTTCGCTTACTGGTTCAGCACCAGTATCCTGCTGTGAATAAAAACTTTTTAATGATGAAAAATCCATCATAAAGTCTGTGTATGGAATAGCATGACCATCAATCTTTGCAATTGGAATGTGAAATACTTGTGCAGCACTCATGACAAATGGCGCTTCGGACAGTGCGCTCACTTGTGATTTTGTATACATATACACACCTACGAGAGCAATGACAACGACAATAAAGATACCTGCAAGAAATTGCGGTACCATATTTTTCTTCTTTTTTTTCATTGGTGCCTCGACGATTGGTTGTTCTTCTTGCGTGTCCATGGATCCCATATAAAAAATGTTAAATATTATACGCGTGTGGTATATACTAGCACAAAAAGCCTATTCATTCTCTACACAATGCACGTTCAAGAGTGAGATGGCTGTATGTGCATAATATAATACCACCATTTTGTAGGATTGTTCAAGGGTTCATCAGCCATATCACGAGAAGGCGCTACAGGATCATCAACAAAGGCAAATTCCTCTGGGATAGCAATCACATGCTCTCCCGGCTTTTTGAGGTTAAATTCTACTCGTGCTTTTTCTTCTACATAGTCTTCACTGGAGACATACTTGAGGAGTTCAAATGATTCCAATTTTTTGTGTTGTAAATTTTGCACTTCTTGTTCAAGTTGTTTTATTTCTTGTCTGATCGCATAGTCCTGATAATACGCACGTGCATAACTGAGTGCGACAAGAAAAGCAACGATAAAAAGCAGTATTAAAAACAAACGTGACGAAAAAAATCGCCGCATGGCACTATGGTTTTGTGCACTTTTTTGTGTCATATGCAATGACAACAGTATAGCACGAAATATTATTCTGCACGATGTGCAAGAGCTTCGCGAGCAATAGTTCTGTCATCCCACGGGATCATATTACCTCCGGCTATGCACATAGCCTGTTCACTCCCCTTTCCAGTGATGAGTACCAGGTCACCAGGCTTTGCTCTTTTGATCGCAGCAGTAATAGCTTTTCGCCTATCAATCTCAATAAACAGATTTCTTCCTTTCTTTTTTCCAGCTTTTTTGACAGCATGTGCCACATCTTCGATTATTTCCATCGGATCGTCTTCATAGGGGTCCTCGTCAGTCACAAAACACATATCTGCATGCGCTCCAATAAATTCACCAAGCGTATACCTTCGTGCTTTGTCTCTGCCACCACCTGTAGACCCGAATACATGCAATACTCGTTTTGGTTTGATGAGATCCACCACTTCATATAATTTTTTCATCGCCACAGGCTCAAATGCATAATCAACAATGACTTGAAAACCCTGTGCCTCAGCTTCGAAAATAAATTCAATTCTGCCAGGAACATTATGAAACTTCTCTATTGCCTTTCCGATCGTTCCCCATGAAATATCAAGTGCTCTGGCAACAGCCATACACGCAACAATATTTTGTGCATTGTGTTCTCCATACATAGGTGCAGAAAAAGCTCTCTCATGCACTCTAAAATGAAGTCCATCCTTGTCAGAAAGAACATCTTCAGCATGCAGTGTTTCTTTTCCATCAAACATGACTATCTCATCAAATAATTTTGATGCAAATTTTGTATGTCCCATGACGGATCTATTGATCAATGCTGTTTTTGGAATACGTTTTCCTTTTATTGTTTTTCTTCTGCTTTTTGCGGTGTATTCAAATAGATCCATCTTTGCCTGACGATAGTTTTCAAAGCTCCCATGTGAGTCGATATGTTCTGGATATAAATTGGTCAGAACCATCATGTCGTAGTTGATAAACCGATGACGATGCTGGACACGTCCCTCAGACGTTGTTTCGACGATAGCTACATTGCATCCTTTGTCTACCATTTTCCTCAGATATTCTTGAATTTGCATTTTGCCGAGCATCGTCATTTTTTTGTCATTCAGATGATGTTCTCCGGCTACAGAAAACTCAATCGTAGACAATGCACCAACAGTGTACCCAGCAGCTTCGAGGAGCTGACGAAGCAAAAATACTGTCGTCGACTTTCCACTTGTCCCAGTGATACCAATCACAAACAATTCTTCCGACGGATTGCCAAACTTCACAGCCCCAAGCCATGCAAAAAAAAGATGTCTGAGATTCAGAAGCTTTTTGGGAATAATTTTTTTTATGATTGACTTTATAGACATATCAGTTTACATCTGTTGGATCAGTAAGATCCGCGTTCTATTATTTCAAGCGAAGCGATACCTCATACACAACATATTCCAATTTATTAGCGGCTTGCTTTGCCTGATCAAACTTTGTTCTGAGATATTTGGTGAATTCAAATTCTGTGAGTGATTCGACGATATCCTGTGCCATAGTATTGCAAGCATCCACAACATCCAGCTTATGTTCTGTTGCTGCTTTGATCGCAAAACGATACAATTCTCCAGGAACATCGCACAACCCAGCCAAAAATACATCACGTGGAATGTCAAGTCCTTTCAATTCTTCACCCAATGTCCCACTTTTCAAAAATTGATGAAAAAGTGCTGCTTCCACATACTCCTCCATACCAGCATGATATGATCCTTCTGTCAATAACTCTGGTACTTTTTTAAACTTGATTGCAATACTTTGCAACAATGATTTTGCCTCAGCAAGTTTCTTTTCAGCTTCTTTCATATCACCTCTGTGCATAGAAAAAATAGCACGTTTTGAAAGATGCAAGGCATCGCCAGAAATTTTAATAACATCTCGACGTTTTTCTGAATAGGTATGAAGGGATTTTTTTAGGGCGTTGAGATACGTTTTCTTTAGCATATGTGTAGAAGTTAAAAGTGAGAAGTTATAACTTAGGGTTTCATTCATGAACAACGTGACTCACATTCTTTCTATGACGCTTATCTTGAAAATAGAAGACTCCTTTTATACTTTCTATAATAACCACATTCCACAATCCAAACAAGAGCAAGAACAACCAGTGGAGATAGTGAAGTGGTACGGTACGCAAGAGAAACTGAAGTGGAGGAAAGTAGACACCAGCAAACAACATCACCCACCCAAACAATACTGCTCCGAGGAGATACTTGTTGTCAAATGGATTGATCTGCCACACAAATTTTCGTAGTGAACGAACACTGAATACAAAGAATAATGCATCAATACCAAGCCCCACAAAAATGACTGTTCTGGTCAATGCGATGTCACCTGTTGTGTTCCAAAAATAAAGGAAAATAGAAAAAAGAAATACATTTGCCAGTGAACTTTTTGCGATGATCATGGTCAATACTTTTTTGTCTAGGAGTGGGGAAGATTTTTTTCTTGGTGGATCTGACATATTTTCTCTATCCCCTTTGTCAAACGCAAGTGCCATGACAGGGAACACATCTTCTACAATATTCATCCACAAAATTTGTACAGCAAGAACTGGGAGTGGATATCCAAAAATCATGCTTGCAGTGACAAGAATCACCGAGGCAAAACTTCCAGCAAGCAAATACAACACTACTTTTTTGATATTTTGATACATTGTTCTCCCCTCTCCTACAGCAGCAACAATTGTTGAAAAACCATCGTCGAGGAGCACCATATCAGACGTTTCTTTTGCAACGTCGGTCCCAGAGCCGAGCGCAATGCCAATATCTGCCCCTTTGAGCGCTGGTGCATCATTGACGCCGTCTCCTGTCATCGCAACGACTTCTCCTCGCGCCTGGAGCGCTTTGACAATACGAATTTTGTGTACGGGATCAACTCGTGCAAAGACAGACGTATGCCCGACAAGTTCCGCGAGTTCTTCGTCTGAAAGTTGTTCCAATGTTTTTCCATCACACACACTTCCATTTTCGACAGACAATCCAATTTGTGTGGCAATAGCCTTTGCGGTCTCACCGTAATCCCCTGTGATCATAATAGTACGGATACCGGCCTTTTTGACAATATCCAATGTTTCTTTGATATCTGGACGCAAGGGATCTGCAAGGGCAAGGAGCGCAACAAATGTCAGCCCTTCTACATCTTTATCACGAAGTGTCGTGGTGGGTTCTACTGTTTTGTATCCCACAGCAATAACACGCAATCCCTGCACAGTAAGTTCTTCTAGTGTTGCAGAGATATACTCTTTACGTTTTTTGGTAAGTGAGACAGGTTTTCCTTCTGACAGTACATGTGTGGCACGCGCGAGCAATATTTCTGCGGCTCCTTTTACCATGAGTGATGCGTGATCCCCTTCTGGCACGACCACCGCAATATACTTTCTTTCACTTGTAAACGGCATACTCATGAGACGAGGCGTGACAGTATCGAGTTCATGTTTGTGAATTCCAAGTTCCATCCCAGCAACAACAAGCGCAGTATCAGTTGTATCCCCTACCAATCGCCACGCCTTTTGTTCATCTTCTGGATTTTCAAGAAGTCCATCGTTTGCAATAACTCCAATTTGAAATGCAAATTGCATACCCCCATGTGCCGCCCTTTTTTCAGAACTCATAGAGAGAAGTTCGCCCATCTCTTCATCATGATCCATAGTAATCACACGAGTGACAGCCATATTCCCCGCGGTCATTGTTCCTGTCTTGTCAGCACAGATGACACTCACACTCCCGAGCGTTTCTGCCGCAACAAGCTTTCGAAGAAGTGCATTTTTTTTCAACACAGATCGCATCCCAATAGCAAGAATAACAGTCAATGAAATCACCAGCCCTTCTGGCACTGCCGCAACAGCAATAGCAACCGATGTTTCAAATACATGAATAATGTCGTCAGCATTAGTAAATATACCAATCAAAAAAATACCAACAGAAATACAGACAACAATAATACTAATCATGCGACTCAACGTTGATAGTTGTAGTTGTAATGGTGTCTTTTCATCAGTAGTATCTCGGACGAGTGTTGCAATGGCGCCAAGTGCTGTCTGCGCCCCAATTTCTGTGATAACAGCCTTCCCTTGACCATTTGTCACGACAGTTCCTCTGTACACCATATTTTTTCTATCCCCAAGTGTGGCATTTTCGGACACAACTTTTGTATGTTTTTTTATTGGTTCTGATTCTCCTGTCAATGCTGATTCATTGATCAAGAGATCATTGACCTCAATCAGACGAGCATCAGCCTGAATTTTGTCCCCAGCATCAAGAATAACAATATCTCCTGGCACAAGTTCCTGCGTATCTATACGCTGCTTTCTCCCCTCTCGGAGCACGACGGTTCGAAACGAGACCATATTCCGCAAATGCTTCAATGCTTCATCCGCCTTATATTCTTGAAAAAATCCAATAATCGCATTCAAAAAAACAGTGATAAAAATCACTGTCATATCTATATATTCCCCCAGCAATCCACTTGCAACTCCAGCGACCAACAGGACAATCATGAGCGCATTGGCAAACTGACTCAAAAAAATACCGATCCGAGTTGTTTTGATAGCAACATTGGGAAATACGTTTTTCCCATAGGTCTCTTGACGTTTTTTTACTTCGGCGAGTGTCAATCCCTGTGTGGCATCTGTATGAAAAAAAGAAAGTGTTTGTTTTGAAGATTGTGAAAAAAATTCTGACATATGTCAGTAGTGTAGCATAGTTTGAGTATGAAAAAAACGCCTGAATGGCGTTTTTACTCTGTGACCCCGGTGGGGCTCGAACCCACGACCGTTAGCTTAAAAGGCTACTGCTCTACCAGCTGAGCTACAGGGTCATAAAACGAAACGAGTATATGTTATTTCTGAAGATACGTCAAGCAAATACCTCTGGAAAACCCAAATCGCCAAGGTTCTCTATTTTATGTATACTAGGCACTGTTTTGAATACATTCTACAATCATAATTCTTCATTCATCAATTTTGTATGTTGAAATCCCAATCACAGCCCATTCCCCCACCGCCAGCACTGAAAAAACTTCTTGGACCCTCATTTATATTGCTCGGTCTAGGACTCGGTTCTGGAGAGATTATCCTTTGGCCATATCTCTCTGCAAACTGGGGACTCGGGATTGCCTGGGGAGCATTCCTCGGTATTTTCTTCCAGTTCTTTATCAATATGGAAATCGAACGCTATAGCCTTGCCAAAGGTGAGAGCGTGTTTATAGGGTTGGCTCGACGGTGGAAGTGGGTACCGTTTTGGCTGATGTTTTCTACCATTGTTTCGTTTGGGTGGCCTGGCATCATTGCATCTTCTGCAACACTGTTCTCATATGTATTTGGTGGCAATGTGACGATCATTGGTGTTATATTTTTGTTACTGATTGGTATTATTCTGAGCACGGGGAAATATATTTATTCGACTGTCGAACACTTTTCAAAGTTTATCATCATGATAGGCGTGCCTGCTATTGTAATTCTTACATTCTTCCTCGCAGATATATCACAGGCTGGTGAACTTCTTCAGGGGCTTATCGGGAAAGGAAACGGCTATTGGTTTTTGCCAGTGGGAATTCCCCTTGCTTCTTTCCTGGCAGCATTTGCATTTAGTGGAGCTGCGGGCAATTTGAATCTGGCACAGTCAAGTTATATCAGAGAAAAAGGCTACGGCATGGGAACATACATGGAAAAAGTAAAAAGTTTGTTTTCAGGACAAACACAACAAATTGATCTCGAAGGATATACGTTTGACCCAACAGAAGAAAACATGTCTCGCTTTTCTGGATGGTGGAAGCAGGTAAACAAAGAACACTTTCTTGTATTTTTTCTCACTGGTGTTATTACCGTGTTACTCCTTATTTTGCTTTCATATGCCACTACCTATGGGACTGCGGGAAATGCCCAAGGCATTCAATTTGTCATCAATGAAGCGATTGCTATTGGGAAAGGAACGTTTCCTCTCATGGGAACTATTTTTGCAGTGATTATGGGCATCATGCTCTTTTCTACTCAATTTACCGTGCTGGATTCTACCAGTCGTATCATTTCAGAAAATTACGCTGCAACAAAACTCGGCAAGACTACCAACCTCCCTATGTCTCGGTATTACTACATATTTTTGTGGGTACAGATTGCATTTGGAATTATTGTGTTTCTCTTTGGGTTTACAGAGCCTCTCACGCTCCTCATCATTAGTGCGGTCTTGAATGCATTCTGTATGTTTGTTCATATCGCACTCGTGAATGTTCTGAATATCAAAGAATTGCCAAAAGAAATCCAAGCATCACTGTGGAGAAAAATTATTTTGCTTATTTCATTTTTGTTCTTTGGTATCTTCTCGGCACTGACACTTTGGGACAAATTGTTTTAGTGAAAATTTGAACTACCTTGTTTATTGCTTATTGATTACTGTTTATTATGCGAAACCTCATAAAACTGCTCTCCATTCTCCAGCTCACAAAAGAACAACCACTCACTGGCTACCTCGCAGCTGGGATCAATATTCACGATCTCCCCTCTCTCGCTGAGCATCAGTACACCGCTGCAGTCATCGGCTATTTTGTCTCACACAGAATAGAAGAAGCTGGTGGCAAGATAGATGGACACAAACTCATGCTCATGCTTCTCTTTCATGATCTAGGAGAACTGTTTGGTGGCGATGTGGCCGCACCACTGAGTAGAAAATATCCAGATCTCAAAGTACACAAAGACAAAATCGGCGATAGAGCAATTCAGCTCCTGTCAGAATTTATGAATGAGACAGAAAAAAAAGATTTTCTCTCAATATATGAAGAAGGAGAAAAAGGTCATACAGACGAAAAAATTGTTGCAAAGATTATTGACCAGATCGATCATCAATTTTTCTTTGAACATCACAACTACGACAGCAAATTTCACTACGGCATAGAAGACTCACGACCAGGATTTATCCAAAAATATATCGTAGAAAAAACAGCACTCATACAGGACCCAATAACAAAGAAAGTCATGGATGACTTTCTTGAAAGTTTTGTTCACGACTTTTACCAAAAAGGGTTCCAGCCTCGAACATTGCTTTTGGATGATGACAAATAAAAAAACAACGCAATACGTTGTCTCAAATTCTGCGTAATCTTTTTAACAATCTGTGTAATCAATGAGAGAAGAGACGTAGCGCCGACGGGAGTGTCGGCGCTACGCTTGAGGGGTTGAGGCGCCCTCAGTTTCTTGCTTGTTCGACCAACGTGAAGACCTTGACCACGGTCCCTCGCTTGCTGTAGTGCACCTGCCGGCACTGCACGATCGAGAGTACAGCAATGGCAACACCACGGTGGTCAAGATAGCGATCAAGCGGAATGGCTACAGGCTCCGTTCCACCATCGATGGTCAAACGAAGCGAGCGCTCCTTTTTGCCATCCACGAGAGTCGCCAGGCTTACTGTGCATGGCTGGATCATTTTTTCCTCGAGAGCAGCCTTGACATGCTTCCACGCCATCTTTTTGGACCTCGAGCTCATAGATATCTCCAAATTTCGAACCGCTCACTGTGCAACGCCACCATGGCGCTACCTCAGTAGAACGTAGAAACATATCAAAAAAAGACGTCTCTGTCAAGAGGCGTCTTTTGGAATTACTTGCGGATATTACTTCGTGGCATCTCTTCGTTCTTGATCTTTTTTATCTTTTTGACCAATTCTCTTCCCCAATTGAAAAAGTCTCTTTGTTTCTTCCTTTTTTTTCTTATCATCATCGTCGTCATCAGGCTGCTTGGAAGCAAAGAGGAATGAGGTTCTTTTGTCGTCGAGGGGGCCACCTGCCATATATGTACCTTAACCCTATTCGGAACTCCTGTCAAAGATGTTATCCCCCTTATGACTTCGGAGAAGCAATCCTTTCGAATACGTCCAGAATGTTTTTCTCATCGGCCCTAGGCAAGAGTGCCTGTATCTGTGCACTGAGTTCCTTTTGTTGAAGTGGAGACTCGAGCAGTTCTCGAATTTTTTTTGCCAAAAAGTTTCCGTCTGCAGTAGTTTCATTTACAATGATAGCTGCGTTTGCTTTTGCTAGATAGTCAACATTGTGTTCCTGATGCCCAGGCTTTGGGATCAAGATAGCAGGTTTTCCGAGTGCGGCAATCTCTGTAATCGTCCCAAATCCACCACGAGAAATGATAATATCCGCAGCAGCATACACGTCTTTCATTTCGTCAGTAAAAAAAGGAAAAATGTGATAATACGCAACATGTTTTTCTGCTCGCTGAGCCAATTCTTGTGGACGATCTTTTCCGGTCAGATGAATCACTTGTGCAAAACCTTTCAAATGCTGTACGGCTTCGACAACGAGCTGATTGACTCTCTGTGACCCCGTCCCGCCACCGGTGACAAAGATCAGTGGCAATAATGGATCGAGATGAAATTGTTTCACGGCAGTTTCTTTTGAGCCAGAAAGAATTTCTTTGCGAATAGGATTACCAAGCCAGACTGTTTTTTTTTGAGGAAATAATCTAGCAGATGCTTCGAGCGCTGTGGTGATTTGTTTTGCACTGCGTGCCATGAGCTTATTTGAGAGTCCCACGACCACATCCTGTTGATGAATCCATGTCGGTATGCCGAGCCACCATGCAGCCCAATGCACAGGGACAGAGGTAAATCCGCCAGCAGAAATACACACATCCGGTCGTTCACTAATAAGCAAATTCAACGCAGAAAAAAAAGCTCCCATGACTTTGAAGGCATCAATAATATTGAGCGGTGAAAGATACCGCCGAAGTTTTCCACTTGGGATGGTAAAAAAGAGCATATTTTTTTTCTCTACTAACTCTTTTTCTGGACCTTGCTTTGTGCCTACCCAGAGAGCTGTTGCCTCTGGATGTGCATCATGGATCACGTCCCACATCGCGAGCAGTGGCGTCACGGGTCCAAGTGTTCCTCCTCCTGAAAATAATACTTTCATAATAGCTTACAGATAACGGATAATGCTGATGTACGGATACTATAATTTGTCCCACCCATATTCACCATAGTGCTTTCCTTCTACAATTTCTTGAATAGCAAAACGAATTTCTGGGACCATATTTTCTGGCAAATTATGTTTATCAAACCAACCAATCTCATCTGCCTTATTAGGTTCCATATTTGCAGGCTCACCATCCCACTGTGATGCCACAAAATACATATCAATATATTCTCTATCAGGATTATGGCGATGAGCGATGTACGCTTCAAACACATCTTTTCTCGCTACATCAATCCCCGCTTCTTCCTTTGCCTCGCGAATTACTGCATCTGTAGCCGACTCATTCCCATCGAGATGTCCTGCAATGGTCGTATAGTATCCATTCATGTAGTTGGTATTGTATCGCCTGATCAACCACAATTTCTCATCCTTTTCTAAAATGAGATATACTGCGACATGAATGCGAAATCGTTTGTCTTCTTTCATATATATTCACTATACACGTTGCTTGCTCACATTGACAATAATCCCCACTCCTGCGAGGGCTACCATAAGTGCCGTCCCTCCATGACTCACAAAGGGCAATGGCACACCGGTAAGTGGCAAAAGACCAAGCATCGCACCAATATTGAGAAAGGACTGAATAATAAACCATGAAATAATACCAGCAACGAGAAGCTGCCCAAAGGTATCAGGCGCATGCTTTGCAATTTGAAATCCACGAATGACAATATATACCAGTAACATCAAAAAACCTGTGGCAACAATAAACCCAAGTTCCTCTGCCATCACGGCAAAAATACTGTCCGCATGGACTTCCGGCAGATAGGCAAACTTTTGACGAGAATGGCCGAGCCCGAGACCAAACGTACCTCCAGACCCAATGGCAAGAAAGGCCTGATTGATATGATATCCTTGTCCCAATGGGTCAAGCTCTGGATGCAGAAACGTCGTAAATCGAGCAGCTCTATATGGCGCAGCCCAGATCATAATGAGAAAAAGAATAATTCCAGCCATAGCAAGCATGGCAAGATGGGTATACTTTGCCCTTCCAAAAAAAAGCATGGCATACAAAATTGCAAACAAAATAGACACGGTTCCAATATCTGGCTGCAAAATAACAAGTACGATAGGAATCATGCCGAGACCAAGCGTGACCAAAAATCCTTGCTTGAGTTTTCCAATATGCTCCCCTTGGTGACTCAGATATGCCGCTAGAAAAATAATACTCCCAAGTTTCGCAAATTCTGCTGGTTGCAAAGAAATATTTCCCAGAATAATCCAACTATGCGCTGCTGTCCCAAGGGTTGAACCAATACCTGGCAAAAATGGCAAAAGTAATGCACCAATCATCAGCACAAAAATCAACATTGCTGCGCGCTTCCATAGATGATAGTCAATCTTTGCAAAGATATACATGGCGATGATACCTGGAAGGACGCCATACAGGAGCTGACGCTTTACAAAAAAATAACTATCACCAAATTTTTGCAAACCTATCACAGAACTTGCAGAAGTCAGCACCAATAATCCAAAAAATAGGAGGATCAGAATTGCCACTAAAAAGGTATAATCCGCTACTGCTTTTTGGGCTTTCATAGTGGACTACACATTCAAAAATACAAGGAGCGCCGAACTGACAAGAAGAAAAATATTTACAAGGACAGCAATAGCATTGAGCAGATATGCAGCGAAGTGATCCTGCTTATACAAAAACCAACCAAGCACAGCATTGAGTAGAATAATAAAGAAGCCAGCAATCGGCAGTGACAGCACGCTATACCAGGACCCAACAAGATCGACACCAAACAAAATATTATAATGTAAAAAAACCTGCCCGACGCTCGGACGGATATTCACTAGGAGCCATACCCATGAGGCAATATTCAACAACAATGAACTGCCCAGCAGTATGATATTTTGCTTCTTTTTTATATATAATTTGAGTGGATATATTCGCATAGCATACATATGTCATTCTGAACTTGTTTCAGAATCTTTCTTATTGAGTACGTCTGAAATGATACAGATCCTGATCCCGATCAAATCGAGACTGGATGAAAAAATAATACACGTAGTATAGCGTGATTCTCCCCTCTTGACAATTTTGTGACACTCCCCTATAATGGCCCCACTCTTATATACCGACATGGTCAGCGACGAGTCTCTGTGCAAGGAGGCAGAACTCGGGCAGCGCACTATCCCTGACTACGCAGTCACGTAGCATATAGTGATAAGAAAGATCCGAAACAAGATATTCTCTTGTTTCCAAACCTATGGCTCATAAAAAAGCCGGTGGATCTACCAGGCTTGGACGAGATTCCAATCCTCAGTACCTGGGCGTAAAGCTCACACATGGTCAATTTGCCAAAACTGGGCAAATCATCACCAGACAGCGTGGTACAAAGATTCATCCTGGCAAAAATGTCCGCCGTGGAAAAGATGACACTCTCTACACGCTCGTAGACGGAATCGTCCAATTCACGACCAAAATGAGAACACGGTTTGATGGGACACTCCGCAAAGCAAAATACGCGAGCGTGATTCCAAAAGACAAAAAATGAAGCTAATGAAGCTAATGAAGCTCCCCGCCCCAGAGGGGCGGGGTATCAGTTCTCTATAACAACCGTAATTGGTGACTGCTATGGAGTTCTGTATACTCATTTCCTTGGTTTTTTACATAGTTAGCGATCATACCTTCGTT
>Ga0210057_1002481_pt1 | contig 26317 bp, 25 predicted proteins | sample CryGeyCG2114_010_2_FD_183968 | JGI IMG/M metagenome (GOLD analysis project Ga0210057, IMG submission 183968) | Groundwater microbial communities from aquifer - Crystal Geyser CG10_big_fil_rev_8/21/14_0.10 (SPAdes) (version 2) | ecosystem: Environmental > Aquatic > Deep subsurface > Groundwater ...
GTGTCGACTGCGTTTGATACCTCCCTCTGATAGAAGCGAGCGAGCGTCTTTAGGATGCTCCCCAACTCGCCGGTTTCCTCGCCCACCTTAATCATGGCGGTCATGATGCCCGGAACTTCTGGGTATGCGGAGAGCGCCGCCGACATGGAACCGCCGCCTTTGATTGTGTTCGACACGTCGTTCAACACGTCCGCATACACGTCGTTCCCGACAACCGATGCGGTAATTTCGGTCGCCTGCACGACGGAGATGCCGGAAGTCAGCATGGTGGCAAGATTGTCGGCGATACGGGAAAGGTATAGTTTTTTATAAAGTTCTCCCACGTACGGCACGGCAAGTTGCAGGCGGTCGAACTGCGCCTTGCCCGCTTCGGTAAGACCGTAGCGCACCAGGAAGAACCCGCCGACGACCGCAAGGATGAGGAGGAAGACGCCGTAGTCTACGAAGAAATTCGATAGCGCGATTACGACTTTCGTATACACCGGAATGTCTTGTCCCGAATCAACAAGGATCGACGAGATGCGCGGAATGACTAAGGTCATCATGAGGATCATCACTATAACGAACGTCGAGATGACAAACGCCGGATAGATGAGGGCGTTTCGCGCTTTGGAAACAATCTCATACGTGCGGTCGAGATAATCCGCCAGATAGAGAAATGTCTGGTCGAGCTTTCCGGACTCTTCGCCGGACTTGACCATGTTCACGTAAAAGTCGCTGAACACCTTCGGGTGTTTCCCGAGCGCTTTCGAGATGGGACTGCCGGACTGCAAATCGTCGGCAACTTCCGTCAACACCCGTTGCATGAGTGGCTTCTCCGCTTCGCTCGCCAACAGGCGGAACACGCGGAGCGCCGACACCTGTGCCTCGAATAAGGTCGCGATCTGCCGCGACAGCAGGACCACGTCTTTGTTCGATACGCTCTCGAAGAGCGTAATGTTCAGCCCTGATTGCTTGGGTACGGCCTCTTCAATGGACGAGATGGAGAGCCCGCGACGCTGGAGCGACTGGATGGCGACGTCGCGCGATACGGCATCAATGGTGCCTTTCTGCGCGGCCCCGTTCTCGTCAAGTGCCTGGTATTGAAATAACATAGCGTTCAGGTGCTAGCGTTCAGGTGCTCGCTTCTTTGCATTATAAGCTGAAAGCGTAAAGCCGGAAACTAAAAGCTGAAATGTCATATCAACCGGCTGAACGCCTTGGGATTAAGCGAACGCGCGATGGCGTTCTCCTGGGTCACCTCGCCCTGGCGCACCAGATCAGCGAGCGAGCGATTCATATCGATCATCCCAGACTCAAGACCCGTCTCGATGACCGCATTAATCTCGTGCGTGCGTCGTTCGCGAATGAGGTTCGCCACCGCTTCGTTATTGATGAGAAGTTCATACGCGGGAATGAGGCCGCCCGACACGCGTGGCACCAGGCGTTGCGAAAAAATGCCGGCAAGGCTTGATGCGAGCTGGAGACGAATCTGGTCCTGTTGTGCCGCCGGAAACGAGTCGATGATGCGGTCGATGGTCTGCGCGGCGTTGTTAGTGTGCAGGGTCGACAAGACAAGGTGGCCGGTTTCCGCCGCGGTCACCGCGGCGGACATGGTGTCGGGACCCCGCATCTCGCCCACCATAATTACGTCGACATCCTGACGGAAAGCGCTCCGGAGTGCCGCGTCGAAGCTTTTTGTGTCAATCCGGACCTCGCGCTGGGTGATGATTGATTTTTGCGGCTTGAAGATGTATTCGATTGGGTCTTCGATGGTAATGATGTTTTCGGTGCGGTTCTGGTTGATGTATTCGATCATCGAAGCGAGCGTCGTTGATTTACCCTGCCCGACCGGGCCGACCACCAGGAAAAAGCCCTGTTCAAGCTGTGCAAACGTCTCAAGAACCGGCGGCAAATTCAATTCCGTGAAGGTCTGGATATCCCGCGGAATTAAGCGAAGCGCAACCGAAACGTTTCCCCGTTCGAAAAACGCATTGCCGCGGAAACGCACCTCGTCTTTGTACTGGAAGGAGAAATCAAGTTCCTGCGTCTCAAAAAATTCCTGCTTCTGCTCGGGGCTGACCATCACCTCGAGAAAACCCACCATATCCTCTTTCGAATACTTCGCGTGTGTTACCAAAGGAATCAAAACGCCCGACACACGGATGATAGGATTCACATTCGCAGTAAAATGGATGTCGGACGCGCCCTCGGCAATGAGGGTTTCGATAAGCGTCTTGAGTTCGTTTGAATAATCCATTGTCAAGCTTTAGTGTTCTTTTTATCGGCAACCGCGAGCGTTTTCTCCAGAACCTCCGAAGGGATGGCGGACGCTTTGACGATGTACCCGTCGGCACCGAGGTCCATCGCGCGCTTGATGTCCTCTTCCTGGCCCTGGTTCGAAAGGACGATAACGGTCGCGTCAGGCGCCAGCTTTTCGTTCCGCACGGCTTCCAGAAAATCGAAACCCGACATGCCCGGCATGATGATGTCGAGCAATATGACATTCGGCGAAAGACCGCCGCGAAGCGTTTCGAGCGCTTTCAACGGATCGGGTTCAGCGGTCACGGCACTGCCGCATCCCTTGAACTTCAAAGAATACATATCAAGAAGGAAGCGGTCGTCGTCGACGATGAGTATGGAATAGTTGTGCTTCTTACTTTGAGACATGCGCGTTCCCTATTCGATAACGATGTCGGTGCCGAGTGTGTTCACTTCCTCGAAAGGAATGACCCCCTTCATCATCTTTATGATAGCATCCTCTTTCATCGTCAACATGCCCTGGCTTCTCGCGATCTTGAAAATCGCGTCTTCCACCGGGTTGTCCAAAATGATGCGCTCGACCTCTTTTGAGGTTGGGAGCATCTCAAAGACGCCGATGCGCCCACGCGTGCCGTTCGGACATTCCGGCGACGGCTCGATGGCGAAAATCTCGCGGGCGGTTGGAACCTCCTTCATCACATCAGGAGGAACGCCCTGGAATTCCTTTTCGACCATCTGCTTGATGGCACCCTCGTACGGAATCTTCTTGCCGGAGTCGGCACATCGTTTTCTTACCAGGCGCTGAGCAATGGAGAGAACCAGGGTCGGTGCGATGAGATACGGGTCGATACCCATGTCAACGAGACGCGGCACAACGCCGATTGAGTTGTTGGTGTGCAAAGTGGTTAAGACGAGGTGGCCGGTCAAGGCCGCCTGGATGGCGAGTTGTGCCGTTTCGCGATCGCGAATCTCGCCGACCATGATGATGTCCGGGTCTTGGCGGAGAATGGACCTCAGGCCGTTGGCGAATGTGTAGCCGATCTCGGGCCTGACCTGCGACTGCGATACGCCGGAGACGTCGTATTCAACCGGATCTTCAAGCGACACGACATTTTTTTTCTCACGGTCGAGTTCCTGCAGTATGCCGTAGAGTGTGGTCGATTTACCGCTCCCCGTAGGACCCGAAATGATAACCATGCCGTACGGTCGCTGTACCGCTCGGCGGAGGATGCCGATGTTCCGCTCAGAAAGGCCGAGCGCTTCAAGTGTCAGCTTCTCCTGGTTCCGGTCAAGGATGCGCATCACCACCTTTTCTCCGTGGTACGTCGGGAAGGTTGAAACGCGGAAGTCGATGGTGCGCTCGTCGATAGTCGCGGAGAACCTGCCGTCCTGGGGCTTTCTGCGCTCGTCGAGCTTTAAGGAAGAGAGCACCTTGATACGTGCCACAACCGCACGCTCGACGTTTTTCGGAAGCTTCAGCGACGTGAACATCACGCCATCAACGCGGAAACGCACCAGAAGTTCGCTCTGGCGCGGCTCGATGTGGATGTCGGACGCCCTGCCATCGACCGCATAGCGTAGTATCGTCGCGACTATCTTGGTCACCGGCGCGTCTTCCTTGATGGTGTTTGGCTGTCCGTCCGGCGTTACCTCTTCTATCTTTTCAGGCTCTTCGCCCGGTTCTTTGTCCAAAGAGATCGTGGTCTGGAGTTCGGTCAGCGCCTGTCCCACCTCTCCGGTGAGGCCTTTGTACATTGTCAAAACTTCTTCGAAGTCGTTTTCGGAAATAAGGAAAAGCTTGTACGGGATGCTCGTGCGGCCGGTTATGAAATTGAGTGCTTCAACCGCTTCAAGATTGTCGGGATCCGTGGTGCCCACTTCGAGCACCCCGTCGGCCACTCTGAGGGGAACAAAATGGTAGTGGCGCGCCGACTCTTCGGGAATATACTTCAGCACCTCATACGGAACCCCTTCGCCGTCGCTCAGGCGCCGGACCGGCACCTGGTAGTACTCGCCCTTCGCATCGAGAATATCTCCGGCGGACACGCCACGCTCAAGGAGCGCGGTTTCGAGGGTCTTCACCCCGCGAACGACTTCGTCCTGTATCGCGGACACCGCAGCGTCGTCAATAATCCCCTTGTCCTTGAGAAGATTGAGGACTTCCATAACTTATTATTGACCTAAGGGCGCGAACGGGTTGGTGCGGCCTACCGGCTCGTTCACAACGTCCTGACCGAAGTCCTCCAAGCTCCGGAAGCGCGTATCCGAAAAGAACGACACATCGAGTTCGATGGAACGAAGCTGTAAGAGGAGGCCGATGAGTTCCTGCTCGACGGCAGAACTTGTCGGGTCGATGTTTTCCGTCGTGAGCGCATCTCGGGGAGTGCCGGTAAAAAACAGGGAATACGCCACGAACGCCGCGACGACAAGGCCGATGATGATGAGTATATTCTGGTAGCGTCGTATGAAGTCATCCATATGTCACTTACGGCTTGAGCCAGTATGTTTTAAGAGAAATCGAGTAATCGTATATTCCGGAAGGCGAGGACCCGAAAGAAATGCCCGCTATGTCGACCAGCCGCAGACTCTGCTCAAGGTCCTCGAGGAATGCGCGGAACGCATTGTAATCGCCGGTCACGGCGAACGACATAACGACCGATTGGAACGGCGAGCCAGAGGCGCCCACCTGCCCGCGCCCGGCGCGGTCGTCGCCCGTCTCAAGCGCAATGTTCCTGAGACGCATGCCGTACCGCGAGGCAATCGAGTCAAAATCCAAGACCAGCCGAACGTTGTCCACATTGTCGGGGAGGAGACTCTCCAAACGATCCAAATCGGACTGCGAGAACGTGTTATAGCGCGACAGAAGCTGGTCGCGCACTTGCTGTAGTTCTTTCGAACGGGTAAGTGCCTGGTCGAATTGCGCTTCCTCGGCGCGCAAATCCTTCACGCGCGTGTATGCGGGGTCGATGAATCCGAAGAAAATACCGATGGCAATGATGACGAACAGGATTGGGAGCAGCGTTCTCATGGTGTCACTTCTTGTGTGTCTTCAGCGCTCGGCGGTTCGGTTTCGCCGGCCGTGTTCGGTGCTTGCGGTGCGCTACTTGGGGCGCGGTACGCGATTTCCGCGGGAATCACTACGGCGGAAAAACTAAAAACGACATTCCCGGTCGAATCGATGTTGAAGTCAGAGAATAGCGGCTCGGAAAAGAACGGGCTTTTGCCGAAGATATCAGACTGGAGCGCGAGCGCGTTGAAACTCTGCGCCTCGCCGGACATCGTAACCATGAGGCGGCCCGGACCGCTTTCGGCAAGCGCAAAGTCCTTGAACCGGACGGAGGAGAGCGTGTTGGTTTCTATCTCGTCAAACAGCAATGATGGGGCGATGTGCGCATCAAGAAGCGTCTCCGCCGACGCGAGACGCGCGTCGAGCTTTGCGAGCTCTTTTATTGTTGCCGGTTCGAACGCGGCTCGTGCACGCTCGAGGGACGCGCGTTTCCGTTCGATGTTCTGAACGGTGAACTGCTCGAACAGGAACATGCCCGCGGCCGCGATAATCGCGGCAAGCAGAATAATACTCGCGATGACATTAATGATGCCAATCGATGAACGGGCCGGCGAGCGGCGCTTCTCCGTTTTGAGCGATGCCTTGGGGATGAAAGATGTCTTGACGCGTTCCTGCACCATATGAATAGTGTACCTTGTTATTCAGACGACCGGAGAACAAGCTGTGAAGAACAATCGCTCCCTAGGCAGTGTTCACATACTCGCGTTCAAGCAAAACCAAGAAATTTCGAGTGAAAAGCGAGGTGGAGATCGAGGCGAATAGGTATTCGTCGAGGTCGAACCGAAGCTTTGTAACCGAAATTTCCCGGTTTTGATGAATGAGCTGACTTTGTACGACTTGTATATGCGTCGAGTATGTGAGTACTGCCTAGCAGGTTCACTGCTTGATGGCGCGAAGCGCCAGGCCAACCGCGCCCGCAAACGACGGACCCGCGCTCGAGAGAACGTCGCTGATAAACGCGGGGGCTGAAACGCGGTCGAACGACGACCCGAGTGTGACTGGAGCGTCGAAGTAGCCCGACGCGATGTCGATAATTCCCTTGAGCGATGCACCGCCCCCGACCAGAACGACTTTTGAAACGGCCTTCCCCTCCTTGCGCTGGTAGGTAAGAAAGATGCGGCGCGCTTCCGAAAAGATATAGTCCACACTGGTGCGTCCGCTCTCCGATTCTTGGACGCCGTGGGCGCGCTTCAGCTCCTCCGCTTCGGTAAACGACATACTCTCGGAGCGCGACAGCGACAGCGTGATATCCTGCCCTCCCCGCCCCACGGTGTGCGACACGTCCACAATGCCAAACTCGATGACATACACCCGCGTACTCGACGCGCCGAGGTCAATGACCATGGTGGGCGCCGTGTCATGTTCATACGCCGAGCGCGATATTGAAAACGGCTCTATCTCGTAGAACCGGGTGGACAAAGACGCGCCGGCCGTTATCGATTCAAGCCGGTTGAGAACCGCGTTATGGATGGCAACCAACAAAACGTCGGTTGCGTTTTTCTTTTTTGTGCGCCCGGCGGCAGAGAGAAACTCGGCTTCTTCTTCGGGAATAACGAACCAGTCGAGCGTCACCTCACCGACGGGCACCGGGATATACTTCCGCGCCTCAATCGGAATCATCGCGGACAATTCCGTCATGTCCCTGGTCGGCAGAGTGATGAGAGAAATTAAGCTCGCTGACAACGGCACCGAGAACCCGCCCGCTTTTGACGTCACGTTCGCCTCGCGCATGAGATCGGTTAGGGCTTCGACCACTTTTTCGACCGGTAGATTGACCGACTGCCCCACTTCGCCATCGGCGTACGGCCCGAGCGCGATTTCGCCGTACGTTTCAAGAACTGCCGCGCCTTTCTTCTCGGCGAGCTGGACGATTTTTATGCTCGAGGTGCCGATGTCAACGCCGATGACGCTCTCGCCGTCCCGTTTGCGGAAGTTTGAAAGGAAGTTTCGGAACGATTGGGCCACACCGGGCAATGATAATTCCATGGACGTACTAGAATAGTATCAGAATAGCATGCGAACGAATCTCCTCCGGCGCTTCATTAATCTTGTTTTTCCGCCCCACGCGGATGTTCGTGCCGCAGAATACGTCGAAGAAACGGCGCTCTTCGACGTGTTCATGCTCTCGCGCCTCGTCGGTAGTCGCGTGTACATAGCCCTGCCGTACCGAGACCGAAACGTGCGTGTGCTGGTGCGGGCGAACAAGTTTCACGGCGACCGGCACGCGGCGCAGCTCTTGGGGGCGGCGCTTGCGGAAATGCTGATGTCGCTTGCCGAAGAATATGCGCTCGCGGCACACGCGCGCTCACCGCTCCTCGTCCCCGTCCCCGCTTCTCCGAAACGCCTGCGCGAACGCGGAGAGAACCAGGTGGAGCGTATCATAGGCGCGCTTCCCGAAGAGGTGCGGCGCTATTACGACATCGAGACGCGCGCGCTCAAACGCCGCCACCGCGAAAGCCAGGTGCGCGTGCCGTATGCCTCGCGGCACACGAACGTGCGCGGTGCGTTTTACGTATACGAAGCGCGCCGGGTTTCCGGGCGATCGGTCATCCTTGTCGACGACGTCATAGAAAGCGGCGCCACCATGAAGGACGCCATGCGTGCGCTCCGCGAAGCCGGAGCACAGGATGTTATTGGTGTCGCGCTGGCTAAATAGAAAAACGACGCTGTTTTTGCTACTCTGCTGTAACCGGAGACGTGGGTGAGTGGCTGAAACCAGCACGGTGCTAACGTGCCAGGGGAGAAATCCCCTCGACGGTTCGAATCCGTCCGTCTCCGCAAAAGACATTATTATGGTATGCATAATATGAACATGAACGGAGAACAACACACCGACACCCCTCACTATCTTCACCATCAAAAGAACGTCTTTTCGGAAAACATCCGGGAGATAGTGTTCGGCGTCCAAGACGGCATGGTTTCAACACTTGGCGCCATTACGGGCATCGCGCTTGGAAGCGGCAGTACGGGCACGGTCATACTCGCCGGCATCGCCATCATCGCCGTCGAGTCGGTGTCGATGGCGATTGGCTCATACGTATCGAGCCACTCCGAGGGGAAGCGGACCGAGCGCGTTATCGATGAAGAGCGCGAAGAGATAGCGGCGTGCATCGAATGCGAACAAACTGAAGCGAAGGACCTCTTTGTGCGCGATGGCTGGCCGGAAGCGCTGGCAATGCAGATGGCGGAAGCGGCCGCGCGAGAACCCCGGCTGATGCTCCGCGAAATGACCTACCGCGAGCTTGGCGTGAACCCGCACGGGAAAAACACGTCGGTGCAAAACGGTTTTGCCATGTTCACGGCGTACGTTTTCGGTGGCTCGATACCGCTTGTGCCGTATTTCTTGCTGCCGATACCGCTCGCCATGCCGCTTTCGATTCCGGCAACGCTGGCAGGGCTTTTCTTGCTCGGCACTGCAATATCCCGATACACAGCAGAAAAATGGTACGCGTCCGGCACACGGTTGTTCCTCTTTGGCGGCATCGCGCTTGCTATCGGGTTCCTCGTGGGAACCTTTGTCACCGTACGGTAACGGCGAATATCACACCGCGCGCGCGACCGCCTTCGTGGCGCGCTTGTCGGTCATCCACGGGAGGATGTTGTTCACGGTCGGTTTCTTCACGAGCCGTGCGAGCACGTACGCCGCTTTTATTTTCATCTCATCAGTAATCTGCGAAACTCCTTTATCCAATGCCCCGCGGAAAATACCGGGGAACACCAACGCGTTGTTAACCTGATTCGGAAAGTCGGAACGGCCGGTTGCGACAATGCGCGCTCCGGCGCGGTGTGCGATGTCCGGCATGATTTCCGGAGTGGGGTTGGCGAGCGCGAACACAATCCCATCCTTGTTCATCGAAGCGACCATCCTTTCGGTAATTCCGCCCGGCCCGGAAACCCCAATCAATACATCGCTCGCTTCGGCCGCGCGCGCCGCATCCATCGTGCGCGTGCGTTTTGACGAAAGCCTCATGAGCTTCTTTTTGTGCGGCGCGAGGCTCTTCCGCGCTCGCGTGATGGCGCCGGTGCGATCAACAACAACAATATCGCTGAAGCCGGCGTTATGAAGGAGCAGAGCTACGGCCGTACCTGCGGCACCAGAACCAATGATGGTGATGGAGGTGTCTTCTTTTTTCTTCTTGACTACCTTAAGCGCGTTGGTTAAGGCCGCCAAGACAACAATTGCCGTGCCGTGCTGGTCGTCGTGCATCACGGGAATGTTGAGCCGTCTCTTTAATTCTTCTTCAATATAAAAACAGTTCGGTGCGCTGATATCTTCGAGATTGATGCCACCGAAGGCAGGGGCGATTCTCACGATGGTCTCGATTACTTCGTCCGGCTCATGCGTGTCAAGAACGATGGGAAACGCATCGACATTCGCCATTGATTTGAAAATCGCGGCCTTGCCTTCCATCACTGGAAGCGCTCCGTAGGGGCCGATGTTCCCTAAGCCAAGGACGGCCGTGCCGTCAGAGACGACCGCGACCGTGTTTTTCTTTATCGAATAGATGCGCGCGTCTTTGGGGTGCTTTCCGAGATGGGTAGCAACCGCGCCGACTCCCGGCGTGTAGTACATGCTGAAATCCGCGTGCGTTTCCAAGGGCACCTTGCTCACGACTTCGAGCTTGCCGCCGAATTGCTTGTGTTTCAAAAGAGACGCGCGACCGATGTCGGTTTTCTTTTTAGGCATGAAAATCAGAGCAACGTATAATTGAGGATTATCGTATCACGAAACGTTTTATTCACTGATGGTGACGGTCTTGACGTTTACAAACTCCAGCATGCCGTACCGCGACAACTCACGGCCGTAGCCTGATTTCTTGGTGCCGCCGAACGGAAGGCGTGGGTCCGACTTCACGATTCCGTTTATTGCGACGAAACCGGCATCGATGGCCGCCGCGATTTCCTCGGCTCGCCGAAGGTCTGCCGTCCAGAGACTCGCCCCGAGTCCGAAACGCGTGTCGTTTGCAATGCGTACCGCATCATCAGCGTCTTTTGCGAAAATGACCGCCGCCACCGGGCCGAACGTTTCTTCAAAATACACCGGCATATCGGGGGTCACGTTTGCAAGAATGGTCGGCTCGCAGAAGTAGCCCGACCGCGCGTGTTTGCCGCCGCCGGTAACCACGGTGGCCCCTTTTTGAACCGAAATCCTAACCTGCTCCAGTAGGTCTTCCATCCCCTGTTCGCTCACCATCGGGCCAATCTCGGTCTCGATGCTCAAGGGGTCGCCTACGCGCATTGCTTCGAAACGCTCTTTCATGAGCGCGACGAATTCGTCGACCGCCGGTGCTTCGATAATGAAGCGCTTGGCGGCAATACAGCTTTGTCCGGCGTTTTGCAGACGCGCCGTCGTTGCCGCAGAAGCGGCTTTCGGGATGTCGGCGTCCGCAAGCACGATAAACGGGTCAGAGCCGCCGAGCTCCAACACACTCGTCTTGATTTCATTCCCCGCGATTGCCGCGACGGCGGCTCCCGCCCGTTCGCTGCCGGTGAGCGCAACGCCGCGCACCCGCTCGTCACGGATAATCCCCTCGACCAGAGCGGCAGAAATGGCAAGGTTTTGGAATACGCCTTCCGGAAAGCCCGCTTCAAGAAACAGGTCTTCCATGGCGAATGCCGCGCCCTGTACGTTTGACGCATGTTTCAAAAGGCCGACATTCCCGGCCATCAAAGCCGGCGCCGCAAAGCGGATGACCTGCCAGTACGGAAAGTTCCACGGCATCACCGCCAGCACCGGACCGATGGGGTCAAACCGCACGAAACTCTTTTTGAAATCGGTCGGAATGATTTCCGGCGCGAGAAATGTCTCCGCGTTTTCGGCGTAGTAGTCAAGCGCCCACGCGCACTTCTTTGCCTCCGCGATGCCGTCTATGATTGGCTTGCCCATTTCTTCCGCCGCTATTTCGGCGAGGGGGGGCGCACCGTCCTCAAAGAGCCGTGCGAGCTTTTTCATGAGCGTGGCGCGCTCTTGTATAGGTACGGCACGCCACGAAACGTATGCCGAGTGCGCACGCGCCAAGCGGCGCTCCACTTCGGCGGAATCGTGCGCGTTATGCGTTTTTCCTTTCTTGCCGGTCGTTGGGTTCGTCGATTGAAATGCCATATCTTCACTATAACGTACTTGAGTTCTCAGCCAAGATGCAACGGCGCCGGCGCCTAGCTTATAAACGCGATGCCCTGTCGGGCAATTCATTCAAGAGGATGGACACGTTTTCCGAATAATCGACCGGCACTTCGATAAGAGAAACGCCTTTTCGCCCGAGCGCCGCTTCGAGCGCCGCTTCGAAATCGTCCGCTGACGTAACACGATGCCCCTCTGCACCGTAACTTTTCGCGTATGCGACAAAATCGGGGTTGCCATAGTCGAGTCCGAAGCGCGGGAACCCGCCTCCCTCCTGCTTCCATTTGATCATCCCGTACCCGTTGTCGTTCAGGATGACGATTGGCAAATCGAGATTCAATCGCACGGCGGTTTCAAGCTCTTGCGAGTTCATCATGAACCCTCCGTCACCTGTAACCGCAATGACTTTCTTCTCCGGATAGAGGAGCTTGGTGGCGATTGCCGAGGAAAGGCCCGCACCCATCGTTGCAAGCGCGTTATCGAGCAGCAGAGTGTTTGGCCCATACGTCGGATAATTGCGCGCAAACCAGACCTTGTACATGCCGTTGTCTAAGGTAACAACGCCGTCCCCGGGCATATGGCAGCGTACTGCGGAAACGATGCGCTGGGGAATGACCGGGAAGCACGCATCGCGGGCGTATGACGCGGTAAACGCGTCGTATGCTTCCTTTGCTTCAAGGAAACGCGAGAAATCCCAGTCCTTCACCGTGATGCGCTCGGATATCTGCCACAGGGCGTTCGCGATGTCGCCCACCACCTCAAGCTCTGGGTGATACACCTCATCGACCTGGGCTGAAGTGTAGTTGAAATGAATAATGTTGGCGCCGCCTTTCGGACTCATCAAAAACGGCGGCTTCTCGACCACATCGTGCCCAAGATTCAAAATAAGGTCGGCGCTTTCCACCGCGCGGTGCAGGAAATCGCCGGACGACAGCGCGGCCGTGCCCAAAAAACGCGGGTGGCGCTCGTCAACAACGCCTTTGCCGAGCTGCGTTGCGAATGCCGGGATGCCGGTCTTGTCCATGACAACGTTGAGCATCTTTGCTGTGCGTTTCCGGTTTGCCGCCGCGCCCACAAGAATCAAGGGGCGCTTTGCCGCCTCAATGCGTTGAACGGCCCGCATGATTGCCTTCTCGTCGGCCACGGGCCTGCGGGCGTTTGAAGGGACGATGATGTGCCCGTCGCTCTCTTCCTCGGCAATGTCTTCGGGCAGTTCAAGGTGCACCGCGCCCGGCCGCTCTTCGTTCGCGACGCGGAACGCGTCGCGAACCGCCGCAGGGATTGCTGAAGAGGAGACTATCTGCCTCGTCGATTTGGTAATCGGCCGCATGATGTCGACCGTGTCGACTATCTGGAAGCGGCCTTGCTTGCTCTTTTTTATCGGCTTCTGCCCCGTTATGAAAAGCGCCGGCATGCCGCCCAAGGTCGCATACGCCGCCGCGGTAACGAAATTGGTCGCGCCCGGCCCCAAGGTCGACAGACACACCCCGGCCTCTCCCGTCAATCGCCCGACGGTGGCCGCCATGAATCCTGCCGCCTGTTCGTGGCGCGTCACGATAAATTGAATCGAAGACGTGCGGAGCGACTCCAAGAGGTCGAGGTTCTCTTCGCCCGGCACGCCGAACACGAAGCGTACTCCTTCGCTTTCAAGCGCCTTAACGAACAAATCGGAAGCTTTCATATCAGGCAATGTTCATACTTTCTTAACGGCACCGGGCGCGTTCAGCTTCGATAATCCTCTCGACGCCGAGCGCGAACGCCGCCGTTCGATACGAGACATCGCGCGTCATGGCAAACCGCGACACGTCTTCCCACGCGGTTTCCATGTAGGTCTTCAGCTTATCGTGCACCAGCGCGCGCGGTGGGTATTCACCGGTCTTACCCGCCAGCCATTCGAAGTAGGAAACGGTCACACCGCCCGCGTTCGCCAACACATCGGGAATGATATCGACGCCGCGCTTCTGAAGCAGGACATCGGCTTCGGCCGTCGTCGGGCCGTTTGCAAGCTCAAGGATGATGCGCGCCTTGACGTCGCGCGCGTTTGCGTTGGTGATGGCGCCGCCCAAGGCCGCGGGAACCACGATATCGGCGTCCATCGTCAGCACGTCTTCCGGCACCCCCACGACGACCTCGTCCTTGTTGATGCGCTCCTCATCGCAAACCGAACCGGGACAGTACATCTCGCGTACCGTATTCGCCCCCTCCCGCTTGATGCGCGCAAACTCGCGCGGGTCAAGACTCTCGCCATTGGCGGACATCACCGAACCGTGCCTGTCGGCAAGGCCGACAACCGAGTACCCCCGGTCGTGAAGCAATGTCGCCGCGTGCGCCCCGACGTTGCCGAAGCCATGCACGGCAACTTTCAAATCGGCCGGGTTCAAACCCTTCTCCGCAACATACGCGTCAAGCACGAACATGCCGCCAAGTGCTGTCGCCTCTTCTCTTCCCTCGATGCCGCCTAGCGAAACCGGCTTTCCGGTGAATGCCGCGGGGGCGTTTTCACCAATAATCGCTTCGTATGTATCGAGCATGACACCCATGATTTCCGCGTTCGTCGCAACATCCGGAGCCGGAATGTCCTTGTTGGGTCCGAGGTGCTCGGCAAACGCGCGCACGAACACGCGCGCAATGGTAAGAAGGTCGTTCTTCATAAACTGGTGCGGGTCGCACTGCACACCTCCCTTAGCCCCGCCGAATGGAACATTGACGACCGCACACTTGACCGCCATCATCGCGGCAAGCGCCTTCACTTCCTCTTCATCAATGTCCGGGTGAAACCGGATGCCCCCTTTGTACGGGCCGCGCGTGTTTGAAAATTGAATGCGATAGGCGTTGAAGCGGTGACGCTCTCCGCTTATGGTCACCACCAGGTTCTTATGAAATATTTGGTTCGGCTCGAGAAGCGGGGCAAGCGCTTCGTCGGGAAGTTTCAGAACCTCTCCGGCGCGCTGTACGTATGCTACAAACTCGTCGAACGGATGAATCTCTGTAGACATAAAAAAATAAATACTGTTAATACCCACATTGTCGCACTGAACCACGGCACGCACAAATGTCTAAAGACCGCTACAATAGGAATGAACGCTATGCAACCGAACGATCGATTGGAAGAACATTTCCGCGTCACCAAGAGTCAGCGCGCAGGCCTCTCGAAGCTCGATATCGAAACAGTACACGACCTTCTGTACCACCTGCCATCGCGGTATGAATCGGCCGCCGACATAAAGCGCGTAAAAGATGCGGCGGCCGGAGAAATGGCGACTTTCTACGGCGAGTTCACGAAGCTCGAAACGAAAAAATCGTTCCGCACCAGGGTGCCCATCGCCGAAGGGTCGTTCACTGACGGCACGGGTACCATTCGCGTTACCTGGTTTCACCAGCCGTACCTTGCCAAGATGCTGCCGACGAACACGCTCGTTCGGGTTCGCGGCAAGGTGATGGAGAGAAACGACCGAAAATACATCGCAAACCCGACGGCAGAGAAAGCAGGCGGCATTCCGCTCTTGGAAGGGGCGAGCGGCCTCTCCCCCGTCTATCCGGAATCCGCCGGCGTCTCAAGTTTATGGATATACCACACCGTGCAGAAAGTGCTGCGCTCGGACGCGCTCGACGCACTCACCGATCCGATTCCGGAGGCGGTGTTGAAGCGATATCATCTTCCCGCGCTCAAGACCGCGCTCGTGCTCGCGCACCAACCGAAGACTGAAAAAGACGCGCTCGCGGCGCGCAAGCGCTTCGCGTTCGAGGAAGTGTTTTTGATACAAGTGGGGCGGTCCCTCGAGCGCGAAGCGCACAGCGCGCTTCGCGCCTACGAAGTTGATGCAGACGAAGCGCGCGTTGCCGCGTTCATGAGCGGCTTCCCGTTTAAAGCGACAGAGGGGCAAAAAAAGGCGGTCGCCGACATCCTCGCCGATTTCCTCCTCCCCTCGCCCATGCACCGCCTTTTAGAGGGTGACGTGGGAAGCGGCAAAACAGCGGTCGCCGCAGCGACCGCATACGCCGTCGCCACCTCCCGCCCTCCCTTAATACTTGATGTCGGACATCAAGTATTAAGGGAGAAGCAGGATTTCGGGCGACTGCAGGTCGCCTACATGGTGCCGACCGAAATCCTGGCAAAACAGCACTTCAAAACGTTCACTGATTTCTTCGTCGACCATCCCATTCAAATAGGGCTCATTACCTCTTCCGGCTGCTACAAATTCCCCTCAAAAGTGAATCCGCGAGAAGCGACCCCGATTTCCCGCGCGCAGTTCCTGAAGTGGGTGGAAAACGGCGAAATCCCGATCGTCATTGGCACGCATTCGTTGATACAAAAAGCGGTCGCCTTCAAGCACCTTGCCTACGTCATCATCGACGAACAGCATAGATTTGGAACACTTCAGCGAAAAGAAATAACCTTGAAAGGTAGCATACAACAACCGCATCTCCTTTCCATGACCGCAACCCCCATCCCGCGCACGCTTGCCTTGACCCTCTACGGCGACCTTGACCTGACCGTGCTCGACGAGCTGCCTTCCGGTCGAAAAGAAATCAAAACCGACATCATTCCGCCCGCGCGTCGTCTTATCATATATGATAAGGTGCGTGAAATTTTGAACGAGGGAAGGCAAGCGTACGTTATCGTGCCCAGAATTGACGAGCCGGACCCGGAAAAACAAATGGCGCTCCAGACGCGTTCAATTGCGAGCGAAATGAAAAACCTTGCGAAAGTATTCCCCGAGTTCGCCATTGGCAAACTTCACAGCAAGATGTCTGCAAGAGAAAAAGAAGAGGCAATGAATGAATTCGCCGCCGGAAAAACCGATATCCTGGTCGCGACCTCGGTTGTCGAGGTGGGCGTCAACGTGCCGAACGCGACCGTCATTATGATAGAAGGCGCGGAGCGCTTCGGCCTTGCCCAGCTTCACCAGCTTCGCGGGCGCGTCATGCGCTCTTCCCATCAGCCGTATGCATTTCTTATGGTCGATTCAAACTCAAAAACGGAATCAGCACGCCTCAAGGCGATACAAACGGCGAAAAACGGATTCGAACTTGCGGAGAAAGACCTCGAAATACGCGGCGCGGGAGAATTGTACGGCCGCGCACAGTCCGGCCTCTCCGACCTCGGTATGGAAGCGCTCAAGAACTTAAAACTGGTTGAAGCCGCCCGCACCGAAGCATTTGTATTGGTGAAAAAAAATCCAACACTGTCAAAGTATCCCGAACTTCTGAAGCGCGCGAAGGAAACCGTTAGCTCGCTTCACTTTGAGTAAACACCCCACAAAAATATGGACACGCCGTATCCATATTTTTATATCTTACGCGCTTGCCGGTTTTCTAACTTTAATAGTAGCGATCGCTATTCCACTGATAATGGTCCATTTGATTATCTCAACAATAAATCCAGCTTCTAATAAGATCTGAAGTTGCTTGTTAATAGATTCAACAGAACCTTCAATGTTAAGTATCTCTTCTATCCCTTCACCAACCGTATTTTCAACGATCTGTTGTACTGAATCGGAGTCAAAAAGACCTGCGTCCGGCTCCGCTGCAAGTGCTTCGAAAATCATTTCTAAACTCATAAGACTTAATTCATTACCTACTAATGCGAGAAAAATATCACATCTCTCTCTGTCAAATCGTCCGTAATGGTTCCGTTCTGACCGAACGCCATTCATGGCTCAATAAAAAGCAGAGAGAGATCGCAGTCTCACAGCACACTCCGCACATCTAACCTGGTGCGCCCGGTTGGATTTGAACCAACGACCTAGCGTGTATAAGACGCTTGCTACTACCACTGAGCTACGGGCGCCTAGCCACTATAACGCCTGTTGGATGTCTAGTTCAATGCTTCCGTACTGAGCGCGAATATACTCAACCCCCATAATAATCAATTCGTACACATCGCGGCTGTAGATTATGAGATTGCACGTCCCATGCCCGATACGTCCTTTGTAGTTTTTTCTTTTGTTAAAAAGTGATGGTTTGATATACGGCTTGCGAAATGCACGTAGCGAGAGCGAAAGAGCACGTGACCAATAGCGTGTTTCCTTTTCGATATCCATGTCCTTATAGAGATGCAGGTAGACAGATATCTTATTACGCGGTATACCGATCGCTGCGAGCCAATCAATGAAGAACCGAAGCATCGTCGGGTCGGTATTCGTGAGCATGACGGTGTCTCGTGAAGCCTTTGTCCCCTCGGCCCAATACAGGAACAATCCTGCGACAAATAACTCGCGCTCAGTGAGCCTCCCAATACGCTTAGAGGCCGCTTGATACACCTGACTGATGCGGGCATCCCGCTTCTTTTTCATCGTTGCTCTAAAACGTTCGATCCTCTGTTCGCTGAAATCTCGCAATTCTCTGAGACGTTTTTCAGGAAGCGGATACGCTGTAAGCCACAGACTTAGGGAACTCTTGCTTACATTGAGTTTTTTCTTAATCTGGCTATAACTCATTCCCCGTTTTCGCATCTCGATTGCCTTGTTCCTTTCGATGTATTTTGCCATGTATCGAACATTAAAATACCAATACTCCTATTCTATACTCTAAATACTAATCACCGAGAAATATCCACATATTACACAGCAAAACCCCGCCGGTGGCGGGGTTTTGCGGAAGGAAGAAGGACAGCTAGACCGTTGGCATGCCGCCACTGGATTCCGACATCATCTTTTTCTCTCCTTTCATACCGAAGCCGATGTAGAGAATAACAACGGCAAGAACAACGTGGAGAAGGTGGTCCGCCATGTTGGTTGAAATGAGTCCGAGGACGGTGTCGCCCTGGACCAAACCAACGACAGCGACGATGGCGTACACGACACCCACCACCTTGAAGACCATGCTGTTCGTGGCAGAGGACGCCATGGCGCCCCAAATGAACACGAGCCCGGTAGCGAGGTGGACGATGTTGTGCACGGTATCTACTTCGAAGATGCCGAGAAGGAGTCCGCCCGAAGTGATACCCGGCACCCAGCCGAGAACGCCAGCAACGACGAACACAATGCCGAACACCCACGCAAGATTCTTGATCATAGACTGTTTTGCTTTATCAAGGATGTACTAATCGACCTTCCTCCATTCTAAAAGAAAATCTCACGCTTCACGCCCGGGGTGTGAAAAAGCGAACTCACGCTTGGTGCTCGATATCTTCTTTTTTCTTCGGTTCGATGCCGTGAAGGATGAGGAGCTTTTCGAATTCTTCGCGCTCGATGGTCTCTTCCACCATCAGTTTCGTCGCGATGGCATCAAGTACCTTCCTGTGGTCGGTTAGTATCTTCGTCGCTTTCTCGTACGCCGTATTGATGATGTGCTTCACTTCAACGTCGATTTTCGCCGATACCTCTTGCGAGTATTCTTTCTCGCTCGGTCCGCGCCCGAACATTGTTTTACCGCCCTCGCCTTCAAGCGCCACCGGGCCCATGTCGTCGGACATGCCGTACTTAGTAACCATGTCACGCGCGAGCGCGGTCAATACCTGCAAATCGTTCGACGGTCCGGTAGTCAGGTCATCAAAAATCATGCGCTCGGCGACGTATCCTCCCAATGAAACCGCGATATCATCCAGAAATTCTTTCTTCGACTGCATTTTCTTGTCCTCGATTGGCAGTTTCAAGGTGTAGCCAGCGGCACGTCCACGGGAGATGATTGAGACTTTGTGTACCGGATCGGAATACGGCAGGATGCTCGCGACCAGCGCGTGCCCCGCCTCGTGGTACGCGGTAATTTCCTTTTCTTTTTTGGAAAGCAAGTGGCTCTTGCGTTCAGGACCAAGCATGACTTTTTCAATAGAACGAATCAGGTCAAACTGCGAGAGCTTCTTCCGGTCTTCGCGCGCGGCAAGAATAGCGCCTTCGTTCATCAAACTCTGCAAATCCGCGCCAGAAAATCCCGGCGTGCGCTCGGCAATGACGCGCAGATTCACGTCTTCTGCGAGCGGTTTCTTGCGCGAATGAATCTGCAAAATCGCTTCCCTGCCGTCGCGGTCGGGCAGATCGACAACGACCCTGCGGTCGAAACGTCCGGGTCGCACCAGCGCCGGGTCCAAGACGTCGGGTCGGTTGGTCGCCGCCATGACAATCAGTTTCTCATTCGGTTCGAACCCGTCCATTTCAACGAGAATCTGGTTAAGGGTCTGTTCACGCTCATCGTTGCCGCCACCGACCCCGGTACCGCGTACCCGCCCGATTGCGTCTATCTCATCGATAAAAATGATTGCGGGCGCCGCGGTTTTCGCCATCTTGAAAAGGTCACGCACGCGGCTGGCGCCCACGCCTACGAACATCTCGACGAACTCGCTTCCGGAAATGGAGAAGAACGGCACGCCTGCCTCACCCGCAACCGCCCGGCCCAACAGCGTCTTTCCTGTGCCCGGCGCGCCCATAAGCAAAACGCCTTTTGGAATCCTCGCGCCGATGTCCAGAAACTTTTTCGGGTTCTTCAGGAAATCGACGATTTCGGCGAGCTCTTCTTTCGCCTCCTTCGCTCCGGCAACGTCGGAAAATGTGACTCGCTGCGACTTGTCACCGGGGTCGATCATGCGCGCTTTCGATTGACCAAAGGTGAACGCCTGCATGCCCGCGCCCCGAACCTGGCGCGAAAGGTACCAGATGAAGACGACGATAAGGAGGAGCGGCAGTACGATAGGCGCCAGGTTGAAGAACCAGAACCTGAACCCGCCCTCGTTTTTTACTTCGATTGACGCCGAGGAAATTTGTTCCGCGGACAGCCCGTAGTTCACGAATGTTTCGGAAAGCGCGGTATTCGCTTCCTTGCGGGCGCGCTTCTCGGTGTCGTCAGCGTACGTGATGGTGAGCGTGTCCCCTGAAATCACGATCTGCTCCACCTTTTCCTCGCGTATGTCGTTTGCGAGTGCTGAAAGCGAAATCTGTTCCGGCTCTCCCCCTCCCGACGAGAGAATATTGAATGCCAGTACGAACAGAAGGATGAAAACGAGCGTCGTGGTCCAATTCCCCCATCCGCCGCGATGCGGTTGCAAGCCCAAAGGGGGTTTCGGCACGTTCTTTGTCAACCCCTGCAATTGCTTGGGAAACGGGGATTTCTTACCGCTCCCTTTTGGGGACGGTTTCTTGTCGCCGGTCTTCTTTTTTGGAGTGCCTGCCATGCGAGGTATTATACCTGTACATGGCCTTTATTGAAAACAAAAAAGCGCGGTTTGATTTTGAAATTTTGGAAACGCTCGAAGCGGGAGCGGCGCTTTTCGGTTTCGAAGTGAAAGCGATCAAAAGTGGCATGGGAAGCCTGGATGGTGCGCGCGTGGTAGTGCGCGGTGGCGAGGCGTTTCTTGCCGGTGCAAGCATTTCGCCCTATCAGACAAAGAACACGCCAGGGTCGTATGAGCCTGAACGCTCGCGGAAACTCCTCCTTAACAAGAAGGAAATCACAGTGGTGGCAGAGGCAGAGGCAAAAAAAGGTTTGACAATAATCCCATTAAAGTGGTATAATAGGTCTGGTAAGATAAAGATTGAGATCGCTGTCGCGCGCCATAAAAAGAAGTATGATAAGCGCGCGGCTCTGAAAGAGCGCGATACCAAGCGAGAAATTCAGTTCAAGCTTAAAAATCAATAAAACGATTGATTTTACCGGCACCTTGAAAAATCAATAGCTCTGTAGCTGGTGACTCCCCGAAATACTTGATGTCGGACATCAAGTATTTCGGGGGATGATCGGCTTCGACGATGAGATATCGTTCTGTACGTGCAAAATGGTGAATGTTGGAGACCACCTAAAATCTCGAGCAAAAGAATCGTGCAAAAAACACGTTCTACGCAGGCCAGTCTCTGTTTTCAACGGCAGACTTTCCTGCATTCGCTTACGCGAAAGCCTAAGTGACATCACATTCTCTGACGCCTGATACGGGGATGCTGGTGTAATACCATCAGGATAAAGGAAATAGACCGCTCGCCTATTTCACGAAAACCAAGAGCTCGGCACTGTGCGATTTGGTTCACTTTATACGCACCGTGTCTAAATCTTAAAGTGAACTATGTTTTGTAGACTCGTACGATACGCCCTCTTCGGACCAGGGTTCGATTCCCTGCATCTCCACCAGAACAATTAAGCCCGCTCTATGCGGGTTTTAATTTGTCTTGGAGTTGGAGTGTGACGGGAATCGAACGAGGAAAGGGGTCGGGGAAACCTGGGTTTTCCCGTGGAGGAACGCAGCGAGCGAATGCGAGCGTTGGAAAACCGTGGGTTTCCAACAGGTGAGATAGCGAAGCGTCCCTGCATCTCCACTCGCCTCGCCTCGCCTCGCAAAAGAGTATCGCTCGTGGCAAGCCACCGCGAGAAGCCAAAAACACCGTGAACACTCACGGGGCTTTTATTCATCGTGCTCATCCGGAATCTCTTCGCGGGTGAGACCCTCCGACGCTCCTTCATCTTGAACGCATATCCCGATACAATACGCGAACGGCCATGAAAAGAAAGAAACGCTACCGGAGTGTCGTTCTCGGAGGAACGTTCGACCGCTTGCACAAAGGTCATCGTCGCTTTATTGATTTTGCGGCGGCGCGTGGCGCAGAACTCACCATCGGCGTGAGCACGGACGCTTTTGCGCAGAGCCGCAAGGCAGGAGGGGGGGCGTTGCAAACGGCGCGGTGGCGACGAGAAGCGGTCAAGCGATACTGCGCCGAGAAGGGCTACGCCGCGAACATCATTTCGCTTTCAGACGTATTTGGACATACGCTCGATACGGATGCTCCGTACGATGCATTAGTGGTAACACCTACATCCGCGAACGGAGCCGAAAAAATCAACCGCGCCCGCGCCAACAAAGGGCTGTCGCAGCTCCCGGTTTTTTCGTGTCCATTGGTTCTCGACGCGCATTCCCGCGCGCCCATAAATTCACAGCGTATCCGGTCGGGCGCTATCGACCGTGAAGGGTTTATATACGACGATATTTTTTCAACGATCGTACACCTCGATGAGAACGCGCGCCGCTCCTTCGGAAAGCCGCACGGAAGCGTATACTCGCCAAACAGCCTCTCCCGCCGCACTCACACGAAGTACACGATGAGTGCCGTCGTGGGAGATTGGACATTGGTGTTTTTCCTGAAAGCGCGCATCCCGTTCTCGCTCGGCGTATACGACGGCGTGAGCCGCCGCAAGGCCTTTGCACCGAGCGCAAACAAACGTATACAACCGAATTACCGCGCATCAAACCCCCCTGGGGTGATAACGCCGGGCATGGTACGGGCCCTGCACGGATGCGTTCGCAAAGCGCGCGCGGGAAAGGAGTGCCTTCTGCAAATACACGGCGAGGAAGACCTGGCCGCGGTGGCGCTCGTTCTTATCATGCCGCTTGGAAGCGTCGTGTACTACGGACAGCCGGGGCGCGGCATCGTGCGGATGATGGTAACCGAGAAACGGAAAGAAAAGTTTGCGGAAATCCTTCTTTCCTAAAGAATATCTAAAAACCAATCCTGACCGCGGGTCTTACCCGTCGTCCTCATCGCTCCGTTGCAAAAACCCGATACACACGTACAATAATGGGTTATAGCTATCCGATCTAAAAAACGGCGCGTCTTCGCGCAATCAGACAAGACCCGCATCAACGGCCAAATTAGGGCCGTGGAGGTACGGGTCGTCACCGACGAAGGAGAGAGCTTCGGAATCTTGAAGCTGGAAGAGGCCCTGAAAAAGGCGAAGGAGATGGGTCTCGACCTCATTGAGATTTCGCCGAACGCCAAGCCGCCGATTGCGAAAATCGCCGATTATGGTAAATTTCAGTACGACCAGCAGAAGAAGGCGCGAGCGGCCAAGCAGAAGGCGCACGTCACCGAGACCAAGGCAATCCAGGTCGAGGTGGTTACCGGAGAACACGACCTCACCAGGAAAGCCCGCCAGGCTGCAGAGTGGCTCCGCGAGGGGCACCGTGTCAAGGTAGAGCTTTTCCTGAAAGGTCGGTACAAATATATGGAGCCGGCGTTCCTCAAAGAACGCCTCAACCGCTTCGTTCTCACGGTTCCGGAAGAATACAAGGTCGCCGAGGATATGCAGAGGGGGCCGAAGGGGTTCTTCATCATCCTGGAAAAAGCCGGCAAGGTAAAGAAAGACAAGACCGCGCTGGCGCCCCAAAGCACGATGCCAGCGCCAGAGAAAGAAAAGAACAACAATGAAAACGAATAAATCATACACAAAGCGCATCCGCGTAACAAAAAAAGGGAAGCTCATCGCCCGCAAGAGCGGTCAGAACCATTTCAACGCGAAAGAGAACGCCCAGTCGAAGTCTGCAAAACGCAAAAATGCGTCTATCAGACTTTCGAACAAAGCAAAGGCCCGTTTCCTGCCCGGAGCTGGCGCATAGTTTTTTACTAATGCCTAATGACTAAGGACTAACAATTACACCTATGGCCCGAGTAAAACGAGGAACGATAAAAAACAAAACGCGCCGAAACGTGTTGAAGGCGGCGAAGGGGTTCCGCTTCGCGCGCTCAAAGAAGAAGCGCGCGGCGAAAGAAGCGCTTTTGAAAGCCAGAAGCTATGCATTCCGCGACCGCAAGAACAAGAAGCGCACCATGCGCGCGCTTTCCATCACCAAAGTGAACGCCGGCGTACGTGCGCTTGGCTTCAAGAGCTACAGCACGTTTATGGCTCAGATGAAGAAAAAAGGCATCGAGCTCAACCGCACCGTCCTCGCCCAACTCGCGGAAAACCGCCCGGAAGTATTCGAGCGAACGCTCAAAGAAATCACGAAGTAACGAAATAAAAAAGACAGAAAATCTTATTTTATATATGATAAGATTTTCTTGACAAAAAACACCCCCGCTTCAAGCGGGGGTGTTTTTTGTATAAGCGAAGCACATGTATTACCTATGATGCATCTAGATTGCTAACAGAGTAGCTCATTCAGACAACGGAATTTCTATCTGTTCTCCCTCCTGCGGAATCGTGGCTTTGATGTCGAGAAAACCAGAGATGCGTTGAGCGAGAAAACTTGCCGATTCCATTTCACCCAAGACCACAAATACCTCTTTCGGGTTCACCGATTCAGCAAAGGAAAGCAGACCGTCGCGGTCGGCGTGCGCGGAGAAGCCGCCGGTTTTCGAAACCTTTGCGCGCACTTTCACTTTCTTCCGATTGATGAGAATTTCTTTCGCCCCGTCCTGAAGTCTGCGACCTAGCGAACCGGGCACTTGATACCCGACCAACAACAATTCATTTTCTTTCCCCGGCAGGTAGTGCATCTCGTGGCTGCGGATGCGCCCGCCGTGCGACATGCCGGCGCCCGCAATGACGACCTTCGGCGGCTCCGCCTCGTCTACCGCTTTTGCATCTCCTTTGCTGAAAGTAACGCGAAGCGACGGGAACGAGAACGGGTCATCGCCGGATTGCAGTTGCTCCTGCAATTCCCTCCGAAGGAAGCGCGCATTGTTCTTGTAGACTTCCGTTACCCTGATAGCAAGCGGCGAATCCAAAAACACCGGCAGGGGTTCAACAAGCTTTTCCGTGAGGAAGCGATCTATGGTTTTAAGGATAATTTGCGTTCTTTCCAAAGAGAACGATGGAATGAGGAGCGTTCCTTTCTTCTCTTGGACGCGCTTCAAGGCGCCAAGGAGCGCTTTTTCGCTCTCCTCGATTGGTTCGTGCGTTCTGTTTCCGTACACACTCTCGGTAACGAGATAATCGATTGTGCCCGGCGGCACATCCCTGTCGGGAATAATCAAGGTCGGCACGCGTCCCAAATCACCGGTGAAGAGGATGCGCTTTCCAAACACTTCCACGAGAACGAGCGCCGAGCCGAGGATGTGCCCGGCATTGAAGAGTGTAATCGTAAACGGCCCTATGGACTTCGTAAGTCCATAGTTGAGCGGTTCGGTCATTGATGCGGCACGCGCCACATCGGCGGTCGTATAGGGAGGCTCCGCGCCGCACGCTTTGGCTTCCCGCGCGATGATGCCGACGGAATCTTCGAGCATGACCGGCATGAGGTCGAGTGTGGGAGCAGTCCCATATATGGGACTGTGAAAACCGTCTTTTACAAGTTTGGGGATGAGACCAATGTGGTCGGCGTGCGCGTGGGTTATGAACAAGGCGTCCACGGAGGTCGGGTCGTAGGGAAACGGCTTTGAATTTGCCGACTCGCAGAACCGCTCTCCTTGTTTCAAGCCGCAATCAATAAGTATGCGTGCGGGGCGCCCCTCCTCTTCCGCTTCCATGAGAAAGTTTGCGCCGGTTACCGAGCGAGCGCCGCCAACAAACGTTATTGAGAGGGAACGGCTCATATACGTTTGAATGCGAGGTATGCCGCCATCATGCCGGCCATATCCATCAACAGATCGAGGATTGTGTCGAGCGTATAGTTCACCGCGGCGTATGAATCGGTAACGTATTCGAAAACCTCCCAGGCCACTCCTACGCCAAGAACCACGAGAAATGCAGACGCGAACACAGGAATACGCAAAGCGCTGTGAGATGAGAACTCGAACCGGAGCGCCCACAGGTACGAAGCGCCGATGAACGCACCGCCCAAGAAATGCATCATGACGTCATACCACCAGAACTCCCAGTACAGATAGTATTCAGTCGCGAAGAACTGAAGCAAAGCTATCAATAAACCGAGCGCCGCGATGCCGAGCAAAACGCGCGTGCGTGTATGCATATTGGTGTATTATACCCACCATAAAAACAACCGCATACGTACAAAATTATTATCGAGCGAGGGAAATGCCTGACGTAGGGCGTCAGGCATTTCCAACAAACAAAAAACCGACAGATGTCGGTTTTTTGTTAAGGGCTACTGGGATCCCCATTAACCTAAACGAAGTAGGTGGGTGCCCGCAACGTCCGGCTCTCGGTACCCCGAAGGGTGCAAACCGAACCGAAGTGATGTAGAGCTCCCGAGGATTTTCAATTTCAGAGGTTAATGTTCAACCAATAACCCT
>Ga0210057_1002482_pt1 | contig 26314 bp, 28 predicted proteins | sample CryGeyCG2114_010_2_FD_183968 | JGI IMG/M metagenome (GOLD analysis project Ga0210057, IMG submission 183968) | Groundwater microbial communities from aquifer - Crystal Geyser CG10_big_fil_rev_8/21/14_0.10 (SPAdes) (version 2) | ecosystem: Environmental > Aquatic > Deep subsurface > Groundwater ...
ACCTTCGATTGCTATTGGAAGATTTGGATTGGCACCATTTTTTAGTAGAAAATCAATAAAGCCATTGACCTCATCAAGTCTTCCTTCGTCCCACATTTTGCCGTAGATTTGAGTGGCCCAACCAAGAGTTGTTCCATCATTTCGACAAGAATCTACTTGAGTTCCACTGATTATAAAAAACTCTTTGAGTCCCTTAAAATCATATTTATCCATTAATTGACCTGTTTGGATCTGCTCGTTTACAGTCGGACATCTCCCTGCTCCGAAGGCAGAGAGAGAAAACAAAAACGATAATAGTAGTGCGAGTTTCATTAAGCCTCCAAGTCACCCTCTTTATGCCGAATTTGTTGTACTAATTCAAGTATTTATAGAAAAGGATGAAGATACTACACGCCGTGTTTGAAATTCAGTCAAAGACGTGATTTTCTCACTTAAGAATTTAAATATTCAACTCAGGAGGTAATCATGAATTCAAGAACTTATGCAATAAACACATCAGGGGGAGATGGTTCTGGTGGTGGTAAATCTGGAGGAACAGGTCACGGAGGATAAAAAAGATATTACTCAAATTTGTACAGATTTAGCCATTCTGAAAACTTCTAATTCATACCAGGCATAATTCTCATGCTCATATCAGGTGGAGGAATAAAATAAGGCTGTTTAAACGGCCCTAAAGCTTTTCCACCCTTAGTTGGGTCAAGTTTGAAGCGACTGCTACTTTCTGCCTCCTCCTTCTCTGGAACGTACTCAGGAGAGCATTCACTTGAGATACTTCTGCCCTTTATATTTGCCGTAACTTTTGCATTTAGAGAAAAATCTGGAGTCTCACAATAGAGACCATCACACATCACCTCGTCTTCAGTTTCCCAAGAAGAGGTGCCTAGCCATGTTGGAAGTTTATCATTCACTTGGAAAGCGCCTTCATCGCCAAGCTCGACAAGAACTATCGCTCGACAAAAAACTCCATCTTCACTAGCACCAACTTTCATTTTAACTTGAGTAGTTTCCCAATTGGGTTTCGGGAAACTACACTTACTCATCACCCAATCATCATTGAGTCCTGTGGACACCTTTACAATTTCGTCATTTTTCCCAGATGGGATTTTACAATCTGGAAACTTACAATCAATCTCACTTCCCTTCTCTTTTATGAATTTTACATTTGAGAGGAGTTTTGCAATATCGGGATCTTGCTTCGCTGATTCTTCGTTTACTTCTTTTTCTTTGTAACTCAACTTAACTCTACAAAGTTGCTCTCCATTTGCATCGAATACAGTTTTAGTTTCGATTGTAATGTCCCCCATTTTTCCACCACTCACATCAGGAAGTAGAACCGGAGATGGCCCAATGCCAGATTCGACAGGAGATCCATTTGGTAAAAAGACCACTGTTAATGAATCGGGTAAAAGAGGATTTGCTTTGTAGATAGGAGAAGATCCTCTCTTGATTTCCTTACAGTCTGAATTAAAGCAAGTTGAAAAAGTCCCACTAATATTTAATGGCGTAGATTCAGCTCCAAAAACGAGTGAATGTTTAACTAGGTATGAGGCGTCTTTAAATACGACTTCGCTTTTAACTTGTGCGCTTTCTAAAAATGAAAACTTTTGATCTTGAATATATGTTCTATCAACATTGCCAACACTTACTGTTATCTCGGGAGGCAAGGAACCGCTTAGTTTACAAAGGTTTGTTCGTTTAATTGGAGTACATTTCCAATTACCAGGCTTTCCTATTATTTTCCAATTGAAATCCTTACCAGAAGCGATAATTAAGTCAGTAATGTCTCTTCCAGTTTTATCAAACACATTTACTTCAATTGCTGGAGAGATGGGCTTTCCATAGGCAACTAAACTCAATTGCGCATCAATGTCTTTCTCTGGAGGAGTCGTATCAATGCGTGCCTCCGCATAATGATCTGCTAAGTCACGATACCAGGCCTGTATTCCTACAACTTCTAAGTCGGTTGAGAGTTGGATCGAATTACCAGTTCCGCTTTGATGAGTAGCTGTCTGCCATCTAATCTCATTGAGAATTTTAGGGTCGTAAACTTCAATTAGGTTTCTATAAAGCTTTATTTCAGCAGTTAGCTTCCGTTCTTTCAATACGGGTAAGATTTCAATCATCCAGCCTGCATTCTCTTGAGTCCATTTTATTTCTTTCATAATAGCTTTAGTTTTAGAAACTTCTTCACCGTTACAAATTCTCATCTTCTTAACAGGAGTGAAGGCGAAGTCCTTTGCACAAGAAGCGTTTAGTAGCCATCCGTCTCCGCTCTTTGATCCAAATTTACTCATAACTTCTTGTATATGTTTTCTTTGAGGTAGAAATAATGAACTCTTAGCACCAGGAACGGTAGCGATTAATCCATAAGAAGTTTTTTGAATATTAGCTCGGAATGGATCTCCAAGTTTGCGGTTCATTTCATTATTAATATTAACGATCTGCTGACCAGTGCAAGCAAGCAATTGCCCAGATGATACAAGTATCAGTACCCCAAAAAATAAAGCTAAGAGTTTCATTAATTCTCCTGACCCTAGTATCGGATAATCGGAGGAATTTATTTAGAAATTTTGCAAAAACCTTGATTTTGCAACCATCCTTTAAGGTTTGTTGTCTGATCCCTTGGATCAAATCTAAATTCCAGCATCTTGGAGTTTTTTATAGGAACTCTCACTAAAAAACCAAGGGGGCCTGCTCGACATAAGTAATCTATCTTAAACCCTTCAATAATATCTCCTTCAACTCTCGTAGAATAAAATGTAATTTCAGAATCACTTGAACCAGTGACAGTATAGGCCCCAACGGAAAAATCGCCCCCTACGAGGCGCTTGATTTTATCAGGCATGGTTTTATTATATTTTAGAAAAACTTTATTATTCGCCTTATCTAGACTAAAAACAATCCCTCTTAACTCGACTGACTTATAAAGAGAGCTCGTAAAATGTGAATTCTGTAATACAGATTTATTTATCAGGTTAACTGCATCGAGATAAGATTCTGCTTTTTTAACTTTTTCAATTATTGCTTCATCATTTATTCCATTAGTAACAATTGGAGAAGATAGTAAAATAGAGATTTCATTATCGATTTTCATTCTTCGTATTCTTTCGCTTTCTTCGTTTATCCTTCGTTTCCCATAAAATAATGCAAATAGAAAAACCACAGAACCAATTGAAAAAAATACTCCTCTTCTTATCATCCAAGTTTTTTTTAAACGAGAATCATCCCTTAAAACTACCTCTTCTGCTTTAAAATCTCTTAATTCTAAAATCATTCTTTGAACTACTTCGTACTCAATTGTATCCTCAGGATTCTTTGGCTCAACATTTACAGCCTTTTCTTCAAGTGATTCAATTAGCTTCCTTTCTTGTATTTCTAATTCACCGAGCTTTAACTTCATATCTTCTATTTCTAATGAATTAACCTTTTCGATATGGTCGATCTTTTTTTTGAAGCCTGGCTTTTACTGTATTTATTCGTTCACGAATCGATAATATTTTTGTGTGATCGGCTTCAAATAATTCTAGCAAACTTGTAAACTCCAAAATCTCTTTGTTAAAAAAATATTCCATAAGAATGTTTGGATTTTTTATCTTTGATACCACTACTTCGCGTACGCTATAGTGCCCCACGCGAGAACTACTTCTCTGATTCTCAAATTTCAAGAAGGACAAATCTTCGGAATCGATAGATTTTTTGGCGCGCTCAAACGACTCTTTAATTCTCTCTTTAAGGGCTTCTGTATTTATCTGAGTTGATAGATTACGAACCGCTAATGAATGTGATTCAACCAGACTGAGAAGGTCTACTAGTACTTTCTTAGCTTTATGTATGTTCAGTTCTTCAATTTGCATCTGTTTCATATCGACCATATTTTTCAATACATAATCTTTACTGCGCAGATTACTAGCCAAGTTTTCTTGCCACCATTTACACAGTTAAGTTTATTTAACCCATTGATAATAGATAAAGAAAGCCCGACCATTACCGACAAGGAGTAAAATCAATAGAATTTCTATTGCGCGGAGTTTTTTGTGAAAAAACAATTTTTAAACATTCTACTTATTCAATGTCTCTGGTTCAGTGGATTCAGTTACGCCACTGAAGAAGTCTCCAGTTCAGAACCAGATAAGAAAATCGCTCACGCAGAACCAGAAAAAAAACAAACTGAATATAACGATATCAAAAAGACCAATACGGCCAGAACTGACAAAGAAAACCTAGACACTGTTCACGATGCTCTTGGATTAGATAAAATTAAATTTCAAGAATGGCACGCTCTTCTAAACGCAGTGGCCATTGGATGGATCGGTTCATCTTTACTAACTGCCTGTAAGCCTACCCCTGCTGACGTTATGATTGCAGGCGCTTCTTCTGTTGTTTATATGGCCGGAGAAGTTTATTCATCTATTAAAAACCGTAACATTAAAGAGCGCATTGAAGTTGATTACAAAAGAGAAAAAGAAAAAAACGATGCTCAGTTCGCATCACTTATGGCGCAAAGAAACGCCTATGAAAGCATGGAAAAAACGGCAAAAGTTAAACGCGATATTCAAATGGCCGCTGCGGCAGGCTTGACCGCAGCGGCCGGATGGGCCTTCCTGAAATCAACAGAAGAAAAGATTTCATCAAGTGGTTGTGTTTCAGGCTTTAGCACAGCAATCACTACTCTTTCGTCAGCAGAAACTCTATGTGCTGGGACGACTCTTGGAGCCGGAGTTTGTATTGCTGAAGTTGAAAAATGTAAAGCATCACTCGCATCTGGACTTACTCAGCTCACTGAGATGGATGCATACTGGGAAACTGCACCGATTGATTCGATAATGAAAGGCGAGGCTCTTAATGCAAAAATGGCAGGGGTGAAAGCCTCATCTGGTTTATGTCTATCAAATCCCGTAACCGCCGCGGCGGTGGCACCAGTTGAATCGGCTTGTGGTTACCACTTCCTAAAGCTTGAGGCCGACAAAACAGCATGTCAAAAACGTGGACTTATTTTAACTGTTGAAAATCAACATATCTTTAAACTCATTGATGAATTTATTGATTTAAAAATTGACTCACAACCAAAGTTTGCAAGTCTTGATATTGAAAAAAAGACTACTGTTAAAAATATTATATGGAGAATGTTCTCTGGAATCAGTGAGGCCATTATTCCTAGCGCAAATGCTTGGGATTTAAAATCTACTCTAGGCCTCGGTGCCGTTGGCGCAGGCTTAGTCATTGGACTTGTCAGTACAGAAGCAACGGCCATGGATCAATTCTTCGCCGCACCTACTCACAGAGCTATCGCCTTTGGAATCATGGCAGGATCAATTGGCTACGCTGGAATCTCTTCTAATAAAATTGCAAAAGACATGGCCACAAATAAGTCTGAAATTGATCGAATCATGAAAAATTACAATGATAAAGGCTTGGCTAAAATTGAAAGTGGCGACTTAAGAAGTTCTCAAACTGGCGACATTACAAATTTAAATCGAAGCGCGAAAACTGGTTCTGATTTTGACGAAACAAAGCTCGAAGAACCACTCCCCTGTCTTGCAGGCGAGACAAGTGGAAAGTGTAATCAAATTAGTGCATTGTCCGAAAAAGACACAAAATTTCTAGATCACATCAGTGCATCAAGTTTAATGAGTGCGCCAATGCAACTTGCAAACTCTTTATCTGGCGCTAGCTCGCTAAGCCAAGGAACATTAAATTTAGCTTCTAGTGGTGCAGGGAAAATGGCCGTATCGGTTAAGTTTTTAAGAAAAACTCGCGAGAGATACTTAGCGGAACTCAAAAAGGGATCAAGTGGAGAGCTTGATAAATTTTTAAAGGATGAAGCCAAGCAAAGAGACCTTCTCTTTTCCCTTCCTGATAAAGTCTTAAAAGAAAAAGGAGCTGACAGAGGGATGGTTCTCGCTTCTCTAAATGCAAGTGCAAACGCACTTGAAAATGGTGAGCAACCAAAATCAGATTTGCAAAAAGAAATTCAAAGTCAATTTAACAAGGCAACTAAGTCTTCAGTCGTTCTCAATGCTCCACCTAGTAGTAAATCCTCCGATATAAATTTTAAATTTGATATGGAGGGTGACGAAGGTGAAGAATTGGCGAAGCTTGAACATGAGGATTTCAATTTAAGTGGATTAGATAAAGGTCATGAACTCTTGGAATCTCGTGACCAAGTCGCACCAGATGATGGTTACTCAATTTTTCAGAAGATTTCAAAAAGATACTTAAAAACGGCCTACCCTCTCCTATTTAAGGAAAAAGTTAACTAATTACTTGTAAACTTTTCAATAATTTAGCCAGAGGCTTGAAAATTCAGCTAGCATGGCATAGATACTTCGTAATTTTTAATCGGAGTATTTATGAAATATTTTTCAATTCTAAGTTTAGCGATTCTCTTTTCTTTATCAGTACACGCAGACTATCCAAACATATCAAATATTAAAGAAGGAACATATGTTGGATTAGATCGATTCGCTAAAAAATGTACCGCCGAAATTATTGTTAATAACAACCCTGCGGATCGCTCAATGATTATCAGTTTAAAATCAGGACTTGTAGATCGTATTGAGAAAGAAGTATCCGTTAAAGGAGTGAATGAACTGCTATACACTTCTTATGATCCATTTACTGCAAGTACTCCGGCTGATTTTTTGGGCCAATTAAAACTTACCTATAGTGCGCTGGCAGAAGATCAATTTACAGTAGCTACTTTTGTTCCTAATCGAGTAGGAGCTGTTATGCCTGCAACTTGTTGGTTCAAATATATCGGAAGAGACTAATTTAACCCTGTTTTAAACTCAAGAAATCACGCACTTTTGCCGATTCAGGCTTAAGTGAAAAAAACAATTATTTTACTTACAATTCTAACTATCACAGCCTCTTGCCGTAAAAATAGCGGTGGAGGCAGTGGTGGTGGATATTCCGGAGGCGCGCCAACAGCCGGACAAGTCGCAGACTGGTTGGGAAATCAAACAAATCCCCCAGGTGGATGCGGTGATATTCAACCAAGTGATCCCCATGCTCCACCTAGAATTATGCCTAATGGAAATCATCAATGGAAAACGAACTGGTCAAAAGCAATGATGAAAGCATTGGATCATCCCCAACTTAGATCCATGATTAACGGTGAAATCAAATACAATCAAAGCGACCTCGAACAATTTGGATGCCCAAGGCTAAACGACTCCACACCTGAGCAAAAAAAGCAGTTCTGGGTTCTCTATATGGCCTCAGTGGCGCTCCCTGAATCAGGATTCGATGAAAGACAAGTCTATACAGAAACAAGTGGTGATTGGACCAAGAGCACAGGGCTTCTCCAAATTGATGAAGCTTCAGCAAGAAGACATGGTTGCTACTCTCGAATAGGATTCGGACCCGAAAGAAAAAACTATGGACCTACTGCACTCGATGAGATTCATCTGCCACCTCAATCAATGATGCTTGGTGAAACCAATGCTGTTTGTGGGTTATACATCATGAGAAATCACTTAATGGGTGGATACACTCCTGAGTCAGGGCAACTCTATAGACCAGATTTAAAAGGCAGACTGCTTCATGGTAAGCAATGGTATTGGAGTGTTTTACAGAAACAACAAGGAACAATCACTCAACACTTTCAAGCTCACGCCGTTCATCAACTTCCCTTCTGCAACAAAGCTCCTACTCAAAGAAGTGATTTGCCAAGTGATTTAAGTGATTCAATGCAAATACAATCTTCTGGGGAAGCTCAAGTCTATTCAAAAGATTGCAGTGAAATCGGAAACGAAGGCAGAAACAGAACTTCACGAGACTTTGATAGAACCGAGAAAGATAATTTCAAAAACGCTAATTCATTTTCAAAGTAAGGTTTTCTTCAAACTCATTTCCATGCAACAGAAGATCGCCTGCTTTCAGGATTTTAACATCGCCATCGCAGTCTTCTATCCAAGATTTAAAAACATTTTGTACTTTTTCGAATTAAATAATTTGTAACTTAAATTGCCTAAATCTAGATCTGATTCTTGTAAACGTGTTTCAGCTAATCGAATGGCCTTAGTCTCATTTGCATTAGGCATAACGAATAAATGATACTCTAAAAACAATAAAAGAAAACAGTCCTGAGTTCTTCAGAGTCACCTTAAATTTCGTTCAAGAACAACAGATTATTACAGTCCATGCACTAGCCCATGAATTAGAAAGCGAAAAACTATATAGAAAAGATAGAAAAGCCATATTGAAGACAAAATCATACTATGAGAACGCAAAAAAACGCTTAGATGGTCTTTGAGGGTAAAAACTTAACTCTCTTCTGTAATTAGAGAACATATCCTACTCGATTTTCCAACAGCATAGTACTTTGTTATACAATTCAGAGGTATCAGTCCACGATGACAAACTTCAACAAAAGGAATTGCGGTCGGTAACAGCTTATTCTCAGATGATATATAATGTTCCCATGCTACTTTTGAGGCGATAAAGAGATTATTAGGATCAAGTTTCGTTCTATCAATTTCTAAAATAATAGTAGTGGGAGAATGATCTATAAAAAAAATGAAACAACTTCAAACCATCCATGTCGAGGACGTTCGTTTCTTTCTCTGAATAAAGATCAAATAAACTAATCGCCCCTGTAAGTTTTGCTATTGAATGATCGGACTGTGGATACTTATGTCTAAAAGAACCATCATTAGGAAGAATTGCATCAGATTCAACTATTCTCCTAAAAGCGTCTTGTGAAGTTGTATGAAGTAAGCAGTTTTCTCTTCTGAAAATTTTTAAGATATCTTTAGCGCCATTTAAAATTGAAATCGGAAGTTTCTTAGAGCGATTTTCTGGATTGTTATTCCAGTTAACAATTTCTTGGTTCACGATCTCCATCTAAAAGACATCCTCAGCCCTCTCAGTAAACTTCGTAAACTCACCAACCCATCTAAGTTTTGCAGTTCCTGTCTCTCCTCCTCTGTTTTTAGAAATGATAACCTCTGCTTCTGATGGGGTTTTTGTTTCTGGATTATAAACTTCATCACGGTAGATGAACCAAACCATGTCAGCATCTTGTTCAATCGCCCCAGAATCACGAAGATCAGCAAGATTTGGACGTTTGTTCTCTCGGGCTTCTACTCCCCGATTAAGCTGTGAAAGACAAACTATAGGGCAATTAAGCTCTTTAGAGAGAAGCTTTAGTGATCGAGTGAGTTCACCAATATCATCGGCCTTATTGCCCTTCTTGGATTCCTTGTAAGGAATGAGTTGAAGGTAATCAATAATGACCATTCTGAGCTTTCCGTACTTGGCCTTATGTCGTAGAGATTGGTTTCTTATCCTTGAAATCGTTGATCCCGAATAGTCATCAAGGATGATTTTTAGTTCAGAACATTTACGAGAAGCTTTATCTATTTTTAGAAGATCACCATGGTCAAAATCACGAGACTTAAATTTTTTCCCATTAACCAGTGCTTCCATCGAGATCATGCGTTCAGTTAATTCCTTATGCATCATCTCTAACGAATAAACTAAGACATGCTCATTATATTTTTGAGCGACATTGAACCCTATATTCAAAGCGAGGGAAGTTTTCCCCATTGCTGGTCTTGCGGCTAGAATAATAAGTTGTCCTGGAGTAAGTCCTTCAATCTTATCGTCAATGGCTGAGAATCCTGTCTTTGTGAGTGTGTGCTTAAGTGAATCTTTATCTCGAAGAGATTGAATTACTGAAATCACCGATTCTTTCATCTCTAAAGAAGTGCCCGAATCTTGATTGTCATTTAATGCAATTAAGGATTGATTAACTTTTTCAATTAGCTCTTCACGAGAAAGGTTTTCTTTTGAAAATCCTGCAATTTCCTTAGCTTTATTAAAAACAATTCTTGAAAATGACTCCTCTTTAACACGCTCTGCATAATAGCGAATGTTCGCACTAGAAGCAAGATCGTTATAAATTCCAACGAGATAACTTGCCCCCCCTACTTTATAAATGTCATTATTTTGATTAAGAGAATCGAGAAGACTTACTAGATCAACAGGTTTTCCAAGAGATCGTAATTTTTCCACATGAGAAAATACAATTCGATATTTAGTATCTGAAAAATCGGAAGCTGAAATTCTTAGATCATCTATCTCACTTAGAGATTCTGGGTCAATAATTGCAGAACTTAGAACTGCACGTTCATTAGTTAGTAATTGAGCTAAATCTTCAGTTTGAAAGCTGTCAATCATTGCGTGATCTGCTCCCCTGTTTCCATTCGATTCTGAATCAACTCTTTAATTTTTTCTTCTAGGATTTGTTCCGCAAGAAGGGACTCTCGAATTTCGTCTCCCCAAAGTTTCATGGCTTCATTTTCATACTTTTCATAAGTCTTTGGGTTTTTCAACTTCAAATTTTCAAAAGTCGTTTGTGCCAATAACTTTGTCTGCTTCTCTTGAAGCTGAAGTTCAAACTTCTTTTTCTCATCTTCACGAAGTGCCATCGCTTTCGTTTCAAGAATCTCTTTATGCTTAACTCTATCAACCACAAACTTCTTAAAGCCATCAGGCTTCATGTATTCTGTTTTCTGAGTAAGAGCCGAAGTTAAAAGCGCCTTCACCGATTGAACTTGAGAGTGATTTACAATTTTCTGATGAAAAATCATATCAAGATACAGCTCGCAAAGTTTTATCCTCGTTTTTTCATAGATAATTGATTTGGGAAATTTTTCTCTGATGTCATTTAAATAATCAACACCAATACCATTTTTCTCCAAAACATCTACTCCATACCATTTAGCAAGCGACTGGAAAAACTCATCATCATTTCCAATAAGGTTCTGATCGCCAATAAAAGAAATTTTCACAACTTTTTTTCTATTCACTGTTGCAAAAGTAAATTCAAGTTCAGGCAAGGCCTCCTTAAGCGAGTTGAAATACTTTTTCACATGGCCAAAAAATTCTTTTTTAGCTGTGAGACCTATAACTGAGGCAATATCCTCTATCTCTAAGGTAAAATGGTTTCTTTTGCTCACTTCTCGATGGGAGACGATATGCTGATAAAGACGACGAACAGCACCACTATCAAGTGAAAGGTAAGTTTCACGCGAAAGAACAGAATAATAACCATTAAGGAGGTTTTGCATAATATCGCGATCAAACGTCACCGAGTGACGGGCATCTATATTTTTAAGGTCAGAGTAATCTTCATTAATAACTGATTTGCGAGATTGGATAAGATGCTTTTCAACATTTATGTTTTTTGAGTTGGTAGCTGAATAGAAGCTTTGGCGGAATTCAATTCTCATCCCAAGCATACGCTGAATAGAATCCCTGATATTTCCGTGACTCCCCTTCGCAAGCCCTAAACGCCTTCTTATATCTTCATAAGTAAAAACTGGCGAGTCTGTATTCTGCTCTACGCACATCGACATCAAGATATTAAGCACATCTTGGTCGAGCTTCCCTGCTGTACCTGAATTGCCACGGAAAATCATTTCTAAGCGATTAAGATTGCCTGCCTCATCAAACCATTTGGTCATCGAATGCTTCTCAAATTTCTCGCTTTTTTTGCTTTTACAGAACTCAAACGGTAACGCGAGGCCAATATTAAACTCCGATTTGAAGTTCACTAAATCTTGAGTAGCGTTAGTTACAGTCAAAGATTGATCCACTTCACCTTGATAAACAGGTTTTTTATTGTTGTGCGAATAACAAATTTCAAAATTTTCCATATCTTATCTTTCATTATTATTATTTCTGCCAAAAACATCAAGACTTATTTTTCCGTTAAAAACATCATGTAAGAAAAAGTTTGCCAAAAACATCATGGAGTGTTTTGTCGGGCATTAACATCAAATGGTCTGACGTGATGATAAAAATTCGGTCAAAAACATCAGTCGTGCACTGAATTTCCGTTGAAAACATCAAATACAGTGACCAGACCTCCACGACAGTCGTCAAAATTCCGCCAAAAACATCAGCATCCCCGAAATTCCCCCTTAAAATTTGTTCAAAAGCATCACACCATGATGTTATTGGCGGAGTTTTATCTAAAAAGCGTGATATTAATGACAGAGTTCAAGAGTAGATGATGTTAATGAAAGAGTAGATGATGTTAATGACGGATTTTCCTGATGTCATTAAAGGAGTTTCGTGTTGTGGATGACAGAGTAGATTGATGTTAATGGCTGAGTTGTTTACTATAAGTATTTATTATTACTGCGTTCTCCTCTCCATTCTGTATTGTATGTAGTAATTAATAATTACAACTTACAAGCATGATGTGAATGACGGAGAAATTTTCTAATTTTACTTCATAAGTTCATAATTCAAAATACATAACTTTGACTTCAAAACTTATCAACTTTTGAATTCACTATATTCATCTCTGGATTGGATTACAAAAATTAATCTAATAAATATCTATTTGCTCTATTTAAGCATCTTAATTATCGACTGGGCCGCTTCTTTTACTTGAGCCTTATCTTCATTACTCAATTTAGCCAAAACCCTCACACGGACCTTTACTTGGCCATCTTCAAAATAAAGGACTCCAGAAATCTTTGAAGAAGCGCCTTTCACTTTTTTCCTTTGCTTCAAAGTATTTTCATTTTCCCCAAGACTCTTCCTTCTTTCTTCCTGAATAATTAAAGGAGAGCAAACTTCCAGGCAGGCCTTGTCTATTTCAGCTGAACTTAGATCTTCATCTTTAATACTTGAGCAAATATCTTTTATCTTATTCAGAAATTCTCGATTCCTAAGGTTTGATTTAACTATCAATTCTCGAACTGGCTCAGGAATAATAACGTATGAGTAATAGAGATATGCTGTCCTTTCTGACCAGCCGTAATAAGTAGCGATGTCACTTATTGATTCAAATCTCTTCTCGTTGAGCAAAGAGGCTACCTCAACGCCTTTATCAATTGGATGAATTTGCTCTGAAAGTTCGTTAATTGAAACTGCGGCGATCTTGGCCGAAGACTTGTCTGGCAATATCTCAGCTTCTATTTCCTCGTATCTGAGGCGAATATGCGCGAGTAATCGTCTATGCCCAGAAACAACTCTATATTTATTTCTATCTTTATCCCAAAAAACATGGATTGGATGATGAAGGCCTTCTTCTTTGATTGAATGCATTAACCTCTCAAGTTTCAATTGATCCGAATGACTTCTTGGTTGATCTTCATGCATATCAATTTCTGAGATAGGAATAAGCTTTCTCTCTCGTTTCACATTTCGGCTTTTGGAAGCAAACTTATCCCCAGAAAGAGGATTCCGATTAAGCCCTAAAACAGTGTTTGCTATATTTTTAGCTCTCATAATTCCACCTCAATTCCTCTTTCAGTACGGCCAAAGACTTTATCAAGTATTGACTTTGTTAGTCTTATAACTGCCTCAAGTTCCCATCTTTGAGTATTCTCATTACTCCAAATTGGGAGGCACTCATTAAATGATTCATTAAGTGAAGGCATAAAATTAATTACTTCAGGTATTAGAAGTTCTTTCATTTCGGCTATCTCATTCATGAATTTATCAAAGCTTTTTGATCCCATCGGATTATTAATTAAAATCGAAACATCACCCATTTTATATGGATAGCCAGCCTTGCCTCTTGCGCTAATAAACTCTGGTAGAATCTTTGGAAGTCCTGAAAGGGAGAATCCGTGAGGATTAATAGGAATAACCATATGGTCTGTTGCAAAATATGCAGAACGATTTACTTTATCAATCGATGGATTGGTATCAATAATTATTAAATCAAAATCCTCTCTTACTTCATCGATTTTATTTTTCAATATAAACTCTTCATCCTTAACAACGCCTAACGATCGCCTAATGAAGTTCAATGGGTTTAGTGTTTTTTCAGGAGCAGAAGTTGCAAACAATTCCTTTAGAACATCTATCTCTTCATTTGATTTAACAAAGTTCAATCCTGGCTCAATTGGGATAGCAATATTTCTTAAATTTTTACCATCATAAAGATCCATAATTGAAGGAAGCTCTCCTTCATAGTCCTCTATAAAAATATCTGAAAGATTCATCTGAGCATCAAGATCAATTAACAACACTTTGTATCCAAAGAGGCAGGCAGTAGTGGCAAAAGTGTAAGCATGAACAGTCTTACCAACACCACCTTTATTGTTTGCGAATGTTACTACTCTCGCTTCTTTATGTTTCAACATTGATTTTTTGAAATACTTCTGACAATCTGCAAGGGTAAGTTCCACATTGGCACCCTTAGTGCTTGACGTTCGCAACCCAAAGGCATTCGCCATGATTGTTAACTGAATCTCCCCTATTCTAAAATCTTCACCAAAAGGTCTATATATCTTCATTCAATTCTCCTTTTTGCACTCGTGTACAATTAATTTTCGTCTAAAACTTAATAAACTTAAAGGAATAATTAAGGAGAAAATAATTCCTTCTTAACTTTTTTCTTAATATTCGTAAATTATAAGTAAATAAAGACGAATCGAGAAGTTACTGCACGCGTGTACAATTAATTTTCAAAGGAGAGAGGCATGAGTTTTAGCGATATACTGATAAGTGAAAAGGGGAGTAGCTATTTAATAAATAAAAATGATCGGCCATCTAGAAAGTCTAAACTTGTTAGTAGTAAAGCAGACTTTTCGATTTATTTGCTAGGGCTAACCGTACTCTTTACAACAATTCTTTTAGTTACCAAAACCACAGAGTTTTTCACTCACGAGTTAGGGAGCTTTAAGATAGGGCTTCTAACCTCAATATCATTGGAGTTATTTATTTTAAGTCTTAGTGTCATTCAGGAAGAAAGGCTTATTGGTGACATTTTAAAGAAATGTCTTCTTGGGTCATTATTTTTACTCTCATTTGGTGCCATCGGATACCAATCAATTTCTCCAAAGCTAAATGAGATATCGAATAGCAGAAAAAATGAATCTCAAATTACAAAAATCGAAGAGCAGATTAATAATACCAAATCTCAAATCGAGTATTATAAAAAAATTGGATGGAATAAAAATGTCGTGTTGCAAACTCAAAAACTAACAGAGCTTGAATTAATGGTTTTAAATACAGAAGATACAAAAGTTAATAGTGAAGCTTCAAATTGGCTTTCGTTAGCTTTGGCAATTCTTCTTAGATTCTGTCTTCAAGCAAGTAATATTTACGGCGGACACAGATTGGGGAAATTTTTATTTAAAATAGCTTAAGCTTGAGAGCTTTTTAAATCTCAAGTTTTGCCTTGCCTTGCCTCGTTAATAACCTTCGTTTACAAGGAAGGAGGTTAGTATATCAGATTCGACCTAGATCTAAAAAAGGGGTTGCGTTATAAAAAACGCGTAAACTCAAGGAGATAAGTGAGCTTGCGCAAAACCTTCCTTGTGGTTACAATGTGGTTTACATCTGGTAAAATTATGGTAAATAAGCGGTGTTTCTTTTCCGATAAGTTGAAGAAACATTGCGACAGGAGTAACGCTTTATGATTAACAATGCTATCTCGGATTCTTTGATTAACAACTTTCTAGGTCTTTTTACTGACACTGGAGAAGTTAAAATTGAAGAGACGAGAAATTTTTTAAGTTTGTCTAAGGTGGAGCTGGCTTCTGCTTTTGGTTTAAGCCAAGATCAAATTAGAGAAGAACGTATGGCAGCTAAAACCAAAGAGAGATTTGCTGAGCTTGCAACCGCTCTTGAATATGTTGCTGAGACATTTGACGGAGATAAGACCAAGACTTCTTTTTGGTTAAATACTCCTAACCCAAACTTCGGAGGGGCAACTCCAAAAAGTCTAATCATAAAAGGGCGATATCAGAAACTTTTAAAGTTTATACTTGCTGCTAAACAAGGGTACTAATGGGCAAGAGTGGTCAGAGAAGGGCTAGGCGAAATGAACCCTTTTATAAAAAAATACAACGGACAACAACACCGCATATTTATCTTGAAAGAGAGTTAATTCGGCTTGAGAAACTTGGTAATGATGCCAGACACTTGTGGGCAGATTTCCAAAATTATCTAGCTGAAGAACGTGAGAAGGTGCTTGATCAAATTTTAGATTCTCTTGTTTTGAAGGCAACACCAGACTTTTTAGCCGAAAACTACAGTCGGATTGTAGGTTCAAAGTTTTCAACAACTCCGCTGTCATCAAAAGGAAGCTACTTGTCTCCTCCTGGTGGTAGGTTTAATTTTGGCCAATCGATCTCTTATCATGCATATTTTCCAGCTTTATATGTTGCAAGTGAGTATGATGTTGCATTTGCAGAGCGATTTCATCTCAAGAAAGGACATCTCATAGAAAACGGATTAACAACTGAAGATTTATCGCTCAGAAAGCCAGAATCTTTCACACATCAGCGTGTTAATTTGAAGTTAGATAAAGTTTTAGACCTTCGAGTGCAAGATGCTGTTAATGACTTTTTTGAAATCATCAGACATATAAAAATGCCAAATATATATTCAGAGCAGGCCAAAAAGCTAAGAATGGATATGAATATTATTAATACTCCCGAGTTACTATATAGGTCAGTTTTAGACCCTGACTATACTCAGTGGGATACATGGATTGATCAACCGTCACCTTCACAATGGTTCGGCCATTATGTAAGACTTGCGGGGATTCAAGGTGTCATTTATCCATCTCTCCGATCAGATGCTGGTCATAATGTTGCGGTTTTTCTAGATAAATTTGAGGATACTGAAAGTTTTGTGATGCTTACTGATGATTGTGACTTCGTTAAAAATGATTTAAGACGAGTTGACGCTAAAAACTTTTCTAATTTTATCTAAATAACTAACGTAATAGTTCCATTGCAAAATCTTCACTGAATACAATCGAATAATTGACCAACGCAAGGAGGGTTTTTATTTTAAAAATGTTTTTACGCCTGAAGAAGGCTCATAGGTTTACATTAAGGCTGAATTGGTAATTTCAAGTTTACTTCTAACGATTGATTTCAGCTCGGCTTCATTAAGAACGACTTCGGCATCAAATAATTTCTCATCAATTTGAGACATGCAAACGTCCAATAAAGCCCTAAGCACACTCTGTTCCGTTATTCGTTCTCTTTTTGAGTTCTTAATTGAAGTTGCATTTATTCTGCGCTCTTGGTTAATTTTCCTCGTAATTCTTGCTAAAAAGTCCACATGTTCACCTTTTAATCTGGCTGTTAGTGGAACAAACTCAAGATACCTTTGAGAGGTTGAGTCTGGAATATTTACCAATTTCTCTTTCTTAGGCATAGAAATAGATGCTGAAGACTTTTCTTCAAATTTCATTCCAGGGGAGGGGAGTTTATTTTCAGGTAACGAAGGGGCTTTAGGGATCACTTCAGCTTCACTACTTGAGCTAAAAGCATCTTTATATTTTGCCATTTTCTCTTCTAGTGTAGGTGTATTTCTCATAATGCCTCCTGAGTTGACTCGTTCATCCTTGTCGTTTGATTATTTTTTGTTTTTTGAATTATCTCTGTTGCTAAATCGAAATATTCCAACGCACCTTTCTCAGAAGGCGTTTGAATTACGTCAAATATCGACTGTTGCCCTTCGAGTAAAGACTTGAACTTTACATTGATTTTTACTTCTGTTTTGAAAACTATATCGCCCCATGCATCCTTGAGCGCTTTTCTTTTTTGCTTTGCTATCTTTTCGCGTCCATTGACGCCCACTAGCAATATTCCCAGAGGTTCAATTTCTTTATTCAATCGTTTTCTAACTTCAATCAATTCATCGAATAAGCTACAAAGACCATCAGTGCTCATGTCGTCAGCAGTAGTTGGAATTAGGCAATACTTTGAAGCCGTCATGGCGTTTATTGTCATTGAGCCTAGCGCAGGAGGAGTATCTATAAGAATAAAGTCATATTGATCTCTAATGTTCTCCAGAAACTCTCTGAGAATTTCATTTTTTCCAAGTTCTGATTGAATTATGTCTTCAATTACTATTTTTCTACCCATTACCATTTCTTCAGAACCGATAATATCGACTCCGCTGTATTTTGTTTTAACAATCACTTCACTTGGAAGAGTTTGTTTATCAAGAAATAAATGCATGACGCCTTTCTGGGGCGTCCCCATGAGTGAACCCTTTATGCTTTTTGTCAAACTTGCTTGGGTATAATCAAGATCAATTACAAGTACTCGTGCTCCACATGCGCCAAGAGCAATGGCCAAATGTTGAGTTACAGTTGTCTTGTAAACCCCACCTTTTCGATTTGCTATTGATATAACTTTTGATCTCATAACTTACCACCTTATCAAGTTTCAAAGTTTCTATTTTGTGAAGTTAATTACTATCTAAGTTCTATACTAATGAATTTTGAAAATTATGAAATGAATAATTACATAATTTGTGAACTTTATAACTTTTGAAATTAGTCAGTTATTAAGTTGCTAACTAACTAACTTACAAGTTTCAAGTTAATCATTTACTTAGTTTGTTATTTATCTAGTTGGCAACTTCCTTAGTTTTTAAGTTTTGAACCAATGAGGTTGAGCCTAATAACTTCCAAGGTTGAAGTATTGAAGTTATGAAGTTCAGAACTCTGGAGTTTATGGTTTATCTTAGGCTAGTCACTAGAAGCGCAAAACTTAGCCTTAAATTCATTTTAAATTTTGCCTTGTCTTGGTATTCATTTTTTGAAATTGGCGTTTATTGTCACTGACTACTCAAAATGAGTGCCAAGGTGACATCTAGGGAACCAATTTTATCAGGTTTCTTAGAGTAGTTTACTAGCCTAGGCTATATTCTCGGGAGCTATTCAGGAGGCAATATGAGTGAATTAGGAAAGATCGTTTTTTTAGGAAATCCAACAAAAAGAGAGAAGTTACTGAAAGAGAAGATTTTAAGTTGTGGATATACAGAATCCAAGATTTACAATAGTGACATTAAGGTAGCTATACTTTACGAGAGTCCAACCTTTTTTATGATTTCGTCAAAAATTGGAGACACCGTTTATCAGATTACAAAAGATGAAATTCAGACGGATACAAAAATTCTTTACAGTTTGAAGGAATTTTCCGAAGACTTTTTAAGTTAAAACAATCCCTAGTGATACATAATGAATGAATTCTACCCCCTCCTACTTGCACAGGTTAAGTTGCTGTAATAACTGATAATGGATCACCTAGATATATACTTTTAGATATGTTATACTATTGTATAAGTAGGAGTCCTAATTGACCCAGATTCGCAATACTAAAAAGTGCAAAAAGAGATTTAAAAAGGACATTGAGAGAGGTCTTTTTAGTAGAGAAGATTTGATTGTTCTAAAATTATGGGCAAAAGAAATGGAAGAATTTGGGCCAAAATATATTGAGGATAGTTATGAATGGAGAGATCACGCTCTAGAGAGACAATGGCAAGGCTATAGGGCCAGTTGTTTCAGTACAAGTGGGCGAATCATTTATAAAATTATTGATGAAAAAACGGTAGAGATTTGTGAGGTTGAGCGAATAACTCCAGATCATGATTACAAAAAGTGAGATTGCAATGAAAAAACCAAAGAACGAATTATTAGAAATGTTGGAGGAGTTCTTACCCGGTGAAATGACTTCAGGAGAAGTTATTAAGGCCAAGCGCAAGAACTACGGAATTACTCTTGAAGAGGTAAGTGAAGCAACAGGAATTTCCCAGAGTAATCTCTCACTCTACGAGAACAATAAGAAATCTCTTGGCTATGTCCAAGCTACTAAGATTGGTCTGGCCGTAGGGCTTCATCCGATGACGATCCTTTTTCCCAATGGTATCGAAAATGATGAACGCTTTAGTGATGTTGCCGACAAGGCTTCTAAACTTTTAGAGCGAAAAATCCCTTTTAAGAAAGTTGCAGGCTAAAATTAAATTCCTCAACTAATTTCACTCTCAGATCACCCCCACTAAATGTCATACATTAATCCCCCATATGTATGACAAAATGATCACTCATTTTGGTTGTGATAATTAAAGTTATCTAAACTTCTTGATACTCATCCTTTTTTAGTTAAAATGAGTGTATGTCCGACATACCTGAAATTTCTTCAAATTCACCCGTCATCACCACGGGCAAAAACCAACTAGAAAATCTCTTATCCGCTAATCAGTCTGATTTGATTCGTTTTGTAGGCCGTGAGAACTCAACTATCTTCTTTCAATTTTTACTATCCCTTAAAAACGTCCACACCAGACGCGCCTACTTTTTCGATCTTTTGCACTTTTTTAAGTTTTTGCGTATTCAAAAGAGAGGACGAGACTTTAAACAGACAACGAGATCAGATCTTGATCACTTTAAAGAGCAAATGCTCAGATATGGACCGGATGGCAAGAGTATGCTCTCTCCCTCAACCGTTAAGCGCAAAATCACGGCAGTTTCTAAGTTTTTCACCTTTTTAACTCGCCAAAACATTGTGGCCTCTAATCCTGCCCAATTTGTTGAGCGCCCTTCGATCCCGCTGGAAGTTAAATCCGAACCCATGACTAGGGATGAGCTTAAACTTATGCTCTCTCTGATTCCGACCCAGACAGAATCAGGGGCCCTCCATCAGGCCCTACTGATTCTTATGTGCTCGACTGGTCTTCGAGTTGGTGAAATCACAAATCTTAAAAACGGCGATTATCTGCCAGACCCAAAAAGTGCGACTTTGTACGCCCGTGCTGGAAAATCCCACATTCACATGAAAAAAGAATTATCTCTTAAATGCACCGAAGCCATTAATTACTATCTCCTTTTAAAAGACACAAAAAGCCTTAATCCAAACGATCCACTCTTTTGCGGAACCAGAGGTAAAAGTGAATCTCGCTTAGAACCCATTTCAGCTCAGGCCATTTATAAGATGATTAAGAGCTACGCTAAAAAGGCCGGAATTCTAAAGAACATCACTCCTCACTCGACCAGAAGCTACTTTATCACCGAAGGACTTGAGCACGTTTCAATCGGGGAGATGGCAAGGGAAGTTGCCCACACGAGTATTATTATGACGAACGAATACGATAAACGCAGAAAGAATAACTCCAAAAAACTAGCAGAAAGCTTAATTTAAGGAATTTTTAATAATGGATATACAAGAAGAATTCAAAAAACTAAAAGAACTTCCCAATCGATTTCAATCCGATTCGATTAAGGTTAAAAATTTAACCCCAGAGAATTCGATGCTCAATTCTGCACAAAAAAGGGAAATTGAACGCGACGATCTTGACTTGAATAATCTAGGCAGACCATCCTTACCCTTTGAGGAAAAAGCAAAGCCCATTACAATTCGCTTGCACCCCGACCACCTTGAACTTCTAGAATTCATTCCAGGGGAGGGAAATGCAGAAAAAGTGAGATGGCTCTTGGACACTCTTGTTCCCATGAGGTCTCGAGAACAAAAACAAATGCGAACCATGGATGCTCAAATTGAAAAATGCTACCGACTTGCCAAAATGATTCATAACCCAGAGAGTTTTAGTCACGACGAACAAAAACGCACTAGAATAAAATCTTCATTCTTAGAAGAATTTAAGGCCCTTGAAGCCTTAGTTAATGTTTTAGGTTTTAACTATACTGATCTAAAGCGTGGACTCGATCACCGCCGTGGAACTGATATAGACATTATTTTTATAGTTAAGGAAAATTTATGATTAGCATTAAAAAGATTTCAATTTGTCTTTTTGCTTTCTTCACAGGTCTCTTCGGATCATTTTATATTAAAAGTTTGAACATAATTCATCCTGATAAGTTATTAAATTTCAGTTTTATATTCATTACTGGTCTCTTATATTTATTTCATTTGAAAAAAATTACGCCTTTTAACATGAGACAAATTTTAAATATTCTAGGATTTTTCGTTATTCCATTTTATGCAATTTGTTCTTATGAGAGTTTTAAGAATGGAATGACAATTTTTGGGATTTTATATTTAAGTAGTTTTATATTTTACTTTATCATAATTTACAAAATGGATCGTCAAGCGGAAGCTGGTCGAAGTAATTAAACTCCAACTGTATGAGCATGTTTTATTTATTAAATATCTCAGGAAAATTCTTATCGCATAATAGGGATGACTGATTCCTGATTGCAGTTACGGTGGACCCATGCCATATTTCTTTAAAGCTCGTTTTTTTTAAGCTTCCCAATATGAATTTAGTTGCCATTCCACAGGGGATAACGTCAAGATTTGCCAATATCTCACAATGGGTAACGCCTGCCGAGCAACCTTTCCCTTTAATGGTTGGCATTTCGACAGATTTTTCTCGTGGATTGTATGAGTCAACAATATTAATATCTGGTAATTCTTTTTTTATGTCTCTGAGTGCTTTCATTAAGTTTATGAATTCATTTTTATTAAGGGAAATCGATTTCAAAAACGCCTTATCTCGATGATTTGGAAACTCTAGATGCATTAAATGGAAGTTTTTGATTCCAAAATTTTTATAATAATACCTGATTGTTTCATCGTAATGCGAACTATTTATACTTGTAGCAACTGTCCCAATTTGAATATTACTCAGGCCCGAATTGGTCCAAATCCGTAAACCATTTTCGACCACCGATAATGATGTTCCAGCTCTAGTTTTACGATTTATCGTATCAATATGGGAATCTATTGAAACCTGAATACAGTATTCAGATTTGTATTTATCAATGAAAATCTCTTTTATTTTTGAAGCCTTTTCTGGCGTAATACTCATTCCATGGTTAACAATCGATATATTCCTATTTGTAACCTTTGAAGCTAAATACTCAATCATCTCAACTGATTCAGGATGGAGAAACGGCTCACCACCCGCTATGCAATATTCGAACACTTCCATCGCTACTAATTCGTCGACAAGATTTTTATAATCAGACAAACTTATATATGACTTATCATTGTATGAGTAGCAATAGTGACATTTTGCTTGGCAATTTGAAGTCAAATTTATAGCTACATGAAAAGGTGCAACGAATTCGTCTATTTTACTTCTTATCATTAATCAGTCCCAATCTTTTTAGTTCGTTAAGAAAATCCTGCTTCTCTTTAACATTACAGAATATTTCTTTATGAGAGGCTCCACCTTGAATCATTTTTAAAATATAATAGGCTCTATGATTTAAGCGATAGGCATGTTCTCGATTTTTATCTAGTAGTATTCCTCCAAAACTTTCTTCTCTTAAAAGATACTTTTTCATTAATGCATCTTCAGTTGGAGTTGGAGGATTTACATTTACTTCCATAGTCCATTTTGGCCATTTTTCACTATCTTCTACAAATCGATCACCTTGAAATGCAGTTGTGAGCAATTCTATCTTGGGTATTTGGCTTTCTTGATAATCACAGACGTCCATTGCTGCTAAAACGTCTAACGTTCCCGAGACGCTACCACACGTCATGTCTCCATCAGGAGTTTTTGTGCTCTTATTTTTTCTCATGGCCAATGCGTTTGGTATATTTGAAATAAGTGACGTAATAATAAAAATTAATGTTAGAATTTTTATCTTTAATTTTACCCAAAAAATCCTCATAAATACTCCCCATTTAATAAATAGATATTATCATCTTACTATGAAGCAAACAAATTCATTATTTAGAAAGTTTATTTCCCTGCTTAAAACTTGGCCAGAGTTGAGCAGAATTCCAAACAAACCAAGCTGGATTACAGGCTTGGCCATCCTTAATGATAGTGAATGTGAGGAGTTGATTCGAATCGGAATTTCAAACGAGTTAAACTTTTCCAGCGTTGTTAGCAAGAAGGGAGTCGAAATAAACTATAGAAGAACAAGTAACGAAATGACGATAACCAATGCTCACTCTACGATTATTGGGAAGATTATAAGATATGCTTCACTAATCTCAGGCAAACCAATTTCTCATATTGAAAGCGTTCAATTGATTAGATATGAAACTGGTCAATCTTTTGAACCTCATTTTGATTTTTTTGAGTTCTCGAGTCTTATTAACCAATTTACTGGCGACAGGATTGGTACCCTTATTATTTATCTCAACGATAATTATAACGGAGGTGAAACTATATTCAACGACTTAAATTTATCTATTAAAGGGAAAGCAGGGAGGGCTATCTATTTTGACAACTATATTGGTAATGAAAAAAACTCTTTAAGTAGGCACTCAGGTAATATTGTAAGCAATGGGACCAAATGGATAATTGTTACATTTATAACTGAGTTTCATCAATTTCAACATGAAATGGATTTTAAAAATTCTCTTTCAGAGCCTGAAATTTGAAAATTGGGTACATTTTCCTTGTGGTAATCTGTCTTTACAAGATTCATTAATTCTAAAAAAACACCGGATTCAACCATTATATAATTAGATATTCTTTGTAAGTCGGTGAATGAAATTCCGTTATTAACAGCTTTGTTTAGATAGCGACTCAGCAAAGTCCATATGTGAAAATTAACAATAACTATACCAAAGGGATCATTTGAAAATGGTGAGGTGGTAAAACTATTTGTGAGAGGCAACAAGCCTCCAGTGTAAGCTGATATTAAGTAACAGTTACTTTCAAAGCTTTGACCAATGTAACTTTCCACTTTTTTGCATGACTTATTGATTACATCCTCTGATTTTTGGAAAAAATCACCTTTTAGAAAGTCTTTCAATTTTTCTTCTTCATGCTCCCACCAGTTGTCATACTCTGTGTTGAAGTCACAAAATAAGTTTTCCATTGTAATAGGTCGCAAAAAAGCGCCACGTAGCATATCTGCGCTATTTAACTCTCTATGCATTTTTAAATGAGAATCTTTAATTAAATGCCTATTCTCTTTCAAATAACCAGTGTTCAAAATTTCTGGAAAGGCCCCTGAAATTGAATCTAAGATAGATAAATAATTAATTCTTTTAGATAGCTTGATGGAAATACTCATCTTAAATTCTCCTAGCTAAAAATTTTACACTTGCTCCATAAAGCCAAGCAGCAGCGAGCTTTTACACTTCTTATTTTAAAGCAAAGAAACCCCAAAGTCATTTGCGCTCCAACCTGCAAAAATGGCTCTTTAGAGCACATTAGTAATTACCCATCTTCACAGGTAAAAACCGAAAGACAAATTTTATCAGACTTACTTCTGCACACCGTGACCATACTTGTGGCTTTTTTTCGTTTAATCATTTCTCTATAAACAGAAAGATTTAGTTATATTCTATAATTTTATGCTGCATAAGTTTAAAAGATAGCAAATTCACCAGTTGTTTTAGCACGAATCCATAACATTGATGTCATGGATGCCTGTGATTAAAAAAATAAAATACTAAACTAAAAATACAATCCAACTAACGATTATAAAAAATTAGATTTCTTTTTCATAATCCGCAAATATTACTTTCACTACTCAAAATCTTTAAATATTTCATCAACTTCATCGCTATTATCTTCTACGGCAGAATACAATCTATTCAGTACGTTTTCGTCAACTTCAAAGTCATCAATTATCTTAACAATTTTCCCGTCCTTAAAAAGATAAACATATAAATTAAATCGATCAAACTCAACCCCACCGGAATTTTGGAAGTTTGGTACAACTTGACCTATTAAATAAATATCCGACCCTTTTGCGGATTCAAAATCTCTACAGCGAAAAGATCTATTAATCCAGTCAGATTGTTCTATTACAAATGGTAAGCTTTGTGGCTTTATCAACTCCCAATTTGCCACTCCATCATTGGTTTGTTTGATTAATAATTTGACAAATTTCTCATATCTATTTTGTTGCATGTTCAAGCTCCGGACGTTTTTCAAGCACTTCTTCGATAGTCTTAAGTTTTAAATACAATGTACTTGATTTGCAATTTGCATCTTTTTCTAAATATTGAAGACAGTCAGTAACTGATGCAATTAATTTCTTGTGTATAAATTTTCCAAATATGCCCTGTGAATAATTACCAATAATGTGAGACAAAGTATCACTCAGATCTTGCCTAATATTGGTTGCGATCATTTTTCCATGACCTCTATTATTTATCAAATCTACAAAATCCTTAAGTTTTTTCAATATTATAAGATCTATTTTATATGACAAATACCTCTCCTTTATTGCAAAAATCAGTAGTAAGGTTATCCCTGCTATGATTAATGAAATCACGCTTGAGTATGAGCCAATAATACTTAAAAAGCTGTCACTCTCTGGCCACATTCAATCCCCTCGATATTAAATATCATATAGGCTTAATTATTATATTTAAGATACCAGATTTCAAAAATTGTTTCATATTGACCCCTATGGCCCCCTATTTCCACTTTTAAATAAAGTTAACCCACGAGATTTCCGACATGAAAAATGACCTGTATTAAACGCTGGAGCATTTGTGTCGGAATATAAAAAGTTGAAATCAAACCTGCTAAGAGGCGAGATAAAGCATCAAGAAGTGATAATTAGCATGATAAGGGGAATCTTAATTGATGATACTGTTTCCGAGAAGGAGATATCTGGTCTTGTAGATTTCCTAGAGTCAAA
>Ga0210057_1002483_pt1 | contig 26313 bp, 29 predicted proteins | sample CryGeyCG2114_010_2_FD_183968 | JGI IMG/M metagenome (GOLD analysis project Ga0210057, IMG submission 183968) | Groundwater microbial communities from aquifer - Crystal Geyser CG10_big_fil_rev_8/21/14_0.10 (SPAdes) (version 2) | ecosystem: Environmental > Aquatic > Deep subsurface > Groundwater ...
AAAGCTGCTGTAGGAGTAGGTGGAGCTGTAACCGCCGCTCTTTCTTTTCTTGGCCCCATTGCTCCTGTCATAGGATTTTTTAGTGGTTTAATTACTTTCATTGTCGTTGATCTTTCTTTTGGTTTAGTTGGTCTAGGGGTTGGCATCGGAGGCCAATTACTTTGGGACAAAATTGCTGCTGCTGCTGCCAACATTTCTATTCCTCAAATTATCGGCGGCGGCATAAATCAAATCACTGGCGCCGCCAGCAGCATTGTCAAACCGGCTGTTTTGGGAACTGTTGGCGCTACGGCTGGCTTAACTTTAATTGTTTCTCAAGTTAACTCCGGCGCTTTTGTTGAAAAAAGTCAGGGTGAGTTTATTCCTAATTTCGGCGAGCCGGTGCCGGCTCGATCTTTAGATGAAAGTAAACATTTGGCTGAAAATGTTATTTTTGTTTTAAATCAATGCGGTATTACTTATGTTACTCAAAACAATTGGTCAGAAACAGAAAATTGTCTTTCTAAAAGCAAGTTAACCAATAAACAAATAATAATTAATCATTTCCGTGATTCGACCAATAGTTATTTCAGCCTCCAATGCGTTGGCTTTGTTCGGGGAATAATGGCCGCTTTGGGTAAAAGTCTCGGTGAAGGTCGCAAAGCCGCCAGAAATTTTCTTGACCCGCCGACACCTGAAGACTTCGAACCGGTCAATACTAATATGAACGGGGTTCAAATCGGCGACATAGTCATAAAGAAAGGAGAAACCGACGGTCACATTGGCATTGTGATTGATAAATTTCCTACTAATATAGGAATTGATTATATTTCAGTAGCCCAAACTTGGGGTTATACCGACTCAGGTGGTAAAGGAGTTTTGCAAATTACCAAAATTAATCCCGTGGCTTTTGACGGGTTTTTGAAACCAAAATGAAAAAAAATAAGTTTGTTTTTGTTTTAATTTTAATCTTAACTGTTTCCGCTACTTTTTTGATCTTATGGCAATTGTTTTTCAAAGAGAAAAAAACAACTCAAACTGCACCCATAATTACACCTATTCCGACGCCGACCGCCGCTATTCCCGTTTCCCGATTTAAAATTACCCCCACTCCCGGTCCTGCTGAAATTGGTGCTGGGCAAGGCGATAGCCCTTCGGAAATTATCGAGTCGCTTAAAGAAGAATTTCCTCTCTTCCAATATCTTCCTTATCAAACCGAAAATTTCTTAATTGATTATCTTGCTCCCCTCCATCTTAAAGTCATTTTAAAATCTGAAAAAAATAAGCAGGAAGTTTTAGATTGGATTAAATCCCATGGGGTTGACCCCGCCACTCACCAATTTGACTGGGTTATTCCTGAATCCTAACTGGCATAATGATGTGAAGTAAAGTTTTGTCTCCAACTGTTTTAAAAACACCCGGATTTAAAGATGTAGACATTTCAAAGCTAATTTGTTCGCTATCAACGCTGTTTAAAAAATCCAAAAGATAACGGGAATTAAAAGCAATTCTGTTCTTTTTGCCTTCCGTTTTAACTTCAATTTCTGAAACATTACTACCTACCTGAGCAGTGTTGGCGCTGATTTCGAGTTTCTCGTTTTGAATTTCAAATTTAATAATATTAGCTGACTCACGGGCAAAAATGGAGGCAATTCTGACCGCCCTTAATAAAGCTTCTTTTTCGATTATCAATTTGGTTTCTGTTTTGTCAGGAATCACTTTTTCAAATTCCGGAAATTCACCTTCGATTAACTGAGAAATTATTTCTGCTTCGTCAATGGCAAAAATTATCTGCTTCGACTGCGGACTAATATTAAGACCAAGTTTTTTTTCTTCCTCTTTTTCACCAGCAATTCTTGCCACTTCGCTTAAAGCCCAATTGGGAATTATTAAACCTTTTTCTAATTCTTTTATTTTCTCCATTTCTTTGAAGCCAACTATTTTTTTCTTTGAAAGTCGGTAACCGTCAGTAGCTGCTAAAATTAATTCTTGACCTATGATTTTTAAAAAAACGCCGGCTAAAACCGGTCTGCTCTCATCTTGGGCAGCTGCAAAAACAACTTGGGGAATTGCTTCAATTAAATGGTTAATAATTAAAGTCGGTTTTTCTTTTAAAAATGGAATTGGAGGAAATTCACTGGCTGGCAAACCAACAAATTCAGCTTGATAAGAACCACAGGTTATTTTTAAACCATCTTGCTTGCTTTCTAATTGCACTTTCTCCGGCGGCAAAGAGGAAACAAATTCAGTCAAAACTTTAGCAGGAATAGAAACAATTCCCTCTTTTTCAATTTTGGCACCTATCCAAAAATTAATGCCTGTTTCTAAATTGGTAGCAGAAATTTTTAATCTGCCTCTGTCTGTTGACAGTAAAACATTATTTAAAATTGGCAATTGAGCTCTGGAAGAAATAATTCGGCTGACAATAGACAAACTTTTAGCTAAATTTTCTTGAAGAATTTCAAGCTTCATTGTTTTAATTGTAATACGCAATGCATAATAAAGCAATACATTTTAGGATTTATTTTTCGTTTTTCGTTTTGCGTATTTCTTTATAATAATTAGTAGTTGTAGTAGGTTTATGGATAAGTGTAAAAATTGTTTTAATTAAACTTAATTTTCGGATTTTATTCTTGTTTAAAACTTTGTTTATAAAAATTATTTATTTGTTAATATGTGTATTAATAAAAAAAGTTATCCATAAAGTTTTTGTTTTATCCCCACAATATCAACGCGTAGAGCTTCCGATGTGGATAAATTGTTAGTAACTTTTTCAACTCCATACATAATAGTGGTGTGGTCCCTACCCCCCAAAATTCGGCCAATTTCTTCTAAGGGTATTTTAAGTTCAGTCCGGAGAAGATACATTAAAATTTGCCGGGGAATAACGATTGGTTTTAATCTTCTTGGCCCAATTATGTCAGAAATTTTAATTTCATAATAAGCGGCGACAGCACTGGCAACTTCTTTTGGTCTCACTAAACGTTTAGGAATGGTGGCTTCATTGGTTTGACCCAAAAGAGCGCTGGTTAATTCTGGGGTAATAGGTTCATTTTTGGTTTTTATTTCTGTGATTAATCTAAACAAAAAACCTTCTAATCTACGGGTGGAAGTGATGTTGCCGGCGATTAATTGAGCGACGTCCATTGGCAAGTGAATTTTTTTTTGCTGGGCTTTAATTAATAAAATGGCAGTTCTTAATTCGAAATCAGGTGGTTGGATATCAATCGCCAGTCCGCCTTCAAAACGTGAGCGAAGCCGGTCTTCTAATTTATTAATTTCATCCGGTCGGCAGTCTGAGGTGAGGATGATTTGACCACCAACTCGGGTAATACTGTTAAAAGTGTGGAAAAATTCCTCTTGAGCCCGGTCTTTGCCGGCAATAAATTGAATATCATCAACTAACAAAAGCCGGGCCGAACGATACTTTTTTTTGAATTCTTCAGTAGTTTTGCGACGAATGGCATTGACAATTTCATTGGTAAAATCTTCACTGGTGCAATAAACAATTTTTATTCGGGGGTTGCGTTCTAAAATACTATAAGCAATAGCTTGTATCAAGTGGGTTTTACCTACCCCAACTCCGCCATAAAGAAACAAAGGATTGTAAGCTTTACTGGGTGATTTAGCAACTGCCATGGCGGCAGCATGAGCCATTTGGTTGGTGGAAGAGACGGCAAAAGTGTCGAAATTAAAATCAGGTCTTAAACTGGTTTTTTTAAGAGCTTCAATTAAAATTTTGTTTTCTTCTTTTTTTTCTTCAAATAACGTTTCTTTTTGCCTTTTTATTTTTTTGTCCCGCGAAACCTTAATGAAATGGGGTTTAATCGCGAAAATCAAGTCATTTTGCCTTTCGGTAATTTGGTCAAGAGCTTCTTTGATAAGGGCGTAGTAGCGGTTTTCAATAGTGTTGCGGGCAAAAGAGTTGGGACAGCCAATTTCAATGATTTGGCGGTTTTTATCAATTTTTTTAATTTTAATAATAAAGGTTTGAGGAAACCAAGTAGAAAAATTAGCCGTCGAAAGATTAATTTTTAAATTTTCTAAAACAGCATTCCAGATTTTGGTTTTATCCATGAAAGTTTTTGCTTCGGGCAGAAGAATATAACAATTTTAATTTAATGAGTTTTCCACAATTTGTCAACCCCTTTTTACTTGTTTTTTAGCTCGCTTTTTGGTATCATAATTCGCAATTAGAAAAATTTGATAATTAATTGCTGTGTCAAAACAAGTTTATCAGCCAAAAAAGAAAAAAAGAAAAAGAAAACATGGATTTCGGCAGCGGATGCAAACTGCTAATGGCCAGAGAGTGATTAAACGTCGCCGATTAAAAGGTCGGAAAAAACTGTCTGTTTGAAAATTGGAATTTAGAATTTATCCTTCGACTGGCTCAGGCCTTCGGCTCTGAGGACTTCGACGGTGAGCTCAGTCGAACCGCTCAGGCTCGAAGAGATGGTGAGTAAAGTCGAACCATTTGGAATTTGAGATTTGTAATTTGTATTTATTTAGAAATTAGTAATTAGAAAATTAGAAATTTGGCTTGTTATGCTTCCCAAACAATACCGTCTTCCTTTAAAAATAGAATTTAAGCGAATAAAAAAAGAGGGAAAACTTTTTCAAGGGAGGTTTTTTAGTTTATTGGTGGCAAAACAGCAATTTCCAGTAGCAAGATTTGCTTTTATTGTTTCCAAAAAAATTCACAATAAAGCAGTCAAACGAAATAGATTTCGTCGCTTATTGATTGAATCAGTTCGATTTTTTCTGCCGCAAATTAAATCAGGAGTTGACGGTGTGTTTTTAACTAAAAAAGCTATTATTGATAGGGATTTTGGGGAAATTAAAAACGAAATGGAAAAGACTTTAAAAAAAGCGGGCTTGTTGACGAGATGAAAAAAACAATTCTTTTTTTAATTCGTTTTTATCAAAAACATTTATCTTTTGATTCCGGCTTTTTCAAATTCTTTTTTTTAACTGATAAAGCCTGTCGTTTTCAACCTACTTGTTCGGAATATACTTATCAGGCCATTAAACGTTATGGTATAATCCAAGGAGCTTTGTTAAGTTTGAAAAGGATTATCAGATGTCACCCCTGGAGCAAGGGTGGTTATGATCCAGTAAAATGGCAAATAAACAAATGACAAATGTCAAATCAATTTCGAATGTCAAATAAGCAAAGCTTGTTTCTCTCCGCCAACTGGCGGATCGAAAAAAATAAATTAATTTGTAATATTTTTCATTTGTTATTGATTGGTATTTATTGGTATTATTTGTAGTATTTGTTTATTGGAGCATCAGCGACCATGTGGCAAACAGTGCTTTATCAGCCGATTGTTAACGCTTTGGTTTTTCTAAACCAGTTATTTGGTAATTTTGGCATCGCCGTTATTGTTTTAACTATTGCTATTCGTTTTCTTTTGATTCCTTTAACTCTTCCCTCTTTGAAAGCGACCAGCAAAATGAGAGAATTGGCGCCGGAATTGGAAAAATTAAAAAAGAAACATGGCAAGGATAAACAGAAATTGGCTCAGGCCCAAATGGAGCTTTACAAACAGCATGGTGTTAATCCCGCCTCTGGCTGTCTGCCTCAAATTATTCAAATCGTTATCTTAATTGCTCTTTACCAAGCTTTTAATCAGGTTTTGAAAATGGATGGAGGGACAATAAACAAACTTAATGAGGTTCTTTATCCTCAACTAAAACTTCCTTTGGATGCGGTGATTAATACTCGCTTTCTTTGGCTTAATTTAAATCAGCCGGACATTTTCCGTTTGCCGGGACTGAGTTTTTCCCTACCTGGATTTTTCTTAATTGCTGCCGCTTTAATTCAGGTAATCTCTTCAAAAATGATGCAGCCGGCAGTTGAGCTTTCTCAAAAAAAAGCTGAAAAAACCGAGACCAAACAGGATGATATCGCCAGCGCCATGCAGTCGCAGATGCTTTATCTTTTTCCTTTAATGACGATTTTAATTGGTTATTCATTTCCTTCTGGTTTGGTTTTATATTGGTTGGTTTTTTCCATCTCGACAGCGATTCAGCAGTATTTTGTTAGCGGTTGGGGAGGTTTAGAACCATGGCTGAAAAAGATAAAAAGATAAAAAAGGGAAACAAGGTTGAAACAGTCAAAAATCTTGCCCAAAAGCTTTTAGATTGGTTGGGGGTTGTTGCTGATTTCAAAATTGAAGAAACAGAAGAAAGCCTTAATCTTAATTTGCAAACAGACCAATCAGCGCTTTTAATCGGCTTCCACGGTGAAACACTAACAGCCTTTCAGCTGATTTTGTCGATGATGATTTACCAAAAACTGGGAGAGTGGGTAAGAATTTCAATTGATGTTGACGGCTACCGCCAGCGTCGTTATCAAGCATTAGAGCAAATGGCTCTTTCTACCGCCCAAAAAGTTAGATTTTCAAAAAAGCCATGCGCCTTGCCGTCCATGAGCGCCCATGAAAGAAGAATAGTTCATTTGGCTTTAGCTGACAGCTCGGATATTCAAACGGAATCTCAAGGTGAAGAACCAGAGCGGAAAGTCGTCATTAGTCCCAAATAATCTTTAATGATTCTTTTTTGGCTGCTTGTTTTTCTTCTGCCTGTACAACTGGGTAAACATTTCTGGTTGCAATTTAGCTATGTTTTGGGATTGCGAATTGATTACCTTTCTCCAACAATTTATTTAACTGATATCTTAGTGCTGGTAATTTTGAGCCCGTGGATTTTGAAAAAACGGCTCCGGCGGCAAAATTTAAAAAAAATAGTTTTTTTTCTTGTTGTTTTTGGCTTTTTGTTGTTGAATTGTTTTTCAGCCCAGAACAAGGGAGCCGCTTTTTATAAATATTTTAAAATCATTGAATTTACTTTATTGGGTATTTATATTGCCAAGAAAAAAATTAAGCTTTCAAAAATCACTTTACCTCTTTCACTGGCGATTATTTATTCTTCACTGATAGCCATTGGCCAGTTTTTAAAGCAGGCATCTTTGAATGGGATATTTTATTGGCTGGGTGAACGAAATTTTGATGTTGCCGTCCCGGGTATCGCTAAAACTGTTTTTCAAGGTCGTTTGTTGTTGCGGCCTTACGCCACTTTTCCTCATCCCAATGTTTTGGCTGGTTTTATTTTGGTTTCTTTGATTTTGATTATTACAACTGCATCAAGCCGAATACCTCGGGCCTCCGTGCCCGAGGATGAAGGCGCAGGTCGCCGCAGGCGACTAGCAATGCAGGCGTACGAAGACCGACACCAGCACGAAAAGGGGCGGGGGTTGCCGAAGGAAACCTCCAGCGATTCGACTGAGCTCATCGAAGTCCTCCGTGCTGGGGGAGGTTTCATTTCCGCCAGAGGCAAACCCCGCCGATGGCGGGGGCAGATTGAAAAAATTTTAAAATGGCCCACTTTGGCTTTAGGTTTAATTGCAGTTATCCTTTCTTTTTCTCGCTCAGCCTGGTTGGGAGGGGGATTGGCAATTTTGTTATCAATCTTTTTTCGGCCAATCACGGTCGGGATTTTTCTCTTTAATCCAAACTTTTGGCAGGAAGAATTTTTTTGGCAAAGGATGGAATTAAATAAAGCTGCTTTTCAAATGATTAAAACAAAACCATTGCTGGGAATCGGTCTTAATAATTTTATTTCTCAGCTGCCTTCTTTTTGGTCAAAACCAGCCAGTCTTTGGTCAGGGTTGCAACCGGTTCATAATATTTTTTTACTCGTTGCCGCTGAAACCGGCATGATTGGTTTTTTGATCTTCACTTGCTTTTTATTTTTAACTTTTAAAAAATTATTTACTGTTAAAAACAAGCGATTGCTTATTGCCCTAAGCGCTATTTTACTCATTGGTTTTTTCGACCATTATTGGTTCACCCTCCAGCAACCCCAGCTTTTGTTAGCGATTGTTTTAGGTCTGGCGTGGCAGAGTAGAAAAATTTAAATTTGCTTGACAAAATTACTTCTTTTTAGATATTATAATGCTCTAAGAGAATTATCGAGGCGCGTAGCGCCGCTGTATAATTTTAATATGAAGTCTATTAGTTTTATTTCTATTTATCAAAAATATGCGGGGAAATGGGTTGCTTTAAGCCCCGATGAAAAAAAAGTGGTTGGGGTAGGTAGGTTTGCCAAAATAGCACTGCTGGCAGCTAAAAAAAAGAGTGAAAAAAAACCAATCCTTTTTAAAGTTCCTTCTCTTTCCATTAGCTGGGTGGGTAATGGATGAAATTTGCTTATAAGAAAATTCCCATTATTAGAAATTTAACTTTAGGAGATATTGTTTTTGTTTATCGTCCAATTATTCCAGTCCAAATAAAGCATAAAAGTAAAGAAATAAAGTATGAAGCTTTAATAGATTCAGGTGCTGATCAATGTATTTTCCATAGTGAGATAGCTGAAATTATTGGAATTCCTTGGCGAGAAGGGAAAAAATAAAATGTCGCTTTCAAAAAAAATTGTTTTTAATACAGCGGTTCAAGTTGCTTCTAAAACACTAAGCGTTTTCTTTACTCTTTTAACTACCATTTTATTGACAAGTTATTTAGGTAGAGAAAGTTTTGGTGATTATATTTATGTGATTACTTTGATGGTGATGTTTGGTTCTTTGGCTGATTGGGGAACAGCGACAATTGGTATTAGGGAAAGTGCTAAACAGCCAAAAAAGCAAGGACAGATTTTGGCAAATATTTTGGTTTTAAGGCTCTTACTTTCGTTTTTGGCCGCGGGATTACTAATTGTTCTTGCTTTTATTGTTCCCTTACAAACCAGCAACCCTGAGTTTTTACGCCAAGCAATAATAGCCGCTTCTTTGTTTCTCATTTTTAATGCCCTTAAGTCTTCTTTTGGAATTGTTTTTCAAGTTAAACTGCAAATGCAAAAAATGGCAATAGCTGATATTGCTACCAGCGCTTTAATTTTTTTATTTTCTTGGTTTTTTATTCAACAGCAATTAGGTTTAGTTTCATTAATTATTGCTTATCTTCTTGCGATTGTTAGCGGTTTGGTTCTTGCAGCTTGTTTGGCTTTTAAGACAATCAAATTTGTTTTTCGTTTTGACCGTCAGATTATTTCAAAATTAATCAAAGAATCTCTGCCAATGGGAGCGATTCTTTTGATGTTTACTATTGATAACAAAATTGATACGGTCATGTTGGGAGCGATTAAAGGCAGCGGCACAGTTGGTATTTATGGTATTGCTTACCGTGTTTATGATGTTTTGATTTTGGGAGCCGCTTTTTTGATGAATGCTCTTTTGCCGGTCTTTTCAAAATGGTCAAACGTTAGCCAAGAGGGGAATAAATTAAAACAAGGTTATCAAAAAGCTTTTGATGTTTTGCTTTTAATGGGGGTGGGCGTGGTGATATTGGTTTGGTTCTTGGCGCCATGGATGGTTCAAATACTGACCCAGCAAAAATTTATTGAGTTTGCTGATGCGGTGGTGGTTTTGAGGATTTTAAGTTTGGCTGTTTTTTTGGCTTATTTCAATCACCTTACTGGTTATACAATTATTGCTTTAGGCAGACAACGTTCCTATTTTTTTGTTGCTTTGACGGCTTTAATTTTTAATGTCACCGCCAACCTCTTTTTTATTCCTAGGTTTTCCTATTATGGTGCTGCCGCAGTGACTATTTTGACTGAAGCGATTGTTTTGGTAATTACTACCATTTTTATTTTCAGACTTTTAAAATTTATTCCCTCGTTTTTTTCTTTCCCCAAAACTGCAGTTCAATTGATGAAACAAGTTGTTATTGGCAGAAAGCAGATATTTTGGCAATGAAAAATCTTTTTGTTTTTACTGATGGTGGAGCGCGAGGCAATCCCGGACCAGCCGCCATCGGTTTTATTATTAAAAACAATCAAGGAAATATTTTGTTCAAAAAAGGAAAGTGCATTGGTCGAGCAACTAACAACGTGGCTGAATATACAGCCGTGATAGAAGCGTTAAAATGGCTTAGCAAGGCAAGTTGTCAAATTGCGGATTGTAATTTCTTTCTTGATTCAAAATTAGTGGTTAACCAGTTAAATGGTTTTTATAAAATCAAAGACGCAAAATTAAAACTTTTAATAATTAAAGTGCGCGGTTTGGAAAAAGAAATAGGGAAGAGAATTAATTATCAGTTTATCCCCCGGCAAAAAAATTACGAAGCCGATTTATTGGTTAATCAATCATTGGATAAGTAAAGACGTTGGGAACAGGAAAAGCCTATAACAAAAGAATCGGATTTTAAATTTTCACAAATAGGTAGTGGTAATTAAATTTCAGGTTGAAAACACCGCCATTTTTCGTTAAGATGAAAAGGTGATTACTGCCCAAAAAAGAAACATTAACAAGCCGGTTGCTTTAGTAGCTGGCGGTGCTGACTTCATCGGTTCTTTTCTTTGTGAAGCTTTAATCCTGCATGGTTGCCGGGTAATTTGTCTTGACAATCTTTCTGATAAAAAAAAAGAAAACTTAAAAAAATGTTTTGCCTCTGAAGATTTTGTTTTTTATGAACATGATTTAACTAAGCCGTTCAAAAAAACAGAAGAAATAGCCTATATTTTTCACTTATCAGGTCATAACCAAGCAACCAAAAATTTTTTACGTTTGGCAAAAGAGAATAAAGCAAAATTTTTGGAAGTCAGGGATTTAATTAAAAGAAAAAATTTTTCTTTTAAAGACGTTGACGCTCGGGTTATTTATGTGGCTGATGTTTATGGTCCGCGGATGAATTTTCAAGAAAATTTATCGGTTCAATTAATTAAAGCGAAAATTTCAAGTTTTTCCAGCCCTCTTTTTATTTCTGATATTGTTTACGGCATTATTAAAGCCATGTTTACATCGGGTACGGAAGGTCAAAGTTTTGATTTGTCTCAAAAAGAGAATTCAAATTTAAACTGGCAGCCGAAAATAGATATTGAAGAAGGGTTAGAAGAGACATTGAAATTTTTTGAACGGAAGCCGCAGAGATTACAAAAACCGCAAAAGCGGCAGTTTCGGCTTTGGCTTTGTTTGGGATTTTTAATTATTCTTTTCCCATTCGTTTCATTAATGATTGATGCTTTTTGGGGCGGGATTAATTTAAAAAAAGCTCAAAAAGGAGCACGTTATGCTTTAAAAGCCAAATCTTCTTTTGCTCGGGTTGAAAAGAAAATTCATTTTTTTTCTCCTGTTTTTAATTTTATCGGCCAGAAAAAAATGGTTGGTCAGGGAGAAGAATTATTTTATTTAGCCAAAGTCGCTTCAGATGGTTTGTTTCATCTTGGTTTGGCAGCGGAGAAAGCTGATAGCTTGAGGAAGATTGTTCTTCAAAACAGCACTGGCAATCTTTCTTCGCTGGCCTCTGAAATTGCCGCCAATCTTGATTATGGTTATTATCAACTTTCTCTGGTTGAAGCCGGTTTAGAAAAAAGTAAATTGAAGGGCAAAGTTGCTGATTGGTACAATTTGTTGCCTGAAGCAAGAAGTTTAATTTTTCAAGCCAAAAAAGCGGTTTTATTAATGCCTTCTTTGACTGGAATAGATGGGAAAAAAACTTACCTTGTTTTGCTCCAAAACAATCATGAGTTAAGGCCAACCGGAGGCTTTATTGGCTCTTTTGCTTTAGTAACTTTTGATAAAGGCAAGTTAATTGATTTTGAAGTGAAAGATGTTTACAGCGCTGACGGTCAGTTAAAGGGGCATGTTGAACCGCCAGAGGCTTTAAAAAAATATTTGGGGGAAGCCAATTGGTTTTTGCGAGACTCGAATTGGGATCCTGATTTTTCTGTTTCTGCTAAAAGAGCCAGCTGGTTTTTGGAGAAAGAAACCGGCCGGGTAGTTGATGGGGTTTTGGGAGTTAATTTGCTTTTGGCTCAAAAAATTTTGGCGGCGGTTGGGGAGATTGATGTTGTTGATTTTGGAGAAAAGATTAACACCACCAATCTTTTTGAACGGGCTGAATATCATTCGGAAGTTGGTTTTTTTCCCGGCTCGACGCGAAAGCAAGATTTTTTGGGCAGCTTAACCAGGAGTTTGCTTGAGAAATTAAAAAACAGCGACAAAAGTATTTGGCTAGATTTATTCAGAGCTTTTTACCAGTCATTTAAGGCAAAAGATTTACTTGTTTGGCTCAATGAACCTGAAGCAATGGCGGTGATTAATGAGTTGGAATGGGATGGAATTATTAAAAAAGTTTCCTGCCAATTGACTGACTCAGAAGGAAAATTTAAGTGTCTGGCTGATTATTTAATGATCGTTGAAGCTAATGTAGGTGTTAACAAAGCTAATTATTTTGTTCAGAGAAGCTTGTTTCATCAGGTTGATTTTTTGGACGACGGCTCGGTTAAAAAGAATTTAAAAATTAACTATCAAAACAGCAGCCCGGCTGAGGTTTTTCCCGGCGGAAATTACAAAAACTACCTAAGAATTTTAACGCCTTTGGGTAGTAAGTTGGAAAAAGTTTTAATTAATAAGCAGGCAGTTGAAAGAGAGAAAATTGATGAAGGCACTCTTTGCGGTAAAACTTTTTTTGGTTTTTTAGTTGAGGTGCCAATTAAGGAATCAAGGCTGGTGGAAGTATCTTATCAACTGCCTGACCGAATTAGCGCCAAACAGGTTACCCAATACGCGTTGCTGATTCAAAAACAATCTGGAATTAAAGATGAAAAAATTGATTTTTGGTTAAAAACGCCAGCGGGAATGGATATTTTACCTGTTTTTCCGCCAACTCTTCCTAGCACCCAACCTATTCTTTTCAGTCCCGTTTTTAATCAGGATATTGCCCTGGAAGTTTCTTTGGTGAAAAAGTAGGCGTTGACAAGTTGAATATAAGAGGTTAAAATTATTGCCTGTGATGGCTAAAAAAGTTGTTAAAGAAAAAAATAAGCTGGCAGTTGAAAAAAGAAAAGCCTTGGGTCGAAAGGTGAAGAAACTACGGCAAGAGGGCGTTTTGCCGGCTAATATTTATGGTAAAACTTTAAAGTCATTGGCGGTTCAGCTTGCTTTGAAAGAATTTTTATCGGTCTACCAGCAAGTTGGGGAAACAGGTATTGTTGAACTTAAAGTAGATAAGGAACAAAAAACCAGGCCGGTCCTGATTCATAATGTCCAATTTGACCCAGTAAGTGACCAACCCCTTCACGCTGATTTTTACCAGGTTAACCTTAAAGAAAAGATTATCAGTGATATCCCAGTGGAGACAGTAGGTGAGTCGCCGGCTATGACTCAAAAAATTGGTGTTTTGATTCAGCCTTTGTCTGGGGTGGAAGTAGAAGCATTACCAACTGATTTACCTGATAAATTTGAAATTGATATTTCTTCTTTGAAAGAAATTCATGATGCCATTACGGTCGGGGATCTGAAAGTGCCAAAGGGTGTTAAGATTTTAACTTCAGCTAAAGAAATTTTAGCTAAGATTGAACCACTGGCTAAAGAGGAAGAAGTCACTCCACCTCCAGAAGAGAAAGTGATTCCTGAGGGTGAAGAGGTGCCAGAAGGCGAAAAAGTAGCTGAAGAAGCAAAAAAGGGTGAAAGACCAGCGGAAGAAAAACCAAAGGAAGGTAAACCAGCCGAAGAAGTTGGAAAAAAGCCTGCTGAAGAGAAAAAATAATTTTTTAAGTCTTTTTGATCATTTCTAATTGATGGCGTTTCACTTCTTCAAAAATTTTTTGTTTGGCTTTTTTCCAAGAGAAGTTTTTGTCAAAAAGCTTGATCGCTCTTCCTAGTTTTTCTTTTTCGGCCTCTTCAAAATAAATTAATGCTCGGAGAATTAACATTTTTTGATAACCAGGATATTTTTTGAGAACAAATTTAATAATTTCTTCAAGAGGACATTTGCCCAGAAGATAAAAAATGTCAATAAAATCTCTTCGCCTTCCTCGTTGGATAATGGCAACAATTTTCATTGCAGCAATATCTTCGGCAGAAGCCAACTTGACTGTTTCAAATAAAACAGTAGGTTTTAAAAGTTTATAAGGATAATAGAAAAAAGAAAGTTCAATTTTATTTACAGTTATAATTAGAGTGTCTTTTGTGGTTCGGCGAACAGTAAGGTTTTTAAATTTTTTTTGAAAATCTGCCAGAATTTTTTCAGAGGAAAAATGTGTAGGAGTATAAAAATCAAAATCAACTGATGTTCTGTGTCCTAATTGAAGAGCAAGACCCGTTCCGCCAGCAAGATAAAAATTCTTTCCCAAAAAATCTAAATGCTCAATTATTTTCTTTTGCTTTTTATTTAAGACATTTGGGCACATGTAATTTTTTACCTATTAAGGTCAAAAATTGCTTTTTGAACAAGCGAGAATGGGATTTTTATTCCTAATATTCGTTGCCAATAAGAGAGTGAGTCTTTAAACCAAGCTCCTCGTTTAGGTTTATGAAGAATATTTTTAATTGTCTTTTGAGAATAGGTTCCAAAAAGCCAACGAATAGCCTTATCGTCTCCGGAATTTAACACCTGGGTGATTACTTCCTTGCGAACAGAAGAATTGTCTTTGTTTAGCTTTGACAAATCATAAGAAGCAAGATAGGGTTGTAGAAAGTTTGGTAGTGCCATATACTTATCTTACCTTAAAAGATATTTTTTCTCAATAAACGAAAAAAACTAGTTAATGTTAATGCTGCCATTAAAAAAACCGTTGCCAAAGGGAATTGTGATTGCTGGTTTGATTTTACTTGGTTTAGCAGTGGCCAATTGGTGGGTTTTTGTTTTTAACCGTCAACCGCCGGCACCAATACCAGCTGTGCCAACGGTAATGCCAACACCTGAATTGTTAGTGACGCCAACACCTGATGCCACGGCTGATTGGCAAATTTATACCGACAGACAATATGGCTTTTCGATTAAATATCCTCAAAACTGGGAGATAGAAAAAACCAATCCCAACCCGCCGGATTTAGCAGTTAAGGTTTATCCTGAACGCTGGGCTGGCCAGCAGCTTCCTTGGGCTACCAGCGCCAATATTATTGTTGATTCAAGCTCACAAGCGAAAGATGAGTTTGGTAAATTGAAAAATAAAGAAAAACGGACAATTTTAGATAATGAAGTTGAAGAAATAGTTTTTGCCGGAAATAATTGTTTGGAAGTTACCAGTAAACTGCCTGATGCAGGCGGTTTTGGGCCTCAAATATTATGCTTGAAAAGCAATTTGGTTTATCAACTTCAGGTTTTTTCCCTTTATCCTCCTAAAAAAGAAAAAGAATTAGCTGAACAAATTCTTTTGACATTTAGTTTTTTAAGATAATTTTTTGAAGTTCTTGGGTGGGTTCGTAGTTGGGGTCTAATTCGATTGCTTTTTGGAGATATTTTTTGGCTTTTTCGTCCTCATAAATTTGATAGCAAAGTTTGGCTAGTTGCAGATAGGCATCGCGGTAGCCGGGTTTTTCAGCAATGATTTTTTCCCAGCCAGCGACGAGTTTTTGGATGTCTTCAGGATCAGACTGGTGTTTTTTTTGCCAAAGTTCTTCGGCAAGCAAGCCTGATTCTTGAGCTGCCAAAAGCTCTTTTTCAGCCTTTTTAAATTGATTATTTTTTAAAAATTCCTCGGCCAAGACTAAATGAGCTTGAAAGTCCAGCGGATTTTGAACCAATTGTTCTTTAGCTTGCTGAAAACGATTTTTAGGTAGAGTCAGAGAGCAGACAATCAAAAATATTAAAAAAACCACCCCAGCCATCGCACCATACTTTTGAAAAACGTTTTTTATTCTACTTGTTACTTGTTTTATTTTGGCCATTTTTCAATAATCAAGGCCCCGCCATCATGTCGCCTCTGGCGACACCGGCGGGGGAGTTTTTGATAAATTTCTTCAGTGATAAAAGGCATAAAAGGATGGAGTAATTTTAATGATGTTTCTAAAACATGCAAAAGTGTTGGTTGGGCTTCTTGCCGACGTTTTTTACTTATTTCAATATATTTATCACAGAAAGTGTGCCAGAAAAATTGGTAAATCTCCTCTGCTGCCAAGTCAAAACGATATTTTTCGATAAAGTTGGTTACTTGTTTGACAGTCTTTTGGGTCTCTTTGACAATCCATTTGTCATCAGGGTGGTTGGTTTTTGGAGCTTGGAGCTTGAAATTTGGAATTTCCCGGTTCATTAGGATGAACCGGGCGGCATTCCAAATTTTATTGGTAAAGTTACGGTAGGCGATGACTTTTTCTTCCTCAATTTTTAAATCGTGTCCAGGTGCATTGCCAACCACTAAGGCCATTCTTAAGGCATCAGCCCCGTATTTTTTGATGATTTCCAAAGGGTCAAAACCAACACCAGCTGTTTTACTGAATTTTCGACCTTTTTTATCGCGAACTAACCCATGAAGATAAACAATTTTAAAAGGAACTTTATTGGTTATTGTTAAGCACATCATGATTTCCCGGGCTACCCAGAAAAACAAAATGTCATAGCCGGTTTCTCGAACAGTGGTAGGGTAAAAGTAATTAAAGTCCTTGGTTTTTTTTGGCCAACCCAAAGTGGCAATTGGCCAAAGACTGGAAGAAAACCAAGTGTCTAAAATATCAACTTCGCCTTTTAATGGAATCTTATGACCCCACCAAAGCTGGCGGGAAATGCACCAATCGCGGATATTCTCCAGCCAGTGAAAGTAAGTTTTTTCAAATCTTTTGGGAATAATTGTGATTTGTCCGGACTTAACTGCTTTAATCGCTTTTTCAGCCAGCGGCTTGGTTTTTACAAACCATTGCTTGGAAATCATTGATTCAGTGGTTTTGCCGCAGCGCTGGCAGTGACCGACAGCGTGAGGATAATCTTTAATTTTTTTTAAAAAGCCGCCTTGTTTAAGATCTTCAACAACCTTTTGTCTAGCTGTTTTAACAGAAAGTTTAGCATATTTGCCAGCTAGTGAAGTTAGCTTGCCGTCTGGGCCAACCACAGTTAATTTTTTCAATTGATAGCGTTCACCGATTTCAAAATCAAGAGGATCATGAGCAGGGGTAATTTTCAAAGCACCAGTACCAAACTCTGGATCAACCGCTTCATCAGCAATCACTGGAATTTGCCGTTCGGTCAAAGGTAGCGGCACCTTTTTACCGACTAAGGCTTGATATTTTTTGTTTTGGGGGTGAATGGCCACCGCCACATCGGCAAACATCGTTTCCGGTCGGGTAGTGGCAATGGTAACCGGGCCATATTTAATATAGTAAAGTTGGCCTTCTTCTTCTTGGTGGATGTTTTCTAAATCGGAAATGGCGGTTTGGCAATTTGGACACCAGTTAACTAAGTATTCACCTTGATAAATAAGCCCCTTTTGGTAAAGGCGGTCAAAAGCTTCTTTAACAGTTTGGGAATAACTTTCATTCATAGTATAGGCTTCTCTTGTCCAATCAAGCGAAAAGCCAGTTTTTTTTAACTGTTCGCGAATATATTGGCGCGAGTCATTAGCAAATTTTTCGGCTCTTTTAAGAAACTCTTTTCGGCCAATTTCTTTTTTACTTTTGCCCTCTTTGGTTAATTGCTTATTGACCAAATATTCGACGGCAATTGAAGCGTGGTCAAAACCAGGCAGCCATAAAGTTGGTTGGCCAAGCATCCGGTGGTAACGACACATAATATCTTCAATGACATACATCGTATGACCAGCATGCAGGCCGCCGGTAACATTTGGCGGCGGCAGGGTAATGACAAAGGGCTTTTTATTCGGGTTAATTTCGGGTGTGAAATAACTACCCATTTCCCAGAATTTATAAATTTTATTTTCAACTTTTTGCGGTTGGTAAGTTTTTTTCATATCGATCTTATTCTATCATTTCTTCTCAAATGAGGCTAGAGGACTGATTTGGTGCTGCGGGAAAAAACAGCTTGCCAGGGTTGATAGACGGAATAAAAAGTTCTTTCTTGGAGAGTTTCATAATTCCGGGTTACTTTATAGTCAAAACTTACTTTGGCTCCCCAAATCTTTTTTTCAATTTGTTTTATTTGCCCGGCAGGTAGGCTGGGATCGTCAATGTAAAGGTCGGGCGGTGGAGGGATTTGTTCCCAAATTTTTGCTTTGGAGATTTGGACGACTCGGCCGTCACTGCTTCCGTAAAGCTCAAATGTCAATTGACCTTTTTCTTTATTAAAAACGGTTTGAATTAAAATGTGAGCCGGAGTATCGTTTTTGAATTTTAAATCCGGGCTGGGTTCAAAAACGGTGGCGTCAAAACCGGGTTGGTAATCTTGTTCATAATAAGAAACACGGTAGGCGTGAGCTTGGCGTTCGATTATTGGCAGGCCAGCGTCTAAGGCGGCGCGGAAAAGAGTCGTGGAAACCTGACAAACGCCGCCACCGTCGCCAAGAATCGTTCTGCCTTCTTTGATAATGTAAGCGGGCTTAAAGCCGGTGGCAATAGAGGTTTCGCCTAAAGATTGGTTGAAGGAAAAAATTTCTTCAGGTGCTATTAAGAGCCCGTTTAATTTTGTTGAGGCAAGACTGATATTGTGGAGGCGATTAGATATCGAGCCGCGAAAAAAGGAAATGCCGCTTCCAATTAATTGATGAATACCTAAACTATTGACATCAGCGGTGGTGATTTGAGGCAAAATAGTGGTGACAGGCAATTGGCTAGTGACTTCAGTTTTTTCCGCTGCCAGTTTTTCTAAAGATTTTGTTATCAGACTGATTGTTTTTTCTTCGTCTAAAACTTGACCTTCTCTGGCTGGGAGAAATTGAACAACCCTATTCCCTTGGAATCTAAAAATGGTGTTTTCTGCCGGTCGATTGATTGATTTGGCTAAATTGGCTGTCCATTGGCTGATTTTTTCCCGGTCAAAATCAACATCAAAAGCAAGAAAACTAATTAATTCTTCTTCTTGAAGCAGCCATTGTTCTTGCTTGCCCCGCGAAGCTCCAGCGGAGTGGGGTTGGTTGACTAAAGTTAACTTCTTGCCCAAAATCTTTTCGGCTTGCGCTTGGGTTTTTTTGATTTGTTCTTCAGTTAAAGTTGGGGAAAGAGAGACAATCGGAATTTCAATGGGTTCAAAAGTATTCTGAGAAAACTGATACGTAATAATTGATAAGAGTTTTCTTTTGTTGATTTCTCGGCCTTCCTGACCAGGCTGAATGCTAATTTGGTTTTTTTCAATTTTAATTGTCGGTTCAACGGCGGGGACAAAAATTTGGCTGGCAATAACAGCAATTTTGTTTTCCAATAGTGATTGGTCAAGAGAAAATTCCAAATTTACATCTTGGGGGTAAAACCAAAGCTTTAATTTAACCACTAGATCTTGCCAAATATGGCCAGTTCGACCAATCAGGTAAGCTTTTTGAACTGTTGCTTGAGCGTTGTAGGCAAAATTAAGTTCAATTAAGGAGATTGGCCATTGCTGTTCACCGCTTTTAATGATGAGATTAGTAGGAGGAAAGCTGGCAATTTGATTAATCATTTCTTCTGCCTTGGGGAGAGTATAATTCCCAACTGGCTGGCTAGCGATGACAACGCCGGGATAAATACGCTGCCAATAAGCAAAATGATAGGAACCAATAATTAATAAAAAAAGGGCAGTTAAAGAGAGAACGATAATTAAGGGTGGTTGCAATTTTTTCCGCATCTTCTATACTATACATATACTATCATGCCTGCCATAGATCCAAATCAATCTCATCTTGTTCAACCAAAACCCATTTCGGAAAAGCCGGGAAGTGAAACACCTGATGAAAAGATTGCTGTTCCCCATGTTGAAGGCGAATCAAAATTGATTAAAAAAATAGTGCCAATTTTGCTCATCATTCTAATTATTATTGGTATTAGTTTTGCTATTTTTCGTTTTGTTTTGCCTCGCCTTTCTCAAAAATCAGGCATAGGAGGTAAAAAAGAGGCTACTTTGACTTACTGGGGTCTTTGGGAGCCAGAAGCAGTGATGAGTGAAATTTTAACTGATTGGGCTCAAGAGCATCCGGAAATCAAAATTAATTATGTTTTTCAGTCACCCAAGGAATATCGGGAAAGATTGCAGTCAGTTTTGGCCAGAGGCGAAGGACCGGATATTTTTCGGTTTCATATCACTTGGACACCGATGTTCAAGAATGAACTTGAACCTGTGCCCAGTTCAGTGATGAGTGCCTCTCAGTTTGAAAACAGCTTTTATCCGGTGGCGGCAACCACTTTGCGTTTGGGTTCAAATTTTTTAGGAGTTCCTTTAATGATGGATACCCTAGCTTTGTTTTATAATGAGAGTCTTTTTCAAGCAGCCGGCAAATCACCTCCCAAAACATGGGAAGAACTAAGGCAGTTAGCCACTGATTTAACAGTCAAAGACGAAAATGGCCGGATTGTGGTGGCTGGCGCCGCTTTGGGAGTAACCGGCAATGTTGACCACTGGTCAGATATTTTGGGTTTAATGATGCTTCAGAACGGGGCTGATTTGAGTGATCCTGCTGCCTGTCAGAGGCAGGGAGACGAAGAGATTTGCCTTGGTGTTGATGCTTTATCTTTTTTTACGATTTTCAGCCAGACCGACCGGGTTTGGGATGAGACTATGCCGTCTTCAACAACTGCTTTTGCCACTGAGAAATTGGCAATGTATTTTGGACCTTCTTGGCGGGTTTTTAATATCAAAGAGGTTAATCCTCAGCTTAATTTTAAAATTGCGCCGGCGCCCCAATTATCGGGGACAGAAATTACTTGGGCAAGTTTTTGGGCCGAAGGCGTTAACAAAAGCAGTCAACACAAAAAGGAAGCTTGGGAATTTCTTAAATTTCTTTCCAGTCAAGAAACAATGGAAAAGCTTTATCAAACCGCTTCCAAAACCAGACTTTTTGGCGAGTTGTATTCACGCGTTGAAATGGCACCTCTTTTAAATCAAAATGCGTTAGCAAAACCTTTTCTTGACCAGGCTCCCAAGGCCCAGACATGGTATCTTTGCTCACGAACCCATGATAATGGTCTTAATGATCGGATGATTAAGTATTTTGAAGACGCAGTCAATGCCGTTAATCAAGGCAGAAGCGCCAAAGAAGCTTTAAAAACGGTCAGTAATGGTGTTAGCCAACTGCTTTCTCAATATGGAATTGCCACTTCAATTGTCCGTTAAAAGGGCAATTCTTCAAACTATTGTTTATGCTGATATTTTTGATTATCCTTTAAACTTCTCCGAAATTGAGCGTTTTTTGATTAGCAGAAAAAAAGTGGCGTTGAGGCAACTTCAGCAAACATTAGACTTAATAGTTAAAAAAAAGTTATTGGTCAAAGAAGAGGATTTTTATTTTTTACCTGGCCGTCAAAAGATAATTCTTACCAGAAAAAAAAGAACTCAATTCAGCCAGCAAAAATTGAAAATTGCCAGACGGATAACCAAATGGCTGCGGTTGATTCCGACTTTCAAGATGGCGGCGGTGACCGGCGCTTTGGCGATGAATAATTCAGATGAAAATGATGATATTGATATTTTAATTGTAACTTCTAAAAACAGGCTTTGGTTAACCCGATTATTTTCGGTTTTATTAATTGAACTGGTTACCCAGCGCCGCCGGCCCGCCGACCGGCGGGTTAAAGACAAAATTTGTTTGAATATGTTTTTAGATGAAGCTCATCTTAAAATACCTCGAAAAGAACAGGATTTATTTACGGCTCACGAAGTTTGCCAGTTAAAGCTCTTATGGGATCGGGATGAAATTTACCAAAAGTTTATTTCTCAAAACCAATGGTATCAAAAATATTTAGCCAACTGGAAGCCTTAGCCCAAAAGCTTCAGTTAAAATACATGGCCAAGCGCCGGACGACGGAAGTTGTGGAGCCCGGCCGAATTCGTTTTCATCCCCAAGACTGTCGAGAAAGGGTTTTGAAAGAATACCAAAAAAGACTGAAAGAATGAGTCTCTTTTTTGTGGTAAAATGGGTTTGTGCCGGTTTGGATTTATGCTTTAATCAGTGTTTTATTGGTCAGTCTTTTTTCTTTTGTTGGCGTTTTGTTTTTGGCATTAAAAACAAAACAATTAGAGAAAATTCTTTTGTTTCTAGTTAGTCTGGCAGCCGGTGGGCTTTTAGGCGGAGCCTTTATTCATCTGCTTCCCGAGGCAGTGAAAGGTGGTTGGAATCTGGGTGTCTCGACAGCTGTTTTGGTTGGAATTTTGCTGTTTTTCATCATGGAGAAATTTATTTGCTGGCGCCACTGCCATATTCCCACTTCCAAAAATCACCCGCATCCCATTGCTTTTATGAATCTGATTGGTGATGGCTTTCATAATTTTATTGATGGTTTGTTAATTGGCGGCGGTTTTTTGGTTGATATTTCTTTGGGGGTTACTACTTCAGTGGCAGTTATTTTGCATGAAATTCCCCAAGAGATTGGCGATTTTGGCGTTTTGATCCATGGTGGTTTTAGTAAGAGGAAAGCTTTAATTTTTAATTTTGTTTCTGCTTTAATGGCTCTAATTGGTGCGGTGGTTGCTTTGTTGGTAGGTGCAAAGATGGCTGGATTTACTCAGGTGATTATCCCTTTTACAGCCGGGGGCTTTATTTACATCGCCGGTGCTGATTTAATTCCTGAACTTAAAAAAGAAACGAGCTTCAAGAAATCTTTACTTCAGTTTTTGGGGCTTGTTTTGGGCATTTTAATTATGTTACTCTTAACTACTCTTGACAAAATTTAGATTGCTTGTTAAAATGGTAATTACTGTCACAGGGTGACAATTTTTTTCGCTTAAAAACGATGTCTAAAACAAAAAAGTTAAGCATTAAACCTACGGCGGGATACGTTTTAATTAAGCCTTTAGAGGTTGAGAAAAAGACGGCAACGGGAATTGTTCTGCCTGACACCCACGATGAGAAATCCCAAAAAGGAAAAGTGATTGCCATGGGCAAATCTCCCCTGACTGATTCTGGTCAAAAAATTATTCCTGAATTTAAAGTTAGCGACACTGTTGTTTTCAAAAAATGGGGCGGCGATGAATTCAAATTGGGTGTTTCTGGTGAAGAATTTATTTTTGTTAAATTTGAAGATATACTTGCTGTAGTAGGATAAACAACATGGCTAAACAATTACTTTATTCTGAACAAGCTAGGGAAAAATTAAAAAAGGGTGTTGATGCCGTGGCTCAAGCTGTAGGTACCACTCTTGGCCCCAAAGGCCGTAACATTGCTTTGGATAAAAAATGGGGAGCGCCCTCTGTGGTTCATGATGGCGTTTCCGTGGCTAAAGAAATTGATCTTAAAGACCCATTTGAAAATATGGGTGCTCAACTGGTGAAAGAAGCGGCAGAAAAAACCAATGATATCACTGGTGACGGCACCACCACGGCTACAATTTTAGTTCAGGCCATTGTCGAAGGGGGTATCAAAAATATTACCGCTGGTGCCAACCCGATGATTTTAAATAAAGGCATTGAAAAAGCGGCTCAGCAAGTAGTTGAATCAATTAAGAAACAAGCCAAACCAGTTAGAGACAGTTCTGAAATGATTGCCCAAGTAGCCACTATTTCGGCCCAAAACCCGGCCATTGGTGAGAAAATTGCCGAAGCTCTGAAGAAAGTAGGTTCTGATGGTGTGGTAACAGTAGAAGAAGGTAAGGGTTTAGAAATCACGATTGATTACAAAGAAGGGATGGAGTTTGACAAAGGTTATGCTTCACCTTACTTTGTCACCAATCCGGATACAATGGAGGCGACGCTTGAGGATGCCTATATTTTGTTAACCGATAAGAAAATTTCTTCGATTCAAGAATTACTGCCATTTTTGGAAAAATTAGTTAAAGTTTCCAAAAATTTAGTGATTGTTGCTGATGAGGTTGAAGGTGAAGCTTTAGCGACTTTAGTGGTTAATAAGCTTCGGGGAACATTTAATGTTTTGGCGGTTGAAGCGCCTGGGTTTGGTGATAGGAGAAAAGAGATGCTTGAAGATATTAGCATTTTGACTGGCGGTACTGTTATTTCTGAAGACACAGGTCGGAAGTTGGAAGATATAGGTGTTGAGGATTTAGGTCAAGCTGATCGGGTCACCGCTGATAAAGATAATACAGTGATTGTTGGTGGTAAAGGTAATAAAACCGATATTCAATCCCGAATTAGACAGATTAGAACTGAAATTGAACGGAACACTTCTGAATTTGACAGGGAAAAATTAGAGGAAAGATTGGCTAAATTGGCAGGCGGGGTGGCGGTGATTGAAGTTGGTGCTGCTTCCGAAACAGAAATGAAAGAAAAACAAGAAAGAGTTAAAGACGCGGTGGCGGCGACTAAAGCCGCTATTGAGGAAGGAATTGTCCCTGGCGGCGGAGTGGTTTTGCTGACTGCGGCCGAAGTAATTAACACCAAAAATCTTGAAAGTGAAGAGTTAACCGGTGCTCAAATTATTAAAAAAGCTTTGGAAGCGCCAACCAGACTTTTGGCAGAAAATGCCGGTGAAGATGGCAGTGTAGTGATAGCCAATGTTAGAAAGAAAGGAAAAGGATTTGGTTTTGATGTTTTAAGCGGAAAATATGTGGACATGATTAAAGCGGGCATTATTGATCCAGCCAAAGTGACCCGAATTGCTCTCCAAAACGCGGTTTCTGTAGCTACAATGATACTCACCACTGAAGGTTTAGTGACTGATATTCCTGAGGGGAAAGAAAGTATTCCAGCTATGTCTCAAGGTGGCGGTATGTCCGGTATGGGAATGTAAAAAAAGCCACTAGATACTCGATACTCGATACTCGATACTTGATACTCGATACTTAAACAAACTCCGCACGGCGGAGTTTTTTGGTGCTTGACAAACCCATCTCTTGATGTATACTGTATAATGTATGAAAAGAACTCAACTTTATTTACCAGAGGAAACTCATAATGAACTGCTTTTTTTGGCTGCAAAAGAAAAGAAATTTGTTTCTCAAATTGTTAGAGAGATATTGAAAGAGGCTATTTTGAGAAAAAAACAAGCTTTTCAGGGAAAATTTTTAAAAAAACTGGCCAATTATGGTGTTACTAAAGGCCCTCGTGATCTATCTTCCAATTTAGACAAATATCTTTATGGCGAAAAAAAATAAGTTTAAAACTCAAACCCTTGATGTTTTGATAGATGCAGATGCGTTTGTTGCTCTCATTAAAAAAAATGACGGTAATCATAAGAGAGCTGAAAAAATTAGTGATTTTTTAACGAAAAAAGGTAGCTTTTTTTACACTACAAATTTTGTTTTTAGTGAAACAATTACTGTTTTAAGTCAAAGAGTTGATCATCAAACGGCGATAAATTTTATTGATGATTTTAAAAATTTAGAGGAAGTAAATTTGGTACCTTTTGATGAAGAGATAAAAGAAATGGCTATCAAAATTTTCAAAAATCAAACTTCAAAAAATGTTAGTTTTGTTGATTGTATTAATATGGCTGTTTTGAAAAAATATAGGTGGAATACAATTTTTAGTTTCGACAAGATTTATACAAAAAATGGCTTCAAGCTTGCCTCAGCTTAGTCTTATTTAATTTACTTAAGAATGGTTAATGGATTGATGGGGTGGTCGTTTTCCCACACCTCGAGGTGAAGGTGGGAACCAGTTGAAAGACCAGTTGAACCTACCAAACCAATAACTGTACCTTTATCAACTTCTTGATTTTTTTCAACAATAATTTTGCTCAAGTGGGCGTATAAAGATTTATAGCTTGAACCGTGGTTAATAATAATATAGTTACCATAGCCAAAGCGAGTATAAGCGACTGTTTCAACCATGCCGCCCATAATCGGGTAAACCGGCGCACCAGTAACTTCTTTTAAGTCAATAGCACGGTGAAAAAGATGATATCCTTGAGTGATATTAAAGGAATCAAGCGGAACTCGGACTGATTTTTGAGTGGTTAATTCAACTTCTTCAGAGGTCAAAGCAACAACTTCTGGTTCAGGGCTAGTCTTAAAAGCAGAGGCAGCTGGTGAGGCGATACTGGTTAAAAGAATTAAGGCAGTTAGATTGAAACCCAAAGCCTTTTTAATTCTCTTGTTTTCGAACACACGCCGTAAAACCCGGCTGGCGGGGTTACCGCTTAAACGCTTATCTTTTGCAGTCCTAATTAGGTAGGAAGCAAAATTTTGGAAGCGTTCAAAAAAAACTTTTTTGGGACGACCGCATTTGCGGTTCAAAGAAACCGCCAGTTGCTGTCGGCCAATGTTGATAGTAAAAATCATAAGATGGCTTTACTAAGGCCATAAAAAAATCCTCCCCGATAGTTCGAGAAGGATTAATTGTCAATAATATACCAAAAAATGGTTAGAAAGTCAAGTTTTCTACTTGGAGGTCAGGAGGGGAATTGAACCCCTGTAGTCGGTTTTGCAGACCGACACGTAGCCACTCCGTCACCTGACCAATAGATCTATTTTAGCAAATTTGGTTTAAGAAGGCAAAGTTAGCTTGCTCTTTTTGACTGGCTGTGTTATTCTTTGGTCAATGAAAAAAAGTTGGCTGATTATAGGAATTGTTATTTTGGTTTTAGCCTTGG